>Ga0079221_10000267_pt1 | contig 13422 bp, 10 predicted proteins | sample GAAS200_FD_75069 | JGI IMG/M metagenome (GOLD analysis project Ga0079221, IMG submission 75069) | Agricultural soil microbial communities from Georgia to study Nitrogen management - GA AS200 | ecosystem: Environmental > Terrestrial > Soil > Agricultural land | place: USA: Georgia | collected... | reverse complement strand
AATTGCCAGGTGCTAAAGAAAAAAAGCTTGGTGATCGTAAAAGCCCAGTCTCCGTTCGGCAGTTCGGCGATCAATAAATTTTTAAATTCATTTGCATCTCTCAAATAAGCCAGGTCATCTTCTGTAGTTTTCGTTTCATTTCCATCACTTATTAATTCAGCGGCATATTGATAAAAATTCCGCGCCTGTCCGATCAAATCAAGAGCAATATTTGTGATGGCAATATCCTGCTCAATCACCGGCCCATGGCCCGTCCACTCGCCCAACCGATGGCCCATCAGTAAGGAGCTATCTGCGAGAAACAGCGTGTAGTCCGCTAATTCATTTTTGGCATTATTTGTCGGTTTACTGTACATTTAAAAAAATTTACGTGCTGTTATATGTATTTTACTTCATCAGGAAGTTCATAAAAAGTAGGGTGACGATATACTTTATCATTGGCAGGGTCAAAAAAGCTTTCTGCTTCATCGGGATTAGTAGAATGAATGTATTTTGATTCGACCACCCAAATGCTTACGCCTTCCATTCGCCGCGTATAAACATCACGCGCATTTTCTATGGCCATTTTTGCATCAGCCGCATGAAGGCTTCCCACATGCTTATGATCAAGCCCCTGTTTGCTTCTTATGAAAACTTCCCAAAGTGGTTCTGAATTGTTCATTGATTATTGATTTATTTCCAGGCTATAATCTGGGTCTGTCCTAACTGATAAATTTTTAAACATTATCTTTTTTAAAACCAATCCTTTCTCTTTTGGAAAAATCTTCCTGCTGTTGTTTTTCGGTTAGCCATAAATTCAAAGCCTGGAAAATTTCTTTAAAATTATTGTTGTATTTCTTTTCTAATTTACTGATTTTTTTGCAATCCATTAAGCCGTTTGAGGCCACAATTTGTGACCTCAAACACTAAAACTATTGACAATACTGTATTTCTAAGGATACAATTTGTGACCTCAAAAGCTTTTTAAACAACTAATTAATCTCTAAAATCATCTGCTTCTTTTTTGCAGCATAAGCCAAAGCCGCTTCTCTAACCCATTTCCCCTCTTCATGCGCTTTTCTTCTTGCCTCAAGCCGTTCTTTGTTGCAAGGGCCATTTCCTTTTATGACGTTCCAGAATTCATCCCAATTAATTTTTCCAAAGTCATAATGGCCTCTTTCTTCATTCCATTTCAGATCAGGATCAGGAATGGTAATGCCCAAAATATCGGCTTGGTCTTTACAAACGTCCACAAATTTTTGTCTTAGCTCATCATTTGAAAATCTTTTTATCTTCCATTTCATGCTTTGCGCGGTATGAGGAGAATCGTCATCGTTTGGCCCGAACATCATCAGGCTGGGCCACCACCACCGGTTCAGCGCATCCTGCGCCATGGCTTTCTGTTCTTTGGATCCGCGGCAAAGCGTTAATAAAATTTCGTAGCCCTGTCGTTGGTGAAAACTTTCTTCTTTGCAAATCCTGATCATCGCTCTGGCATAAGGCCCATAGGAAGCACGGCAAAGCGGTACCTGGTTCATGATTGCTGCGCCATCCACCAGCCATCCGATAGCGCCCATGTCGGCCCATGAAAGTGTAGGGTAATTAAAAATGGAAGAATATTTTGCCCTGCCGCTCAAAAGCTGATCGGTCATTTCTTCGCGCGATATATTTAAAGTTTCTACTGCGCAATACAGGTACAATCCATGCCCCGCTTCGTCCTGAACCTTCGCAAGCAGCGTAGCTTTTCTTTTTAAAGAAGGCGCACGGGTGATCCAATTGGCCTCGGGCAACATGCCCACGATCTCGCTATGCGCATGCTGGCTGATCTGCCGTATCAACATTTTGCGATAATCATCAGGCATCCAATCTTTTGGTTCGATCCGTATTTCCTGGTCTATTTTATCCTGAAAATGCTGCAGGTTTTCTTCATTCATATCATGAAATATTTGTTCTCAAAGTTACCGATTTCGAAAGCGAATATTATCCGTGATAAGGTTAAAAAAAGGAAAATAGAAATCAGCAAAATTTGTTGCTTTACTCAGGCCTGGTCGTAATCAACGACTACTTTTTCAGAACGCGGATGAGACTGGCAGGTGAGAATAAATCCGGACTTTAATTCACTTTTTTCGAGGCCGTAATTCGCTTCCATTTCTACTTCGCCTTCCACTAATTTTGCTTTACAACTACAGCAAACGCCGCCTTTGCAGGCAAAAGGGAGATCAGCGCCCAGATTGAGGCCGGCATCTAAAATGGTTTGCCCGTTATATTCCAAATTGAATTGAAAAGTGCGGCCATCGATCCGCATGGTTATTTCACTGCCTGCTTCTGTCTTTTGTTTGGCTGCCTCAAAAATTTTTGTATGTTCTTTCGTAGGTGTAGAAAATAATTCAAAATGTATTTTATCTGCATCAATTCCATGATTGATAAGAGAATCCCTGGTGGAATAAATGAGCGGTTCGGGGCCACAAATAAAGAAATGATCTATCGAATCAAAATTTACCAGTTTTGAAAGCTGCTCCAGCTTTTTATCATCAATCCTTCCATAATTAAAATCGCTTTCAGTCTGTTCTCTTGAAAAAATATAATGCACGGTAAGCCTTTGCAGGTATTTGTCTTTCAGCGCTTCAAGCTTATCTTTAAAAATAACTGAGCCAAGCGCTTTATTTGCATATACCAGCGTTACACAACTTTCTTTTTCAATGGCCAGAATCGTTTTCATGAGCGAAATAACCGGCGTAATACCACTTCCTGCAGCGATAAAAAGATAATGCTGTTTTTGATCAGGCTTAAAAGCGGTATAAAAATTTCCCGTTGGCGGAAGCACCTCAATTACATTTCCTTTCCTCAATTGCTCATTGGCAAAAGTTGAAAATATACCGCCGGAATCTTTCTTAACGGCAACACGTAATTCATTTTCAAAAGGGCTGCTGCAAATGGAATAAGATCGCCGGGTCTCCTCGCCATTGAAGGTATTTTTCAAAGTAATATTCTGCCCGGAAACAAATTGGAATTCCTCTTTTATTTCTTCGGGAATCTCAAAGGCAACTGAAACACAATCTTCTGTTTCTTTCCGGATATCTTTTACAACCAGCTTATGAAAATGAATGGCCACTGATTCAATTTTGTAAATTTCAAAGGTACGTTAACTGCGCCCATCTTACCGGGAAACCCGTCCTGAAATGTTTATTAAAAGCGGAAATAATCGGTTAAAAAGAGTCAGGATTGGCTAATTTTGCCCTTGCAAAATAATGGCCAATGCAATTACAACCAGTTGACAGAGTGGAAAATATTTCAGGCGAAGATTTTAGAAACAATTATTATTATCCTCAAAAGCCGGTGGTAATAACCGGGCTGGCCAAGCAATGGCCTGCCTACCAAAAATGGTCGTGGGATTATTTTAAGGAAATTGTCGGCGAGAAAAAAGTAGGGCTTTATAATAACATAAAAAGTGATGCGTATACGCCTATTAACACAGCCGATGATTATAAAACTTTTGGCGAATATATTGATATGATACAGAAAGGGCCGGCAGGATGGCGGATTTTTCTATTCAACATTTTTGATCACGCTCCGCAGTTGATCAACGATTTTACGTGGCCTGAACACCTGATGAAAGGCTTTGTAAAAAAATACCCCATGCTTTTTACCGGCGGGCAAACTTCCATCACCCATATGCATTTTGATATTGACCTTTCGCATATTTTGCATACACAATTTGGTGGAAGAAAAAGAGTTTTGCTGTTTCATCATGAAGAACAGCACAAACTTTACAGGAAGCCTTTTGAGGTGCTGAGTCTTGCGGATTTTTCGAATTATTATAATGGCAATGGAACACCGGATTACCAAAAATTTCCGGCCTTGAAATATGCTGTAGGTTATGATTTAATATTAAATCCCGGCGATACTTTGTTTATGCCGGCGGGCTATTGGCATCACATGGAATACATTGACAGCGGGTTTGCGATGAGCCTTAGAGCGCTTCAGAGCTCGCTTGCCGGAAAAGTGAAAGGGGCCTGGAATCTTTTTGGCATGCGTGGCATCGATACCATGATGAAAAAGGCTGCGCCGCAATGGTGGTACAATTTCAAAATCAAAAAGATAGATGAAAGAGCAAACCGGGAAATAAAAAATTTTCAAATTTAGGTATTAGAAAATTTGTTCAAATCAATAAATATATATTAATTTAGCGTTCCCATCTTTTCTTCCTTTTCCTATTTTATTAAAGACCGTACAGACTCCAATAAATCTGATTAATCCAAGGGTTAGTGAAAAATAATTTTAATCAATTATATTTTACCTTATTCGAAAATTTTGCAGGAAAATAAACTTTTTCTTGTGGTTTCAGAGGTAAGCAAGGCCGGTGATTTTTATCACTGGCCATTTTTTTTCGGCATAAGGTTACGTAGTTTTCTTACATTTATTGACCACATTATCATTTTGCAATTTATAACCTTACAAAAATTTTGACGATGGAAGATAATAACCCAAACATTAAAGAACAGAAGCTCAATTATCAGATTGACGGAACGGAATATTTCAATTACGTTTATTACAACGCATCCAATAATGGAAAGCGGCCCGGAATACTTGTGGTGGATGAATGGTGGGGATTGACTGATTATGGAAAAAAACGGGCCCGCGATTTGGCCAGCCTGGGATATATTTCCATGGTGGTGGATATGTATGGAAATGAAAAAACCGTGGAAGATCCGCAAAATGCAGGAAAATTGGCCTCGGTGATTTACAAAGAACCTTCGCTGGCGAAAAAGCGAATGGATGTAGCAATTGAGCATTTAAAAAAATATTCTCAAACAGATCCTTCCAAAATAGGCGCGATAGGCTATTGTTTCGGCGGATTTGTAGTATTAAATGCCGCTAAACTTGGCTCGGACCTCAAAGGCGTGGTTTCTTTTCATGGCGGTCTTGATGGAGCCAAACCCGATAAAGAAAAAATGAAAGCAAAAATCCTGGTTTGCCACGGCGCGGATGATCCATTTGAAAATCCAAACGTAGAAAAATTTAAGCGGGAGATGGAAGAGGCGGGTGTGGATTACAGGTTTATCATTTACCCCGGCGCCACTCATGCGTTTAGCAATCCAAAAGCAACGGCCAAAGGGGAAAAATATAATATGCCTATAAAATATAATGAAGAAGCAGATAAACGCTCGTGGAATGAAATGAAAGAATTTTTTGAGAAAATATTTTGATCCCAGGATTGGCGGGATATAGCAAACGAATCTTTACCTGCGATTTTTATTCTTCATAAACTTACAGGTTGTTGTGGATAGCCATATTTTTTTTATTCCATTCTTTACCGGGTTTGAAGGTTGTTTTTTTATATAAAATGACTAAAAAGTCCAAACTGTCTTCGGTGATTTTTTAACTGAAATTGACCAATCTGGTTGGTTGGGTTTAGGGATTAGAATCTTCTGAGAAAAGCCACGCCGAAAATCAAATACGTATCGCGATGATTTTTTTCGCGGAACTTTCAAAGCAATCGTACATTTGTTTTAAATGACCTCTTCCTTTTTCACTTATGACAAGGCAAAAGTTTTGCAGGCTTTGCGGTTTCATTTTTTCAGTAGAAATGAGATTAAGATAATGATTATTATTGTCAATATTTTTGCCATAAGCTCAGCTATTTTGTATTTTCTAAAAAAGATTGATCCTCTTGCTTTTTTGCTGAGCTCCGCCTTATGGTTTTCATTAATGATAGCATTCTGGATTGTTCTTCCTGCAATTATTTACAGAAGGGCCACTACGTTTAAAGATCGTTTTAGGGTGAGCTTTGAACCGCAGCATTTATTTCTCGAGAATGACCGTGGAAGTAAAAGCTGGCCCTGGAAAGATTTTTCTGATTTTGTGGAAAGCGCTGGCTTTTTTCATTTATATTTTAACAGCAGGGCGTTTTTCCTGGTACCCAAATCAGCTTTTCCTTCTGAGAATTTGAAAGAAATCAGAAAATTTTTGAGGCAAAAAATTAAAAAATAAATTCCCGTTATTTGTCTTTTTACTGTAAAACCGCAACGAAAAATATCAAATCAATTTAATTTTTTTTCCAGCAGCTTTTTCCAGCTATTGTATAAGTCGTCATACAATTCAACATTATCCGGTTCGTATTTTTGCAGCGGCTTAAGCTTCGAATAGGCTTCTTCGTAATTGGTGTAAATGCCTGAGCCGATACCTGCTCCGAGGGCCGCGCCCACGCTGCCGTCATTTTCATACAACTCTACAGCCAGGCCTGTTGCATTCACAAAAGACTGGATAAAAACATTACTCAAAAATAAATTTGCTTTTCCTGCGCGGATAATGGTAGGATGCAGTCCGTTTTCACGCATAATATCCAGTCCATACCTGAAAGCAAATGCAATTCCTTCCTGCACCGCGCGAAAAATATGGGATGGCGTATGCTTATTCAAGTCAATATGTTGAAGGTGCGCATCTATCATTTTATTTTGCAACATGCGCTCTACTCCATTACCAAAAGGCAGTATGAAAAGCCCTTCGCTTCCCGGCTTTATTTCGGCGGACAACCTGTCCATTTCTTTGTAGCTTAGATTTTGACCACAAATCTTTTTTGCCCAGCTATACATGATTGCTGCTCCATTGATGCACAGTAATACACCAATTCTTTTATTATCGGTTGTATGATTTACGTGAACAAAACTATTAACCCTTGAAAATTTATCGGAAAGTAATTTATCAGTAACCGCGTAAATTACGCCGGAAGTGCCACCATTTGCAGCTACTTCGCCCGGTTGAAGTACATTTAGCGACAGCGCATTGTTAGGCTGATCACCCGCTTTGTAGGTTACTTGAGCATTTTCATTTATGCCTAATTGCTTTGCAAGTTCAGGCTTTATTTTTCCATGGGAGAAAAATAGTTTTCTTATTTCCGGGATAATTGAATCTTCAAATTGAAAAGTTTGCATCACATCGCGGGAAAGTGTATCATTTTTAAAATCCCAGAGGATGCCTTCAGAAAGGGCCGAGGAAGTGGTGGTTATTTCCCCGGTTAATTTCATGGCGATGAAGTCGCCCGGCAACATCATTTTATCAGCCTGCGTGAATATATCCGGTTCGTTTTCTTTTACCCAGGCCAGCTTGGAAGCTGTAAAATTTCCCGGTGAATTTAAAAGACAGGATGCACAATGTTGTTGCCCGATGCGGTTGTTAGCCGCTTCACCAATCGTAACCGCTCTGCTGTCGCACCAGATAATACTATCGCGTAAAACATTTTGATTTTTATCTACCAACACCAGCCCATGCATTTGGTAAGAGATGCCAATTGCGGCGATCTCCTTGGGGTCAAATTTTCCGGAGCTGGTTAATTTTTGAATCGCCTGCAGGGTTTGTTCCCACCACATTTCGGGCGACTGTTCGGCCCATCCCGGTTGTAATGACTTTATTGGATTTTCTGAATCAGGACACTGTGCGGTAGCTAAAGCTTTTTGCGTGTCAGCATCTACCACAGTGGCTTTTATAAATGAGGTTCCGATATCTATTCCTAACAACAGCATGATGGATATTTAGTCTTTATTATTTAAAATTATTTTACAATTCGGTTTTCAATTTCTCAAAAAAAATAAAAATTTAATTCGCTTTTACAGTAAAGCCACAAATATTATTGAATCATAATTTGCGCCGTTGCAGGCCTGGGCGCGCCCAGTTCAATGCTTCGTTGCGAAGGCAATGAGCCTCCAATATCAATCTTAATTTTGCCTGCATTTAAAACACTTTTGCCTTCATCATCTATCACTTTCATCATTTCAGGGGTAATAGTAAATTGTACTTTTTCTGATGTACCAGGCTTTAACGAAATTCTTTTAAAGCCTTTTAAAGAATATAAAGGAACGTTTTGCGCTGATTCATGAGTCAGGTACAATTGTACTACTTCATCACTTTGCATGTTGCCGCTGTTGGTAACGGTTACTTCGGCGGTTACGGTTTCATTTTTTCTGATTTTTGTTTTAGACAACTTCAGGTTACTATATACAAATTTGGTATAGTTCAGGCCAAAGCCGAAAGGATATAAAGGAGTTCCTTTAAAATAGCGGTAAGTTCTGTTTTGCATGGAATAATCATCGAAAGGCGGTAAATCAGCATCACTGTTATAAAAGGTAACCGGCAACCTTCCTGAAGGGCTATAATCGCCGAACAGCATATCTGCCACCGCATCGCCGGCTGCTTCGCCACCATACCACGCATTTACAATCGCGGGAATATTTTGCTGTTCCCATGGTATTGCCAACGCGCTTCCTGTCATCATTATAAATACTACAGGTTTGCCGGTGGCCTTCAAAGCTTTTAAAAATTCGGTTTGAACGGAAGGCAAATCAATGCTGGTACGGTCGCCGCCGCTAAATCCGGGCGTATGAACTTTCATTTCTTCTCCTTCCAGTCGCGGAGAAATACCTCCGACGTAAATAATTACATCTTCGTTTTTAAGACTGTCTATCAGCTTTGAAAAATCAGGTTGCTCCGTAGATACAAAGTCTGTGGCGCGTGAAAAAAAAACATTTGCATCTGGAACTTTACTTTTAATTCCGGCGAGAACTGTGGTTACCTCTGAAGGGTGACCGTTATAATTGCCCAATTGAGTATTTGCATTATCAGCATTGGGACCTAAAACGGCGATATTCTTAAGATGCTTACTTAGCGGTAACAGGTTATTTTTTTGGCCTGAAAAGGGAGCATTGCGAAGCAACACTATGGACTCTCTTGCCATTTTTAATGCAAGGTTTTTATGCGCCTGGCTTTCAAGATTTGTCAACGGAATTTGTGCATACTTTACCATGCTTATGGGATCAAACATACCAAGGCGGAAGCGAATCGTGAATAATCTTTTTAAAGAGACATCAATATCTTTTTCTGAAAGTTTACCGTCCTGTACGGCTTTTATCAGAGATTTATAGGTTCGGTTGCCGCATTCCACATCCGTGCCATGCAGCACCGCGTCGGTGGCTGAACTTTCAGCATCGGGGAACAATTTATGCGTTTTGTAAAAATCGTCAATGGCGCCACAATCTGAAGTGACATAGCCTTTAAAATTCCATTTATTACGCAGAATATCTACCATTAATTTATCGCTTCCACAACAAGGCTGGCCCTGATAGGCATTATAAGCGCACATGACGCCCGCCACTTTCGCATTCACCACTAATTGTTTAAAAGCAGGCAGGTAAGTGTCCCATAAGTCATGGTTGCTTACGTTTACATCAAATGTATGACGTGACGATTCCGGGCCGCTATGTATAGCATAATGTTTTGCGCAAGCCGCGGCCTTCAGGTATTTGGGATCACTTCCCTGTAAGCCTTCCACAAAAGCAGTTCCTATGCTTGCAGTAAGAAAAGGGTCTTCGCCATAGGTTTCCTGTCCGCGACCCCATCGTGGATCTCTGAAGATGTTGATGTTGGGCGTCCAATAGGTAAGGCCGGTATATCGGCTATAGTCTTTTTTGCGAAGACTTTCATTATGAATGGCTCTTCCTTCGTCCGAAGTGAAGTCGCCCATTTGCTTCATTGCTTTCACATCAAAAGTGGCTGCCATTGCTATGGCCTGGGGATAGGAAGTGGTAGGATATTTTGTTCTTGCAACACCGTGCAAACTCTCGTTCCACCAGTCGTAGGGGGGAATCCCCAAGCGCTCAATTGCAGGAGTTGAATTGAGCATCTGGTTTGCTTTTTCTTCAAGTGTTAATCTGGAAACCAAATCATTTACGCGGGCATCAATAGATAATGCAGGGTTTTGAAATGGGTAATCATATTTTTTTTGCGCATGGGCTGCAAAACTTCCTGTAATAAAAAGCAGTAGCAATAAAAAGGGGTTTTTCATCAAACTATTTTTGACCAGGCATTGGCTATGCGGCAACACCCAGCGGTGAGAAATAAACAAATACAGAAATTACTATTGCCAATACAATTAACGATAATATTACATCCCATTTATTCCAGCTTGCGCGGCTAGCGGCACGGTCTTCAGCTACAGTGGTTGCGAAGGTTAACCCCCGTATCTTTTCGGGATCAGGCTTTGGAGTAAGCAAGCTCACAACCACCATCAATGCAATGGAAAATAAGAATAGCAGAATACAGAAATAAAGGAAATTGATAGTTGCAAATGAATGAAGCACTCCCGTTAAATCATTTTGGAATAATTCAAGAGTCAGTTTTATAATGCCTATTATAAAACCTGTTACCATTCCGGTTAAAGCGCCTGTTCCGTTGATTCGTTTAAAGAATACACCTAATAAAAAAACGGCTGCAATCGGAGGCGCGAGGTAAGATTGTACGCTCTGAAGATATTGGTATAGGGTTCCTGAAATTCTGCTCATCAATGGAATCCAGGCCATGCCTAATAAAACTACCACGCCGGTAGCAATGCGACCTACTTTTACCAACTCCTTGCCACTGGCCTCAGGTTTCATTTTTTGATAGATGTCCATTGTGAATAGCGTAGAGCAAGCATTATATACCGAAGCGAGCGAGCTCATCAATGCAGCCAGCAATCCCCCGGCCAACAAACCCCGAAGGCCAACCGGCATTAGGGCTTTCACCAAAGTTGGAAAAGCTTCATCATTAATTTCGAGGTTTAGTTTTCCCTGTGCATGAAGCGCTGCTGCAATTAATCCCGGAACCAAAAATATAAAGAAGGGCAATAACTTTAAATAGGCCGCGAAAATAGTTCCCCTGCGGGCTTGCCTTTCATCCCTGCCCGCAAGGCATCGTTGAACGATATGCTGATCGGTGCACCAATACCAAATGCCTACAATGGGCGCGGCAAATGTGATGCCCAGCCATGGAAAATCGGGATCGCTCAAAGGAGGGAACATATTTAATTTTTCTTTTGGAACGGAATCCAGTAATCCCTGCCAGCCGCCGACTTTGTCCAATCCGATAAACAATAAAAAGGCCGAGCCTAATAAGAGTACAAATGCCTGGATAGCTTCGGTGTACATTACCGTGTGTAAGCCTCCAAGTATGGTATAGATACCGGTGATTACCACCAGAATGATGGCGCCAGTCCAAAAATCTACTCCAAGAAATGAATTAAAGACCAATGCCCCTGCAAAAATCGTAACGGACGCTTTTGCAATTACATAACTCAAAAGCTGGATAATTGAAAGCAATCGGCGTGATTGGGCATTGAACCGGCGTTCCAGAAATTCAGGCATTGTATATACCATACTACGCATATAAAACGGAACAAAAACCCAGCCTAGCACCAACACCACCCACGAATGCATTTCATAATGGCCCATTACAAGCCCGGAAGTGGCTCCGGTGCCGGCAAGGCCTACGATGTGCTCAGAGCCAACATTTGAGGCGAGAATGGAAGCTCCGATAACCCACCAGCCAAGATTGCGGTTGGCAAGAAAGTAGTCAGAAGGTGTCCCTCTTTTTTTTCTGATAGACCAGACAGAAACACCGGCAATAATTACAAGATATAATATCACAAACAAAATATCAACTGTACCCAGGAAATGCATACGAATGGCTTTAGCTTAAAAATGTTTTTTAAAGTCTTTGGTTTTGCCAACCTGGTTTATAGATTCGACCAGGTTGGCTTTTTATTGAACGGTGTATATTTTACTATATAAATCTATTGACAATATTTTCAAAATATTCCTGTTTGCCGCTAATAATTTCAGGTTCGCCGTTTTTAGCAGCAAGATCCCTTAAATCTTCGAGCGTTAGTTTGCCTTCCTCAAAAGCTTTTCCGTTGCCTTTATCAAAAGAACTATAACGATCTTCGCGCAATTTTTTATAATCGGATCTTTTCAGAATATTATCTGCTGTGATTAGAGCCCGTGCAAATGCGTCCATGCCACCGATATGTGCATAAAAAAGGTCGGCCGGGTCAGTTGAGTTTCTGCGGATTTTAGCATCGAAATTGACACCTCCACCCTGGAATCCACCGGCTTCAAGAATAATGAGCATGGCTTCCGTTAGTTCATTAATATTGTTAGGAAACTGATCTGTATCCCATCCATTTTGGTAATCACCGCGGTTGGCATCCATGCTGCCCAAGAGGCCCGCATCAGCAGCTACCTGTAATTCATGCGTAAAAGTATGGCCAGCCAGCGTGGCATGGTTTACTTCAATGTTTAATTTGAAATCTTCCATCAGATCATACTGGCGCAAAAAGCTGATTACTGTGGCTGCATCATAGTCGTATTGATGTTTGGTGGGCTCGCAGGGCTTGGGTTCAATAAAAAAAGTTCCTTTAAAACCATTTTTACGGGCATAATCTTTTGCCGTATGCAAAAATTTGGCAAGATGCTCCTGCTCTCTTTTCATATTTGTATTCAGAAGCGTCATGTATCCTTCTCTTCCGCCCCAAAACACATAGTTTTCTCCGCCAAGCTCAATGGTGGCATCCAGCGCAGCTTTTACCTGGGCTGCAGCGTGCGTAAGCACATTAAAATCCGGATTGGTAGAGGCGCCGTTCATATATCTTTTGTGAGAAAAAAGATTAGCCGTGCCCCACAATAATTTTACCCCGCTTTCCTGTTGCTTTTGTTTAGCGTAGGCGGTGATAGCTTTTAATCTTTTTTCATTTTCTACCACATCGTTGGAATAATCTACCAGGTCTACGTCATGAAAGCAATAATATGGTATTCCCATTTTGGTGATAAATTCAAATGCGGCATCCATTTTATCCTTTGCTCTCTTTACCGGGTCGTCTTTTTCATTCCACTGGAAAATATGAGTGCCTTCCCCAAAAGGATCCGACCCATTATTTACAAAAGAATGCCAATACGCACATGCAAATTTGAAAAAGTCTTTCATGGTCTTTCCTGCAACTTTTTTATTTTCATCATACCAGCGAAAAGCCAAGGGGTTATCGCTTTTAAGGCCTTCATATTTGATTTGGGGAATTTTCTTAAAAAATTCTTTTTTTCCTGAAATAACTGACATTTTGTAATTGTTTTTTTATAGTTAATATGTATTCTTGATTTAAATCCAAATTGCTATTTGTATCATTATTGGCTTTTCAAGCATTTAATGAGAATCGTGTGTTTTGCTAAAATCAAACCGGGATAATTTGTAAACGCTAAAAGTACTATCCCCTTCTGTAATTTTAATATTTTTATCGGGTTCAATGTTTTTAAACTTTTGAACTTTTCCTGTTACCGGCCAGGTGATTTCTATTGCATCAATTAAAGTCGCGCTGCCAATGCCAATATGCTGCTTTAAAGGATTGGCGCCAAAGCTTCCGCCTGAATTAACTTCCCTGAACACTGACCGCTGTTTGTTATTTTCCTTAAAAGTAACTTTTATTCTTGCACCAATGGCAGCCCGGTTACTGACACGGCCTTCCAACAAAATATTAATCCAATGATTAGCATTATTCTGGCCCGGATTCAGGTACAATGAATTTTCATAAGCATCGCCCACATAAGCGCCGCCCATTTTAATATAAATATCTTCATTGCCGTCATT
>Ga0079221_10000266_pt1 | contig 13442 bp, 6 predicted proteins | sample GAAS200_FD_75069 | JGI IMG/M metagenome (GOLD analysis project Ga0079221, IMG submission 75069) | Agricultural soil microbial communities from Georgia to study Nitrogen management - GA AS200 | ecosystem: Environmental > Terrestrial > Soil > Agricultural land | place: USA: Georgia | collected... | reverse complement strand
CGGTAGCAGGCCGCGCCGTGGCCAGCGTCGATTTCAACAACGACGGCGCTCTCGATCTCGTCACCAACAATCGCGGCGACTATCCCATGCTGCTCCGCAACACGGGCGCGGCCGCGAATCACTGGCTCGAAATTCTGCTGATCGGCACGAAATCGAACCGTGACGGCATTGGAGCCTCGCTAAAGCTCACCGCCGAGGGCGCGACGCACGTCGAGCAAGCCAAGGGCGGGATGGGTTACATGTCCGCCAGCGATCCACGCATTCACTTCGGACTCGGCAAGCGCCGCAGGATCGACCAACTGGAAATCACGTGGCCCAGCGGCCAAGTCGATCGCCTCAAGAACGTTCCCATCGACAAGATTATCGCCGTGAAAGAAGGCGCCGGCATCGTTCCGCACAATTTTCCGAAGGTGCCCTCGAAATGATTTTTCCGCGGCGGCGTTTTCTGGGTTCGTCGTTTGTGGCGCTCGGCGCCTCATTGCTTGACGCGCTGGCGACTCCGCTCTGGAAGTGGAGGTCGCCGCTCGTTCTGCGGCAGACGCCGGGCGGGAAGGCGTCTTCGGAAGCGGAAAGATCGCCGGTACAATTCGTGGACGTCGCGCAGCAGGCCGGTCTCACGGTCCCCAATGTCTGGGGCGATCCCCATAACAAGTCTTACATTATTGAAGCGAAGGGCTCAGGGATCGCATTTTTCGATTACGACAACGACGGCTGGCTGGATATCTACATCACAAACGGAACTCTGCTCGGCAAGAACTGGCCCGCCGGGGAAGCGCCGACGACGCATCTCTACAAGAACAACCGCGACGGAACATTCAGCGACGTCACGGAAAAATCCGGAATTGGCCGCACCGGCTGGCAGACCGGCGTGTGCATCGGCGATTACAACAACGACGGATGGGATGACTTGTTCTGCTGCTTCTGGGGCCACAACGTGCTCTTCCGCAACAACGGCGACGGAACGTTCACGGACGTGACGAAACGAGCGGGTCTCCATCACGAGGACGTTCGCTGGGGCTCCGGCTGCACCTTCCTGGACTATGATCGCGACGGGCATCTCGATTTGTTCGTGTGCAATTACATCAAGCTCGATCCCGCGAAGAATCCGGATCCCAACGGCCCGCCGCTTTGCCAGTGGAAAGGCGTGCCTGTCATGTGCGGCCCGCGCGGACTAACCGGCGACACGAATATTCTCTATCGCAACAATGGAGACGGCACGTTCACCGATGTTTCCGAGAAAGCTGGCATTCTTAAGCCGGGGCCGCGCTATTCCATCACGGCGGTTTCGTACGACTTCGACAACGACGGCTGGCCGGATATCTACGTGGCTGTCGACTCGGAAGCAAGCATTCTCTTCCGCAACAATCACGACGGCACGTTCACCGACGTTGCGGTGCTTGCCGGCTGCGCCTACAGCGACAACGGACACGAACAGGCCGGCATGGGCGTGGCGGTGGCCGATTATGACTGCGACGGCTGGTTCGACATCTTCAAGACCAATTTCGCGGACGATACCTGCAATCTCTACCACAACAACGGCGACGGGACGTTCACCGACGTGACGTTTGCTTCCGGCGTCGGCATCAATAATCAATACGTTGCTTGGGGCTGCGGCTTTGTGGATTACGACAACGACGGGTGGGCCGATATTTTGCAGATCAACGGCCACGTGTACCCGCAGATCGACGGTCATTCTCTTGGACAGAGCTACAAGAATCCGCGCCTGGTGTACCGCAACCTGGGCAACGGACGGTTCAAAGACGTATCGGGCGAGATGGGGCCCGGGATTTCAGAGAAATATTCGAGCCGCGGCGCGGCATTCGGCGACTATGACAACGACGGTGATGTGGACGCGGTGATTCTTAACCTTGGCGACACGCCTTCTCTGCTCCGCAACGACGGCGGCAACGGGCAAAACTGGATCAAACTCAAGCTCGTCGGGACGCATTGCAATCGCAGCGCCATAGGCGCACGGGCGCGCGTGGTTACCGGGGGCCACATCCAACTGGACGAAGTCCATTCCGGGGCGAGCGTGATGTCGCAATCCGACTTGCGGCTTCACTTTGGGCTTGGCAAATCCACCATAGTAGACCGGATCGAAATCAAGTGGCCCACGACACAAAAGATCGAGCGCTTTTTGAAGATTCCTGCGAATCAAATCGTAACGATCCGCGAGGGAGCGGGGATCGTTGCCTCCTGGAAGCCGGAGCAGAAAGCGCCGGCGCCGAATTCCAAGGCCGCGGCTGAAAAGAAAAACCACAATTGAGAAGAAGACTTTGCGGCCTTTGTCCGATCGCGCTTCATTGCGTCGCGGGTTGCCTTAAGACCGTGATGAACTGGCGCATCTCTTTTCGCTCTTTTTCGCGCAGGGCCTCTTCGGTCTCTCGCAAGGCGGTGTACGCCCTCATTTCACGTTCCGCATCGGATGTTCTTCCCGCGCGGCGGTAAGCCAGGCTCAACTGATAATGGGCGCCGCTCGATTCCGGCGATGCTTTGGCCGCGGCTTCGAATGCCTGCAGCGCTTCCTGTTGTTTGCCGCGCGCGTTATAGAGCAGTCCCAGCTGGACGTAGGCTTCGCCCATCGACGGATCAAGTTGCGAAGCGCGCCGCAGGAAGCGCTCGGCCTGTTCAAACTTTCCGGAATCCCGCGACTGACGGGCTTGTTTCGAGGACAGCAGGCCGCGGTAGAAATTGGCGCGAGCGTCTCCCGGGAAGACCTCCGCAAAGCGCGTCAGTTTCTCCTCGCTGCACGGAAGAACCTCGGTGGCCGCTTGTTCCATCCGGCCAAGAAACAGGTACGGCGCTTCGTCCTTTGGATTGAGATCGGAGGCGCGGCACATCGCTTCGGCGGCGTCACTGAAGCGTCCGCCCTCGTAATACGCGGCGCCTAATGCTTCCAGCATGCGCTCGGAGCGGGGAAAAGCCGCCGTGCCTTTCGCCAGCACCTCTACGGCCGCGCTTGCCGCCCGATGCAACAGCAGTTCGAGCCCCCAGGCAAAATAATTTTCTTCGCTCGGATCGAGGCGCGCGGCCTCGGCGTATTCCCTGACGGCGCCAAGCGGATCGCCCTCCTTTTCCTTGGCATCGCCGAGAATTCTGTGTCGCGCCGCGGGAGTGGCTGGAACGCTTGTTTCCGATTCGGCCTTTGACCTGAGCCCGGCGGCGTCTTTGGCCAGAGACTCGCTAGCCGCCGCAGTGGCATTCGAACCGTGCAGGCCTGCGTCGCTCCAATCCGTGATGCCCGCGACAGCAAAACTCGGCTCGTCGGAGAATGCCGGGTCGGAAACAGCTCCGGCCACCGGCTCCAAGTCTACTTCCATCACTTTGAGGCCGGCATTGACCGGCCCGATTTCGAGTTCGCGCGTTCGGAAACCCTTTTTCGATACCCGGATCTTGAGGCGCGTTCCTTCGGATGCTTTGAGCGAGAACCGGCCGGCGGAGTCCGTGACCACGGATGGGCCGGGCTGCCCGTCGGCGTCGAGGGGCGTTACCGTCGCGCCGGCAATCGCTTTCCTGGCGGCGTCACAAACCTTTCCTTCGATGCTTGCCTGATCTGCGGAATTCTGTCCCCGGGCCGCGGGAGTGATTAACGCGAGCAGCGCGCAACAGTAAATCGCAGCCGCTCGCGGAAGCCTGGACGATTTGGAGAAGACCGCCGGCATCATAGGCTTCGTCCACATTCCGCGAACCTGTTCGCTCAGTCCTCCTCGATGATGGCTACGTCCCACGGGCCTATTGCCAGTTCCTGTCCTTTCGACACGCGTTTGCCCTCCAGCAGGCTGGTTCCCGCGCCATAGGAGTAAACGACCTTGGCCGGCGCGTCCGAATAGTTGAAGTAGTAGTGGACCCGCTTGGCAAGCCGGTTAACGCCGTGCTGCACGTGGACATGAGCGGGCACATTTTGGTCGGGACTGGCGAGGGCCCATTCCTCGAGGGCGCGCCTGAGCACCGCGGTTTGGAGCGTATCGGACAAGTATGTGCCCTCGTAAAGCAAAGCGCCTGAGCCGAACTGGTTTTCGGTGATCGCCGGCCACCTGCCAAAGAACGGATGATCGTAATACGCAAGCGCTTTGGCGTGCTCAGGCATAAGAAACTCCGCCCAATAGCTTACGCGGTTGGCGTCCCCAACATGAAAAGGGTCGTCCTTGAGAGGCAGCTGGTGCTCAAGGTTGGAGAATTCCTGGTAGCTGAAGCCCGCGGCTTCACGCAACGGACCGGGCGCGCGAACCCATCGTACGGCGGAGTTTTCGTTTGCAAAGCCGCTCTTGAAGGTCATCACGATGTGGCCGCCCTGTTTCACATAGTTCGACAGCCGGTCGAGCAACGCATCGTCCGCGATATAGAGGGCCGGCACGATGATCAGTTTGTAGGCAGAAAAATCCTGCGTCGTAGGAAAGATGAAATCCGTGCCTACGTTCAATTCGTACAGCGAACGGTGCAACTGCTGCACGAGTGAACCGTAGCCGTCCGGCTGGTGCGTCCAACTGAATTGCGGAACGGGCCCGCCGTAGGGCATGAAGCGAATCGCGTTGGCCGAGTCGCGGCTCCACAGGATGGCGACCTGATTGTGAATCTTCAAGCCCGCCAGGTGCGGCCCGACCTTCTCGAGTTCGTGCGCGGTGCGGGCGACCTCGGCGTAGGCGCGGTTCGGCTCCAGGTCGTGCGAAAGCACGCCCTTCCAATACGTTTCTTGGTTGGCGGCGATGGAAGCCCAGTGCCAGTATTCCACCATGTTCGCGCCGTTCGAAATATGCGTGTACACGTCCTGGCGCAGTTGGCCGTCGTAGGGCGGGTATTGGTTCGCCGAATCCCAGCCGATGGTTTGCGCGTTTGTTTCCGTGATGAGGAAATTCGAACGCTTCAGCGATCGCGTGAAGTCTTCTTGAATCGATTGAATCGCTCCGTCGTAATGGTCTTGCCACGCGTGGTAGACATTATCCGCCGCAATGTCCAAGGCGTCCGCGACGGCTTCCTCGTTGACGTCGGGCCGCATCATGCCGCCGTAGTCGGTGGTGACGAATTGCTGCGGTCCTGCGCAGGCCCGGACGAGCGCCGCTTGCCAATGCAGAAAATCGGTCACGCGCATCTGGCTCCAGCGGCTCCACTCCAGCTTGTAACCCGTAGAGATGGTGCCCTCGCGCGTGGGCAGGTCCTCCCAGGTGTGCAGATTCTCGCCCCAGTAGTTGAGAAACCACGCTTTGCTCAGCGCTTCGGGAGTGCCGAATTTCTTCTCCAGGTAATGCTGGAAGCCGATGAACACGTCGGGGTTTGCGGCGTCATAACTTGAAGTTTCATTGTCCAGTTGCCATCCGATAACGGTGGGATTGTCCTTGTAATACGCGACGATGTGGCGAATGAGCCGCTCCGCATAAAATCGATAAGCCGGTGAATCGGTATCCATGTTCTGCCGCAACCCGTATGTTCCCTTGACGGCGGCACCGCCGAAAGGGCCGGGTGGAATCCGCCGAGCCAGTATCTCCGGGTGCTGGTGGGCCATCCATGCGGGAATCGAGTAGGTGGGAGTACCGAGAATGACTTTGATGCCCGCTTTGCCCATGGTTTCGACCACGCGATCCATCCACGCGTATTCGAACCGGCCGTCTTCGGGCTCCCACAAGCTCCAGGTGGACTCTCCCATTCGCACCACGTTCAAGCCGGCCGCTTTCATGAGCGCGACATCTTTGTCCAGGCGCTCGTACGGCATGTACTCGTGGTAATAGGCCGCGCCGTAGAGAATCGTAGGGAAGTCCGGCGTTTTGCTACCTTGTGCCGCGGGTGCCGCGGTCGCTGCAGGTGAACTCTGCTGTGCGTTGGTTTGGAAGCTCGCCCACGCCAGCGCCATCGCCAGCACCAAGCCGACACGCTTGCCACAAGAGCTCATCTCTTTTCTCCTTTGGCACAACCATCTTTAAACGCGGCGATGCTACCATAACCCCTCGCATCCGTTTCCGGGCTTTTCGTATCTCGCATTTGGTTGGCGCGGAACTCAAGACGAAAGGAGATCACCTTCATGATGGATATCCTTCTGCCCGCACCTTTGCGCCGAGGACTGGCGTTGTTCTGCCTGGTCCTGGCGGCGTGCGCGGCCGCGCCTGCTTCCGAGGCGCCGAAGTTCGTGAGCAAGGATGGACGCTGGGCGTTGCTCGTTGACGGCCAGCCGTACTTGATGCTTGGCGGCCAAGTGCATAACTCGAGCGCCTGGCCGTCCGAATTGCCGGCGGTGTGGAAGTCGCTTGCGGCGCTACACGCGAATACCGTCGAGGCGCCGGTGTATTGGGAGCAGATTGAACCTCAGCAGGGCAAGTTCAATTGGGAAAATGTCGACCTTCTGGTCAAAGGAGCGCGCGAACATAACTTGCATGTGGTACTGCTCTGGTTTGGCACGTGGAAGAACGGCAACATGCATTACGTTCCGCAGTGGGTGAAAACCGACACCAAGAAATTTCCGCGAGTGATTCGCGCGGACGGCGAGCCGATCGACGTGCTGTCCGCGAGTTCTCGATCCAATCTTGAAGCTGACAAAGCCGCCTTTACCGCGCTAATGCGGCACCTCAAGGAATTGGATGGAACCGAACACACCATTCTGCTGGTCCAGGTGGAAAATGAATCGGGCATTATCGGAAGTCCGCGTGATTTCTCCGCCGAATCAAACCGCGAATTCGCCGGGCAGGTCCCGCCGGACATGCTCGCCGCGGCGCACAAACAGCCAGGCACGTGGCGCGAAGTGTTCCTTGGTGATGCCGATGAATTGTTCCAGCTATACCATCAAGCTCACTATCTGAATGAAATCGCATCCGCGGGGAAAAAAGAATTTGATATCCCTGTGTACATGAACGTCTGGCTCAGCTATCCGCCCGCCGAAACGCCCGAGCGCCGTTTGTTTGTTCCCGGAGTTCAGTATCCGAGCGGCGGAGCCGTGCAGCGATGGGTGGGCTTGTGGCGCGTTCTTGCGCCTGCAGTGGACGCCGTGGCTCCGGATATTTACGGCAATGATCCCGGGTTCGTTCGAGATGTGCTCGCTGCCTATCACCGGCCGGACAATCCGCTGCTTGTTCCAGAAATTGCCAAACCCGACGCCTTTGCAAAATACGATTTCTTGATCCTTGGCGAAGGCGCCGTGGGCATGGCGCCATTCGGGATTGATCCCCGGGGCTGGAACATCCTCGGCGACAGTCCCGCGGCGGGACATGCACGGATATTCGGGCTGCTTGCTCCCATGGTCAGGGAGATCGCCAAGCTGAACTTCGAGGGCAAGCTCAAGACCTCGGTGGAGGAATCCGGCCAGGCGCAGCAGGAGCTGGATTTTGGCGCATGGCAAGCAACCGTGTCGTATGGTTATCCGCAACACGACGGCCGGCGGCCTCCGGGCAACACTGATGCCCACGGCGCCGCGCTCGTCGCCCAACTCGGGCCGGACGAGTTTCTCGTCACCGCTGTGGATGCGAGCGTCAGTTTTCATTTGCCTGACCGCCTGCCTGGAATGCGCATGCAGATCCTTGCGGCCGAGGAAGGATCCTACAACAGCGGCGTCTGGCAACCGGTGCGCCTCTGGAACGGCGACGAAACCGATCGCGGCTTGCAATTCCACGCGGACGATCCGGCGGTCGTAAGAATTAAGTTAGGCAATTTCTAGGCGCGCAAGGCCGTTATTCCGAGCGGCGGATTTCCTGCTTCGGTCGATCGCTTCACGCGCACTGCCGTTGACAGACCATCTACAATTCACGGGTCACGTCGAGGAGGTCAGATGAAGACACAGGTCTGCAAACTCTGGTCGGGAATACTTTGCGCGCTGGTTTTCGCCGGCGCTGCTATGGCCCAGAAAACTTATGATGTGAGTTCGCCGGATCAGCGCCTCCAGATCAGGATTCATATCGCCGACGCGATCCAATACGACGTGTTGCTGAAAGGCAAGCCGCTGCTGCAGGATTGCACCCTCGCCCTGAATATCGAACACGAAGAACTGGGAAAGAATCCGCAGGTCGCCGCGGCGAAGCAACGCAGCGAAAATCGCGTTCTAACGCCGGTGGTGCGCCAGAGATTCGCGAAAATTCCGGAGCGGTACAACGAGCTGCGCCTGGAAATGCACGGTCATTACGCGGTCGTCTTCCGCGCCTACAATGAAGGCGTCGCCTACCGCTGGGAAACCGCCCTCCCGCAGGATCAAGTCAAGGTATACAGCGAGGAGGCGACCTTCCCCTTCGACGGCCAGCGAACCGTTTATTACCCGCAGGAAGAAAGCTTCTTTTCCCACAACGAGCGCAAATACCTTCCTCAGCCCATGGATGCCATCGCGCCGGAAGCAATCGCGTCCTTGCCGGCAGTCGTTGATGCCGGCGACGGCGTGAAGGTCGCCATCGCGGAATCGGACGCCGAGGACTATCCGGGGATGTGGCTGCGCGGAACAAGCGGGCCCGCTCTCGCCGCAACGTTTCCTCCTTATCCTCTCGAACAGAAGTTGGAGAGAGACCGCGATTTCAAGGTGACCCGGGCGGCGGATTACATTGCCGTTACCCGCGGAACGCGAACCTACCCCTGGCGCCTGATGGGAATCGCGGAGCGCGACGGAGATCTGCTGACGAACGAACTAGTGTGGCTCTTGGAAAGCCCGTCGGAGCTGCAAGACACATCGTGGATCAAGCCGGGGAAAGTCGCCTGGGACTGGTGGAACGCGAACAACGTCTACGGGGTGGACTTCAAAGCCGGCGTTAACACAGCGACTTACAAGTACTACATCGACTTCGCGGCGAAGTACGGCATACCGTACATCATCTTGGATGAGGGCTGGTACAAACTCGGAAATGTTCTGGAGGTCGTACCGGAAATCAACATGGAAGAGCTGACCAACTATGCGCGGCAAAAAAACGTCGGAATCATTCTTTGGGTTGTCTGGAAAACGCTGGACGACCAACTGCAACCGGCGCTCGATCAATTCGCAAAATGGGGCGTGAAGGGAATCAAGGTCGACTTCATGCAGAGAAGCGATCAAATGGTGATGAATTTCTACACGCGGGTTTCCCGCGAAGCCGCCAAGCGCAAATTACTGGTCGATTTTCACGGCGACCAGAAACCCGCCTCGATGACTCGCACCTGGCCCAACCTGATCAGCGCGGAAGGCGTGCGCGGCCTCGAATGGAGCAAGTGGAGCGCGGAAACCGAACCCGAGCACAACGTGACGCTTCCCTTTACGCGAATGTTCCTGGGGCCCATGGACTACACGCCCGGGGCAATGCTGAACGCGCAGAAGGCCGACTTCGCGCCCGTTTTCCGCCGGCCCATGAGTTTAGGCACGCGGTGCCATCAGTTGGCCATGTACGTGGTGTACGAAAGCCCGCTGGAGATGCTGGCGGACAGCCCTTCGAATTATCTGCGCGAACCGGAATCCATGGAGTTTCTCGCGGCCGTGCCCACTGAATGGGACGACACCAAGGTGCTCGACGCCCGCATTGCAGACTACGTCGTGGTGGCGCGACGCAACGGCCGCGACTGGTACATCGGCGCGATGAACGATTGGACGCCCCGCGAACTGGAAGTCGACCTCTCTTTCCTCCCGGAAGGCCAATTTCACATGACAGCCTACCAAGACGGCTTGAACGCGGACCGGTACGGAAGCGATTATAAAATGACCAAAAGCACGGTCGGCCGAACCACGAAATTGAGAATCGCGCTTGCCCCAGGGGGAGGGTGGGCGGCAAGACTCCATCCCTGACGAACCAGGCTGCCAGCGCGAATTTACAAAGATTTCCTCAGATTTATCCACTGGCATGGTACCAAAACAGTACCTTCCCTAGGGACCGCCTTGGTACCTGCCTCGGGACGCTTTTGACCCTGCCATGGCCTTCTCCTCTTCGCTTCTAATCTATTCACTCTATTTGAGATAGTCCCTTCCGCGGAAAGGGGGACGCGATGGACAGACAGATTCGCGTGCTGGTGGCGAACCGGCCCAAGCTGATGCGCGAAGTCATTATCGCCACTTTTATCGAACAGCCCGACATCGAGATTGTCGGGGAAGTGGCCGAGGACGGCGACATCTTGGGGCGCGTCGAAGAAACTCTGCCGGATTTTCTCTTCATTGGTTTGGACGATCCCGAAAAGCGTCCTGCCGTCTGCGACACCGTGCTGCGCCTTCATCCGGAAGTCAGCATTATCGCCGTGGCTCCCCACCACAACCGCAGCGTGCGTTATTGGGCTTCCTTCGATATCCACTCCAGCGCGCTGGAAGCTTCCGAGGAGGCCATCCTCGCCGTAATGCGCAAACGGAATGCTTTCGCGGGAGAGGCGTCATGACGTCTCTCCGTTCGCGGTTTTATTTTTCCGTGCAAGCCGTTGTGGCCGGTTGCGTTCTGTTGCTAACCGGCGCCGCTGTACCGGGACAGCAAAACCCGCGCCGACAGCCGGCATACACCTCTCCTTCGGATGTGCCTGCTGATCGCCAGGCCGGAATCTCGGAGTTGGCCAAAGACAATTACTATCGCGTGGCTGCTTCCGCCCTTGACATCAAGTCGGTTCTGCTGAGCAACCCGGGGCTGATGGTAGAGGTGAAGCGCCTCATCGCCAAGGAAGCCAGCGATAACGGACAAATTGTGAACGACGATGATTTGACCGAACAGGCCGTTAACGACCGCCTCGCTTCCGACGTCGTTTTCCGCGCCGCGGTAACTCGTCTTCTGCAGCGTTACGGCTACCTTTTACCAAAGCTCAATCCAGACTCTGACGCGGCAAAAGAGCAGAATCTGATTTTGCAGGAGCGCGCAAGGCGCTTTGTTCAAATCGAGTCGCAGGAAGATTCGGACTCCGTGCAGCGCCGCGACCGTACGTCTCAGGCCAAGGGCTATTGCGACCAGCAAAACGATCCAGACTGCGCTGCTTCTCAAAGACGGAACGTCCGGCAGCCCTCGGGCAACATGCAGGAAATCCCCGGACAGGAGCAGCAAGAAAGTCCTTCTCAACCTGCAGTTCCCTCTCCTTCGAACCAGATGAACCGGGTCTTGCGCGCTCAGGCCAATTCCGGGCTCGAAAGCCCTGGCGGTGAAGCGGACGAAATGACCGCGGGCCTCACTCCGGTTTCCAATCCTTTCAGCAGACCGCAAGACGCATTCGGCGGGAAGAACCCGCAGTTCGGGGGACAGAACGGTGCTGCGGGACTCGGGCAATTGCCTCTGGCGCCGTCCACCAGCCTGAACGACCTCATGGGTCGCGAAAATCTTTCCGATATGAACGCGTCTTCCGGCACTGAAGAGCAATTACGGCCGAGCGCGCGTTTCGAACGAGCGGGAGGCAGGCCGCTCGGTATTCCTAGCGACCGAGAGTTCGAGCCGGTCACCATGGTTCACCGGCCGAATCCTTATTCCGATATTCCCTCGCTGTTTGACTTGTATGTTCAGGCGGCATCTCGCAATCGTGAACCACAGCGATTCGGCATGGAAGTTTTTCGCGACGGCCTGCGCGACCCGCGAGCCATCCCCATGGACCTGCCGGTCGGTCCCGACTACGTCGTGGGGCCCGGCGACAGCTTGTCCATCGACATGTGGGGTGGGATGTCCACCAGGCTCGTGCGTGTCGTTGATCGTACGGGACGTGTCAATTTGCCCGAAGCGGGACCTCTCCAGGTCAGCGGGAAGTCCCTTGGTGAAGTGCAACAAGCCGTCCAGCGCGCTCTGTCTTCGCAGTTTCGCGATACTTCCGCGGATGTTTCCGTCTCCAGGCTGCGAACGGTTCGCATCTACGTCGTTGGGGAAGTCGGCGAACCGGGAGCTTACGACATCAGCTCGCTTTCGACGCCGCTCAATGCCCTGGTGGCAGCGGGAGGCATTACGCCCCGAGGTTCGCTCCGCAAACTGGAGCATTTTCGCGGGCGCCAGTTGCTCGAGAACGTTGACGCCTACGACCTCCTTCTGCGTGGTGTAACACCGGACGCAAAGAAACTCGAGAACGGCGACACCCTGCTGGTACCTCCGGTCGGCCCGCAGGTCACCGTTACGGGAATGGTTCGCAGGCCCGCTATCTACGAATTAAACGGCGAAAAGACTCTCGCCGACATTCTCGATCTCGCCGGCGGCATTCTTCCGGCGGCGGCCTTGAAGCATATTGAAGTGCAGCGCCTGGAAGCCAACAAGACTCGCACCATGCTGAGTCTGGACCTCGCGAAAGATGGCGACATGAACGCTCAACTCGCCGCTTTCAAGGTGCAAGACGGCGATCAGATTCATATTTTCCCCATCGCTCCCTACAACCAGGATTCCATCTACTTGCAGGGCCATGTCCTTCGGCCGGGCCGCTACTCGTATAAGAAGGACATGAAGCTGACGGATTTAATCTCTTCCTATAAGGATCTGCTGCCGGAGCCCGCCGCTCATTACGCCGAAATTGTTCGCCTGAATCCTCCGGATTTCCGGCCGACCGTGGACAGCTTCGACCTCGCCGCGGCGATGGAGAATCCCGCGGCAGCACCGAAGCTCGAGCCGCTCGACACCATCCGCATTTTCAGCAAGTACGATTTCGAGCCCGCGCCCACGGTGTGGGTCGGCGGCGAAGTGCGTGATCCCGGGAAATACGTTACCTCCGGGCAGGCTCACCTGCGCGACGCCATTTATCTCGCCGGCGGGCTGACCCCGGATGCTTCCACGCAGACCGCCCAGCTGTTCCGGACCGAAGCCGACGGCAATACAAAGATCATGAGTGTGAATCTGGCGGAGGCCCTTGCGGGCGATCCGATCCAGAATATTCTGCTCGAGCCGCGTGACCGCTTGCTCGTCCACCGCAATTTCGAGCAGGTCGATCCGCCGACGGTGGATGTCAGGGGCGAGGTCGCCAAGCCTGGACGTTATCCTCTAACTGCCAACATGCATGTCGAGGATCTGATTCGCGTCGCCGGCGGCTTGAAACGCAGCGCGGACACCAGCAAAGCGGACCTTACCCGCTATCCGTTGGCGGGCAATCCTGGCCAGCATCTCGACGTCTCTTTGGCTTCCGTAACGAATGGCAACGCCACCGAGGATATTCCGCTCCGCAACGGTGACGTGCTCACGATCCGCCAGGTGCCTGGATGGGAGGACCTCAGCGCGGCAGTCAGCGTCCGCGGAGAAGTCCAGCACCCGGGTACATACGGAATTCAGCCGGGCGAACGCCTCAGCAGCGTGCTCGAACGTGCCGGCGGCTACAGCGCCGACGCATTTCCCTACGGTGCCGTGTTGATGCGCAAATCCGTTCGCGAAGCTGAAGAAAAGGCCCATCAGGAACTCGTGCGTCGCGTCGAAGCGCAGCAGGCCAACATCAAGCTCCTGCCGGAAGCCGACCAGGATCAGAAAAACGCCAAGTTGACAGCCGTTTCTCAGACCCAGGCCACTCTCGATCAGCTTCGCCTGACCCCGCCGGTCGGCAGGCTGGTGATTCACATCGACCAGCCCATCAAGAAGTGGCGGAATACTTCCGCGGACGTCGCCATG
>Ga0079221_10000264_pt1 | contig 13468 bp, 7 predicted proteins | sample GAAS200_FD_75069 | JGI IMG/M metagenome (GOLD analysis project Ga0079221, IMG submission 75069) | Agricultural soil microbial communities from Georgia to study Nitrogen management - GA AS200 | ecosystem: Environmental > Terrestrial > Soil > Agricultural land | place: USA: Georgia | collected... | reverse complement strand
TGGCCAGCGTCGGTTATCTGGCCGCGGGCGTGGCCCACGAGATCAACAACCCCATCGGGATCATCGCCGGCTACGCGGAATACTCGCTTTCCCAGCTCCAGCAGCAGCCCAAAACGGATGCAAACGAAGACGCCGCCAAGTCGCTTCAGATCATCTGCGATGAGGCGTTCCGCTGTAAGGACATCATCGGCAAGCTGCTGTCCCTCGCCCGCCCCGGTGAGAACAACCGGCAACTGCTCGACCTCGGCTACTATTTCTGCCGGACAGACGGCTACCTACGATCTGCAAGTTTCTCCATCCAACGGTTTCAACGGTTCCGTGGCGCTTGCCTGTTCCGGAGCGCCTGGAGCCTCAACCTGCACCGTTTCGCCGGCGTCGGTTCCGCCAGCCGGATCGGCGAGTTACGCTTTCACCGTAACAGTTGGCAATACCGCGAATGTGATGCTCGTGCCGCAGCCGTTCCTGAGGGTTCCGGGATTGCCGAACAGCTACGCACTCTTGATCTTCCCGGTACTGCTTCTCGCATACTGGACGGCGCGCGGCAGAAGTGAGTGCTTCGCACGCCGCTGCCTCGTGCCCGCAATGGCCCTGCTTTTCCTCTGCGTGTTGTACAGCGCAGGTTGCGGCGGCGGTGCTGGCGGTGGCGGCGGTTCCCAACCCCCGACGAACGCCGTGCTCAAAGTGACAGGCACGTCCAGCGGCGTGAACCGCACCGTCAATGTGAATCTGACCGTGACTCACTAGAGCTCCGCACCATTAGTCGGCGACGTCAAAGAGGGCGCGGCATGCCGCGCCCTCTCGAGAAGCTAACGCCTGCAAACTCTCCCAAATAGCCTCAAAAGAGAGGACCCGCAGCAACACCTAGGCAGTCTTCTATGAGGTATCGTGATTCCACGGGTAGCGATTGAAAGTTGATTGCGGAGAATAGAGACGAAAGAAATCGTTAGAAGTGGCGCGCCCTGAGAGACTCGAACTCCCGACCTTCTGGTTCGTAGCCAGACGCTCTATCCAGCTGAGCTAAGGGCGCGCAGTTTAGAAATTGTAACACAACGGGCGGAGCCGGCTCTACGCCGAGTAGCCAAGCGCATTTACAGAGCCGCATGTCGGTTACTTCTTTCGCGACGCTCACACTGCGGAGCGTTCTACTTCTCAGCGGGCGTAAGCACGATGCTGCGAAACGCCACGTGCCCTTTTTCGCTGCCTTGCAGATAGATCGGCCCCGTCAATTCTTCGTGGCTGTCCAGCGCGCCGCCCGTGATTCCAGGGATTTCTTTGTTGTTGATGATCGTCTGCCCGTTTTGCACTAAAGTGACCATTCGCCCAGCAATCGTAATGTCATACGCCTGCCACGTTCCCGGCTTTCGCGGCAGCTCTGGCGTGGGCGCCAGGAATCCGTAGACGCCTCCCATGTGATGGCTCGGCGGCTCCTCAATGGAATCAGTTTCAATCTGCACTTCGTAGCGCCCCCGTAAATAGACGCCGCTGTTGGACTGCTCTTCGCAATTGAATTCCACATGCAGCTTGAAGTCTTCATACTTTCCGTCGTTGATTAATTCCGGCCCGTTGCCCGGCGTAATCAACTCGCCATTCTCGACTTTCCAGACTTTCTCCGCGTTTGGATCGCTCATGTGCCAGCCGGTGAGGTCTTTGTGGTTGAAGAGTTCGATCGGCTCCCCCCATTTTGGCGGCTTGGTGCGCTTCAACGCCGGCGCCCGTTCTCCCGTCCATTGCCAAGTTTTGCCGTCTGGCCTGTTCACAGTGCCCGACAGAGTTTTGCCGCTCAAAGTCCCCTCAAACACCATATCCGCAGGCGCGCCTTCTTCCTCCTTCGGCGAAACGAAAGTCAGCTTTCCATTCGAAAGCTCCGCCTTCGGCAGCGGCCGCGCATTTCCCCAGCGTCCCACGAATTCTGCGACCAACCGTCCATTTTCCTGCCGAAGCTCGAGCCACGAAGGATACTCGCGGCTTCCATCTTTCAGCGTCAAATCCCATCGCCCCAGAAGCGCCTTGGCCGACTCGCCCGCAGTCGCTGCTGCAGAACTTTCGAATCCTCGCGCACGCGCATACGCCCACGCGCCCACCGACAGCGTCGCAACCGCCAAACCAAGAACCACATGTCGCATTTTCATCGAATCAAAACTCCTTCCATTGCGCTTTCCTTCCGAAGACTCTTTTCGTCCAACTCTTCCCAATAATCTTTGCATCCGCCAAATTACCGCCGCCGGCTGCGCGGATTTACCGCGGCCGTCGTCTCGCGCGTAATCAGCTCCGGCGGCACCGCAAACTCCTCCGGATAATCCTTGAACCCCTGCATCCGCTGCAGCAGAATTCGCGCCGCCGTTTCTCCCATGTCGCGCAGCGGCTGACGAATCGTGGTCAGCCTCGGAATGTGATACGCCGCCACCTGAATGTCGTCAAATCCAATCACCGACACATCTTCCGGCACGCGCAGATTGGCGTCGCGCAGCGCGCGAATCGCGCCAATCGCGGCGATATCATTAAACGACACAATCGCCGTAAACCGCCTCCTTTTTTGCAGCAGCTCCTGCACCACCGGGTAGCCCAGCTCCGGCGAAGTCGAGTCGCGCTCCAACTGAATCGTCAAGTCCGCGCGAATCTCCAGCCCCAGTTCTCTCGCCACGCTCACAATACTCTTCCACCGGTCATCCGAGTCCGCGCTGAACGGCTGCCCGCGCATGAATGCAATCTGCCGATGCCCGAGCTGATGCAAGTGCCGCAGCGACAATTCCGCCGCGCGCTTATGATCCAGCACCACGTTCGTCACTCCCGGAATTTTCCGGTGACCTGCCACCGCCACCACCGGCACCGGCAACGCATGCGCCAGCCCCGTATCAATCGTAATCAACCCTTCCGCCCCGCGCCCCAGCAGCAATCGCGGATACTCCTCGATCATGTCCGGCTTGTGCCGGTGATGCGCGGTGAAATAAAAATATCCCTCGCGCATCAGGTGATCGCCGATGCCGCTCATCACCATGGTGTGGTAGCCATCGCTCAGTTCCGGCGCCAGCACGCCCACCGTAAACGTTCGCTGCTTTCTCAGCGAACGCGCCAGCAGGCTCGGCTGATAATTGAATTTCCGCGCCGCCGCTCGCACGCGCTCGCGCGTCTCCGCGGGGATCGACCGCCCCGGAACGTTATTCAGCACCACCGACACCGTCGCTGGGCACAATCCCAGGTAGTCCGCCAGAATCTTCAGACTGACAGGCTTCTCCCCGCCGTTTTGCTTTTCCTTGCGTGCGGCCACGGCTGACTCTGTGTTCTCTTCGCCTGGTTTGTCGGATACGCCCTTCAAGGGCCGCATAAGCATAGCCTGAACAGGAGCTTGCAGCGTGACCTGCCTGCATCCCCGCGATGAATTGCGATTTTTCTCGCGATATCTCAGAACAATAACGATTTTGCGGCGCTTGAAAATCCGCAAGACAAACGTTTGTCTAAACCTTATTCAAAAAATTTCTTCTTGACAACAGTTTCTTTGTGGAGCCTAATGTCCGCAAAAGTTTGGGGTTGCTGGGAGCATGCGCCAAGCGATGCTCTGTCTCGCGGCGCCGGTTGGCCCGCGATTCGACTCATCGTCCCGCCTTCGTCCGGCCCGCGGGACAAATGCTTCCCACTTGCCCTTTACGCGGGTTTGGCCCCGAAGATTCAGGTCGAGATATCGGTGCGCTTAAGCGATTAAGGTACCTAAACCCTTTAAAGGCCTGTTGAGGATTAATCGTTTCGGCGCGGCAGTGCAGGAGGCAAGGAAATGCGTTTTGCTCGTGTTGCATCCGTCCCGTTCCAGTTCTTCGCCCGTCATTCCTCTTTGGCCCAGTACCTCGGTCCGGCCCGCTACATGGCCGTAGCCCTGTTCGTTCTCGCTGCTGCCACCTTGGCGTTGTCCCAATCCGACCGCGGCACGATTGCCGGCACCGTCCTCGACTCTACTGGCGGGGCCGTCATTGGCGCTACGGTCACGGCCACAGAAACCGCAACCAATAATGTCTACACAGCTACGACGGGTCCGACAGGTGGCTATCGCTTCTTCGACTTGCGCGTGGGCGTTTACAATGTTTCCGTTTCTGCAAGTGGCTTCAACAAAGTGGACAAGACCGGTGTAGTGGTACAAGTCAACTCGACCTCCTCTGTCGATTTCACGCTCGCGCCCGGTACCGTTTCCGAAACGCTTACGGTAGTTGCCGACACTCCCGCGCTTCAGTCAGAAAGCTCGGATATCGGCACGATCGTGGATAAAAGGCAAATCGAGGACTTGCCTCTTGGGCTTGCGGCAACGGGTCAAAGCCATCTCCGCTCCGCAGAATCCTTTGTTTTTCTAACGCCCAACACGGTGGGCCCAGGAACCGCCAGCGATTCTCCGTCTTCGGGCATCTTCGAATCCAAGTTGGCAGGCGGACAGAACCTGGGGACCGAGGTTCTGCTTGACGGTGCCAGCATCTCTCACGCGGAGCTCGGGCCCAGTTTCGATGAAAATGCGCCTTCCATCGAGGCGATCAACGAGTTCAAAGTTACCACCTCGACGATCCCCGCCGAATTCGGCCGTACCTCGGGTGGCATCGAAAGCTTCACCACCAAGTCAGGCACCAACTCTTACCATGGCACTGCGTTTGACATCTTGCACAACGACAAGCTGAACGCGAACTCCTGGTCCAACAATCTATTCGGAGTCCCCAAGGACCCGGATCATCAAAACGACTTTGGTGGAAGCTTGGGCGGTCCGGTTTGGATTCCCAAGGTCTACAACGGCCACGACAAGACCTTCTTTTTCTTTTCTTGGGAACAGTATCGGAACAACCTTGGCTCGACCAACCGGACAACGCTGCCGACCGACGCCGAGCGTTCGGGCGATTTCTCGGCCCTGCTTGGCCCCGGGTTGACCACTCCGAATCCTATGCCTGGCGGACTGCCCATTCCGGTGATCAACCCTTGCGATGGGACCCAGGTACACTTGGGTCAGATTTTCGATCCTTCCACTACACAAACTGTTGGTGGAGTGCAATGCCGCACGGCTTTTCCTGGCAACAAGATCACAAATCTCAGCCCCGTTGCACAGAAAATGCTAGCCGTTCTCACGGTGCATCCCAACACCGCCGGAACCAATAACGGACTCATAAATAATTTTATTTTTCGCTCTGTCGCTCCCCAACATGACACCACCACTTCATTCCGCATCGATCAGAACTTGGGAGTGAACGACAAGCTCTTTTTCTCTTATAGCAGCCGTGACCAGGAGCAATTGAACGGTGCCCGATCCATCCCGGCGCCTCTTGACCCCAACTTCTATAAATCCCGGTTTTCCCACTACATCCGTTTTGGCTGGGACCGGACGATCAGCTCTTCTCTGCTGAATCATTTCAACCTTGGCTACAATCGGTTACACGACCCGAGTAAGGCCCAAAGCGTTAACGGGACGAATTGGCCCGCTACCTTGGGAATCCCCAATGCAAATGGACCCGTCTTCCCTCCAATAACCTTCAGTGCAAACAATTCCAACATCGGATACCAGGGGTTGAGCGGTGGTAACGACGATTTAGCCGTTCCTAATGGTTTCATTCCTTCTGACACCCTTTCCTGGATCAAGGGGCGCCACGCTCTCCGCTTCGGCTTTGAATGGAATCATTCGCAGTTCTCCAGGTACAACAACCTTAATACTTCGCCAAACTACACTTTTTCCTATTTCCAGACCGCTTACACCCCAGGCGATCCAAATACGGGCGATCCCTTTGCCAGTTTCTTGCTGGGCTTGCCGCAGCAAGAAACCGCGAGCTTCTCTTTGCATGCCCCGCGCTGGATCCAAAACTATTACGTTGGGTTTGTTCAGGACGATTTTAAGTTTCGCAAGGACTTGACACTGAACCTGGGGCTTCGGTACGACGTGGACACTCCCCGTCACGAAGCGAACGGCATTCAATCCGTTCTTGACCTTACCTTACCCAATCCCGGGGCAGGGGGGACCCTGGGTGCTATGGAGTACGGCCCCAATGCCACCGGAGCCAAGACGCATTACAAGGATGTAGGTCCGCGGATCGGCTTTGCATATTCGCCCGCCAAGCTATTCGGGCATTTGTCAAACACGGTCATTCGCGGAGGGTACGGTATCTACTACGCCGCCCTCTTCTACACCGATTTTGGCGATTCTATGCATGACGGCACCACCATCAATCCGTCCTTCTCATCGCCAAACAACTTCGACCCTGTATCTGTGTTAGGGAAGGGCTCTTTGGACACCGGCTTTCCTGCCTTCGCGCCACCTTCCTTTAACAAGGATCCTTCCTTGTTGAATGGCGATTTTCAAGGCACTCCGAGTTACGCCGGGCCCGGCAATGGGCGGCCCGGAATGGTCCAGAACTGGAGCTTTGAAGTCCAGCATCAACTCGCCCCGGATCTCATTTTCAGCGTCGGCTACATTGGGAATCACGCCACGCGCTTGAATTCCAATCTTGATCAGCTCAACGCCATCGATCCCAAGTACCTTCCGTTGGGAAACAAGCTGAACGACCCAATTAACAGCGCGCAGGGACAAGCGGATTTGGCTTCCGTTGGCATTACCGAACCGAGTTGGTTTCGGCCGCTCTACTGCCCCGGGACTCCTGCTGCTTCTTGCACCGAGCCGATCGGACAGCTGCTTGTACCATTCCCACAGTACAAGGCCATCACTACAAACTGCTGTCTCGAGAATCTCGGGCAGTCCACCTACAATGCCTTGGAGGCGAAGGTGGAACGCAGGTTCCGCAACGGATTGAACCTTCTTGCTTCCTACACCTTTTCAAAAACTCTGACGGATGCTGACAGTGCTTATGCAGGTCTGACGGCGTTTGGCAGTTCCGACACGTTTAACGCGCAAAATCCCAAGGATTTAAGGTCGGAAAAGGCGTTAAGTTACCAGGACGTGCCACATATGTTTGTACTCAGCTACTTGTATGAGCTACCCGTCGGCAAGGGAAAGAAATTCCTGAACCAGGGCGGAGTCGTGGACAAAGTGTTGGGCGGATGGCAAATCGGTGGGGTTCAGCGCTATCAGAAAGGCGTACCGTTCATCCCCTTCGCGCTTGGCACGACGAACGCTTTTGGAACCGACAATCCTCGCTTGAGCCGCGTTCCTGGGCAGCCTTTGCTCGCTCCCAACGCATCCTCCTATGACCCATTTAAGGGCGGAAGCGGATGCAACGAGAATACTGACGGCACATTTACGCCATCTGGAACCAATAGTTTTTTCAACTGCGCCGCATTTTTCGACCCCAATGCACCTGGTGTCGTTGCGACCAATGGATTCTCTTTTGGGGACCTCGGCAAGACCCTTAACGTTAGAAGTCCCGGGTATATGAATGAGGACTTCTCCCTCATTAAACGCTTCACACTTTATGAAGGGAACGTGTTGTCGTTCAAAGCCGACTTCACCAACGCCTTTAATCGCCATACCTTTGGGCGCGGCGATGGCTGCGTCACCTGCGACACCTTTGGTCAGCCTGGTTCTCAATTCGGGGGTGGCCCTAACATTCTGAATGGAACTAAGAAAGTTCAGCTAACGCTTCGTTATCAATTCTGAGCCGCGGTAGCAAACCAAAACGTGAAAAAGCCTCCCGCAGTGTCTGTGGGAGGTTTTTTCGTCTGCAAATCAAATCTACGGGATACACTCTATTCATGAAGGAACTTGCTCGAAATCGCAGCCGCATTAGGGTCGCAAAGTTCATCCTGGCCCTCTCAGTGCTTCCTCTCAGCTGCGACAGTCTGCTTGCCGCTCAGTTGCCGCCCGTAGTCTCTGGGGTTTTCCAGCAGGCATCAGAGGCCATGCGGCGCGGGGATTTGAACGCAGCGGGGGACGGATTCGCATCTGCTGCGAAGCTGGCCCCTGCTTTTGCGGAAGCCCACTTCAATCTTGGTCTTGTGCGTGAAGAGCAGGGCCGTTTAGACGAAGCGATTGCCAGTTTTGAAAAAGCCATTAAGCTCAAGCCTCATCTTCATGGCGCCAATCTCTTTCTGGGCGTAGCTCATTACAAGCTGAATCACTATGATCAGGCGCTGTCGGCTGTTCGAAAAGAGTCCGAGGCATATCCTAAGGACGCAGCCGCTTGGATGTGGCTTGGTGTCATTGAGCTGGCAAAGGATCAGCCTGAAGAAGCCGCCGCGGCCCTCGACAAAGCTGCCCAACTCGCGCCGGACAATATGGACATTCTTTACCACCGGGGCCAGGCCCACCTGCTGGTTTCCAGGAGTAGCTACGAAAGAATGTTCAAGGAGGATCCAAAATCGTGGCGCGTGCACGAGGTTCTTGGGCAGATCGACGCGGATGCGGAGCGCTACAATGATGCTATCTCTGAGTATCTCGAGGCCATCAAGCTAGCGCCCGCGCAGCCAGGTCTGCATGAAGAGCTTGGCGCGGTCTATCGTAGGGCAGTGAAGTCGGACGAGGCGGATGCAGCTTTTCAGGCCGAACTCGAAATTAATCCCCACAACGCGCTCGCTCGTTACGAACGCGGCGTTCTCGCTACAGAGAGGGGCGATGGCGCCAAGGGAAAAGAGCTAATCGAAGCCGCGGTCGTTGAGAAGCCCGGGCTTCCCCACGCGGACTACAATCTCGGCCGCGCAGAGAAATTGCTCGGAAATGACGCGGCCGCGGCAGCCCACTTCGAGCGGGCCGTCGCCAACGACTCCGATCCCGAAACTGTGGAGCAAGCCTGGTATCAACTGGGGACCCTCTACCGGCGCTTGCATCGTCTCGAAGACTCGCAAAAAGCTTTGGCCATGTTCCAGAAGCTCAAGGAAGAATCGACCGAGGCTACCCACCAAGCGCTTACGAAACTTAAGAACAAGCAAAACCCCAACGCCACCGAACCTCCTCCTGAAGCTGAGAAGCCTCAGTAAGTTTCGTGGTTTCGTTATTGTCTTTTGGGGCGTAGCGTTGACTAAACGCATCGTGCCTGGTAACTCTCGCCCCGAAGCTCATTCGAATGATAATCAACTCAATAATATTCATTGACAGTTACCCGAGTTTATGCTACGTTTGTTTGTGTTTTTCTCGAAGCCAGCCACGTATCGACGCGTCCTCTCTTTGCGCTCCTCCCTATCTTCTGGCCCAGCTCTCGCTAACCCCTTCCAAATCACATCGTTAGCAGCCCCCCGCTTCCTAACTCCTTCCAAATCACATCGTTACGAAAAAACCCGGGGGGCAGGGGGCTCCAGGTGTCTTCCTATCGCTGATCTCTGTTCCCTGATCTCTGGTCTCTACCTAACTCCTTTAGAATGCGCAGTTCCGCGAGTCTCGCCTGTAAGTCGTTTAGAATGCGCAGTTACAAAAACGGGCCTCCGTAAGTCCTTTAGAATGCGCAGTTGCAAAAAAAAGTGGGGGGGAGGGGGGCGGTTCTGGTTAACCCGGCTTGCCCCCGTCGCCAGCCTCCTGCTCCCTCTCCTGCCGGCTGGATTTGCCCAGCAGAGGGCACCTGAGCCTAGTGGCGGTCCTCGCATCGAGGTCGTCGAGTCTTCCGAAGACCTACATGAAACTTTGCAGGACAAGCCGGCGCTGACCTTCGGCGCTACGCGCACGCCGAATCTCACCATCACCGTGAACGACGCCGTGAAGTATCAGCAAATCGACGGTTTCGGGGCCTCGCTTACCGATTCTTCCGCTTGGCTGATCTGGAACAAACTCACCGAAGCACAGCGCAAAGAAGCCATGCAAATGCTTTTCAGCCCAACCAAGGGCATCGGCCTGAGCATCTTGCGCCAGCCGATGGGCGCCAGCGACTTCGCGCTTTCCGCGTATAGCTATGACGATCTGCCGCCCGGACAGCCCTTCGGCGCAAGCGACCCCGACTTAAAACTTTTCTCCATCGAGCACGATCGCGCCTACATTCTCCCGCTTCTGCACGAAGCGCTTGCCCTCAATCCCAACCTCAAGATCTTCGCCTCGCCGTGGAGCCCTCCCGGCTGGATGAAAACCTCCGGTTCGATGATTCAAGGGGCGCTGTTGCCGTCCGCGTATCCCGCGTTCGCCAAATATTTTGTCCGGTTCGTGAAGGAATACGAAGCCGCCGGCGTTCCCATCTATGCCATCACCATGCAGAACGAGCCGAAGTTCATCCCGAATGACTATCCGGGCATGATTTTCACCGCACCAGAACTAAAGGAAGTGCTGGCGAATTACGTCGGTCCGGCGTTTCGGGATGCGAAGCTGAAGACAAAAATCCTGGTGTTCGATCACAATTGGGATTTGATCGAATATCCGCTTGAAGTGTTGAGCGACCCGAAGGCCGCAGCCTTTGCGGCGGGCACTGCAACGCATTGTTACGGCGGAAGCGTCACCGCGCAAAACGAATTGCACGATCGTTTTCCCGACAAAGACATCTGGATGACGGAGTGCTCCGGCGGCGATTGGCAAACCGGGAAAATCCTCCCCCAGCAAGTGCGCCTGGTGATTGGCGCAACGCGCAACTGGGCGAAGAGCGTCGTCCTTTGGAACCTCGCTCTCGACCAGGACCACAAGCCATTTCTCGGCGGCTGCACGACCTGCCGTGGAATCATCACCGTAAATCATGCCGCGCAGCCTTCAAAAATCGAGCCAACGGTGGATTACACCGCGCTCGCTCACGCTAGCAAATTTGTCGCTCCGGGTGCCTACCGCATCGAATCCAACTCTTTTGGCGAAGGCAGCCTCGAAGACGTCGCGTTTCGTAATCCCGACGGCTCGCTCGTTTTAATCGTCCTGAACACTACTGGCGGAAACGCCACCTTCAACATCGGGTGGGCAGGGAAGTACGCGAACTACAAACTTCCCGCCGCCTCCGTAGCCACCTTCCGCTGGCATCCCTAGCCGAAAGCTCAACGCACCTTTGAGCCGACACTCACGCACCAGCGAAAACCTGCACCAGCGAAAACATGCGGCACCGAAGGAAATGATCTCAACTGACTTTCATTGCGGATCGGGTTCCGGCTGGGGAGTTCCCAAAATCAGTGCTTGGTCGCGCTCCAAAGAGCTTCTCCGAAGATCCTGCGAGCGCGCGAGGGCCTTCTTCGCAAGCTCATCCCGGCCGAGTTTGTGGTAAGCCAAATACAATTGGTAATGCACGTTCCCGTAATGATCCAAAGGTGCCGCCTTTTCGAGTTTCGGAATAGCATTGGCAAATTGCCCGAGGCGCACGTACGCCGTTCCCAGCAATTCGCTGGCCTCCGCCAAATCGGGTTGCAACTGTAAAGCGCGCTGCAGGTAGGGCACAGCCTTTTCATTGTCCCGGTTCTGCACGTACAAGCGCCCCACAAGATAAAGCGCATGCGTCCGCGACGGATCCAGTTCCAACGCTTTCTCGAGTTCGGCCTGGGCCTCGCCGTCAGAATGATTGTCGAGGTAAAGTTGCCCAAGAGCTTCGTGAAGTTCCGCCTCATTGGGTTGTAACTGCAGAGCGGCCTGATACTCTTTGATAGCTCCTTCGAGATCCTGGCGAAGGGCATGGCCCTCGGCGCGCAACTGGTGAGTACGCCAGGAGTCCGGAAAAGATTCCTCCAATTGCGCGTACGCGCCAGCTCCCAGCGCCTGGTAGGTCCGCGCCAACCAATAGCTGGCCTCGGCATTTTCGCTGGTGGTGCCGTGGACTTGCGCCAGGGCGTCGGCCGCGGGATCGTATTGTTGCAACGTGTACTGCATTTTTCCCAGCAACAGCCGCTGTGAATCGGTCAACTGCTTTCGGTCTTGCAGCGAATCGACGCAGCGAGAATAGCGATGGATTTTACAGGGGTCTTGAGTCCCCGACGACGCAGCGGCCTTCGGCGCCCGCTGCCAGGCCGAGAAGTCGGCTTGGAAGGATTTCCATTCGCGGTCGGAAGGTGCGCTATCATTCGCGGCGGCGTGAAGAGCCGCCAGCAAAAAGTGTTTGGCTGCGCTTTTGGGCTCGTCCTGGATGCGCGCAGCGGAAGCTTTTGCGGAAACCGAAGAGAGATCCACGGACGGAAAGCGTTGCACGGCCAAGAACTCCGGAGAGATTTCCCAAACTCTTGTCAGGGACTCCAGCGCGTCGGCAGATTGATCTTGGGCCAATTGCAGATTCGCTAACCCGAGCCATGCCGGCTCATTTTGCGGGTCAAGTTGAAGCTCCAGGCGAAATTCTTTTTCGGCCTCTTGGAGTTTGCCGGCATGAAGATAAGACTGGCCAAGCGATGTGTGCAAACCGGGCTGGTGGGAATCCGCGCTTAGGGCTTTCTGATATTCCTTGACTGCGTCCTCCCAGCGGTTCCGCTGAAACAAAAGATCACCGAGGAAACGGTGCCCCCAAGCCGAATCGGGATACAGACGCGCCCCGCGAAATGCCAGCCGCGCGGACAGGTCGAGGTATTCGTGCCCGAGTCGGAACCACGCCTCCGCTTTATCAGAGTCCATCGCGGCCATCCGGCGGAACTCCTCGGCCGCGCTACGAAAGTCTTCTTGCCCAAAGTAAGACGAAGCCAAAGCCTGGGCAGCGTCGCGATTCGCTGGATCGAGCTTCAGCGCTTGCTGAAGGTACGGAATAGCTTTTTCGGGGGAGCCGAGCTTCAGGTAATCCATTCCGACAATGACTGCAGGGCCGACCAGGTTTGGCCTTTCGTGCAAGGCTTTTGCCAAATGCCGCACGGCCTGGTCATATTCGAGCAGGCTCTGATAAGCGAGGCCCAGATTGACTTCCGCCTCGACCAAGTTTGGGTCGATAGCTAGAACCTTCTTGAAGTCTTCTGCAGCACGCGCGTACTGCCCCTGCTTCATGGCTTCTTGGCCTGCGCGAAAAGAACGTTCAATTTGATCTTCGGGTGTCTGGCCTGTGGTCAGCCCTGCAGTCACCAACCAAGCCAAAAGAAGAAAGAGGGCGGCTTTTTTCACCGGAACATTTTCCCGCGAACGGAGCATGACGTCAGCAAAATTCGCAACGAAGAGTTTGTAGCGGCGACCTGCCTGCCGCAGCTTGCCTGCTGCAAGCAGGGCAGGCTTTACGTCGCCATCCTTGCAAAGAAGTGTACAAGGAGAGAAGGCCTGGGAACGCCGAACACCAGTTCGGCGATTCTCGCGGCGCCAGAGAGTGATCGGCTGTAGGAAGACAGTGGACAAAAAAATAGCGCCGGACGGATAAATCCGCCCGGCGCCGAAGTTGAATGGTTAGAACGTGAACCTTAACGCGAATTGGACCAAGCGTGGCAGATTGTATTGACCAGTGACTCGGCCAAAGTCCGAACCGCCGCAGCAACCGGAATTCGGAGGATTGAACTGCGGATGGTTGAACCCGTTGAAGAACTCCGCGCGGAACTCGGCGCCAAGCCTTTCATCAGCACCGAACTTCGTGTTTTTGAAGAAGGCAAAGTCAAAGTTCTTCACACCGTCGCTGCGAATGTTCGGTTCCGTGCGCGAATCGGTGAGGGGATTGCGGACGGCGAGGTCGGCTGGGTCGGCATTTGTGAATACCGCAGTATCGAACCAGGTGGCCAGCCTCTGCTGCAGAGA
>Ga0079221_10000263_pt1 | contig 13471 bp, 14 predicted proteins | sample GAAS200_FD_75069 | JGI IMG/M metagenome (GOLD analysis project Ga0079221, IMG submission 75069) | Agricultural soil microbial communities from Georgia to study Nitrogen management - GA AS200 | ecosystem: Environmental > Terrestrial > Soil > Agricultural land | place: USA: Georgia | collected... | reverse complement strand
GTAGCTGTTGGCCCAAAGATGACGGTCGTCCTGCGCACGGATTAATTGCACGCTCAGGTGGATGCGGTCCCCAGCGCGCTGAACTGTACCCTCCATGACGGCTTCCACGCCGAGTTCGCGTGCAATTTCCCGCAATGATTTCCCCTTCTGCTGTCTGATTTGAATCACTGAGTAGCGTGAGATCACCTTTAAGGAACTGATTTGAGCCAACTGTGTGACGAGTTCATCGTGGATGCCCTCAACAAGGTACTTCTGCTCGGGGTTGCCGGTAAGGTTTTCGAGCGGAAGAACGGCCAGTGACTCAATGCGCGGTGCAACGGACGCAGGCGAAAGGCGGCTCCGCAAACCGCCAACATTGGCCGCCAGCAGAATGCCCAGCACGGCCGCGATACCCATCGACACTACAACCCATCGCGCAGGCCGCCAGCGGGCTGGAGGATGAATTGCCGCGACGATTGGCTCCCTATCCACTGGATAAATGAATCGATAGCCCCGCCGCGGCAGTGTCTCGATGAAATGGGGGCTATCTGCAGAATCGCCGAGCACTTCTCGAAGGCGTTTTACCGCTGCGTTGATGCTATGTTCGAAGTCAACGAAGGTGCCGGGGGGCCAGAGTTTCTGCTCCAATTCGTCCCGAGTTACTAACTCGCCGGGCCGCTCCAGAAGCAGCGTCAAGATCTGAAAGGGTTGACCTTCAAGCTTAATCTTGGACCCATTCTTCCACAGCTCCCCTGTGTGCAGGTTCACTTGAAAGAGGCCGAAGCGAACGGGTCTCGAACCGGAAGTTGTGAGCCCAGCCAAATGGACAACCCCTCTTGTACCAGCAGGGTCATCTAGGTTGGGCGATTATACGCCTACTTGAGAGGGTGTAACATCGTGGAAAGGCCTCACCAATACCTGCAACTTCCTCATAATTGATGAATTAGCGTTTCACCTGTTTTTCACCTCTTCTGCATTGTGCCCGCCCAACTCGCCGTGCAAGGGTCGCTTCTTGCACACGAAGTTAGAAAAAAGGGATTTGCGAAAAGGAGGGCAAATATGGAACGGCGATTCAATAGGCCTTCCACTGCTGCTGGGTTGACCTGTACACTGCTGCTTATGCTGGCGTCGCTGTTGCTAGCTTCGAAGCGGACAGACCAAGACGTCCCAGATACGCCTCAATTTTCGGACTGGTCCGCGCCGGTAAACTTGGGCCCGGTTGTGAACTCTAGCTCTGGGGAAACGGGTGCGTCCCTCTCGAAGGATGGGTTAAGTCTGTATTTCTCTTCGACGCGCCCAGGGGGTCTCGGGGGCTCAGACATCTGGGTGACGCAGCGAATTAGCAAGGATGCGCCTTGGGGGACGCCACAAAACCTGGGACCCATTATCAACACCAGCAGCAACGAGAATGCGCCGAGTCTGAGCGTCGACGGGCACCGCTTGTTCTTTCACAGTGACCGTCCCGGCGGATTTGGCGGGGCCGACATCTATGTTTCCCGCCGATATAACAAACGCGACGACTTCGCCTGGCAACTTCCGGAGAATCTTGGCAGCACGATAAACACGACCGCGCAAGAGCAGCAACCGTCGATATTCGAGGATGACACTACAGGGATCATTACGGTTTACTTTTGGTCTGACAGGCCCGGAGGCACGGGTGACGGCGACATCTACGCCAGCGAGTTACAGCCAGACGAAACTTTCGGTCCAGCAAACGAGGTTGCCGAAATCAACTCCACGAATACGGATTTTGGTCCGACCATTCGAAGGGACGGCCTTGAAATCATCTGGGGCACCTTTCGGCCCTTGTCGTTCGGAAATGTTGATCTATGGGTATCGACGCGCCTCAGAAGTTCAGATCCTTGGTCAATGCCAGTCAATCTCGGATCTGTCATTAACAGCGCAGGTGCAGACAACCGTCCAGCACTCTCTTTTGACGGCACGGAACTCTATTTCCAGTCGACACGCCCCGGGGGATTCGGAGCACAAGATCTATACGTTGCACAGCGCACCAAGCCCAAGCAGCCGGACTGAGGAACAAGGACAGACGGAAGCGGCCAACTCAATTCATCGTCGTCACAGTCTCAGACCGGGGCTCTTAATTGATAGGCCGACGGGAAGCCTGAATTCACCTACCATTGCGTGAAGTAGGTGAGTGGCTCAATCGCACCAGTTGCGCGCAATCTCGATCGTTCCGACGATGGACCTTGACGTGTTTGCGATCGGCGACGGATCCAGCAGGCGCAGGATGTGCTCGCCGGCTTGCGCGTCAAAGCGGTAGAGCAGCACGGCGTCTGCCGCACGGTCCTCTCCTACCAGCTCCAACTCGGGGTTGTCCACGACGATGTCGCCGTTACTTCGGATACGAAGTTCCTCGCCTAATTGCAAAACATCTTTGTGCCTGCGCTTGGTGCCGCCATAAATCCTTCCTGCCGTAACTGTTCTCTGCCGTCGGCATGCCTTCATGGATGCGCCGTCATCCCGGAAAGGCGCACCGCCGATTGGGATGATTACGGCTCCGAATGAATGACCTTCCACCTACAAATGGTGTATTTCATTTTAGAGAGTGCCGCGGCGTGATAATGATGGATCTGCGCGCCCGCCAAGCGGCGATTCCAAGCCTCTATGTTTGCTCATCCCTAAGGGAATGTTGCCATGTGCTATGATTTTCTTTCGCTTCACGAAAGCGAGCGTTCATGACCGCACGCATCCTCGATGGGCTGAAAATTCGGGATGAAATCTTTGCCGAACTGAAGGACGAAGTCCGGCTGCTCACTTCAGCTGGGGTTCAACCCGGCCTTGCGGCAGTACTTGTCAGCGAGAATCCTGCGTCGCAACTCTACGTGAAAAGCAAAATCGCCGCCTGCGAACAGCTCGGTCTTGCGAGCGCGCTCCTCACGCCTCCGGCATCGGTGACGACTCTGGAAATGCTAGCGATAGTCGAGGATTTAAACCGCGACAACAACGTGGACGGAATCCTTGTTCAGCTTCCTCTTCCGCCGCAAGTGGATACCAAGCGCATCCTCGAGGCTGTCGATCCGGCCAAGGACGTGGACGGCTTTCATCCGATGAACCTCGGCCGTCTGGTCAGCGGGCGCCCCGGACTGGTTGCCTGCACTCCCGAAGGCTGCATGGAAATTCTCCGCCGCAGCCATGTTCCTATAGAAGGCGCGAACGCGGTTGTTCTCGGGCGAAGCGACATAGTCGGCAAACCGATGGCGCTTCTACTCATGCATGCCAATGCCACGGTCACGATCTGCCACTCGAAGACGCGCGATCTTCCCGATATTGTTCGGCGCGCGGACCTCGTCGTCGCCGCGATGGGAAAAGCCGGTTTCGTGCAAGCGGATTGGATCAGGCCGGGGGCCACCGTTATTGACGTTGGCACGAATACCATCAAGGATCCCGCCGAAGCCGAACGGCTCTTCCGAAATTTCCCCGCGCGGCTTGAAAAGTTCCGCGTTAAAGGCTCCGCGCTTATCGGCGACGTCCATCCTGACGCGGTGAACACGGCTGGCGCGCTCACTCCCGTCCCGGGCGGAGTCGGTCCGATGACCATCACTATGCTTATGAGCAACACTGTGAAGGCCGCGCGCATTCGCCGCGCTTCTCCAAGAGTTTCCGCAACACAATCAAGGGCATCAGCACGGTGACAAGAAGAAGATGCTCCGACTCGGATTGACCGGCGGAATCGCCAGCGGCAAGAGCGCCGTCGCGGCCATGCTTCGCGAACTGGGCTTTTCGGTCCTTGATGCCGACTCCCTTGCGCACAAAATCGTAGAACCAGGCCAGCCTGCCTACGAAGAAGTGCTTCGTGAATTCGGTTCTGCGATCACCGATGGCCAAGGCCGCGTGGACCGTGCAAAGCTCGGCGCGCTGGTCTTCGCCGATCGCGCCAAGCTCGACCGGCTGAACGCCATCGTCCACCCGCGCGTAGCGGAAGCCGTCTTGCGCCAGTTCGACGAATGGCAACGCGAAGGCACGCGCGACGCCGCGTTTGTCGAAGCTGCTCTGCTTATCGAATCGGGGATTCACAAACAACTCGACGGGCTGGTGGTTGCCTGGTGCCGCCCGGAACAGCAACTGGAGCGCCTGGCGGCGCGTGGTCTCAGCGAAGACGAAGCGCGCCGCCGCATTTCGGCACAGATGCCCGTTGAAGAAAAGCTGCGTCATGCCACGGAGAGAATCGACTGTTCCGGCACGCTCGAACAGACGCGCCGGCAGGTGGAGGCGCTGGGCGCGCGGCTTCACCGCAGCAAAGCAACGCGATGAACTGTTTTCCTATTTTGCCTATACTAAGGGCATCGAGTGGAACGGAAGGGACACGCATCAATGAGTATTCGTAACACATCAAATCGCGCACGGATTATTATTGTCGCGCTAATCCTGATTCTTGGCGCGTTCTGGGCTGGCGCCCGCTTCGGACCGCGACAACCGACGAGCGTTGAGGCTGTACCCCGCAGCGGTTCCTTCGCTGCCGTTTCCGCCAAGGATGCGGGGCTTACGGAAGATGAATCCATCAACGTGCGCATCTACCGCGACGTCTCCCCGGCAGTGGCCAACATCCTGACGAAAGCGACGGAATACGACTTTTTCATGGAGCCGGTTCCCGTGGAAGGCGCCGGTTCCGGTTTCGTCATCGATCCTCGCGGCTACATTCTCACCAACTATCACGTGGTCGAAGGCGCGCAGTCGATTGAAGTGGTCTTGGGAGATCAATCCCGCCACGCGGCGAAATATATCGGGGCCGACCAGCGCAATGACGTCGCCCTAATCAGGATCGACCCCAAGGGAAAGCAACTCACCACGTTGAAACTCGGGGATTCCAGCGCGATCCAGGTGGGACAGAAAGTTCTCGCCATCGGCAACCCCTTTGGCTTCCAGTCCACACTGACCACTGGCGTGGTCAGCGCACTCGGCCGCACCGTGCAAACGAGTCAGACGACGGCCATTGAAGAGGCTATCCAAACCGACGCAGCCATCAATCGAGGTAATTCCGGCGGGCCGCTCATCAACTCGCACGGCGAAGTTATTGGCATTAATTCCGCGATTTATACGCCGACCGGCACGACGGCAGGAATTGGTTTCGCCATTCCTATTAACACGGCCAAGAGCATCGCCAACGATCTCATCACATCCGGGCGCGTGCACCGGGCGTTTCTTGGTGTCCAAACGCTGGCTCTTGCGGGAGGGCTGGCCGAAGCACTGGATTTGCCAGTCCAGGAAGGGTTGCTGGTCGAGATTGCCACAAAAGGCGGGCCGGCGGCAGCAGCTGGTATCCGCGGCGGGGATCGCGTTGTCCTGGCAGGGATGCAACGACTTTATATCGGAGGAGATGTCATCGTGGCCATCGATGGCCAGAAAGTCACAAATCAGTTCGATATGAATCTGTTCCTTAACCACCACCGTCCGGGCGATACCGCCAACGTAACGGTTTATCGCGGGGGAAAGAAAATGGATATTCCGGTGAAGCTCGGCGAGCGCGACGGCAACTAAAGACAGTTCTTTAGTGTTTATTCAGCGGTTAAATTCGGCCCGATGTTTTTCGCGGGCGTCCGGGCTCAGCAGGAACCAGCCTTCCGCAATGTCGCGGACGCGTTCGAGCTCGCGCTGCATTTCGGCGTGCTTTGCTTCCATGACTTCCGCGGTGGCATCTGCCGAAACGTAGATCGGAGGCGCAAACAAGATCACCGCGCGCGCAAACGGCATGGGAAACAGGAAATGGTCCCATGTTTTCACGAAGGTTTTTCCGCGGTCCACACCAATATGAAAGACCAGGATGGGGCAGCCGCTCTTGCGCGCCAGCATCACGGGACCCGGCTTTGCCACGTAGCGCGGCCCGCGTGGTCCATCAATGGTGAACGCGCAATCCATTCCTTCTTCCAGCCGCTTCGCCATCACGGCCAAGCCGCGCAATCCGCCGCGGGATGAACTTCCCTGCGCAGTACCAAATCCGAGCCACTCGATGACTTTGCGCGTCCATTGGCCGTCAAAGGCAGTGGTGTTCATCACCACAACGCCTTGATTCCGGTGCCACCACACAATGGGAAGAATAATGCGGTGCCAGAAGGCCCAGATGATTCGTTTGCCGGAAGCATGCACTTTTTCGGCGTGCTGCCAGCCGTGCACTTCATAGCGCAGGGTCGGTCCCAGCGTTCGAATCACGCTGTAAACGGCCGCGGCAATGAAAGGAATCTGTATGCGGCGCGTCCACGGAAGCTGCGGAAGCCGCGTGTCATAGTGCAGGTTGAGCGGCTCAGGTTCAGGCTGCTTCGCAGGCTCGAGGATTGTATTGGGTTGCGACATGAGCTGTACGCGGGCGATCCCGGGCACATCTTCAGGTGCGCGGGCAATCATGCCGAAGTATAGTATAGGTGACCGCCCGCGAGATTGTTCCAGGAGTACGACGCAGTGCCGCTTCCCTCTATCCCGCCAAACCTGAGACGCCACGCCCTTTGGCTGGTTGCAGCCGTGACTGCGTTAGGTTGTGCCGCGATCCTGACAGTGATGACAGCTCGCTCCGATGAACCGGCTACAGACTCGGTTGGAATTATTGATGGGGCGGCCGTGGCGGTTACCGGTCCCATGCGCATCGACGTTTCTCATGGCCTTCCAAGAACGGTCTTGCGCAGCGGCGGCGACGTGATTGTCAAATCGGGGACTGCGCGGCTTGATCTTACCGACGGCGGCACTATCAGCATTTGCGGGCCAGCCCACTTCTCCGTCCTCAAAGTCGGCAATCAGCTCACCCTAGCGCTGGACACGGGCACGATTCATCTCTCGATTGAACACGGGCCGTCGGTAACCGTTTATACGCCTCTTCTGCAGATTCAACCTATCGCCATTGGCGACGGCCCTCAGGATGCGCTGGTCGGCTTTGATACTACGGGAGCGATGTGTGTGCGGGCATACCGCGGCGCCGTGCGACTGGAGCAGCAACTCACCGGACAAAACATTGTCGTTCCGCAGTCAACCGATATCCTGCTCGAGAATGGAGAGTTGAACGGACTGCGCGGCGGTGGTGACCGCTGCGCTTGCGATCCGCAACTCACGAAATACTCTCCTCCTCCGCACCTCGAACTGGTTCCCCCGTCCGCGCCAACAGAAGATGCGAATGCGAAACCCTTGGGGTCCGGAGAGATTGTTTCACTTCTGCCTGTAGATAAACCGGCGGCGAAAGAAGGACCCATTTACGAAATTCTCGTGCCGCCGCTGATTTACAACGCAAACGCGGAAGTGCAGCCGGAAGTGAACACCAGCCAGATCGTGGTTTTGCGGCGCGTGCGCGTGCGGCCGACGCTGATTTTTCAGGGGCGCGTGGAGGGAGATTCGGCGACATCGGACCCGCCGGCAACGGCTCCGGCACGTCCTTCTACTCCAAAGCCAACGAAACCTGCGCAAACGAATAATCCAGCAAATAATTCTGTTATGGACCGCATGGTTCACTTCGTCCGCAAACTTTGGTCGCGCGGATCGTAGCAGGCCGAGAAAGCCATGTTTCACATGCCTTCGTAATTAGGGCCGCCGCCGCCTTCGGGAACGACCCAGTCAATAATCTGATAAGGATCGGCGATGTCGCAGGTCTTGCAGTGCACGCAGTTCGAAGCGTTGATTCTCAACTTCGGCAGACCGCCGGAGTCTTTAACCATTTCGTAGACCGCCGCAGGACAGAAATACTGACAGGGATTGCCGTATTCGATCACGCACTTTGTCGAGCAAATGTTGGTGTCGGCAACGTGTAAATGGCAGGGCTGATCTTCTTCGTGGCGCGTTCCGGAATGATAGACATCCGTGAGGCGGTCGAAGGTGAGCTTGCCGTCGCCTTTGAAGCGTTCTCGCACGGGGCGGCCGTTGATTTTTCTGTAGGCTTCATAGCCGGCGTTTGCGCGCATGGGATCGATCAGGCCGCGGCCTCCGGTGATTTGCTGAAACGCGGTGTGAAAGAATCCGCGGAGCATGCCATGCTGAAACGATTGGTGAAAATTTCGGACCTGCCAAAGTTCTTTCTTGATGTAGCTTTCTTCGACTTTCTTCGGGAAGGTGCTCAGCGTCTTTGAAGAAGTGTCGCCGGCCCTCAACGCCTCGAAAATCGTTTCGGCGGCAAGCATGCCGCTCTTCATCGCCAGGTGAATGCCCTTGAGGCGCTGCGAATCAAGGAAGCTGCCGGAATCACCAATGATGAGGCCACCATCCACGTAAGTGCGCGGCATGGCGTACCAGCCGCCGTAGGGCAGCGACTTCGCACCATAGCGAACAAGCTTGCCGCCATCGAGAAGCTTTCTGAGAAACGGATGAGTCTTCCAAGTCTGAAACGCGGCGTGCGGATCGAATCGTGGGTCGGCGTATTCGAGAGCGACGACGAGACCGATGGAAACTCGATTGTTCGAAAGGCCGTAAATCCATCCGCCGCCGTACATGTCCGTGGAAACCGGCCAGCCCAGCGTGTGCGCGACGTAGCCGGGCTGAATGCGGTCTGGCTGCACGTCCCAGAGTTCCTTGACGCCGATGCCGTAACTCTGTGGATTGATGTTGTCGAGCTTTTTCGCAGCAACCAGTTTTTTCGTGAGCGAGCCGCGCGTGCCTTCCGCAAGCACAGTGACTTTGGCCCGCAACTCGTAGCCGGGCGTGAAGTTGTCTTTGGGCTTTCCGTTCTTGTCCACGCCTTTGTCTTCGGTGATGACGCCGGCAATTCCATCGCCTCCATAAATCAATTCCGCGCCGCCAAATTCTTTGAAGACGTTGACGCCCGCGGCTTCGACCAGCCCGCCCAGCCATTTTGTGACTCTGCTGAGTGAGACCACGTAATTGCCTTTGTTTTGAAATGGCGATGGCGTGATGGGAAAGCGGAAGGAGGAATTTTTGGTGAAGAGAAGGGCGGCAGAATCGGTGACAGGAGTATCGAGCGGCGCGGACTCTTCAAAATCGGGAACGAGTTCGGCAAGAGCTCTGGGATTCATGATCGCGCCGGAGAGCTGGTGCGCGCCAATCTCGCGGCCTTTTTCGAGAACGTAGACGCTTTCAGTGGAAAGCTCAGGCTTCGCGCCGGAAGCGTTGTGCTTTTTGATGAGATTCGCGAGATGCAATGCGCAGGAAAGGCCCGCCGGACCCGCGCCTACAATAAGAACATCCGCTTCGAGTTGTTCGCGTTGAACCGTCATTTCCCTTCGATTCTAGCAAATTCGCCAGAAGAGCTAATTAGCGGAGCTTCTGAAATTCATCCAACGTAATGCGCAGTTGCTGGAGAATCCTATGAAATAGCGGCGGCCCAATTTCTTCGCTGCCGTGGATAGGAATGGTTAGACTGCGCCCGTCGGGATGGTTCCATCTGGCGTGGCTTCCTTTTTGCCGGGTGAGTACGAATCCTAGAATGCGAGCGACGCGCTGGAATTCCCGCGCCGTGGCGCTAGGCATTCACTATCTCAGTGGAATCAGCGGGAAGCCTTTGGCCTTTTTCGCGGTATTCTTCCTCAATCATGCTAAAGACGCTTGCCAATTCAGCGAGCGCCTCTTCACGCGTCTTCATGAGGGCGTAGCAACCACCAATCGCGGGGATTTCAGCAACCCACCCGGAGCCGTCATCTTGGCGGTAGAGAATGATTTTGTAGTCGTCAAACTTCATTGATTTGATACCTAGTATACGCTCCGAAATCGTAGTGCAGATGAATTCTCTCGCTGACGGCACTATATCAGTTTCCGGTGGGAATGATTCCGGCGTTTTCTACCATGAGGATCACAGTACGCTGAGAAGCACGCGTGCGATGGAGCACGCCCTTGGGAACGACAGCGCCCTGCCGAGGACCAAGCTCCATGGTGCGGCCTTCGAGGTCAATCAGCAGCTTCCCTTCGACAACGTAGAAAAACTCATCATCATCGTCATGCTTGTGCCAGTGATATTCGCCCTGTACCACACCAAGACGGACGACCGAGCCATTCACCTGACAGAGAGTCTGGTTGTACCACTTGTAGGTGCACGCTTCGGCGAGCGCGCGCTCGTCGATGACTTCCAAGGGCTCACAAAGGATGTTGAGTCTGGTTTCGTACGGAAAGCTTTCCACATCGGCCATTGGGTCCTCCGCATGCCGTGATTTCTCTTTCTTAGCCCATGCGGACATCGGCGCAAAGCGCCAATTTGTCGCGTTAAGCGCTACCGCGTTGAAAGAAAAGTCGTCAGGCGTCGGTGGTACAAGACTTAGGCCGATTTTGCTTTTTCGAGGGCTTCGGTGAGGGCGGGCATGATTTCGAAAATGTCGCCAACGACGCCGTAATCCGCGATTTCGAAAATCGGCGCGTTCGAATCTTTGTTGATGGCCACAATCGTGCGGGCACCTTTCATTCCGACAACATGCTGAATCGCCCCGCTGATACCCAGCGCAAGATAAAGTTTCGGCGCAACAGTCTGCCCGGAGCTGCCGATTTGCCGCTCCATGGGCAGCCAGCCTTCGTCGCAAATGGGACGCGAAGCGGCAATTTCCGCGCCGAGCGCCTTTGCCAGCGCCTCCGCCTGGGGAATATTTTCTGGCGCTTTGATGCCACGCCCGATAGAAACGATCAAAGGAGCTTGTGTGAGATCGACGGCAGATTTGGCTTCCTTAAAGAGTTCGAGCGGCTTGGTGCGAATTTGCTCTGCGTTTAGCGTGACGTTCACTGCATTCACAGGGGCCTTACCGGAAGGGTGAGCGGCCAGCAGATCGGCACGAAACGCTCCGGATTGAAACGAAGCGAACCAAGGCGCGGCGCCAGTGAACGTTACGTCCGCCGCGGTTTTGCCCTGGAACATCTGCCGCACGAAGACCAATTTCCCGCCTTCATGGCGATAACCGATACAGTCGCCAATCATGCCTTTCCCCAGCATGGTGGCGAGCTTCGGAGCAAAGTCGCGCACCTGGTAAGTGTGCGGAAACAAAACGAGGTCGGGCTTCGTAGATTCGATCACTTGCTTGATAGCAATGCAAAAGCCGTCGGGCGTGTAAGCCTCTAGCAGATCGTGTTCCGCACGCAGAACTTCGGCGACGTTTTTCCCGGCCAATTCCTCCGCGAACGCAGAAACGCCTTTGCCGAGGACCAGCGCGCTGACGGCGCTCGACGTTTCTTTGGCGATTTGCTGCGCGGCGACAAGTGTTTCGAAGCTCGCGTTGTTCCACTTGCCCTGGCGTTGTTCGGTGATGACGAGGATTTTCATTTAGATCACCCTCGCTTCGAACTTGAGTTTTTCGACGAGTTTCACCGCCACTTCTTTTGGCGTACCGGTAAGGAACTCCGTTTTCTTCGTTTTCGTCGGTACGTAGATCTTTTCTATTTTCTGCGTCGGCTCATGCGAGACGCCGAGCGACTCCCGCGAGACCGCCGTAATTTCCTTCTTCTTGGCGGCCATGATGCCTTTGAGTGTCGCGTAACGAACCTTGTTGATGCCGGATTGAATCGAGAGTACCGCAGGAAGCGGACACTCCATCCACTGAAACCAGCCCGCTTCGAGTTCTCGCTTGAGCTTCATCTTTCCGTCCTGCACTTCGATCTGCATGATGATGGTCGCGTGCGGACGGTCGAGCAGTGCGGCGAGCAAAACACCTGTCTGGCCAAAACCATGATCGTCGCTCTGCAAGCCTGTCAGGACGAGATCGGCCTTTTCCTTTTGAATCGCCGCAGCGAGCGCTTTGGCCGATCCGAGTGGATCAAGCTGCGCGAAATTGTCTTCGGAAATGTGAATCGCGCGGTCCGCTCCTTTCGCCAGCGCTTCTTTGATGGTTTGCTTTACGCGCTCCGGGCCCATCGAAAGCGCAACCACTTCGCCGCCGTGCTTTTCCTTCAGCCGCAGCGCTTCTTCCAGCGCGTAGCTATCCGGCTCATTCATCTCAAAGCCGATGTCGGATTCCTTGATCCAGTTTCCGGCAATGGCTAGCGGCGCGTCCTTCGCGGGAACCTGCTTGATGCACACGATGATATTCACGAGGATGCTTCCTTTCGGAACTTCCTGATTCCATGAGCGCGAGAGAAAGCCGTGGGAGCGCACGGCTTCAAAGAAAACTTATCCTATTTTCCCGACCAGCGCCGGAAAATGAGCGCGGCGTTGGTGCCGCCAAATCCAAACGAATTCGAGAGCGCGTATTCGACCGAAACCTTGCGCGCGTGATTCGGCACATAATCCAGATCACATTCGGGATCGGGATTCTCGAGATTAATCGTGGGCGGCAGGATTTGGTCCCGTAGTGCCAGAACGCTAATGCCGGCTTCCAGGCCTCCCGCGCCGCCGAGAAGGTGGCCGGTCATGGATTTCGTGGAGCTAATGGGCACCTGTTTGGCGCGATCGCCGAAGACCCGCTTCAGCGCGCGCGTCTCGATCACGTCGCCTATCGGCGTGGAAGTGCCGTGAGCATTAACGTAGCCGATATCGTTGGGAGTGAGCTTCGCGTCCTTGAGCGCCGCCATCATCACGCGATAAGCGCCGTCTCCGTTCTCTTCCGGCTGCGTCATGTGATAAGCATCCCCCGACATGCCGTACCCGACGATTTCCGCGAGAATCGGCGCATTGCGCTTCTGCGCGTGTTCAAGGGTTTCAAGGATTAGGATTCCTGCGCCCTCGCCAACGACAAATCCATCCCGGGCCGCGTCCCATGGACGGCTGGCGTGCTGGGGGTCGTCGTTGCGCGTCGAAAGCGCCTTCATGGAAGCAAATCCGCCGACTCCCATCGGCGTGATGGTCGCTTCGGAACCGCCGCAAATCATCATTTCCGCGGCGCCGCGCTCGATAATCTTGAAGGAATCGCCAATGGCATGCGCGGAAGCAGAGCACGCCGTAGCCGTCGCTGAGTTCGGCCCCTTCGCGCCGTAACGAATGGAAATCTGCCCCGAAGCAAGGTTTACGATGGCGGAAGGAATGAAAAAGGGCGAAATCTTGTTCGGGCCGCCATTCAGCAGCTTCCCGTGTTCGCGCTCGATGATGTCGAATCCACCGATGCCGGACGAAACGTAAACTCCAACTTCATCGAGATTAGAATCCTCCGGTTTCCAATTGGCCGACTTCACCGCAAAATCCGCGCCCGCCAGCGCGATCTGAATAAAGCGCGCCATCTTCTTGAGTTCTTTTTTCTCAATCCACTGGAAGGGGTCGAAGTTCTTCACTTCGCCCGCGATGGTGCAATCGAACCCGGTGGTGTCAAAATGCGTGATCGGCCCGACGCCGCTGCATCCGGCAACGAGGTTCCGCCAGCTGTCCTCCGTGCCGATACCCAGCGCGCAGACTAGTCCAACGCCCGTGACGACTACCCGGCGAGTCAACGTTCCCTTCCCTGTTGCGGTGAATGTTTCGTGGTTACTTACCCTTGGCGTGTTTGTCGATGTATTCGACGGCGTCTTTCACCGTGGTCATCTTCTCGGCGTCCTCGTCGGGCACTTCGATGCCGAAGGCCTCCTCAAACGCCATCACCAATTCTACCTGATCGAGCGAGTCGGCTCCCAGGTCGTCCACAAACGACGCCGTGGGCGTCACTTCCGCTTC
>Ga0079221_10000262_pt1 | contig 13473 bp, 5 predicted proteins | sample GAAS200_FD_75069 | JGI IMG/M metagenome (GOLD analysis project Ga0079221, IMG submission 75069) | Agricultural soil microbial communities from Georgia to study Nitrogen management - GA AS200 | ecosystem: Environmental > Terrestrial > Soil > Agricultural land | place: USA: Georgia | collected... | reverse complement strand
TCGGCGGTCCTCCAAAGCGATTTTGGCTTGTAGCAAAACTGATTACCGCGACCGGCGCCGCGCCTGGACGGTCGTCTTCGGAGTCGATCAGACGTCCCGCAGCCGCCGACACAGCCAGGCCGCGAAAATACTCGCCGGTGACGTACTCCGTGCTGGCGCTCGTGGCCTGCCCACGGATAGACAAGTTATGGTTTAGTCCGTTGAAGTATCCGAAAAGCGTGGAAAAGACGGGATTCTCCTCGCGAAGCGTCTCGAACGCCCCATAGGGAAACATGCCGCTGACCATGGTGCCTTTATCGCCCGGCCACGCTATGCCCTGTACCCCGTGCATGACGTGCACCCATTCCTTGTTGGCGTCCTGGGGCGGCGGACTATGCCAATTCAACACCACCAGCGACTCGGGATCGGCCACCGGCAGCGAGCGCAACAGAATCGACTCCATGAAGCTGTAGATCGCAGTATTCGCCCCGATGCCGAGAGCGAGTGTCAGGACGGCGACCGCCGTGAATCCTGGCGATTTGCGCAACATGCGGAAGGCGAAACGCAGGTCCTGCCAGAGATGATCCCACCAGAGCCAGCGGCGGGATTCGTAGAAGCGCTCTTGAGCTTGGGTGACGTTGCCGAAGACGCGGCGGGCGGCGGCTCGGGCGTCTGCTTCGTTTAAGCCTTGTTCGCGGAGGCGTTCAGCTTCTAACTGAATGTGCGATTGGATTTCGTTGAGGAAGTCACCGTCCTTGCGTTTACGCCGGAACATGGCCTAGCCCCCCTCGGCTCTAGAATGCACCCAAGAGGCCTTCGATGTCGTATTGCGGCTTCTTGGGTCGACATTTAACCCCAATATGCTCGCGCTTGGGTAAGATGTCAACCCAAATCTGTGCGATGCCTCTTAAACAGAAGCGAATTTGTCGGGATGGTAGCACCCGCACTAGGACAAAACACGACGTGCGAGGACACACTGCTTCGCTATGCTCACGGTAAAAAGTGCTATATAGTTTTGCGCGCTGAGCGGCGCAGGGAAACTGGGCGTAAGTACGGACGGAACGAAGAAGGGCCTGAAGATATCCAATTGCAGAAAGAACCGGTCTAGAGACTCGGCTGCGACAGGAAGAGCGGGCCTGGAGAGCGGCGTTAGAGAAAGAACGGGTCTGGGCTTCTGCGAGAAGCCTCAGCCTAAAAAGACCCGCCACTACAGAAAGGATCCACTGTGACATTTGCTGCTGCGGACTGGATTGCCGTCGTCGCTTATTTGCTGATCACGCTGATTCTTGGCTTGTATTTCCGAAGCCGCTCGGGGAAAAGCACCGAAGATTATTTTGTCTCTGGGCGCAACGTCTCCTGGTGGCTGGCGGGGACCTCGATGGTCGCGACGACGTTTGCCGCGGACACGCCGCTGGTGGTCACGGGGCTGGTCTACAAAAGTGGTATTGCGGGTAACTGGTTATGGTGGAGTTTTTTGCCTTCCGGCATGATGACCGTTTTTCTTTTTGCGCGATTGTGGCGCCGTTCCGGCTTGATGACCGACGTACAGTTCGCGGAGATGCGCTACGCCGGGAAGCCCGCGGCGTTTTTGCGCGGATTTCGCGCGCTGTTTCTCGGCCTATTGATCAACTGCTTGATTCTCGGCTGGGTCACCAAAGCGATGACCGATATCGTCGGCGCAACGATCGCACCGACAACGCAGGGCTGGCCAATACTCGTCAGCTTCCAGAACCTCCTAGTGAGTATCTTCGGTCCGGTTTTTTCGGGCGCTAACGGCCACGCGCTCATCATTTGCGTTTTCTTCCTAATTCCATTCACTGGTTTCTATGTCACCCTGGGCGGCCTGTGGGGCGTACTATGGACGGACCTGTTTCAGTTTGTACTCAAGATGGCGATCGTGATCGCGATTGCGTGGTACGCCGTAGACGCTATCGGCGGAATGCATGCGATGCTGGCGAAACTCGACGCGATGCGTGCGGCGGCGGGACCGTCGGCGAGTGATCCCACGGCATTCTTTCCCGACTTTTCACGACCCTTCACTTATCAGGCCATCTGGGCGTTGCCGGTGATTACTTTTGCGGTTTATCTCTGCGTGCAGTGGTGGGCGTTTTGGTATCCGGGCGCAGAGCCTGGCGGCGGCGGGTACGTCGCGCAGCGGATTTTTAGTGCGCGCGACGAACGCAATGGTTTGCTTTCTGTTTTGTGGTTTAACGTGGCGCACTACGCACTGCGCCCGTGGCCATGGATATTGGCGGCCCTTGCAGTCATCGTTTTGTATCCCGGATTAGACAAGCCGGAGCCAGCGTACATGCGCATCGTGGCCGAACACGTACCGCACGCGCTGCGCGGCGTGGTGTTTGCGGGATTCTTGGCGGCGTTTATGTCGACGGTCGCTACGCAACTGAACTGGGGCGCATCGTATCTGGTCGCAGATTTTTATCGGCGCTTTGTCAAACGCGACGGTACCGAGCAACATTACGTCTTGGTTTCGCGCCTTTCAACGGTGTTGCTCGTGGTTATTTCGGCATACGTTTCCGCACAATTCGGATCGATTGTAGCGGTCTGGAGAGTGGTGTTGACGATTGGGGCGGGTACGGGAGGTGTGTATCTGCTGCGCTGGTATTGGTGGCGGATCAATGCGTGGAGCGAAATTGCAGCAATGGCTACTGCTTTCGTGACGACCATGGCGATTGAGTCGCTGAAACTTTTTTCAGGCTCTGAAGCGGTTCTGTTCGCGAAGGAAAGCCTCGTTGTGACAGCTGTGACTTCGTTGGTTTGGATTGTTGTGACATTTCTGACCAAGCCGGAAAGGGAAGAGGTGCTGGTGAAATTCTACCGGCAGGTGCGCCCACATGTCGCCGGGTGGCAACCAGTCGCGCGGTTAGTGCAGGACGTTCCGCAAACGCGAGACTTGGGACGCAACCTGCTCTCCTGGGCTCTGGGCTGCGGCATGGTTTATCTGGCGCTGTTTGGTTCAGGGAAGATGCTGTTAGGGCGCTTGGGACTGGGATTCGTGCTGCTCGTGTTCGCGGCAATCTGCGCCGCGCTGCTTTCTCGCTTGATGCCCCGCGCGAAGGAGTGGAGCACCTAGGGGATGCCGGATTCCGCTCCACCGGCGGCCACAGGCAAGGGCACTCACAACGCCGTCCTTGCCGGATTTTTGGGCTGGACTTTCGACGCCTTTGACTTTTTCGTCTTAACTTTTGTTCTAGCGCCCATCGCGGCGGAATTTGGCAAAACGCTCCCGGTGATGGCGCTGACCATCACCGCGAGTTTGGCCACGCGCTGGATTGGGGCGATTCTCTTCGGCTTACTCGCCGACCGCTTTGGGCGCCGCATTCCACTCATCGTAAACATCCTCTACTACTCGGTGATTGAAGTTCTTTCGGGGCTCGCTCCGAACTATCGCATCTTTTTCGCGTTGCGCCTGCTCTACGGTATCGGTATGGGCGGGGAGTGGGGCGTCGGCGCGTCGCTAACCATGGAGTCCATTCCGGCAAAATGGCGTGGCCTCGTCTCCGGATTTTTGCAGGAAGGCTACGCCCTGGGATTCCTGCTGGCCGCGGGTGCATACCGCTTTGTTTATCCGCACTGGGGATGGCGGCCGCTCTTTTTTGTCGGCGGATTGCCGGCGCTGCTCACGCTCTTCGTCCGCGCCAGAGTGAAAGAGCCGGAAGCTTGGCATCGCTCGCGTACGGATTGGACGACGTATACGAAAACCATCTTTGATAATTGGCAGCGCTTCGCTTATCTCGTTTTGCTCATGGCCATGGTGAATTTCATTTCGCACGGCACACAGGATATGTACCCCACGTACTTGCAGCACCAGCATAGTTTCAGTCCACAGCGCACTTCGGACTTCACTGCGTTTGCCATGGTTGGTGCGATCCTGGGCGGGTTAGCGTTCGGATATTTTTCCGACCGCAAAGGGCGGCGCCGCGCCATGGTGACGGCGTTGCTCCTGGGCTGCTTGCTCATTCCTATGTGGGTGTTCGCGCCCAACCTTCCGCTGATTCTAGCGGGAGGTTTCCTGATGCAATTCATGGTGCAAGGCGCGTGGGGCGTGATTCCGGCGCACATCAACGAACTGTCACCTGACGCGTTGCGCGGTTTTTTCCCCGGGCTGGCTTACCAACTCGGCGTGTTAATCGCTTCGGGCAGCGCGTATTTCGAAGCGCGCATGGCGCATTCCATGAGCTATGGACGCGCCATGGGGCTCTTCGCCCTGGTTGTGCTTATTGTTGGCGCGATTGTCGTTTGGCTCGGCCCGGAAGACCATCGCGTGGAATTTGGCCGTGGTGGTTAAGACTAGAAAGCGGCAGCCAAAAAGTGGCGCGGCCTGAGAGATTCGAACGAGCAGACAACCTGACGCGTGTGCGATTCGGCAATTCCGTGCTTCATTTCCCTTCGCCGACTAAAACAAAGGGAGCCCAGAAATACGGGTGGCTCCACGTCATATTCTTGCCGTGCAGCAGAGCAAGTTTTGCTTGCCGCAACGCGGCGCTCTTTGGCAAGCCCTGATTCAGGTGTCCGTAGAAAGACTCCATGAGAGTGGCGGTCGCGGAGTCATTCACGTTCCAAAGGCTGACCGTAACGTTACGCGCGCCGGCGTAGAAAAACGCGCGGGTCAAACCCAAAACTCCTTCGCCATTGATGAGTTTTCCTAAGCCGGTGCTGCATGCGGACAGCGTCACCAGGTCGGCGCTCAGCTTCAGGCGCATAATCTCCCCCATTTGGAGTACGCCGTCTTCGCTGGAATTCGGCACGCGCGAAAACAAGATTCCAGAGCGCCCTGGGTGAGATTCGTCGATGAACCCGTGGCTGGCAAAATGGATATAACGATAGCCATCCAACTTTTCTGATTTTACGGTTTCTTCGCGCGCGTCTTCTCCGAGGTAAATCTGCCGTTGCGATGCGGGATACAGTTTGCTGATTCCGAGCACTTCCTCGCGCGTAAAGGGCAGCCGCGAGAGGGAAAAGCCGCGTTCCGCATATTCGGAAGAAACGGTGTCGGAAGAGGGCACATGCGCCGCAGCGTTTGTGGCAGAAGCAGTCTTCTCGGCGTTGGTGCCCGCCGAAGCGTCCAAGGATCGCGTAGCTCCATTCGCCGGTGAGTTTCTAACGAGAGTGGTTTCTGTTTGCGCTACCGCTACCGGGTCGCCGAACGCCAAGAGCGTCTTGGTGCGCGGCTGTGTTTCGGCGTTGGCCTGCTGAACGGCCGCAAGCGCCGAAGCGGAGGGGACATAGGCGATTGCAAACTTGTCTAGCATGTATAAAGGCTGGACACCCGAAGGCGTGTGGCGGCTTCCCGCTATCAAGCTTTCGAACGGCAGGTATCCGAGATTTCCATCGGGCACGATCAGCAACGGACTTCCCGGTGGAATGGAACTCTCCACTGGCTTAAACAACGAGCCGTACAGCTGTTTCCCGCGGCGCTCAATTTCGCCGAGCGACGCTTGCAGTGTCAGCGCCGAAGTCCTTTGCGTTAGCGTCTTGCGGTAAGCTACGACCTCTTCCTCGATTTCCTTGCGGGGCGGCAAAACGGCCACGCTCAGCTTTTGCTTGGAAACCATCCAAAGGAGCGAGCGTTTCTCGCCTAACAGAAATTCCAACAGCACGGTGCGATTATCGAGGAGATTCTTCTGAATCAGGCTGACGCTGACCGGTTCCGGATAGCGAACACTGGCATAACGCGGATTGGACCGGCGTACTTCGACGTGAAACGCTTCCAGGTCGTCCTCTGCTGACGTCAATTCCGCTTTAACCTTTTTCTCTTCTGCCGGGGAAAGGTCTGGCTTCCACAGTTCTTTCTGCACGGCGGCAATTCGCGCCAACTGGGAATCTTCCTGTTTGCGCTGTTCCGGCGTCAGTTCGTCTGGAAGTCCGGTGCGAGCCGTCGCCAACATATCAAGAAACGCTCTGGCTCGGCCTCTCTCGGCCATTTCCAGAGCTTGGTCGTCGCGGTGCAAGTCGTGAAGCAGATCCGCAGCTTCGTCATAGACCCCGCGGCTGAGGGACCCAAAGCCGGCCCGCCCAGCTTCGGTATTGAGCCCCACAGCACGAAGACGTTCGAGCGCCTGGACAGAGTTTTCGTAGTGCGACAATGCTTCTTCATTACGTAATAGAGCGCGGTCAATGTGCCCGACTCGCCTCTCAATCTGCCATTCCTGACCGGAGTTGGTGCCGAATCCGCGAAAAGTACTCAAGGCGCGATTCTCAGTCCCAAGCGCTTCCTCCAGTTGCCCCAGCGATTCCTGAGCTTCCCCCAGGTTGGAAACGAGCGTTGCCAAGTCCGCAGTGTGGGCCTTCTCGGCGATGGGTATGGCTTCTTGAAGAGCTTGCGCGGCTTTCTCATATTCTCCGAGCCGCTGGTGGGCAAAGGCAATGCTGTTGAGGAGCTCGACTTGCGTTTGCGCGCTATCCGGTCGACTCTCGCGAACTTGGTCAAAGTATTTCAACGCAACCTGATAGTGCTCGCGTTCGGCTTCCATCCCGCCGAGGAACATCAGGGACATCTCGGTGGCTACTTTGGAGGGGTTGCTGACTAAGTCGCTGTGCTTCAGGTCGCGCCCAATCCGCAGAGATTCCTGGAGCGGAGCCTCCGCCTTGTCCGGGTCGCCAGTCGCCAGATACAACCTGCCGATGTTCGTGAGCAACGTGTACTGCATGGGCAGGTCCCCAAGTTCACGAGCCACATCCATGCATTGGTACATATAGCCGAGGGATTCTTCGTAGCGCCCAAGGTTGCCAAGGACGCCGGCGATGTTATTCAGCGCGCGAGACAGCCCTTTACGATTGCCGATTTCCCGGGCCAGGTCTGCGGTCCTCTTGAATATCTCCAAGGCCTCGAGCTCATTCCCCTCGTAGGCATACGCGGAGCCGAGATACATCTGTGCCACCATAATGCGGTTTTTGTCGCCCAACTTTTGGCTGAGTTCGAGAGCCTGCTTGGCGGTTTCCTCGGCCTCTTTGAATTGCCCTTTGACGTTCATCTGCTCATTGCATTTCTTGATGAGCGCGTCTTCCTGGGCAGCAAGATCAGAGGAAGGAGCAGGCAGCGCTTGAGCAGGAGTGGAGGAGGCCGTGGGCCGCTGCTGTGCGGGTTGTTGCGCCGAGGAGATAGGCAGCAGCACCACAGCGGTGATGAGCAAGCCTATGCGCAGCGCTGCCAGGAAACGGTTGCGGTGCCCCACGTCCATAAGCGGCCACCGGGGGTTTAGGGTCTACGAATCCTTAGCCGATACTCTTCCACGAGGGTAGCGGGAGAGGGTTCTTGGCGGGAGAGTCTAACCGTATATGTTCCTGTTTGCAACATTTCCGCAGGCAAGCTGACAACCAGAGCCCCGTACGTGTTGCGTTTGAGATTCTGCAGAGTTTGGATAAGGCGGCCGTCAGCTCTGACGATTTCGAGGCGGAAAGCGCCGCTCCTGCTCGAAGGCAGCTCAATCCAGAGCGTCAGGTGCTTGGCATCGGGAGAAAGCACCGCGTCGTTGGGCGGCGCTTCCGCATCACGCGTAGCCTGCAGCATCACCAAGGGCACATTCGTTTCGGCTTGCGCAGAGGAAGCTATTTGCTTTTCCAGGACAGCCATCGCCTCGCGTTGCGCGCTCAGGTCCGCCGCTGCCTGGTTAAGTTGCCGGCGGAATTTCGGCAATTGAAAGAAGAGCGTCCACGCAGCGAAAACCGCCAGGGCAACCGCGGCGCAAGAACTGGCCGCCAAAGTCGGAAACATCCAGGTGCGCCAGAAGGAGGGTACACGCAGGTAGTCCGCGGAGCGAGGGTCGTCCAGCAGACCGCGGCTGGCCGCATCGCGAATGCCCGCGGCAAAGCGCTCCGTGGCTTGTACTTTCTCGAAGCATTCCTGGCAGTCAAAGAAATGCTCTTCGAAAGCCAGACGTTCTTGCGGTGCAAGCTGGTTACGGACGTACCGTTCGATAATCTCCTGGTCCTCGATTTCCGGGTGCATCATATATAAGTGTTCTTTCAACCGCGTTTTGTATCAAGTTTTTTGGCGCCCGTTGCGGCATCCAAACGTCTGTAAATCTCGCGAAAATGCTGCAAAGCCCTGGACTTAACCAGCCGGACGCGCTCGCGGGCGACGCCAATTCTGCGCGCGATCTCCTCGGCTGGCAGTTCTTCATAAAAATGCATGCGAAGCATGTCGCGCTCCCGGGGCTTGAGCCAGCCTATGGTCTGTTTGATCGCCAGCTGAACTTCAGAATCCAGGAACAGCTTTTCATGGGAGGGCAAGGATAAGTCTGCGCCCTCCGGGTCGGTTGTCTTACCTGCCTGCCTTCGGCGGGAGAACAACTCGTAAAGAACATTGCGCGTGGTTCCCAGGATGAACGCCGGGAGGGCTGAAGGCGAACGTAGCTCGCTTCCGCGGATGGCTTGAAGCACGCGCAAGAAGGTTTCCGCGCACACATCCTCAGCATCATGCGTCGAGCGGGATTCACGGAGCGCCAGGTAATAGACCCTCGCTTGATACTTTTGGTAAAGCTCCGCTTCCGCCTGCGTCTGTCCATTCTGGATGTCAGCGACGATTTGCGTGTCAGTGGACGCAGGCGCCTGGTCTTGCGTCATGCAGCGCTTCTCCCACGATTCCCCGCGGAACAGCGAGCCATTGTAACCCTAAATGTCGCCTCAAAAAGAAGCGTGCTCGGAATAAGCCGATTCCCCAACGCGAAGCGGCAGCGCTGCGATTCCCGAAAGAAATGTGACCTTCGACCATTTTGCTTGATACATTGCAGCCCTTTTTCTCACTCCATGACACTTCGTCATCGGCTTGGCGATACCCCGTGAAGTTGGACTCCATCCGCATAGGAGAGCAGCAAATGAAATTTGGCCATCGGCAGTTTTTTAACGCCCTGAGAAAGCAAGGGCATGCGCACTCGTGGCTTCTTGCCTCGAGAAAACGTCGTGGTTCTCGGTCTTTTCTCGCTGGCCGTGTGTTCTCGAAACGGTTCCAAGCCCTGGGCGCGGGAATAGTTCTCTTGGCTGCGCTTGGCGTGGCCTATGCGAACGGCGGTGGCCCTCAGTTCTCATCGCAAAGCAGCCCTCAGGTAGCACAGCCGCCGACGTCTTTGAATGGCACGGGAAACGTATTCCTGACGGCAAATGTGTACGGCTCAGCAGGAACGGGAACGGTGTATGTTACCGTCGCCGATTTCAATGGAGACGGCAAGCTGGATTACGTAACCGCAAATCAGGGAAACAATACGATAGGAATTGCTCTTGGCGATGGAGACGGAACATTCAAAGCACCTACCAGCATAAGCGTGGCATGCAATCCGGTGTCCATAGCAGTCGGAGACTTCAACGGCGATGGAAAACTCGATCTTGCTGTGTCCACCGACGGCTGCAGCCCGGGCATAAACGGCGTCGTGATCTTGCTTGGGAATGGGGACGGCACTTTTACCGCCGGCGTCAAGCTGACTTCTCCCCTGTCAAACGCCATTTCGGCAGTGGCCGGTGATTTCAATGGCGATGGAAAGATAGATCTGGCAGTCGTGGACCGGGGAGTCAGCACAGATTCCGTGTTCTTCTATATGGGCAATGGGGACGGCACGTTTCAGGCACCAACCTCGGTAGGCCTGGGAGGGCTTGCGGCCTCCAATCAAATCGTCGCGGCGGACTTCAACAAAGATGGCCACTTGGATGTGGCGGTTTCCCAGATCAGCGGCAGCAACGTGATCGTCATTCTGGGCGTTGGCAACGGCACGTTCCAGGCGCCACGCACAAATGCCCTGCCTGCGCAGGGTTGGGGCCTGGCAGTCGGAGACTTCAACGGCGACGGCGTTCCTGACCTCGTTGCCACATCGCCAGCGATCGGTGGGGTGAGTGTGTTCCTGGGAAAAGGAGACGGCAACTTTACGCCAGTAAACAATCCGGTAACCGGAACCTTGCCCACGACGAATGCCGCGGCTCCCAACGCGGGAGCGCAGGCTATAGCTGTAGGTGACTTCAACAAGGACGGCAAACTCGATGTAATTGCCGGGTTGAGCGGCGTCAATGGAGCACCAACCGTTGCCGTTTTGCCTGGCAACGGAGACGGCACATTTCAACCGCAGTTGCTATTTGCAACCGCCGACATGCCTGTGGCAATCGCGGTCGGGGATTTCAATGGCGATGGCAACCCCGATTGGATGACCGCAAACAACCAGACCTTTGACGTGGTTGTTGCCTTGGGCCGGGGCGACGGGGCTTTTCTGGCAGCGCGAAATTTCGTAGCCGGAAGCAATCCGCAGCAGGTGGCCGTCACGGACTTCAACAGAGACGGAAAACTGGATCTGGTCACCGCAAACTTGTCGTCAAACGATATAAGCATTTTGTTGGGCAATGGGGATGGCACGTTCCAGCCTCCCGTGACCTTATCGATTGCTGGAACGACCCCAGTCGGAGTGGTCACCGGTGATTTCAACGGTGATGGCATTGCGGACTTTATCGTGCTTAACGGGCCTGGTGGTTTCGTCGCGCCGTGTCTTGGAACGCAGCTAAACTGCCTGGCGATTTTTCTTGGCAAGGGAGACGGTACGTTTCAGGCTCCGGCGGTCATCAGCACTGGTTCAACCAATGTCAACCAGATCATAACCGGAGATTTCAACGGGGACGGAAAGCTGGACATAGCTTATGGGGCAGGTCCCAATGGTAACCCTGTGAGCGTAGGGATTCTGTTGGGCAACGGCGACGGAACCTTCAACGTTTTGACGCCAGTCTCAACCGGAGCGACATCCATCGCGCAGCTAAAGGCTGCGGACCTCAACAAGGACGGCAAGTTGGACTTGGTGGTCACTGATGCGCAAAGCGGTACACAAAGCCAGGTTCAAATACTTCTTGGCAACGGCGATGGCACTTTCCAGGCACCGACGAATCTGACCTCCGGCCGATTCACCGGAACCTTCGTCATTGCGGACTTCAACGGGGACGGCAATCTGGACATCCTTGCGGCAAATGAACTCGATGCCAATGCAGAGATTTGGCTTGGCAACGGAAACGGGACCTTCAACTCACCGACGTTGCTCAATACCGGTGGCGCGTCCGGTGTTTATCCCCGCGGCATTGTAGCCGGAGATTTCAATCTGGATGGCCATTTGGACATTGCGTTTACTCACGGCGTCAACCTGGATCCATCAGGCAACCCGCATGGCGTAGGATTGCTGCTTGGCAACGGCGATGGCACTTTCCAGGCCCCCCAGGAGTATCTGGTGGGCCGCAGCGCTCTCGTCTACGCGGCAGCCGACCTCAACCGAGACAGCGCGCCAGACTTGGTGACCATTGACACCGGTCTTATCAACGTGTTGCTGAACCAGACTCCACCGCCGATCGCTGTCTCACCTTCCAGTCTCAGTTTTGGGAACCAGCTTGTCGGAACAACGAGCAGCGCGCTGACGGCAAAGGTCAGCAATAACGGCACCTCAGCCACGACAGTTAGCGTCGCCGCGAGCGGCGATTTCGCCCAGACCAATAATTGTCCAGTGAGCCCAGCTACTCTCGCACCGGCCGCGAGCTGCAATATCAGCGTGACTTTCACGCCGACGGCCAAAGGAGTCCGCACTGGCGCGATTACCGTTTCCGATCCTCTGCCGGGCAGCCCGCAGACTGTCGCGCTAAGCGGCACAGGCGTTGCTCCGATAGTGACTTTGAGCGGAACCAGCCTCAGTTTTGGCAACCAGATCGTCGGCACGAGCAGCACCGCACAAATGGTTACGCTCACCAATACCGGCACCGCGACGCTGACTATTTCGAGCCTTGCCATCACCGGAACGAATAACGGCGACTTCTCGCAGGCCAACACATGCGGGGCGAGCGTGGCGGCTGGAGCGAATTGCTCGATCAGCGTCACTTTCAAGCCCACGGCCACCGGAGCCCGCGCGGCCAGCGTCACCATCACGGATAATGCCAGCGGCAGTCCCCAGAGCGTTTCGCTCAGCGGCACGGGCGTCGCTCCCGTGGTGAGCTTCGGAGGTACAACCTCACTCACCTTTAGCGGACAGCCTGTCGGCACGAGTAGTGCGCCGCAGAGCGTCACGCTGACCAACGCCGGCAACGCGGCCCTGACAATCACCAGCATCGCCATCACAGGCACCAACAACGGTGATTTCTCGGAGACCAACACGTGTCCGGCAAGCCCTTCAACGCTGGCTGCGGGAGCGAACTGCTCGGTCGCGGTGACTTTCAAACCTACGGCGACAGGAACTCGAAACGCTTCTTTGAGCGTCACCGACGATGCCAGCGGCAGTCCCCAGGGCGTTTCTCTCACGGGCACCGGTGTGGCGGCAGCGCCGGTCGTCAGCTTGTCACCCACAAGCCTCAGCTTCGGGAATCAGCTCGTGGGCACCAGCAGCGCCTCGCAGAGCGTAACCCTGAGCAACACCGGGAATGCCACGCTTTCCTTCAGCGGCTCGGGCATCACCATCACCGGGGCAAACAGCGGCGACTTCTCGCAGACGAATACTTGCGGAGCAAGCGTGGCCGCCAGCTCCAACTGCACCATCACGGTGACCTTCAAGCCGACTGCAACCGGCGCGCGGTCCGCCACAGTCTCTATTACCGACAATGCCGCGGGCAGTCCACAGAGCATCCCGCTCAGCGGGACGGGCACGGCTCCGATAGTCAGCTTCGGAGGAACTACGAGCCTCAACTTCGGCAATCAACTTGTCGGCAGTACGAGCGCCGCGCAAACGGTAACTCTGACCAACACAGGGACCGCGACACTAACCATAAGCGGTTCCGCCATCAGCATCACCGGCGCAAACAGCGGTGACTTTGCCGAAACCAACACGTGCGGCTCGAGCGTGGCTGCCGGTGCCAACTGCACCATCAGCATTACGTTCAAGCCCGCGGCGACCGGCACACGAAACGGCTCGCTGTCAGTCACAGACAATGCATCGGGGAGCCCGCAGAGCATACCGCTTACCGGTACAGGCGTAGCGCCAGCCGTTACGCTTTCACCCACCAGTCTTACGTTTGCGGGTCAGCTCATTACCACCGCAAGCTCTGCGCAGAGCGTCACGCTAACCAACTCCGGCACTGCGCCGCTGACGATTTCGAGCATTGCCGTTACGGGAAAGAATGCCAGCGACTTCGCGCAAACAAACACATGTCCCGCAAGCAGTTCCACTCTCGCGGTGAACGCGAACTGCTCGATCAGTGTCACCTTCACGCCGGCAGCCACCGGCGCGCGCACTGCGTCCGTGACCATCACCGACAACGCGTCTGGCAGCCCCCACACGGTCTCGCTTACGGGAACCGGGACCGATTATTCTCTTGCTGCGGCCAGCGGTTCGAATTGTCCCTCGGGCGGCAACTGCTCGACCTCGGCTACTATTTCTGCCGGACAGACGGCTACCTACGATCTGCAAGTTTCCCCTTCCAACGGCTTCAACGGTTCCGTGGCGCTCGCTTGCACCGGCGCGCCGGGAAACTCGACCTGCACCGTTTCGCCGGCGTCGGTTCCGCCTGCCGGATCGACGAGTTACGCCTTCACTGTGACAG
>Ga0079221_10000261_pt1 | contig 13499 bp, 9 predicted proteins | sample GAAS200_FD_75069 | JGI IMG/M metagenome (GOLD analysis project Ga0079221, IMG submission 75069) | Agricultural soil microbial communities from Georgia to study Nitrogen management - GA AS200 | ecosystem: Environmental > Terrestrial > Soil > Agricultural land | place: USA: Georgia | collected... | reverse complement strand
CGAAGTCAAAAGCGGCATCTCCAAGGACGGAAAACTGACTGCTTGGGAGTTCCACAACTATCATTCCGGCATGTCCGGCATCGAAACGCCCTACGACATTGCGAATCAGCACACGGAATATCATCAGGTGCCTTTGGTTTTGCGGAGTGGTTCCTATCGAGGCTTGGCCGCCACAGCAAACCATTTTGCGCGCGAGTCGCACATGGACGCTCTGGCGCACGTTGCGCAAATGGATCCTCTTGAGTTCCGGATGAAGAATCTCTCGGACGCGCGAATGCGCGCCGTTCTGGAAGCTGCCACTAAATCCTTTGGCTGGCCGCGCAAGAAAATGCAGGCGGGGCAGGGGTTTGGTCTCGCGTGTGGCTTCGAGAAGGGAAGTCACGTGGCAGCCTGCGCCGAGGTTGCCGTCAATCGAGCTTCTGGAGAGGTACGAGTGGTACGCGTCGTTGAAGCCTTCGAGTGCGGCGCCATCGTCAATCCCGATGGCTTGCGCAATCAAGTGGTGGGCGCAGTCATCCAGGGGCTGGGCGGGGCGCTCTTCGAAGCCGTCGAATTTGAGAATGGGCGGATCACGAATCCGCATTTTGCGGCGTATCGTGTGCCGCGCTTCCGCGATGTGCCCGAAGTCGAGGCCGTGCTCCTGGATCGAAAAGACATTCCGTCGGCAGGTGCCGGTGAAACGCCGATCATGGCGATTGCACCCGCCGTGGGCAATGCGCTTTTCGACGCCACGGGCATTCGCCTCAACAATTTACCGATGGTTCCGAACGGCCTGCGAGCGAGTTGAACAAAACTCGTTTGCTGTGACTATGTATCCGAAAGGATTTCATGAAGCGCCTCATCCTTGCCCTCGGATTAGCTGTCGCACTCTTCTCCCTGAGCGCATGTAAGAAACAAACGAATGACAGCGACGCCATCCGCGCCGGGATTCTTCAACACCTGACTTCTATCGGCACTCTCAACATGAGCGCGATGGACATGGACATGCGGAGCGTTGCGGTCACCGGCAATCAAGCTCATGCGGAGGTCGAGTTTCGTGCTAAGAACAGCGGTCCTCCGGGTGGTGGGATGCAGGTCGCTTACGACCTCGAGAAGCGCGGGAACACCTGGGTCGTCCTGAAAAGTCAGGCGTTGGGCGGGATGCAGCACCCCAGCACAAATCAGAGCCCCAGTGCCAATCAGCCCGTCCATTCCATGCCCAATTTCGACGATCTCTTGAATCCTCCCGGGGCTCCTGGGCAGGCCGCGCTTCCTCCGGGACACCCCGCGGTAAATCCGCAACAGCCAAGCTCAACTCCGAGCAGCCAAGAGCAAACTCCCGCGAAGAAGCCTTGATAGGGTACTTTTCGTTCAGCCGCCACAATGGTTTAGATGGTTTTGTCTTTAGCGTAGCAGAGCGATTCCATGTTGCATTCCACGCATTTCGGCTTGCGCGCCTGGCAAACCCTGCGCCCGTGCCAGATGATTTGGTGTGAAAACTGAATCCACTTGTCTTTCGGAATCACTTGCATCAGGTCCTGCTCGATTTTCTTCGGGTCCTCGTTGCGTGTCAGGTCCAGCCGGTTCGCGATGCGCTGCACGTGCGTATCCACGACGATCCCGCTGGGAATTCCGTAGGCCGTCCCGAGCACCACGTTCGCTGTTTTTCGCGCCACTCCCGGCAGCGTGAGGATTTCCTCCATCGTTCGCGGAACTTCTCCGCCAAAGTTCTCTAGGATGCCCTTGCCTGCGCCCGTCACCGACTTGGTTTTGTTGCGGAAGAATCCCGTGGGCCGAATTTCTTGCTCCAGCTCACTCGGATTGGCATACGCGAAAGCCTTTGCGTCGGGATATTTCTTGAACAACGTCTCGGTGACCTGATTGACGCGCACATCGGTGCATTGAGCCGAAAGAATCGTCGCAATCAGCAGTTCAAACGCGTTCTTGTGATTAAGTTCGCAGGTGGCGTTGGGATACGCTTCGTCCAGCTTCGCAAGAATCGCCGCAACGCGTTTCGGATCCGTCCCCGCCGCGCGCGCAGGGTTTGCGGCTCGGCCTGCCTTCACCGGTTTTGCTACTTTTACTTTTGTGCGCGCAACTTTCTTCTGTGACGATTTCTTATTCTTTAGCTTTGCCGACATGAGAGCCAAAACTATAGCATGCTGGAAAGCGACGCGAGCAACTTGCGGAAGGCTTTGCCGCGGTGGCTGTACTGGTTTTTCTCTTCAGGGGAGAGTTCGGCGAAGGCTTTTTTCAGCGAAGCGAAGTAAAACACGGGATCGTACCCAAACCCGCCAGCGCCTCGCGGCAACTCAAGAATCTCTCCGTCTACTCGATCTGTGACCACCGCCAGAGCGCTTCCTTTGCGCGCTAGCGCAATGGCGCAAATGAAATGCGCGGAGCGTTCCGCGCCCGTCTTGTCGCGCATCTCCCTCAGAAGTTTTTCAATGCGCTGCGAATTGGTTGCGTCCGCGCCTGCGTATCTCGCCGAATGCACTCCGGGGGCGCCGCCAAGGGCGGGCACAACAAGTCCCGAGTCGTCAGCGAAAACGAATTCTTCGTTCCATCGCGAATAATGCAGCGCCTTGCCCGTTGCATTTCCAGCAAACGTCGGCGCGTCTTCTTCAAATTCTGGAAGCGACGAAAACTCGGGCAGCAACTCCAGCTCGACAGAAACAGACGATGACGCCGGGGCCTGTTCTGCCAAGACGCGATACTCCTTCAGCTTTCCGGGATTCGACGAGGCGAGATACAGCTTAACGGGCGCGCGCACTGAATTTCATGGGCAGCACGGCGCGCTGTTCGTCGGTGAGCCGCCGGATTCCCGCGGCCGCGAGTGCCAGCAAATCCTGCATTTCGCTTCCCGTAAACGCGCGGCCCTCCGCGGTGGCCTGGATTTCCACAAAGTGACCGCTGCCGGTCATCACGACGTTCATATCTACTTCCGCGCGCGAATCTTCTTCATAGGCAAGGTCCAGCAGCGCGCGGTCATTCACAATCCCCACGCTCGTGGCGGCCACCGTGTCAATCAGCGGTGAACTCTTCATCATTCCAGCCGCGACCATGCGTTCAAAGGCCAGCGCCAGCGCCACAAAAGCCCCGGTGATCGAAGCTGTGCGCGTTCCGCCGTCGGCTTGAATCACGTCGCAATCGAGCCACACCGTTCGCTCGCCCATGGCCTCTTGATCCGTCACGGCGCGCAGCGAGCGGCCGATCAAACGTTGAATCTCTAACGTTCGCCCTGACTGTTTTCCCCGCGTGGCTTCACGTGGCGTCCGGTCCTCGGTGGCGCGCGGCAACATTCCGTATTCGCTCGTCACCCAGCCTTTGCCGCTTCCTTTCAGGAAAGGAGGTACTCCGTCATCTACCGTAGCCGTGCAAATGACGCGCGTGTTTCCCAGTTCGATAAGCACGCTACCTTCGGCCGTCGAAATGAAATCCGGGGTGATTTTGAGTGGGCGCATCTGGTCCGCAGCCCGGCCGTCGCTTCTCACTCGTCCTCCTCCCTTAATTTACTTACTTGCTTTGCGACAGTTTTTTTCACCGCTGAGCCAGTTTGACGGCGCTATTGCCTGCTGTCAACGTTGGCGCAAGGATGCCTCCAACTTTGCCTGCCGCACCTGGCACAGGGGCTGAGGGATTCGCTGGCGGCTGACTGACCTCCGTGTGCACTACAAAGGTTCCCGTCAAGTCCACGTGTCCGGCCAGCGTCTCTACTTCCTGGCCATGGACTACGATTCTCAAGCGCTTCACTTCGGGCACATTGGCTTCCAGCGTCCGCGCCATGGAATCTACCGCCATTTGTTCGCTCGCGATACCAGAGGGAGTCGAAGTGGCAAGGGCCTCGGAGAAATCCGCGATCGCTGTGCCATCCGGCAAAATGTAAAACGCGAGCAGGACTGCATCCGGGGGCAACGTTCGCAACTCGACGTCCACTGGCCCGGCCAGCAACGTGTTTAGCACTTGCTTGGAACGCAACACCGGATCACTGGAGAGCGGCAACTCGACGGCAACCGGCGCCAGCAGGGAATTATCAGAGTCGGAAAGCCAGAAAAGCTTTGCTTTCACGCGCGGGTCGCTCGGATTCATGGGAACCGTCTGGACTAATTCACGCCGGGCCTGCTCCTCGCTCTGCTGCTGCAATCGCGCGGCGCGCTTCATGCGCCTGCGAATAATGGGAACAGTAATCGCCGCCCCAACCACCACGAACACGAGCAGTGCGGTCAGCCAGAATTTCCACCTTTCCTTGCTGGGCGGTGTCACAAGCTCGGTGATTGGTTCCATTACGGTTGGACTCCTCCCGTGCTCGGCACCACATACAGCGGCCTGAATGCCACCGTACCACGCGCGATGGCGTCAGCAACTCCGGGCGCCATGTGATCCAGATCGGCGCGGTCGTTAACGACCACACTAGAAACTTCCACGGCAATTGCCGGCGCCGCCGTCGTCCGAAGCTGGCGAATCGTGGCAGTTTGTGCGGCATCCGGCGAGCCTTTGAAGCGCTGCGCGAGCATTCCCTCCACAAGATCGCCAAGTTTCCGGCTCAATCCAAGAAACGGAGCTTGCGCGCGGTCCCACGGGATAAAACCGTTCGCCGTTGTGACTGCCGGCAGGTCCGAATTGACATACACGCGCACGGTTCCCGGCAAACCTGTCGACGCAATGTGCAGCGTGATGAACACCGCGTTGCGCTGCGCATTTGCAATGGCCGAGCGGTCGTCGAAAGAGGGGTTATCGTTTGCTTGCCGCGTTTGCACCACTTGAAATCCTTGCTGCTCGAGCGCTTTCCGCACCTCCGCCGCGAATTCCATAACGATGTCGCTTTCCTGGATTCCGCCGGTTCCGCGCGCGCCAAGGTCGGTTCCGCCGTGCGCGGGGTCCAACACCACCACGTTCAGTCCGCTCTGCGAGGCTTGCGGACCGGATAAAGGACCAGTGGGCGCGGACGTTGCGCCTTGTACCAAAGACGTGGTTGGGGCTTGCGGTGACGTGCTGCCGGCTGGTTGTTGCGTTTGCGAATAGGCTTGCAAGGAGTGCGTCACCATCGCGCCTGCAAGAAACAGGAAAGCTATGCCGCAAATGGTGAGGAGTCTTGGCCGCTGGGAGTTTCCCACACCGAGCAGCATACCAAATTCGCCCACAAATTCGCGCAGCTTGATGGTTACTGTGATTGCCAATTTCGCAGGCCCGGCGAGAACACTGCGCTTCTTCTGAACTTTTAGGCGGGTGTCTACCGGCCCGCAGGCGTTTCCGTTGTGGCCACCGGCTTTAAGTTCGCCTTTTGCAGCACGGCGTTCGCGTTGGCCAGATCCTTATTCTGAAAGTCAGCCCAACGCGCCAAGGCTTCTCCCGCAGCTTTGTCCCATTTCTCGTGAGCTGTAACTGCATCGGCTGTGGGACCAACATCGGCGCTCTCCACAATGCTAAGCAACCCGTTTAGAGCTGACGCAACTTTCGTGATTGACTCTGGTTCTTTCCTCGGAAACGCCAGGCCGTACAGTCCAAACCCCCCGTCGCCGTCCGATACAATCATTGCTTCTAACTTTTGATTCAGGCCGTCGAGCGTCTTTGCCACGTCGGATTTGTCGCTCGCTTCTTTCTTCCGCACGCCGAGTTGCTTCTGCAACTCCGCTATTTGTTGGATAGCCTCCGAAACCTCGCCTTCTCGCGCCGAAATCTTCGACGCCAGTTCAAACTGGCGCACCAGCGCGTCCTGGGGCGTCTTCACGCGCGGGTCCATTTTGATGGTCAACGGTTGCGAACTGCTTTTTCCATGGGCTGTGAGTCTAACCGTGTAGTTTCCCGGCACTGCCAATGGTCCGGACGGCCTCCGAAACGAAGCACGCGCGCCTTTTGGCGGCAAATACCGCAAATCCCACACGAATCGGTGCATTCCTGCCTCAGCGGAAAGCGGCTGCGGCTCGCGAACCCAGGAAGCTGGAAAAGCCAAATCGTTCGGATTCACCTTGCGTTGCTCATCGTCGCTGGCAAATCGCCGCACCAGTCGGCCTTCGCTATTGAAAATCTCCAACTGAATGGGTGCCACTGATTTTTCCTTCAAGTAATAATCCAGCACCGCCCCATTCGGCGGATTCGCGGCCAACGCTTCGTCGTCCGGTACCGGCGTGCTCTCATCATTTCCCGGCCGCACGCGATAGGTCGTTTCCGGCCGGTAGAGCCAAACATCCGCCGCTGCCGCGGTCGAATCGATTTGCCGCAGCGGCGTCACGTTGTCGAGCACCCAGAAGGAACGCCCGAACGTGGCGATCACCAAATCATCTCCATGCACCACGAGATCGCGCACCGAGGTCATTGGCAAATTCAGTTGCAACGGCTGCCAGCCGTCTCCGTCATCAAAGGAAACGTACACTCCCTTTTCCGTACACGCATAGAGCAATCCCTTGCGAAAGGGGTCCTCCCGCACGCAATTCAAAAAGCTTCCATCGGGGATTCCGTTCGTAACGCGCTGCCAACTTTTGCCAAAATCGCGCGTGCGATAAAGATAGGGCTGATAATCCTCCAGCCGATGACGATCCACCGCCGCGTAGGCGGTCCCCGCGTCGGAGTGCGAAGCCTCGATGTGTGTGACCTTGCTCCAGGGAGTCAGTTCGGGCGGCGTAACGTTTGTCCAGTTCTTTCCTTCATCTTGGGTCAACTGAATTTGGCCGTCGTCCGTTCCCGCCCAAATCTCTCCCGCTTTCACATAGGAAGGGCCAATGGTGTAAATGACGCCGCGCCGCTTGCCCTTAGGGGCGTCCGCCGCTGTTGCTGGGTCCAAATTGACGGGCACTCCCGGATCTTCGCGAGTCAGGTCCGGACTAATGGCTTGCCACGAATCTCCGCCATCCTCGGTTCGGAATAAGATTTGCGAACCGAAATAAAGCACGTGGGCATCGAGCGGAGAAAACACCAGCGGCAGCGTCCACGTGCGGCGGAACGCACCTTCATGCGCAATCGTCGGCGGCATCGCCTGAACCTGCTCATTGCTCAAATCCTGGCGATCCACAAATCCGCCGAAAATCACAACGGGATTCAGGGGATCCGGCGCGATATATCCGTTTTCGTCTCCGGCTTCCAGCGGCCGCCAATCGTGGAAATTCAGGAAGCGATACTTGCTGGCGGTTGCCGTCGCCGCTGCTCCGCTATCTTGCTGCGCTCCGTACACCCAATACGGAAACTGATTGTCCGTCGCGACATGATAGAACTGCCCGGTTGCTTGATTGAGCCAGGAACTCCATGTCTCGCCGCCCGTGTGCGTCACGACCGCGCCTTGATCGCAACTTAGAATCATTCGCTTCGAATCGTCCGGATCAATCCACAACTCGTGGTAGTCAGGGCCCGTCGGATCGCCCTTGAACACGCTGAAACTCTTTCCGCCGTCCATGGAGCGGTAGATCGAAGTGTTTGGGACATACACAATGTCAGGATTCTTTGGGTCAACCGTGACTTCGTTGAAGTACCAACCGCGGCCCCAAATCCGGTGGTCTTTGGAAGCCTGCTGCCAGTTCTGTCCACTATCATCCGAGCGATAGAGTCCGCCTTCCTTGGCATCCACGATGAGATAAATTCGTTTCGCATTGCTGGGCGCGAACGCAATTCCCATCCGTCCCAATCCTTCTGCGGGCAATCCGTTGCCCTTGACGGCTTGCCAATGATCCCCGCCATCGTTCGAGCGATACAGCCCGCTGCCCGGGCCGTTCGACGGCGGATAGATGCTCCAGGGCGGCCTGCGCGTTTGCCACAACGCGGCAAAAATCGTCTTCGAATTTCCCGGCTCGAACGCGAGATCAATCGCGCCCGTGTTTTCGTCATGGAACAGCACTCTCTGCCAGTGAGCTCCTCCGTCTTTGGAACGAAAGACGCCGCGCTCCTGGTTCGGCCCGTAGGCGTGACCCAGCGCGGCCACGAAGACGCGGTTCGCGTCGCGCGGGTCCACAAGAATCCTTCCAATCTGCCGCGAATCGCTTAGCCCAATCTGCTTCCAGGTTTTTCCCGCGTCCGTGGACTTGTACATTCCATTTCCCACGGAAATGGATGAGCGCATGTCCGCTTCCCCGGAACCTACATAAATAATGTTGGCATCCGATGGCGCGACGGCGATCGCTCCAATGGACGCCACCGGCTGCGAGTCAAAAATCGGCTTCCATGTCCTGCCCGCATCGTCCGTTTTCCAAACGCCACCGCCCACGCTTCCGAAATAGTAAGTGTCTGGCTGGCCGCGCACGCCGGTCACCGCCAGTACGCGCCCGCCACGAAATGGCCCAATCGACCGCCAACGCAGCTCCTGGAAAAGTCTTTGGTCAATCTGTCTCGGCGCGTCCGGCCCGGCAACTAACCGAGCCGGCGCGATACCCAGAAGCAAAAGTGACACAGGAATGAAAGCAAGGCGAAGCGGTTTCAAAGTTTTATCTCCAAAATGACTTAGGATGCTGAACGCGCGTTGAGTATATCTCACTGTCTTAAGCAAGAAAGCGTCACGAGAGGTTCTGGCTTTTCCAATGGCAGGTATTGGTAGGCGAGGGCGCTTCGCCCGACAAAGCACTCCATTCTGCAAACTAGCTTACGCCGCAAGCTAGCTTACAGCTCTTTCTGTCCTCTCAGCCCCTGTGCAAGCTATTTAGAATGAACGAGATATATTTCGGGCTAGCCTAGGCCGTTTCGAACTCCTCCCCTTTTCCTGACGCCACGGGCTTGAGGCGGAAGACGTTCAGCTTGCCGCTTACGAAGTAAACGAAGAATCCCGCAAGGATGATCAGCGTCCCGAACAGAAGCCCGTTCATGCCAAGGACCGTTTCGTGGTTGCTTTCAACTACGGCTAGCAGAAGCAACAGAAAGGGAAACACGCCGGTTAGGACGGCTCCCGTCAGCCCGCCCGGAACGCGGAATTCGCGCTTCAGGTTCGGCTCCTTGATGCGCAAGACGACCAGCGTGACGAATTCCAGCATCAGGCTTGCGCCATAGAGCATGATGTCCAGGGTTACCAGCCTCCTGAAGCCTAGCCCGAGGCACAGCGCCCAGCACGCCGCGCATACGACAATCGCGAGCCAGGGCGTATTCGTCCGTTTGCTCGTCTTGGCGAACACTTTCGGCAGCATGCCGTCGCGCGCCATCGCCAGCGGCAGGCGTGAGTAACTCATCACCAGCGCGTTGAACATTCCAAACGCGCTCATCATCCCGCCAAGCACTAGCAGAAAGCCGAGCCAGTTGAACCCGCGCCAGCTTCCTGCGATCACTCCCGCCACGGTTGCCCAGGAGCCTTCTCGCTCGAAAGCCGATGCAGGCACACCCGCAATGTAAACAGCAACAAAGGGCAAAACATAGGTCAGCGCAACCAGGATCACTGCGGCAATCATGGCTCGCGGATAAGTTCGCTGCGGTCGTTCGACCTCCTGGGCGATCGTCGACGCGTTGTCCCATCCCATGTAGTTCCACATGGCCACGAGCACGCCTCCAAGCAATCCCAGCTCCGCAACCCCCGAGGCTGCGTGGGCTCCGCCAACGGTTGCCGCTTTGAACGGTGCCAGCACCACGATCAATGCGAAAGGCATTGATAGGAGGAAAAAGAGCCAAAGAGAAGTGATACCGACGACGCGGATTCCCAGCAAATTGATGATCGCGCAGCCTAGTACCACGAAGGCCCCGACCATGACTCCTCTCGTGATCACCACGTGAGGCAAAATCTGCCATCCTTCACCACCGCCGAACCATGGCGCCACTTGGGTTAGGTAACCGACGAATAGTGTCGGGTAAATCGCCATATCAAAAATGCTGGCGGCCAGCGACAGCCAGGCTTCCTGGAATCCCCAGAAGTTCCCCATGCCGCGCCGTACCCAAGCGTAGTAGCCACCCTCCGCGGGCAAGGCACTCGAGAGTTCCCCGATCATGAACGCGGTCGGCAGGCTCCACAGCACAGGCAGGAAAAGCAGAATCAAGATTCCGCGTCCGTAGCCGGCGCCATGAATGATTTCTTCCGTGCCGTACGTTCCGCCGGACACCATGAAGAAAGTAGCCGCAACAAGAGGCCAAAGCGTGAGCTTGGCGATGGACTTTTTGGTGCTTGGAATTACGCGGGAAGGGTAATGGGCTGGAAGCGATAACGAACTCAATTCTTACTCTCGTCCTCCTAAACGATACTCGCTCTCGCGCTGCGGTGAAGCGAGTTCGCAGGTGAAGAATACAAGAGTCGTCTCTGCATGCAAGAGAAAAATGCATAGGAAGGAAAAATTGTTTCAACTCGCTAACCGAACTTTCGTACTACTCAATACGGCACTCCTCCCTCTCCTGCGGTTGCCAGCCCGCTATCCATTTTGCCTCGTAAGCTCATGCTAGACTGCTGATTCACTCTTTGCCGTTACTCTGATCTTGTTTCAAAGGAGCGTCCGAATGGGTCAGTCCGGCCGTGCCACGTTTGCTGCGTGCCTGCTTCTGGTTTTGGTGCCGGCGCCCGCCGTACTCGCACAGCAGTCCCCTCAAGCTCAACGCGTGATCACCATTGACGATTATTTTCAGATACGCCGAGTCAGCGACCCGCAGCTCAGCCCGGACGGGCAGTTTGCCGCTTACACCTTGGAAACCGCTCTGCTGAAAGAGGATAAGAACGAAGACCGCGTTTGGATGGTTTCCACGAAAGGCAGCGAAGCGATTCCCCTTACGGCAGCTGGTGTGTCTTCGTCGCATGCGCGCTGGAGCCCTGACGGCAAATCCATCGCTTTTCTTTCTGCTCGTGAGGGGGGCAAGACGCAGGTCTGGCTGTTGCCGCGCTGGGGCGGCGAGGGAGAGCGGCTCACCGACACCCCCCAAGACGTGGAAGATTTCGCCTGGTCGCCGGACGGCAGCAGGCTCGTCTTCGTCCTGCGTGATCCCAAACCTGAGGAAATCGAGGCTGCCAAGGAAAAGAAGGGCAAGCCTGCTGGCAAGGAAAAACCGAAGACCCAAAAGCCCTGGGTCATCGACCGCCTGCAGTTCAAGATGGACGAAGTTGGCTACCTGGATCGTCGGCGTACCCACCTCTATGTGTTCGACTTAGCGGCGAAAACGCTGACGCAAGTAACTTCGGGCGACTTCGACGATTCCGAGCCGGCGTGGTCCCCGGACGGCAAGTTCATTGTGTTCAGCAGCAATCGCTCCAAGCCGGACGCCGACGCGACTTACGACATCAACATTTGGGTGGTCGCGGCAGACAATACAGACAAGGGCGCTCATCTTACTCAGGTGACGACGAACCCTGGCGCTGACACGACTCCCGGCTGGTCTCCCGATGGAAAATGGATTGTGTATGTCACGCAACTGGAGCCGCGCCTATTCGATTACGCCACGCGGCACATTGCGGTTTCGCCTGCCGCCGGGGGAGCGGCCAAAGTCCTGACGCTTACTTTGGATCGCATGGCTTCGGTACCGCGTTTTTCTCCCGATGGCAAATTCATTTACTTCATTGCCGACGACGACGGCACGCAGAATCTGTGCCGCGTTCCAGCGGCCGGGGGTGAAATCTCTCGTCGCATTGGTGGCCGCCTCATGGTCAACGACTTCGCGCTGGCCAAAACGGGCGAAGTTATCGCGCAAGTCGCCACAATCGACCGTCCTGACGAGCTGTTTACGATTCCCACCGGCAGACTCACCCAGATCACTCATTCGAATGATGCTCTCTTTAGCCAGCTCAAACTTTCGCACGGCGAGTACGTTCAGTTCAAAAGCAAGGACGGCACGACGGTCTCCGGCTACCTGTACAAGCCCATTGACTACGTTACGGGAAAGAAGTACGCCACGATTCTTCGCCCTCACGGCGGCCCAGTCTGGGCCTATTACGCGGAGTTTGACCACTTGCCTCAGCTTTATGCCGCGAACGGTTACGTGGTTCTTTTTCCCAACCCGCGCGGCTCGACGGGCTATGGCCAGAAGTACGCCCAAGCCATTTGGGCTGACTGGGGCAACAAGGATTTTCAAGACGACATGGCTATGGTGGATTACGCCATCGAGCAGGGCATTGCGGATCCGGCAAAGCTTGCCGTCGGCGGCTGGTCCTACGGCGGCATCTCCACCGACTTCATAATTGCACAGACCAATCGCTTTAAAGCGGCGATCTCTGGAGCGGGAGCTGCACTCTTTGCGAGCATGTATGGTCACGACCAATACCAGCGCGACTATGAGGCCGAACTTGGGCATCCTTGGGAGAGCAAATCCGTTTGGGAGAGAGTCTCGCCGTTCTATCGCATGAAGAACATCACCACGCCGACGCTGTTTATGGGCGGGGAGATTGATTCGAACGTTCCGATTCTGGGCGGGGAGCAGATGTACCAGGCTCTTAAAAGCTTGGGTCGAACCACCGAGCTTGTGGTCTATCCAGGCGAGTATCACGAATTCAAAACGCCTTCGCACATCAAGGACCGCCTCGAGCGCTACCTTGCCTGGTACAACCACTACGTCAAAGGCGATCCGGCGCCAGCGCGACCGCCAGAACCAATACCCGCCACTAAGACCGCAGACTGAGACGAGCGTCCTTTCCTGACGCTGCGATAGGCGAATGCCTTCGTGACCTTTCGACTTTCGCATCGTCTTATAAAAGGGAGGGTCGAGATGTCCTCACTGTGGAAGGACGTTCGATACAGCCTGCGGCAGCTAGGCAATAGTCCTGCCTTTACCTTTATCGCTATACTGACTCTTGCTCTGGGGATTGGCGCCAATACCGCCATTTTTCAGCTTATTGATTCCATCCGGCTACGCTCCATTCCAGTCAAGAATCCGGAAGAGCTGGCAACGGTGCGTATTGCGGACCGCCACTGGGGCTCCGGCCAGTTCTCCAGCCAGTATTCCCAGCTAACCTTCCCAATGTGGGAACAGATCCGCGACCGCCAGCAGGGATTTGCTGACATTGCGGTTTGGAGCAACCAGCTCTTTAATCTGGCGACCGGCGGTGAGGTTCATTACGCCAAGGCTCTGCGCGTCAGCGGTGAGTTTTTTCATGTGCTTGGTGTTGAGCCATTGCTTGGACGCCTGCTCGCGCCGGACGATGACCGGCCGGGCTGCGCCATCGGTGGAGCGAATATCAGTTTTGCATTCTGGCAGCGCAATTTTGGCGGCGATCCGGCGATTGTGGGCAAGCGGCTCACTCTGGACGGAAATTCCTTTGAGATTGTCGGGGTAGCGCCTCCGGGCTTTAATGGCATTTCCGTGGGAGACACATTCGACGTGGCGGTGCCGGTTTGCATCGAGCCCATCGTAAGCCCACGGAATAACCGGCTGACGCTACGGCATGCGTGGTGGCTGGCTTCTATTGGACGCTTAAAACGAGGATGGACCGTTGAACGTGCCAACGCGCAGATAGGCGCCGTCACGCCGGCGATCCTTCAGGAAACCATCCCCTCGGTTTATGACTCCGATAAAGCGAAAAAGTATCTCGAATACAAGCTGGGGGTGTTTTCGGCGAGCACGGGTTTTTCGTCCTTGCGGCAAGACTCAGAGACGCCTCTTTATCTGCTTTTGGGAATTTCTGGATTGGTCCTAGTGATTGCCTGCGCGAACCT
>Ga0079221_10000259_pt1 | contig 13516 bp, 14 predicted proteins | sample GAAS200_FD_75069 | JGI IMG/M metagenome (GOLD analysis project Ga0079221, IMG submission 75069) | Agricultural soil microbial communities from Georgia to study Nitrogen management - GA AS200 | ecosystem: Environmental > Terrestrial > Soil > Agricultural land | place: USA: Georgia | collected... | reverse complement strand
GCCAGCAATCTCTACGATCATAAATGTGCGATCTGTATCAAAACCGGCTGCCATCTCGGGCGGCGAACTCCGCAAGTTGTGATAACGCAGTTGGCCGGCGCTGCCCTCCACAAAATAGTAGATGCCATTCTGAGGCTTGATCCTCTCGTAGACGTGGTCATGGCCTGAAAAGACTACATTCACACCATACTTTTCAAAAATTGGTAGGAGTTGGGCGCGCAAGTCAAGGTCGGGCCCATGATATTTGGCATCTGAGTACAAAGGATGATGAAAAAAGCATATCTTCCATTTCGCGCTTGAAGCCTGAAGCTGTTTCTCGAGCCAATCAAGTTGCTCGGGGTTCATATAGTTGCTGTCGAGCGCGAAAAAGCGTGCGTTGCCCTTATTAAAGGTGTAGTAGCTCTTGCCGTCCATGTTGAATGGTTTATAAAACCGTTCATCGCGCCAGTCGTGATTGCCGAGCGACGCATAGAACTTCACCCCCTGATCCAGCAGCGGCTTGTACGGTTCCTCAAACTTCCGTTCCAGATCTGCAGGACTGTGGCCGCCGTAGATGTTGTCTCCGAGCATAATCACAAAATCAAATGGAAACGCTTGATGGTATCGGTCCATCTCGTGGGCGACAGTGTACTCATCGGCTCCACCGGTTCCGTTGTCACCGATGACAGCAAACTGGACGGAGTTCTTTTTGAGTGGAAAGGCGAGCTCCGGCGGATTGTTGCCCATCTGACCCGCGGCGTTTCCTGCCGCAAGGGGCAGGACGCTCGGAGATGCTGCGGGGACGCCGCATCGGCTGAGAAACGGTGCGGCGATAAGCAGAAGCACGGCAAGAAGTCGCATGATGTCCTCAAACTCGTAGAACTACGGGATTGCCCCAGGGACAATATCGACCACGAGGTCCGCTTTAACGTCGTGGAGAACCAGGTTATGGTCAACTATGCGGTACTCCAATTCCGTGGGAAGCTTTGGCAGAGACAACAAAAGCGAAGGCGGAGTTGTTGTCACAGGAGTCACTGCAGGATACTGATGATTGATTTCGACGTTCGATTTGACAGGTGTTCCACGCTGCAGGCTGGCTTGAATACGGCTCGCACGCGCGCCAGCCATCGTAGTCCGAATCAGGCGGCGAAACTCCGCAGCAATGGTCGGAGTGAAGATTTCGCCCTGAGTAGCGTGGATCCGGGCAGCTACAATCTTAGCTGCCAGAGCATGCTGGTACTCCAATATTTTCGCCTGCGAAGCGGTTGACTTAAGCGCCGGCAGTTGCCCGGCGGCCGATTTATGCACCTTCATATAACTCTCAATCCTCTTTTGGAAATCGGCGACGATCGCGGACTGCTGATTAACGCGCTGATGTTGGCCAGAGGCGGCCGCACCAGTTGCCGCAACAACCGGCATCAATACGACCCCAAACGTCACCGCAATGCGGTTTCGCGCTTTCATAGGCATACACCTTTGCATAACGTTGAGCAATTAGCGTTCCAGTGCTTGGACATCCGGATGGACTCGGCCCGGCAATTCCGATAACGGCTTGCAATACGTGTCGTTTTGCCGTGGATGAAAAAAGCATGGACCTGAAGAACAGAGTAGTGGCCGGACTCTTGTGAATGGAAGATTATTTCATTCAGGGCTAATTTTACATGTTCCGGGGCGGGCTGGTTTTACTTGTTTGCCTTTACCTCCGCCATCGCGTCTCTGAGCGTTTCATCAACTACCGCCTTGACTGCCTCCTTGACTTTTCGTTCCACCTTTTTAGAGTCCACCTTAACCTTGTCATTTCTTCCCACGACTTCTTTGAGGGACCCCTCAATGAGTGCGGCAAGTGAGGGGTTCTCCTGGGTAACAACCTCAGCCAGACGCTTTGCAGCCTTGCCTGTAGACACACTCATTTTTTCCTTCGGAGGAACTCCGGCCATGGCCATACCCCAATCCTTCTCAAAGGTCTTGACGAGAACGCCAACGGCCCTGGCATCATGGAAGATCAATCCCGCTTCCCTGCGCCCATCGAGTTCAATTCCCCGCAAACTCTGGCTTCCGATGAAGGCTCGTTGCCGGTCCCGAATAATCGTGCGCGTGTGCAGCCTTAAGTTTGCCAACTTCCGGACAGTTAAGTCAGCGTGATTGTGAGCCACCTTTCCGATGATCCTGACTTCCACTCCTGCGCGCGCACGCTGCTGGAGCAGGTGAATCATGGGAACATCGCTGATTTTCGGATCGTAGATCAGCAGTTGCTTTCGGGCACCGCGAATAAACGCTGTGAGCTGCTTCCTGGCGTTCACAGGGCTGACCACAAGCGTTTCGAGTCCGGCCACATAGGACTGCCTTTTTGCGTCGGCCTCAAACAGCTTAGCGCCTTCCTGAACGATTCGTTTGTTTTTCGTGACGGCCCCAAAGCTGCGGCTATGAACGATATCGAGATAGGTATAGTTGAAGCCCATCAGATAAAGCACCTGGCGATCAATGATCATCAGCTTGCTATGGTAGCGCGCCAGGTTATTGCCAGTGCGTCCCACCGTGATGCCGCGGTCGAGCAGACGCATCTCAAGCTTGCGCAGATACTTCTCGCCTCCGCTGTTGACTCGAGCAATCAGCGCGTGAACAAAGATCCCTCGTTTTGCCGCGTTGGTCAGCGCACTCTCAATCTTCCGATGGTCGAACCGGAAAATCGTAATTTCTATGGTCGCTTTGGCGGCATCAATGCCCCTAACCAGCTCATTCACCCCGTCATCCGGTTGTACCAGAAGAATCATGGCAAACTCTCTGCATCCCATTGAGGACTAGAGCTAGCGATCGAGCATAGACCGTGTATGCAGGTCAACTCGTGTGCTGAGCGGTTCGTTTGGCCTTCTACAAGTTCATGCAAGTCTGTTCAAGCGTAACTGCAACAGGCGATGCTGCCATGTTCCGGCGGCAGTTTTCAAGCGGTCTTAGGCCGCACACACCGGCATCGTCCAAGGATCTACGCTACTGCAACCCATCTTAGCAATTGCGATGCCATTCGCTTGTTTTTGGCATTACGATTGCCCACGAACAACAGGAAACTCACGTTCATGAGGAGACCGGTATGCGAATAAATAACATCCGTAAGTTACCGATTTCCAGAGCTTTTAGTCGTTTCATCTATGTCCTTGCCACCGTGGCACTTGTTTCAAATTTACCCGCTGCCCGGAAAAAAGGAAAGGGAACGCGCGAGTCCAGACAAGCGATTTCCGGGCATGCAAATGTTTTTCTTTGGTCCCCTCCAACCGATATTCGGCACCGGAATCTTTTTTTCGGACCGGGCGGCAAGGAGCACCAGCCGCACACCATTTTCACTTTCGTTAAGGAAGACCTCGACGGGACGAGCCCTAAGTTTTCTGTTCGGGATCAGGACGGCACAAAGTGGAAGGTGAAGCTGGGACCTGAGGCGCGGCCGGAGACTGTGGCTACACGCCTGATCTGGGCTGTCGGCTACCAGGCTGATGAGGATTACTTTCTACCGCTATTTCACGTGAAAGGAATGCCGGCACATCTGAGCAGAGGGCAGCAATGGATTGGACCGGACGGCGAGGTCTACGGCGGGCGACTGGAACGCGATCTGAAGGGCCAGAAAAAAATGGGACACTGGAAGTGGGAATCAAACCCCTTCAGCGGAACCTGCGAACTGAACGGGTTGCGAGTCATGATGGCCCTTATCAACAACTGGGACGTGAAAAACCAGAACAATGCTATCTATGATGAGGGTTCGATCTCAGATTCTTCAGATGGAGAGCGTCAACTCGTCTACCTCGTCAGCGACGTAGGTGACAGCTTCGGCTCAGGAGGGCTTGCTTTTTTGATGTTGGGAAAAACGGCAGGTAGGCTCAAAGCCTACCAAGGCTCGAAGTTTATCCGCAAAGTTGGTCCTGATTATGTCAATTTTAATCTTCCCGCAACGCCACCTCTCCTATTGTCCTTTAATTTCGGCCTTCCGGAGTTCATCCTCCAGCGGCAGGTGGGTCCTGTTTGCAAACACGTTCCGCGAGCCGATGTCCAGTGGATCGGGCATCTTCTGGCACAACTTTCGCCGGAGCAGATTGATGACGCATTCCGAGCCGCCGGATACACGCCGGAAGAGGTGGAAGGGTATTCCAAGGTTGTCCTCGAGAGAATTGCAGAACTTAATGACCTGTGATTGGGATTGCCATCAGGAGCTACCACTGTTGCCTCGTCGCGGAGCCTCCGGCTCCGCCTCGTCCCGGCGGAACTGAAGTTCGTACAGCTTCGCATAGAGACCGCCCTCGTCCAACAGTTCCTGGTGCTTTCCACGCTCTGCAATAGTGCCGTTGTCGACAACAAAAATGATGTCAGCGCGCCGCACGGTTGAGAGCCGGTGTGCGATAACGATACAGGTCTTCCCTTCCATCAGACGGTCTAATGCTTCGAAGACCAGTTTTTCTGAGTTTGCATCGAGACCAGAACTTGCCTCGTCCAGAAGGAGAATCGGAGTATTGCGAATAATGGCTCGCGCGATCGCGATACGCTGACGCTGGCCGCCCGAAAGCGTTACGCCGCGCTCGCCAATCAATGTGTCGTAACCTTCCGGCAGCTTTTCTATAAATTCATGCGCGTTCGCCATCTCAGCAGCCCGCAGGATTTCAGCCCGCCTGGCTTCCGGCTTCCCGTAAGCGATGTTTTGCCATACCGTAGTTCGAAAAAGCAGAGTTTCCTGCAAGACGAAACTGAGCTGGCCCCGCAGCGATTTCAGGCGGAAATTTCGGAGATTCTGACCATCGATCTTTACGTTTCCCGAAGCCGGTTCGTAAAAACGGGCCACCAGGCTGATGATAGTGGTCTTTCCGGCGCCGGTCGGGCCTACCAGCGCAGCCACCTGTCCGGGTTCAATCTGAAGGCTGAGGTTTGTCAGCACCGGCGGGCCGTTGGCGTAGTTGAAGCTCACGTCCTCAAATTCAATTTTGCCTTTGAAGCGAGGAGCAGGGCGGGCTCTGCGGATGTCGCGGATCAAGGGATCTGTTTCCAGAACTTCCCGAATGCGATCGTAGCCAACGGCTGCTCTCGAATACGTATCTGTCATTTTGGAGAGATCTTGCATTGGCTTGTACATTTTGCCCAGATAGAGGATAAAAACAATGAGCGCACCCACCGAAAGCCTGTTGCTCATGACTGCCTGTGCGCCGAACCAAAGGACCAGGCACGTCCCTGCGGCTACTACAATCCCCACCAGAGGCGTAAGCCGGGCTTTCAGATTGCGTGCGTATAATCCTGCTTCGACACTTTCCAGGCTTTCGGCTTCAAATCGGCGCTCCTCATAATCCTCCCGCGCAAACGCCTTGACCACTCGCATCGAGGACAGGACCTCCTGCGCGATGGAGGTCATCTCGCCTTCCTTCTTTCGTACCTGCCGTGAAGCTTTTTTGATCCGGCGAGTATACGAATAAATAATGGCAAAGAGGATGGGTGAAATCGAAAGAGCGATGAGGGTAAATCGCCAGTCCAGGTACAGCATCACGGCGAGCATGCCCAAAAGGGTTACTCCGTCGATCAACGATCCGAGCACGCCGGTTGTGATGAAACTTCGGATGGCGTCAATGTCACCGGTGATCCGGCTGATCAGGTCGCCAGTTTGCTTCTGGTCATAGTAAGTGAGGGAGAGGCGATGGATATGCGAGTAGAGCATCCGTCGCAGATCGTGCATCACCCATTGGCCAATCGTGGCCATTAGAAAGCTTTCCTCGTAGGAACAGAGTGCGTCCAGAAGCGCAATCATGGCGAGAGCGCCGACCGCCACTTCCAGAATGGCGGTTTTGTCCGTTCCGACAGTGGAAACAATCCATCCGTTCAACCATCCATGGCTGGATTTCGACCGGAGCACGTCGTCGATCACGATCTTGAGCGGCCACGGCTCGAGCAGGCCAGCGGCACTTTCTCCGATCGCTGCAAGCAGTCCGATTGCAAAAGCCTTCGAGTGTGGCTTGAGCAAGTTCCAGATGCGAAACTTGCGGGCGGCTTTTTTGTCGCGTTTCTCCATGGTTTCTGGCCGTAATTTCGACGTCCTTGACAGGGATGCCAAGCAAGGACTATCTGTTAACTCCTCTCGAGTGAAGGTCGCGATCAGGTTGGCATATCGTAACTAATTGGCTCCCGACCTCCTTCAAGTTTTCGTACTGCCATCTTCACACACGTGATCTCAGAACTCACCCCATCAGGATCAGCAGTGCCCCACCAAAAATCGTAACTCCAATCACGAGCCAGGTGACATAATCACCAACGTGGCCGCTGTGACACCGCTGTAGACACTCAACTCCATGCCGAACCACGCTGCCGCCAGGCACACCGCTCTCGAACAACTGACTGCGGAAAAGCGTCAGGACTACCAGGACAAAAGCAAGGGCAACTGCAAACAAACCTACGAATGCGTAACCGAAGACGCGAGGCTGGGCCGCTGGCAGCTGGAAACTGTTGATATGAGCCCCGCTGAGGACCGCCGCAATGTAAGCCTGCCTGTTCTGGAACACGTTTACTGAGGCTTCGATTGCCGCTAGGAACTGCCTTGAAACGCCGGCAGCGATTCCCAACGCAATCAGGATCGCCGCGGGTCCCACCATGACCATAGGACTGCGAAAATGGGATTTCTCGGTTTCCTGCCCCGTTTCGATTTTGGCACCCTTGACTGCTTCCTTCTCGTAATATCCCCAGCCCCAGAAGGCTCTGGCGACGAATCTCACGATAGCGGCCCCGCTCAAAACGGCCGCCACAATGATAATCCACCTCAACCATGCCAGCCCCATTCCGCGAGCAGACTGTTCAATCAACAAATCTCCGACGAACGTCCCAAACGGCGGAAGCCCGGCAAGCGCCAGCCCACCCAGAGCAAATACGACTCCGGTTCCCGTCAAACGTGAGCCCAGCCCTCGAAGCCTCATCTCGTCCACGTCACCGAGCCGATGAAGAACAATGCCTGAGCAGAAGAACAGGGCTGACTTCACCATGCCGTGTCCGACCACCTCCATCGCCATTCCTCCTAGCGCCAGAGGGGTGAGCAAGCCAAAGCCAAGGATCATCACGCCGACGTGGCTGACCGTCGAGAAAGCCAGCATCCTTTTGACGTGTGTTTGCACGTAGCACATCGTTCCGCCCACAAGGCAGGTCAGGATTCCGAGCCCCATGAACACACTGCGTAACGCTGATGCGTGTGATGAAAACGCGCTACTGAAAACAACCCAATAAATCCTGGCGACAGCGTAGAGTCCCAACTCGACCATAACTCCGGAAAAGAGCACGCATACGGGCGTTGGCGCAACGGCGTGAGCATCTGCCAGCCAAAAATGAAAAGGCACGGCCGCAGCTTTAATCAAAAATCCCGCCGTGACCAGTGTAAAAGCCACGATGACCGTCCGGTCCATCTGCGAGCCAAGAGCCTGCCCAATTTGCGCCAGATTCAGGGCACCCGTCCTGCCGTAGAGTAGCGCAATTCCTGTCAAAACCATAAAAGCGCCGACCGTGTTGGTTACCGCAAAGTTCAATGCACCTTGAACAGGCGCCCGCGCCTCGGTTTTGTAACCGCACAGTGCAAAAGCCGCGGCACTCATCAATTCAAAAAACACAAAGAGATTGAACGCATCACCGGTAAGGCTGAACCCGCACATGGCGCCCAGGAAAACCAGCATCAGCACATGAAACAAGCTGCCAACAGCATCAAAGTATTTCAGTGAAAAAATGAATGCGGCGACGACGAGCAGGCTGCACAGGGTGGCCATGCCGGCGCCAATCGGATCGATCACAAACGAGATTCCCAATGCGATGTGATCGATAGGCGCCCAACCGCCAAACCAATAGACGATGAGGCCATGACTCGACCGGACTACGAGAATGAGACAGATTGCCGTCACGCCGAGGGCAGTGACAATTGCAGGAATTTCTATGACACGCCGTTCGAAAAACAATCCTAAGGCGACGAGCACGGCCGCCATGAGTAACGGCACGACGACAGGGAGTGGCGGAAGAGGAGGCATGAGCGATCACCGGCGTGCGCAAATTACAGCGATCTCAACCGCGAATCGCGCTGAGTTTGTCCGGGTCGAGCGTCCCGTGCCTTTTGTGGATTTGCACGGCAAGCGTCAGCAATAGGGCCAGCACTGTCACCTCAATCACGATGTCGGTCAGCACGAGCGCTTGCACGATGGGATCAACAGCCGGCGTGTTTACCGGAATGTCCGAAAACACCGGAGCCACCGCTCCTGTACGGTATCCGATGCCCAGCAGCAGCACGTAACTCGATGACTGAAGGATTGAGATACACAGAATCAAATGAAAGAGATTGCGGCTGGTCACGATGCCATAAAGGCCAATAAAGAACAGCCACGCCGCCAGAACGTAAGGCCCAAAACCCATTTTCATCCTCCTTTCTTGCTTTTGAGGACCAGAGCCTCTTCCAGAAAAGCTGTCGAAAGCAAGAGTATTCCGGCGCCAACCTCGATTCCCACAGACAGGCTGATCAAAGGAACTGTTCCACCCGAAAGCACCGTTCCGGCGGGTGCAAGCGGGAGAACGTTTTCCAGGAACGGCTTGTTCAGGATAATGGCTGCCAGCCCGACCAGCACAAATCCGGCCGCCCCTGCCGATTCGGCCAGCTCCACCGCCCGATGAGCATCCATCTTCCGGAAGATCTCGTAATCGCCCGCCAGGAAGACGAATAGCAGAACTGTGGCCAGAATGACTCCTCCCTGAAATCCTCCACCTGGATTGATCTGCCCATGCGTAACTGTGTAAATTCCGAACAGCAGTGTAGGGGCCATCAGACTGAGAGCACAAACGCGGACCGCGTCGCTACTGGGCGGGGCCTGGCGTCCCGGAGCATGGTTCCGGGGCGCTTCCTCGACTTCGTCGCGCTGTGTGCGAAACAGCAGAAGAACGCCCATTACGGAAGTAAATAAGATATATTCCTCCCCCATCGTATCGAAGCCGCGAAAGTCAAAGTTGACGGCGGTGACGGTGTCGGTTATGTGCCGCGCGGGAACGGTCAAGGAGTTCAGCTTTGTGGCATATCCGCTAATCTGCTGGCCCACAGGCGGCAGTCCCAGCAGCCCGTAGATGAAAAATGCGAGGAGGCCCATTCCCGCAGCCAGAAAGAGTCGTGTCCTCGTTCTGAGGCTCATTCATTCCTCCGGACTTTGGTGAGGGCCAGCAAGAACAGAAGCGGCATCGCCACGGCCCCCACCACAATCTGTGAAAACGCGACATCAGGCGCCTGGAACGCGAAGAACATGAGACCCAGAAGCAATCCATAGAAGCTCATCACGATGATCTGTGCTAAAGGTTTTCGCGTCAGCACAACGGCCGTGCCTGCCACGCCAATCAGCGCAAGAATCAAGCCCTGCAGGATTATCATATTGGGCTCAGCTCATTTCCCGGACCGTTTGTGTTGTGAGTGACGGGCCCTCGTTGGATGCCTCGACGCCGAATCGGGTGGAGAAGCTTTCTCGGTCACAATGTTTTCTCCCTTTTGCGGCTTCCAGTCACCCAGTTGATGGATTCGGCCGGCGCGTGCCGTGGCATGCGTCAGGACCGAGTTGCTGATTACCAGCAGAACGCCAACCAAAATGACTTTGACACTCGAAGACGAAAACGAATCCTTGAGCAACAACGCGGCAACTACAGCCACCGCCCCCACAGAGCCCGTCGGTCCCATGTAATGGAGCCGCTCGTAAAAGTCGCGTACCATGAGGATGCCCAGTGATGATAACAATGCAGCTCCCGCCCCGATCGCCAGCAGCACGTCGATGACGATGTGCATTACATCCACCTTTCAAGAAAGTGGACGAACACCAGGCCGCCGGCAAGGGACAGCAGGGCAAGCGCCAGTGCCAAATCGTAAAAGGGCTCGCGATGGATTGCCTCGCTCAGGAGGAGAAGGGTCTGCGTTTCAATCAGCGCGCCGGTCTCGAAGCCGATTAGCCGATTAAACTCTGTCCCTCGCATGCACCGAATCAGGCATGGGATCAGGCATGCCACGAAAAAAATAGCGGTGATGAGCCAAACGTTCATTTGTTGCTCACATCACGGATGAAGCGCCCAGTGCGCCTTCTCCGAATTTGGTGCAGCAGAGCAAAGTTTTCGTAAGGCTCGATGTCCACGACACAGGTGTTGGGACTCAGACTGCCTATGGTAATGGTAAGCGCGCGTCGCGCTGCGGCCCTTGCACCAGTGCCACCGGAATCGAAGGGGATTACCTTGAAGTTGCTCCTCTTCTGGCGCTTTCCCAGAATCCGCCGGGCCAGTACGGAACAGAGCAAGCCGCAGTCACGCAATATTTCTCCCGGAACGCGCCAGATCTGGGCCAGCCAACGCAGTCGAGGGTAAAACCGCGCGAATCCCGTGCTTCGCATTATTTCGGTCACTGTTGCTGCTAGCGGCGCAGCCACGAGCCCAAGGGCAAGCTCGGCCCAACTGATCGAACCCACCAGAATGAACCAGATCGGAATTAGGGTGGCAATTTCCACAAGCCACATGCGCAGCGAGAACCGGCGTTTGATTGCCTTCCCGTTGCCGTGTTCAGATTTGGAATGATCCGTCCTCTGTTCGAGTAGAATCTTCGGCCGCATCAGTTTCCCTTTTGCGTTTGCAGACTGTGCCGGCGAGATTGCCGAGAGAATCCGGTGATGGGCGGAGCAATGGCTGCCGGTCCTCTTTGGCCAATCCCGACAATTCTTAGATGTTCTCTACAGCAAGACGGCTTCCATCGTCTTTCGCTATTGGATTTCAGTCGGTTAAGGGGCAGTTCTTCTGTGCTTGTCATTCATTTTGAGGGAAAAAAGTATCGTTCTCGCGGAAATATGTTCGGCCGTACCACCGCTCTATCGGGATGACGTAGCCGGAGTTGGCGCCGAACCAAGGTGGGACCAAGGCAGATGCTCTGCTGTTCCGAAATGGTCCCACAGGACAAACCGCGCACGGGAGAGCTCGATTCGGCGGTCCACCGCGTCTTTAGTCAAGCGGGCTTTTCGTGCTTCTTCCTCTTCTCGACCCATTTGTACGCTGTTATGGCGCTTCCCACCAGAGAGACGACGATGATACAGATTACTGCCAGTTCCAGACCCTTGGACTTGGATATTTCCACCAACCGGTGACCGAAATAGAGCGCCAGTAATGCCTCCGCCATGTAGCGTGCCAGACGAGCGATGCCGACAACTGTCAAGAGCTTTCTACGAGGGTACTGCAGTGCCGAAGCCGCGATAATGATTGGGGTGAATGGAAACGGAGGGGGCATCAGCGATGCCACCGATAAAGCCCAGGGAGCGCTTTTCCTCACTTGTTTGGTGATGGATTGAACCCGACGCCCCGATAGTAATCTTTCCAGGCCCTTCTCCCCTTCTTTCCTGCTCAGGGGGTCGATGATCGCGCAGCCTGCAACAGAACCTGCGGCCGCCAGCAGAGCATAAAAAGGCGCCATGTTATGTTCGCGAGCCACCATGGCGACGAGCAGCAAATCTGGTCCAAAGGGGATAAACAGGAATGAAGCATCGAGGAGGGTCAGCGCAAACAGGCCAAGTCCGCCGAAGCGGCTTACAATTGCAAAAAGGTTGGATAGCAGTTCGTGCAATCGATGCGACCTCGCAGCCCAGTTCCGCGACGTCTGGAAGCCCTCATGATTGGCTGAGCTCTTACATGACCGGGCGCCTTTGGCAGCGCTTTCCCCATTGCACCCTGCAACCTCTCCATTTAAGCGAATGTTAAGAGCATCTGCAGCCTGCCCGCCCCATACTGTCATGTCATCCTTTCATAACGACTTTAAACCAGGTGTGGACCTGTTGCTCGGCAGCCTCTTGGGGGCACTCCATATCTTTCGCGGATCTTCCCAACAAGGACTTCTCTTCGACCGCCAATTGTTTCCAGATCAGTCTCCGTCAATCTGCCCCACCTTTGCCTTACCGGCGCTTTAAACTGCCTCCAGCGACCTTCAATTTGATGGCAGTTCATGAAATGCCTCACTTCGCAACAAATTCAGGCCACTCCCACCACGCCCGGATCGGTACCTATTGCCTGCCGCGGACGGCCACCCAGTCGCCTGCCATAGGAAGCAGTCACGCTCGCCACAAACCCATGGCTTCGCTCTGGCCGCAGTGCATTACCCAGGGAGTTCAAATTGAGCCGACCCGCAACGGAAGTGCGTCCCGCGCCGCACGCCTTTTCGCGCGCAATCAGCGGGCCAAAAGGGTCCATGATGCGAAACGATTGAAATCACAGGCTGGAATCCGAATCCGGTTGAGAAGCGGAATTGGCGCACGTGGAAGAATTTTCACAATGGTGGCCCGCCGTGCAGCAGTTCATGGCCGTTTTGGGGCCGGAAGTGCCACAAACACTCTGCGTTGGCCGAACCGTCTGAGCCAGTGGCCTCCCTTGGCAAGGAATTTGCATGTCGGATGTTGGAATGCGGAGTACCTGCATTCGGGAGCGGGTGCAAGATTTTAGAATAGGGTTGGTGGGAAATTGGGAAGGGATGAACGGACCAGAGTACTGTTACCTCTTTTCCATCAATACCATAATGCGGGATAAGTAGGATCTGCCGGGATAAATTATGAGGTGACGACGGCAACCCAATCGTTTGGCGGACGGGATCGCGTAATTTTTTCCGTCAACGTGGGGCTGAACGCGGAGGCCGATTTCAGGGCCTTTTATTCCGCTTCGCGCGGTTTTTCGGAATCCGTTCGTCACTCTCATCAAAGGTGCGACCTGATGAAGGCGATTAGGATTCTAATAGCGGATGATCACCCAATGGTCCGCCGCGGAATAAAGCTGGTGCTGGAGAATCAAAAGAAATGGCTGGTGTGCGGAGAAGCCAGTACAGGTGCGGAAGCAGTCAAGCAGGTCACGACGCTGAAGCCTGATCTGGTGATCATGGACATATCGATGCCCGGAATGAACGGCCTTCAAGCCATTCAAGAGATTCAAAATGTGGAACCCGATACAGGTATTCTTGTCCTCACCATGCACGACTCCAAGCAAATCCTCCATAGAGCCATACAAGCGGGCGCGCGTGGTTATGTTTTGAAGTCAGACTCGGAAAGCAACTTACTCCAGGCGCTGGAGGCAGTGTGGGACAGAAAAGCGTACTTCAGCCCTGGAATTTCCAAGACGGCCCTCGAGAACTACATACAGACCGGCAGAAGCGACGGTTCGCGTGATGGACCCGAAAAGCCAGCCGTCTTAACCTCACGACAACTCGCCGTCCTCAAGCTTCTCGTTCGCGGTATGAGCAATAAACAGGTGGCGAACACGCTGGGAATCAGTTCCCGAACAGTCGAATCACACCGCTACCAGATCATGAACCGGTTGAATGTTCGCAGCCTGAGCGAACTGGTCGTTTACGCGGTCCGAAATCGTCTGTTGGAACCGTAATCAAGCCCTCCGCGGCCCGCCCGCGGGAATGAACGTCAAGCGCGGCGCATCAAACTCCTGCCATTATATTGTTCATGCCGCTGGGGCGCCTACCTGCGGGGTGATGCGACCGGCAGAGGAGCCGGAATCGAGCCCGCCGGTG
>Ga0079221_10000258_pt1 | contig 13535 bp, 13 predicted proteins | sample GAAS200_FD_75069 | JGI IMG/M metagenome (GOLD analysis project Ga0079221, IMG submission 75069) | Agricultural soil microbial communities from Georgia to study Nitrogen management - GA AS200 | ecosystem: Environmental > Terrestrial > Soil > Agricultural land | place: USA: Georgia | collected... | reverse complement strand
TGTTGATCCTGCTCTTTTTGTTCCTGATCAGCTTCCTGACGATGCTGATGAGAGGACCGCGGAAGCCTTCCTCGGGCGGCAAAACGCCTGGCACCCATCCCACTGCGGCTCCCACCGGCAAAATCGCGGCGCTGGGGAATTCCATAGCCGGTCAGTCGCTGGCTAGCGCGCCGTCAGAAGCCTTGCAGACGTAGATTTCCGCGCTCAGTCCCGTCGCTTTGCTGTAGCCTTCCTTGATCGCTTCCGCAAACGGTTCGGCGGCATCGGCGCGAACCAGATTTACCGTGCAGCCTCCAAAGCCGGCGCCGGTCATGCGCGCTCCTAGAACGCCTGGCTGATTGAGGGCCAGATCCACCAGAACATCGAGTTCCCTGCAACTGACCTCGTAATCATCCCTCAGGCTTTCATGCGATGCGACCATCAGCCTGCCGAAGCTGTCGAGATCATCCTTCTCCAAATCTTTGACGGCCTTAAGCACCCGGTCGTTCTCACTCACCACGTGCCGGGCGCGCTTCAGCAGAATTTCACTGAGGCTGTCGCCTGCAATTTCCAGGTCTGTCAGGTCGATCTCCCGGAGAGACTTGACTGCCAGCCCCGTGGTTCCAAGTTGCGCAACGGCCTGGCGGCATTGCTTCAGCCGGATTTCGTATTGTGAAGAGGCCAGCGCCCGCCGGAGTCCCGAATAACACACCACGATCTTGACACGGTCGGACAAGGGGACGTACCGATAACAAAGGTCGCGGCAGTCGAGGAACAGAGCGTGGTCGCTCTTGCCCAACGCGCAGGCGAACTGGTCCATGATTCCGCACGGGACGTTGACGAACTCGTTCTCGGCGCGGCGGGCAAGGCGAACGGCCTCCAGAGGATCGAGTTCAATTTCAAACAACTTCATCCCCAGCGCCACCGCGCCCACCTCAACCGCTGCGGATGAGCTGAGCCCGGCTTCTCGCGGCACGTCGCCGCCGAACGCAATGTCGGCGCCCGCCAGCCGGTGCCCCTCCTCCTGCAGGAACTTGAGCACGCCCCGCAAGTAATTGCTCCACGGGTGCGCCTCATCGTTTTCAATTGCATCCAGTCTGAACTCGACGTGATCCCTGAAGTCAATCGAGTAAGCGTGTACAACGTTGTCATTACGCGGCCGTGCTGCAAATTCGATCGTACGATCAATAGCGGCGGGAAGCACAAATCCATCGTTGTAATCAGTGTGTTCGCCGATCAGGTTCACGCGCCCGGGCGCGCGGGCTGTAGCGGCCGGCGCGGCTCCGAAGATTGTTTGAAAGACTTGGTTAATCATATTGTACTGACCCGGCCCCGACTAATCAGCCGATTTCGCGGAGCGTCGTGGGCCCTACCCGGCGCAACTCGGCTGCCTTTTCTTCAGGCAGCGAATCGTTCAGAAAAGTTCCCGCGCCAGTCTCGACGCTGGCCAGGTACTTCAGTTTTTCCTTGCTCCGGTGCGGCGGATAGAACTCGATGTGAAAATGATAATAAGGATGGCGGCCACGCGTGGGGGCCTGGTGCAACAGCATCATGTACGGGAATGACATCTTGAAAAGATTGTCGTACTTGAGGGTCACCCACTTCAGCATCTCCGCCAGTGCCTGCTCTTCTGACGGTTTGAACTCATCGAGCGCCCCCAGGTGCCGCCGGGGGTACACGTGCAGCTCGTAGGGCCAGCGCGCATAGAAAGGAATAAAGGCTGTGAACGCCCGGTTCTCAGCAACAATCCGCAGCCTCTGCTTGTGTTCCTTCTGGAGGACGTCGCAGAACAGGCAGCGGTGATGCTTGCGGTGATGGGCGCGTGCGGCGGCAAGCTCCCGCTTGATGATGGGCGGCACCAGCGGGAAGGAATAGATCTGCCCGTGCGGATGTGGCATGGTGACACCGATCACTTCTCCCTTGTTCTCAAAAATCAGCACGTATCGAATGCCGGGCGTCGCTTTGAGTTCCTCAAACCGCTTGCGCCAGGTTTTCACCAGCTGGGTGAGGTGCGCGACGGGGTGCTGGGGGATGGAGGTGTTGTGGTCCGGGTGGTAGAGCACCACATCACACTTTCCGTGCGACGGCCTGACCGGATAAAAATTGTCGCCTTCGATGGCCGGGGCCGGGGCGGGAATAGTGAAGGCGGCGAAATCGTTCGGATAGATATAAACCTCGTAATCGTCCGGCACGCGCCCTGAACCTGGACAGAAGGGACACCAGTCGCGCGGCATCTGCGGCCTATGCTGGCGGTGCGAAGCGGTCGACACCCATTCCCGCACCGTCGGATTCCATCGAAGCTCGGTCATCAGTATAGAGCCGCAGTCAGCACCCGGCTGGCTGTTTGCGAGGCTGTCCTAATTCAGGAAGTAATTGCGATAAAGCGTATCGCGCTTGATGGGGCGGAAGCCGGCGTCGAGAATCATTCGGCGAAGCTTTTCTTCCGAAGAGGTGCGCCCGCAGCCTGCGGCGGAAACAACATTCTCTTCAATCAGAATACTGCCGACGTCATTGCCGCCAAAGCGAAGAGCGATCTGGCAGACCTTGTGTCCCGGCGTCAGCCAGGATGCCTGAACGTTTTGAATGTTGTCCAGATAAAGGCGACTTACTGCGAGGGTCTTTAGATATTCCACTGCTGTCACTTCTTCTTTAATGAAGCGCCCCAGCGAGGTGTTTTCACGCTGGAAAAACCAGGGGATGAACGCCGTGAAGCCGCCGGTGTCCTGCTGCAGCCGCCGAATCCGTTCCATGTGCGCAATTCGATGTTGGAGGGTCTCTCCGCAGCCGAACATCATGGTGGCGGTGGTCCGCATGCCCAGCTTGTGCGCCTCGCGATGCACGGAGAGCCATTCTTCGGTGCTGCACTTCAGGCGCGCAATTCGCCTTCGGACTTCGTCATCAAGGATTTCCGCGCCTGCTCCGGGAATGGAGTCGAGGCCCGCATCCCTCAGGCGCATCAGCGTATCGCGAACGGTCAACCCGCAGATCTCGGCGATATTCAACACTTCGGGCGCCGACAGGCAGTGCAGATGGACCTGGGGATAACGATTCTTGATGCTACAAAGGAGGTTCTCATAGTAGTCCATCTTCAGGTCCGGGTGCAGGCCACCCTGCATCAGCACTCCCGTGCCGCCCAGCGCCAGTGTTTCTTCAATTTTCTGATAGATGGTCTCAAGCGGCAGAATGTATCCTTCCGGCGAGCCGACGGGACGGTAAAATGCGCAGAAAGAGCAGTACTCCGTGCATATGTTGGTGTAATTGATGTTGCGATCGATCTGGTAAGTGACAACGTTACCGGGATGCAGCTTCCTGCGCTGGGTGTCAGCCTCCATGCCGACCCCGATCAGGTCGTCGGAGCGCAGCATCTCGAGAGCTTGTGCCTCAGTTAGACCCATACCACTCTGGTTCTTCGATAGAAATCCGGCCGAGCGCAGCCCTGAACGCCGTGCCTCTTCTAGACGAATTCGATTTTTCTTGCCGCCGGAACCAGGCCGATTTCGTGCGCGAGGCGGTAAAACAGCTCTAGGCCCCTGCGGTTTTCCTCATCCAAAGAATAATCGATATTTTCTTTCAGGTAAACCTTGATAGCCTCAGTTGCCAGTCCCAGCCTGGGCGCGTACTCGCAGGCGATGTCGTCGATGCGCTCGAGGCCATAGTTTCGCGAGGATTCAAAATCGGCGCAGAAACGGTCAAGCCCCATGTCCTCGTGACCCGCCCAGACTGCAAACACAAAAGGCAATCCCGTAAATTTTTTCCACTCGGCCGCGAGATCATACACCAACACGTTTTGATCACCAAGCGTGAGCGCGGGATCACCAATCAGAAGCGCCGCATCGGCCTGTTGCAGCATCTCCTTCGGTTGCGGTTCCGCGGGTGCAACATCGACTTTCCGCGAATAAAACTTCTGCAGCAGCACCCGAACTAGCGCCGCCGAGGTTCGCGAGGAATTATCGAGCGCGACCGACTCCACCTTTTCGATCGGCACTTTGCTGAGCAGCAGTACGCTCTTGACGGTTCCCTTTGAGGCGACGGAGCACCCGGGCAGGATTCGCAGACCATCCATGCGCTGGTACTCGATGGACGGCACAATGCCGACGGCCGCTCCGCGCCGGCGCAGGTCGTCCGCGCAGCTTGCTGGAGTGGTGAAATCGAGGTCGTATTTTCCCTGTTGAGCGCCCTTCACCATCCCCCAGATCAATGGGACGGTGTTTAGGTATTTGACAACCGAAACCCTGGGGCGCGTGGTAGTATCCATGTGTTCGCCGCAAATATTTTATTCTAGCGCATCGTGGCGCCTGGTCAACGAACGTGTTGACGCGAGAGAACCGGCCCGTGCACATTTGCGAGCGTAATTTCTGTTACAATCCTTTCATTCCAACCCAAAGACATTCCTGGAGGGACAAGATGCAGATTCAAATTCGTCGCACCCGGCCTGAAGACGCTGCGGAACTAGGCCGGATCTGCTACGAAGCGTTTAAAACTATTTCGGAAGCGCATAACTTTCCGCCCGATATTCCGTCTGCAGAAATCGCCACAGGATTTCTTTCGATGCTGATCTCGGATCTCGGTTTTTATGGTGTAGCGGCTGAGCTGGGCGGCCGTTTGATCGGGAGCAATTTCATGGACGAACGCTCGCTGATTGGTGGCATCGGCCCCATCACCGTTGATCCCGCGTCGCAGAATCGCTCGGTCGGTCGGCTGATGATGGAAGCGATGCTTAACCGGGCGCGCGAGAAGCATCTCTCAGGCGTGCGGCTGGTCCAGGCCGCTTTCCACAACCGCTCGCTATCCCTATACGCCAAACTCGGTTTTCAGGTGCGCGAGCCGCTGAGCTGCATGCAGGGCCCTCCCATCAAGGCCTCGATTGCCGGATGCACCGTCCGGGTAGCCACTGAGGCAGACGTTCCGGCCTGCAACAGGCTGTGCCTCGCCGTCCACGGCCACGACCGGGCGAGCGAACTCGAGGAGGCCGTGCAGGATGGCAGTGGGCAGGTGGTTGAGCGGGCAGACCGGATTACAGGATATACGACCGGGCTGGGATTTTTCGGGCACGCCTTAGGCGCCACGAATGACGACGTGAAGGCGCTGATCGGCGCGGCGCGCGAGTTCCAAGGGCCGGGATTTCTGTTGCCTTCACGCAACGCGGAACTGTTGGCCTGGTGCCTAGATAACGGTCTGCGAATCAAGCAGCCCATGACACTGATGACCATGGGCCTGTATAGCGAGCCCGCCGGCGCATACCTGCCATCAATCATCTACTAAAGGCAGGAAGATCCCGAGTCTGTGAAGGTCCCTGATATCTCAGGGGATTAATGATCTCCTTAATAATCTTCTGAAGTATCCCCTTGATTGGAAGACGCGTTTCTGCCATAATTCCCAGCAGGGGTCTGTAAAATGGCATCTGCGACTCACCGGAAAAAGCTCTCGACGACGATTTCCAGCGAGAGCTATGCGTATATCGAACGTCAGATTTCGAATGGACAGGCGTCCAGCGCGGCCGAAGTGGTGGATCGAGCGCTGGAACGGATGAGGCGATTTGAGAATCGGTCTCGCTTGGAGCACGATACGGCGGCCTACTTCAACGGGCTTACTCCAGGCGCCACCAGGGAGGAAGCCGAACTAGGCGTTGCACTTGGCAGGATGTCGGAGGAGGTTGACCTGGACGCGTGAGCGCCATGCCACTGCCTGCACCCAGACGTGGAGAAATCTGGACGGCCAATCTGGGAGAGCGCCGTGAGCGCCACTGGGTGGTGATTGTGTCGCTGGACGGCCGCAACCTAAGCGACCGGATCGATTCGGTTCTCGTCGTACCGTTTAGCAGCAAGGCCGCCCAAGCGCCAACCATTTTGTCCCTGGAACCCGGGGAGACCGGCCTGCCTGACACCTCTTATCTTAGAGGGCACTTTATTTCCATCCTGCCCAAGCAGAGGTTGTTGGAACGCCAGCAGCGAAGCCTTTCCGCAAGGCGGATGCGCCAGGTCGTAACTATCATTCGAAGGTCGTTCGACCCCGACGCTCCTTACGATCCCGAGCCCCAATAGAAAGACAATGGATCGCCGGCCTCACCACTTGCAGCCGGGGTCACCTAGGTCGATGAACGTTGATTACTCTGCCTGCTCGTGTTTGAGAAACGTCCCGCGTCTGAGCTCCTCGAAAGCTTCGCGGAGTTCTTCCTGGGTGTTCATGACGATGGGGCCGTACCAGGCCACGGGCTGTTCAAGCGGCTTGCCGGAGACTAACAGAAAACGGATGCCTTCCTCGTCGGCCTGGATCGTGACCTCGTCGCCACGATCGAAGAGCACAAGTGAGCGATTGTCAGCCTCGGTGGGCGGAGTGGTGTCTAACCAGCCGGCTGGTTCCGTGGGCACTTCCAGGGGGCCCGAAGCATTGCAGAACTTGCCCGCGCCGTCGAAAACGTAGGCGAAGGCGTGGCGGGTTGTTTCCACCGGCAGCGTCTTCCGTTTGCCGGGCGGGACAGTGACGTCGATGTACACTGGGTCGGCTGCGACACCTTCAACGGGACCCTTCTTGCCCCAGAAATTCCCGCAGACCACTCTGACCACCGTCCCGTCATCGTCCGTGACTTCAGGGATTTCGGCCGACTTCACTTCCTGGTAGCGCGGCGCCGTCATCTTGAGCGAGGCCGGCAAATTGCCCCAGAGCTGGAAACCATGCATGCGCCCGCCGGGGTCCCCCTTGGGCATCTCCTGGTGGATGATGCCGCTGCCGGCCGTCATCCACTGCACATCCCCGGCGCCAATTGTGCCGCTGTGACCCAGGCTGTCGCCGTGCTCGACATTGCCTGCCAGAACGTAAGTGATGGTCTCAATGCCGCGGTGCGGGTGCCAGGGAAAACCGGCGAGGTAATCCTCCGGATGCTCATTGCGAAAATCGTCCAAAAGAAGAAACGGGTCAAAGTCTGACGTATTACCAAAACCGAATGCACGGCGAAGATGCACGCCTGCGCCTTCCAGCGTCGGCTTAGATTTAATCAGTCGCTTTACAGGTCGAAGTGACATGTTTGCCCCCAGTAACGCAAGTGTAGCCTCTTAGAGGCGCTGAGGCAAACCACGTGTCCACCGAGCGGTCAGCTTTCCATAGCGGCTCTGGCTAGAGCGGACGGAAACTGCGCATCCAGAGAATTGAACGATTGATCGTCGAAAAAGGAAAGATGGTCGGGCGCGCGAAATTAACGAACAGCACAACGCGATAGGAATCTGAATCGTTCCAGACTTCATGCTCGTGGCTATCATCGAAGATCAGGCTCTTTCCTTCCTTCCAGGACCTGATGTCATTTCCCACCCGAATCCTGCAGATGCCTTCCGGTTCGGGAACCATCAATCCGAGGTGGTAGCGAAGCACACCTTTGTAAGGCCCTCGGTGCGGAGGAATGTACTTCCCTGGGGATAGAATAGAAAACATGGCGGTGTTCATCTGGGGAATCTTTCTCAGTATCCGCACGGTTTCGGGGCAGCGCGCGCAGTTATCCTTTTCGACACGCCCAAAGGCATAAAGGAAATATGTCTTCCAGTTGTTGTCATTGGTAATGCTCTTCTGCGGAGGAGAGTAATCCTGGAAATTCGTGATCTGTTCGCGATTCAGCATCAAAACATCTAGCTCCTTGCGAATCGCGCGCCATTCCGCCTCAACACCGGCAACCCAGGGAAACTCTTCCGGCTCAAAAAATGTGCGCTCGGCATCGCGGTAGAACATGTAGTCCTCCGCGAGACCTTTCAGGGCCCTTTTCGTCTGTTTTATCATCCTTCCTCCTCCGGGGCTTTTGGCCTGCGGGAAGACTCCAGCCGCGGAACCAATCGCCCAGTCCAAGTAAGGGCGGATATTCCCCTCCTCAGGAGGTCGAAGGACAGGAAGGCGGTCGGCGTGGGTCGAAGTCCAATAAATTGGCTAGCGCAGTCTGTCCACACACCTCTGAGTGCCCGGAGGAGCTAGCACTCTAGTTGCCAAACATGAGTCTTGCCGCAAATGGCGTCATCCGAGTTGTGGAGAGGGAAAAACCACGCTGATTCAGTACATTACCGGGATCTGCCCGAGCTCAGCTTTCCATTGGCATTGCCTTTCCCAGTGCCTCGCCTGCACACCAGGTGCGCAATGTGTTTCCGGGCTTCCGACAGGTCCTGCACGTTTTGATGGGCGTGGCGGGCCGCGGTTATCTGTAACTGATTGAGCCAGAGGCTGATGGGCCCTGCCAATCAACGTGCAAGATGTTTCCGGCGGGGGGGGAATCGCTGATGTCTTGCACCCATAACGGCAGCACCGAGTGCGGTTCAAAAAGAGGTGGGGGAACCGTTACCTGTTGTCCACCGCCTCGCGCGCATACAACATGTATGAAACGGCTGGAGGCGACTCGCCCTGCTGGAAGCTCCAGGAGTGGTCGCGAATGGTGCGGTCGGGCGCAGAGTACCGTTCGCGCTGGCGCAGGAAGTCGATCCAGGAGTCGACGACGAAGGTTTCGACAAAACGCTCGGGCTGCCCCGCATCCTGGAACACACCCCAGCGGATGGCCCCGTTGCGCATGCGCATGTCGCGGACCTTGTGGATGGCTCGGGTGAACTCGGCGTAATCTTCCGGACGGATCTTGAACTCAATGGTCACCAAAACGGGGCCGTCGTCAGGATGCGGCTCCACCACCACCTGCGGGGCAGCGCGGTTAAGCCGGTATGGGCTGAGGTCCGGCGGAATTTCCTCCAAAAGATGAAAACGATGCACCAGAGGGATGCTGGCCAGTGCGCTCGCGGCTGCCAACAACAGCGCCGCTGGAGTGGAAATGTGTTCCGCCGCATAGCCCCAGAAAGCGCTGCCCGAAGCCACACCTCCCCAGAAGATCATCTGATAGGTTCCGAGTGCCCGCGCCTGCACCCAGGGCGGCGTGGAGATCTGAACGGTGACGTTCATCGTGGAGAGAGCGCTGGTCCAGGCAAATCCCGCTGCCAGCAGCGAGACGACAATGAGGGGTACGCTGCGCATCAGACCCAGAGTGGTAAGCGTTCCGGCGAAAACGGCGGACGACCCCGCGACAATCATGTCTGCTGAGAGGCGCTGCCGAAGCCTTGGAAGGAGCGATGCTCCAACTACAGCGCCTGCACCGAGACAGCCGTTCAGAATGCCGTAGGCCATGGCGCCCTGGCGGAGATCCTGGCTTGCCACCACCGCCAGCAGGGCCCAGACGGCGCTGGCAAAGCTGGCAAATACAAAGACTCGAACGAATGTGGCACGAAGTTCCGGCGTATAACGGAGGTAACGCAGCCCGGACATCAGCGCACCGGACAACCGCTCCGCCGGAAGTGCGCTTTTGTAAAGCGGCGTGCTGCGCCATTGATAGAGAACAATGATTACCGCCAGGAAGGAGAGCGAATTCACTAGGAACACCGCCCCCGCTCCCAGTATGACTGTGGCAAAGGCCGCCACCATCAGCCCGCCGAGCGCTGGCCCCACCGCGCGCGCCAGATTGTAACCGGCGCTGTTTACGGCGATCGCGCTGGGGAGCTCTGAGCGCGGCACAAGCTCTGGCACGATGGCCTGCCAAGCAGGATTGTTCATGGCGGCGCCGATGTTCAGCAGGAAGGTGAGCGCCAGCAGCGTCCACGGTGAAATGATTCCGGAGAAGGTGAGCACGCTGAGACCGGCCACCGTGGCCAGCATCCAGACCTGCCAGAAGATCAGCAGGCGGCGGCGGTCAACAATGTCGGCAGTGGTTCCGGCGGGATAGCCCAGCAGGAGCACGGGAAGACCCGCGGCAGTCTGCATCAGGGCGATCAGCAGAGGTGAGGTGGTGAGCGAGGTCATCAGCCACGTGCCCGCCGTGTCCTGCATCCAACTCCCCACGTTCGAGACGACGGAGGAAGCCCAGCAGTTGCGGAAAATCGGGTGGCGAAGCGTTCCCCAGGCAGAGGGTTTTTCGATTTCAGTTAATGTCGTCACGTGTCACCCAAACGGTGATAATAGCAGGAAGCCGGAAGGAAAAGCATCTGCGTGCGCCGCGCGGCGATATGGCGGTAAAATGCGTGCGGCTTCATACTGGCGCCGGCGGGCGTCTTTTCATAAAGCCCTCGAGGAGAGACCACGATGATTCATGAGAAGCTGAATTTATCGCGATCAGACTCATTGCGTGTTGGGGTTCCGGTTACGCTGGTTTGCCTGTTGGTTGCGGTTATCTCCACCCAAAGCATTTGCGCACCGCAGCAGATCGCATGGACGCCGCAGGAAAGACCCATCGTCAAGCAGATCCAGGGGCTGCGCCAGTTGCCCGACAGCACCAGGGGAAAGGTGACCAAGAAGCTTGCACTTGAGATCCGCCAGTTGTCGCCGTCGGAGAACAAGGTGCACCTCTCAACAGGCTTAGCGACGCTTTCGACGGAGGGCGACCCGGGCGGCCACGCAACGGTGCAAGAGGTGGCGACAACGTTGGCCGGCGCGCTCGGTGAACATCCGGTCCCTGCCAACAACGAGAAGCCCGCCATGCCCTACTCCGTGCTCGCGGCGATGGTACACTTTGAGCACGTGAGTGTCTCTTTGGCCTCGCCGGAATTTGCTGCGGCGCTAACCCAACTCAAAGAGCAGGATGAGCGTCGGCAGCAGGCCGACTTTGCTCTGGCCGACCTCGACGGTCGTGGCTGGTCGCTGAAAGGCCTGCGCGGGAAGGTGGTGCTCGTAAACTTCTGGGCCACCTGGTGCCCGCCCTGCCGGAAGGAAATCCCCGATCTTGACGCGCTTTACAAGCAGTTCAAAGCCGGCGGCCTGGTGGTTTTGGGAATCTCCGACGAGCCCGCGACAAAGGTACAACCTTTCGTCCGCCAAGAAAAGGTTTCCTACCCCGTGCTGCTTGACTCAGGAAGAAAGGTGAACGATCTCTATTCCGTCTCAGGCATCCCGATGAGCTTTGTTTATGACCGCAGCGGAAAGCTGGTGGCCGAGTCGATGGACATGCGGACCAGGCAACAGTTTCTCGCCATGTTGGCCAAAGCGGGATTGAAGTAGCATGGCTTGCGTGGCTTTTCTCACCGGCTGTAGTGACAGCCGGCGGACTGCCGCTACACCCGGCAGAAGGTCAGGTCCCGCCGGATTAGACTGACCTGGCATTCCTGCCTGCTCTCCTTTGACACAGAAGCAGCCATAGTCAATTAAATTGCGGCGGTGAGACTCTCTGCCGATGGATGAGCCTTCGGTTGCAGCAAGGGATTTTCTGTGTTACTTCTCTTTGCGATCACCGGCCGTATGTCTTCATCCGGTCAGGAGGAAAACGATGGAACAGGGCAGAGCAAAGGGAGCGTTATCGAGGCGAGGTTTTCTGAAGGAGACGGCGTTTGTGACGGCCGGTGCGGCTGCGCTCGGAGGACTTGCTCCGGCCAGCGTGCTGGGCGCGAATGACCGCATTCGGTTGGCCGTTCTGGGCTGCGGCGAGCGGGCCCGATATTTGGCGTCAATTTTTGTGAAGCAACCGTCGGTGGAGATTGTGGAGGTCTGCGATGTTTACGGGCCGCATCGACGTGCGGGTCTCAGGGTGGCCGGGGCAAGAGCCACAGGATCGGAGGACTACCGCGCGGTGCTCGACCGCAAGGACATTGACGCGGTGGTGATCGGCGCGCCCGACCACTGGCACAAGCAGATGCTGATGGACGCCGTGGGGGCCGGCAAGGATGCTTATTGCGAAAAACCGCTGATCCACTCCATCCCCGAAGGTGCGGAAATCCTGCGCGTCGTACACGCGTCGAACCGTATTGTGCAGGTGGGCATGCAGCAGCGGAGCTGGCCTCATTATGTGCTGGGCAAGCAACTGGTGGACTCCGGCAAGCTGGGCAGATTGACCTTTGTGCACACATACTGGTATCAGAACTACTTCTCCGCCGAGGGATGGAACGCCTTGCCCAGCGTGGACCAGGCGCAGCTCAACTGGAAGCAGTGGCTGGGCACCGCGCCCATGCAGCCGTTTGATAAAGAGAAGTTCGCGTGGTGGCGCTTCTACTGGGATTTCGGCGGCGGCATTCTCACCGACCTGCTGACGCACTGGATTGACGTCATCCAGTGGTACACCAACCAGCCCGCGCCCAGGACGGCCACCACGACGGGCGATCTCTACCTGATGAACTGGCAGTGTCCGGATACCATAACGGCGGCGTACGAATTTCCGCAGAAGTTCATGGTGACGTTTACAGGCGCGCTCTGCGATGGCATTGACGATGGCGGCATCACGTTCCGGGGAACCAATGGCGCGCTCAAAGTGGACCGCTCGCGCCTGGCCTTTTATCCCCAAGGCAGCAAATGGGAGCCGGGCACCATGGAGCCCAGGCCGGAAATTCTTGCGGAATCCCTGCACGACGGAACCATTGAACACATCCAGAACTTCCTTGATTGCGTCCGCACGCGCAAAACCCCGAATGCTCCAGCGGAAGCCGGTTTTGAGGCCGCTCGGACTTCCTGGATTGGCAACCTGGCCCTCAAAGCTGGCAGGAAGCTGGATTGGGACCCGGCGTGGGGCGGGGCGGCATAAGCAGCGCCGCTATGCCGACCGGATCTTCGGAGTCCCCAGCGAGGCGATGGAAACCGGGAGGGCTGAGCCCCCTACCGTGATCTGTAGGAGACGGTAATTTCGGAAGGCTTTGATAACGTTTGATAGACGACGCAGAAGCGCTCGGTCAGGCGGATCAGAGTCTCCACTTGCTCCTGGGTTGCGTCGCTTTCGAGATCGAATTTCAGGCGAATCCGCTGAAGCCCTACCGGAGCATCTTTGGCGACAGCCAGGGTCCCTCTGAAATCGATGTCGCCTTCTGCCGTGATGGTTGCGTCACGAAGCGGGGTGCCGATGGCGGTTGCCACGGCCCGCAGCGTGACGCCCGCGCATGCCGCGAGAGCCTCCAGCAGCATGTCTCCCGAGCAGGCGGACAGGCCGTCGCCGCCCGTGGCCGGGTGCAGCCCCGCCTCAACCAGCGCCTTTCCGGTTTCTACCTTGCAGGTGATCCCTTCGCCCAGCCGAGCCTGCCCCCGCAGCGTCACGATGGCTGACTGAGGGTCATCGCGGTACTTCTGCTTTAACGGCGCCTGCAGCTCCTTGATCTCGTCTGCATCCATGCATGCCTCCTGAGGTTAGCCGAGCGGAGTCGGCTCTTGCTATTGGCGGAGCAGCCATTGATGCCTCTGCCGTATGTATACCTGAGAGGCGCGGCAGGCATTCGACAGGTTACTCCGCTTGCGCAGCCGGGCGCCGCCATCACTCAGGGGGCTGGAGCTACGCCCACTTTTTGCCCAGCTCTTCCAGGCCGGCCTTGGCCAGGACGTCGGGCGTCATCACGATGCGGAGTTTGACATCGGCGTTGAAATGCAGAAACCACGGTTCTGCGAGCGCCGGGATTTTAGATGGATCATCGAGATTGACAATCATAATCGCCCCGCGAGTCCCATCCATCTCTGTGAAGTACACAGCCTCAGGCTTGGTGTCCTCGAGGATGCGCTGGATCTTCTTTCCCGCGCTTCCGTCCCTGACCGCGGCGTTGAAAGGTTCGTTCGGGAGCTTGACCTGAAGAAGCATTTTCATGGTTGCCTCC
>Ga0079221_10000257_pt1 | contig 13543 bp, 10 predicted proteins | sample GAAS200_FD_75069 | JGI IMG/M metagenome (GOLD analysis project Ga0079221, IMG submission 75069) | Agricultural soil microbial communities from Georgia to study Nitrogen management - GA AS200 | ecosystem: Environmental > Terrestrial > Soil > Agricultural land | place: USA: Georgia | collected... | reverse complement strand
TCATGGTCGGCAACCTCGACCGCTGGCCGATGGGGCACGTGTTCATGGTGCTGCAGGCGCGGTTCGACCAGGCCGCGTCCATCTCGAACTGGACGTACGGCCACGCCGGTGCCACGTTCGACACCGCGGGCACCCGCAAGGCGGCCACGGTGCTGCAGCAGTGGAGCGACAAGGGCTACTTCGAGGATGGCTTCAACGGCGTCAGCCAGGAGAACGCCGCCGCCCGCTTCGGCAAGGGCGAGGGGCTCTACTTCATCACCGGCCCCTGGGAGAACCAGACGTTCGCCGGGCCGCTCGGCGACGGCGTCGGATTCTTGCCGCTGCCGTCCCTGGACGGGACGCCGGGAGCAGCCACCACCGGCTCGCTGTCGCTGCCGTTCCACATCAGCTCGCACTCCCAGAACCCGGCGGTGGCGGCGGCGTTCATCAACTTCATCACCGACCAGAACGCGGCCAAGGTCGTGATCCGAAACGGCGACCTGCCGGCAGCGAACCCGGGGGCGGCGGCGGTCGATCCCAACTCGTCGCTGGCCGCGATCGCGGCCGCCTGGAGCGAGAAGGCCAAGGCGGGCATGCTCACGCCCTACCTGGACTGGGCCACGCCCACGATGGGCGACACCCTGTTCGGCGGGCTGCAGCAGCTGAGCGAGAACCGCGAGACGCCGGCCGACTTCGCGGCGGCCGTCCAGCAGGACTGGGTGAAGACACATTCGTGAGCGCGCCCCCGGCGAGCCGCGGCTGATCGGCTACCTGTACGTGCTGCCGGCGCTGGTTGTGTTCGGCGTGTTCGTCGTCGCGCCCATGGTCGACGGCGCCTGGATCTCGCTGTTCGCCTGGGACGGCGTCACGGTCGGTCACTGGGTGGGCCTGTCAAACTACCGCGAGGCGCTGGTCGACCCGCTGGTGCGGGAGGCGTTCGGCCACTCGCTGGTGCTGGTGGGGTTCTACGCGGTGCTGCCGATCACGATCGGACTGTTCCTGACGGCGTTGATGACGCATGCCCGGGTGCGGGGCGGCGCCGCCGTTCGCACCATCATCTTCCTGCCGCAGGTGCTGGCGGCCGTGGTGGTCGGCGTTGCCTGGAAGTGGCTCTACGACCCGTCGGGACCGATCAACTCGCTGCTCGGCGCGGTCGGGCTGAGCAGCTTCGAGCACTCGTGGCTGGGCGACTTCTCGACGGCGCTTCCGGCCGTCGGCGTGATCGGCACCTGGGTCACCACGGGCCTTTGCCTGGTGCTGTTCGTGGCCGGCGTGCAGCGGATCCCGCTGTCGCGTTACGAGGCGGCGCGGGTCGACGGGGCCGGCCCGGTGCGCGAGTTCTTCGCGGTCACGCTGCCGGGCCTGCGCAACGAGCTGGCGGTGGCGATGTCGCTGAGCGTGATCACCGCGCTGCGCGCGTTCGACATCATCTTCGTCACCACCAAAGGCGGCCCCGGGAACGCTACGACGGTGCCCTCGCTGCTGATCTACCAGCGGGCGTTCATCACTGGCGAGGTGGGATCTGCGGCCGCGATCGGGGCGATCATGGGTGCGATCATCCTGCTGCTATCGGTCGTGATCACCAGAGTGGTGGAGGATCGGCGGTGAACACCGGCAGCTTCGAGCGCACCGCCACCCACGTGATGCTGGCCCTGTTCGCGGTGCTGGCGCTGGCCCCGCTGGTGATCGTGGTGCTGGCGGCGATGCACCCCTCCGGGACGCTCCTGTCCGGCGCCGGGCTGCCCGACTCGTTGAGCCTGTCCACGTTCCGCGCGGCCTGGGACGAGGGCGGCTTCAGCCAGCTGATGACGTCGAGCGCAATCGTGGCGGTGACGGTGGTGGCCCTGACGACGGTGCTCTCGATCCCGGCCGGGTATGCGTTCGGGACGATGCGCTTCCCGTTCGCCGACCTGCTGTTCTACGTGATCCTGACCGGCATCGTGGTGCCGTTCGAGTCGCTGATCGTGCCGCTCTACTACAGCTTCCGGAACGTCGGCCTGACCGACTCCTACTGGGGCCTGATCCTGCCCCAGACCGGTCTCTCGATCTCGTTCGGCGTGTTCTGGATGCGCGCCTTCTTCCGCTCGCTCCCGCCCGAGCTGTCGGACGCCGCGCGCGTGGACGGCGCCACCTCCTGGCGGATCCTGTGGCGGGTGCTGGTGCCGATCGGGCGCCCCGCCATCGTCACCATGGTGCTGCTGGTGTTCATGTGGACGTGGAACGAGTTCCTGCTGGCGCTGGTGATGATCTCCGACCAGACCCACCGCACGGCACCGCTGGGCCTGTCCGCATTCCAGAGCCGCTACGGCGTGGACATCCCCGGCGTGTCGGCTGCCGCCGTGTTCGTGGCGGCGCCTGTTGTGATCCTGTACGTGCTGACGCAGCGGCAGTTCCTGCGCGGCATGCTGGCCGGATCGATAAAGGGCTGACATGCCCGGCATCGCCTTCGACCAGGTCGTGAAGCGGTTCGGTGAGGTGACCGCCGTGCGCGACCTGACCCTCGATGTCGGCGACGGCGAGTTCGTCGTGCTGGTCGGCCCGTCCGGCTGCGGCAAGACGACGGCGCTGCGGGTGCTGGCCGGGCTGGAGGCGGTCAGCTCGGGCCGGATCCTGATCGGCGACCGGGAAGTGCAGCAGCTGCCGCCCCGCCAGCGCGACGTGGCGATGGTGTTCCAGGACTACGCGCTGTACCCGCAGATGAGCGTCTACCGCAACCTCGCGTTCGGCCTGCAGACCCGCAAGGTGCCGCGCGAGCGGGTGCGGCGGCTGGTGACCGAGGCGGCGGAGCGGCTGGGCCTGGCCGAGCTGCTCGACCGCAAGCCGCGGCAGCTGTCCGGCGGCCAGCGCCAGCGGGTGGCGCTGGGCCGGGCGCTGGTGCGAGAGCCGCAGGCGTTCCTGATGGACGAGCCGCTGTCCAACCTCGACGCCAAGCTGCGGGTGGACATGCGGGCCGAGATCAAGGCGCTGCAGCGCGAGACCGGGGTGACCACGGTGTTCGTCACCCACGATCAGGTTGAGGCCATGACGATGGGAGACCGGATCGCCGTGATGCGTGACGGGCTTCTCGACCAGGAGGGGCGGCCCGACGTGGTCTACAACCGGCCGGCCAACATGTTCGTGGCCGGTTTCATCGGCAGCCCGGCGATGACGTTCGGGCGCGTGGGGGTGGAGCGCGAGGGCGAAGCGCTGCGGTTGAGCCACCCGGCGCTGCGCCTCGAGTGCGCGCCGGTCGCCGATGTGGGGGACGAGGCGATCGTCGGCATCCGCCCCGAGCACACGCGCCCGTGGCAGGACGGCGCCGGGCTGGCCGGGCCGTTCCAGGGCACGATCGAGTCGGTCGAGGCGCTCGGCCGCGAGACGTTCCTGGGCGTGCGGGTGGCGGACGACCTGCGCCTCGTGGTGCGCGCCGACGGGGCCTCCGACCACCGGCTGGGTGACCGTTTCCAGTTCGGCGTCGAGCGTGGCCGGCTTCACCTGTTCCACACCCGCTCAGAGGCGGCGATCGCGCACAACGTTTGACGGATTCTTGTGAGCGTGTTGCGGCACGCGCAAAAACGGGTCTGTACTCTTAGCCGCTGTGAAACGGGCTCTGCTCACGATCCTGGCGGCGTCACTGCTGTCGCCTATCACTGCGCGCGCCGCCGCAACCGGCCACGTGTTCCACCGCCACCACCCGGCTTCGGGCCTGCCGCGGACGCTGGGCGCGCGTGCGGCGAAGTTCTCGCTGCGCTTCCGCGGCACGCCCTACGTGTGGGCAGGGACGACGCCGCGCGGCTTCGACTGCTCCGGCTTCACCCGATACGTCTACGCCCACATGGGCATCGCGCTGCCGCACTCGAGCTACGCCCAGTGGGCGATGGGACGCCACGTCGGGCGCCACGCGCTGCGCCCCGGCGACCTGGTCTTCTTCAACGGGCTCGGCCACGTCGGCCTGTGGATCGGCCACGGCCAGTTCATCCACGCACCCCAGTCCGGTGACGTGGTGTCGGTGGCCAGCCTCAGCCACGGCTGGTACGCCGCGGACTACAGCGGCGCCGTACGTCTGCGCGACACCCAGCGCGTGCACCGGACGCGGCCGCACCAGCAGCGCCCCGCGCACCTGGTCGCGCACGCCTGAGCCGCCCGGGCCGGGCATAATTAATCCTGGTGGCGAAGCTCGAGCAGGCGCGATGGTGGGCGATCCGTCCGGTGCGAAGCCGCAAGCCGGCCACCTATCGCTGTCCGCTCTGCGGGCTGCGGCTGCACGCCATGAGCGATCACGTGCTGATCTCGCCGGAAGGCGACGGCGACCGGCGCCGCCACGCCCACCGCGAGTGCGTGCTGGCGGCGCGCGAGGCGGGGAGGCTGCCGCTGGAGAGCGAGTGGCGGGCGACACAGCCACGGCCGCCGTCGCTCTGGCGACGACTGACGGGCAGGGTGTGATCCTCTAGGGTGTCGCGCTGATGCTGCGCCACCCCGGCTACACCCGCGAGCGCATCGCCCAGGTCGGGGACCGGATCCGCGCGCTGATCCACGCCGACGCCATCGCCCCTGAGCGTCTGGCCGTGGCCGGGCCGGTCGACCGCATCGAGCCGGCCGACGCGGAGCTGCTCGAGTACCGCGACTGCGAGCTGGGCGAGACGTTCGGGCCGCTCTGGGCCAGCTACTGGTTCAAGGTGGAGGCGACCGTGCCGGAGTACTGGCAGGGCGAGCGCGTCGACCTGCTGTGGATCAGCCACAGCGAGGCCACGCTGTGGGACGGCGGCCGGGCGCTGCAGGGCCTGAACACCAGCCCCGACGGCGCCCGCGTGGACGCGATGCTGCGCGAAGCGGCGACCGCGGGCGAGCGGCTCGACCTGCGCGTCGAGCTCGCATGCAACGGCCTGTTCGGCGAGCTGCCACGCCCCTACGCCAGCCGGGAGCCGGTGGTGCTCGACCGCTGCCAGATCGCCCGCTTCGACCCGCGCGCGTGGCGGCTGCACCACGACTTCGACGTGCTGCGCCGGCTCGAGGCCGAGCACGCCGACGGTCTCGACCCGACCTGGGCGGGCGAGCTGCTGCACGAGCTGAACCGCGTCTGCAACGTCTGGTCGGAGCACGATCCGGCCACCTGGGAAGAGACCGAGGCGATCCTGGCGCCCCTGCTCGAGCGCCGCAACGCCACGGTCACGCACGAGCTGTCGGCAATCGGCCACGCGCACCTCGACACCGCCTGGCTGTGGCCGCTGGCCGAGAGTTACCGCAAGGCAGTGCGCAGCTTCAGCTCGCAGGTCGCGTACATGGATCGCTATCCGGAGTTCCGGTTCGCGTGCTCCCAAGCCCAGCAGTACGACTGGATCCGGCGCCGAAATCCGGAGCTGTACGAGCGCATCCGCGCCCGCGTGGAGATCGGTCAGTGGCTGCCGGTGGGCGGCACCTGGGTGGAGCCCGACTGCAACCTGCCGTCGGGCGAGTCGCTCGTGCGCCAGTTCCTGCACGGCCAGCGCTACTTCGAGCGGGAGTTCGGCCGCCGTTGTCCCGAGTTCTGGAACCCTGACGTGTTCGGCTACAACGGCCAGCTGCCCCAGATCATGCGTGGCGCCGGGATCGGCCGGTTCCTCACCCAGAAGCTGTCCTGGAACCGGTTCAACCCACCCGCCCACCACACGTTCACCTGGCAGGGGATCGACGGGTCGCAGGTGCTCGCACACTTCCCGCCGGCCGACACGTACAACGCCACCGCCGAGGTGGCCGAGCTGCGACGCAGCGTTCGCGACTACAAGGACCACGACCGCTCGCACCGCAGCCTGCTGGTGTTTGGCTACGGCGACGGCGGCGGTGGGCCGACACCGGACATGCTGGAGACGCTGCGCCGCGCCCGCGACCTGCAGGGCCTTCCGCGCACGACCATCACGACCAGCGATGCGTTCTTCACCGCGCTGGAGGCCGATGCTCCCGACCTGCCGGCGATCCTGGGCGAGCTCTACGTCGAGTACCACCGCGGCACCTACACGTCGCAGGCCGCTGTCAAACTGGGCAACGCGCAGGGTGAGCGGGCGCTGCACGATGCCGAGTTCCTGGCCGCCGTCGCCTTGCGCGAGTCCGGCGCCGCCTACCCCGCCGAGCGGCTGGACGAGCTCTGGAAGCTGCTGCTGCTGAACCAGTTCCACGACATCCTGCCCGGGTCCGGCATCGGCCTGGTCTACGAGGACGCCGCCCGTGACCACGCCGCCGTGCTGGCAGGCGCCGAGGCGGTGGCGGCCGGCGCGCTGGCGGCGATCGCAGGCAGTGGGCCGACGGCGCCGGTGAACACGATTGGAGCGGATCGGGCCGAGGTGGCGGAGCGGCCGGACGGACAGCTGGCCTGGGTGGAGGCGCCCAGCTACGGCATCGGCTCCGCCGCGGGGGCGGGTCCGGACGCCGCGCGCGCCACCGAGCGGGGAGACCGCGTGGTGCTCGAGAACGGTCTGCTGCGGGCCGAGCTCACCCGCGACGGCCGCCTCGTCTCGCTGGTGCACCTGGACGCCGATCGCGAGGCCCTGGAGGCGGCGGGGAACGTCTTCCAGCTCTACGACGACCGGCCCACGGCCTACGAGGCCTGGGACATCGACCCGTTCCACCTCGAGACGGCCCGGGACGCCGGGCCGGCCGAGTCCTGCGCCGTGATCCAGGCGAGCGGGCTGCGGGCGCAGGTGGGCCTGCGGTACCGGATCGGGACGGCTAGCATGCTGCGCCAGCTGGTGCGGCTAGACGCGGGCGCCACCCGCCTCGAGTTCCACTGCGAGGTCGACTGGCGGGAGCGCCGGACGATGCTGAAGGTGCTGTTCCCGGTGGCCGTGCACAGCTCGTCCGCCACCTACCAGATGCAGTTCGGCCACGCGGAGCGGCCGACCCACTTCTCGACCAGCCACGACCTGGCCCGCTACGAGGTGCCCGGCCACCGCTTCGCCGACCTGTCCGAGCACGGCTTCGGCGTGGCCCTCCTGACCGACTGCAAGTACGGCTACTCGACGCTGGGCGGCGAGATGCGAATCAGCCTCCTGCGCTCGACCTCCGTGCCCGACCCCGACGCCGACGCGGGCAGCCACCGGTTCGCCTATGCGGTGATGCCGCACGCGGGCGGCTGGCGCGAGGCGGGCGTGGTGGCCGAGGCAGCCCGGTTCGCGACGCCGCTGCGGTGGGCTTCGGGCGCGGGCGAGCCGCGTTCGTGGCTGTCGGTCGATGATCCCAACCTGGTGATCGACACCGTCAAGCGGGCCGAGGACTCGGACGCCCTGCTGCTGCGGCTGTACGAGGCCCACGGCGCACGTGGCAGGGCGCGCCTGCGCGTGGGCTGGCCCGTCGCCGAGGCCGTGTCGTGCAACCTGCTCGAGGACGCCGGCCAGCCGCTCCCCGTGGACGGCGGCGTGATCGAGCTCGGCTACCGGCCCCACCAGATCATCAGCCTGCTGGTCAGGTGAGGGCGGCGCCGCTCTCCGGGTCGAAGAAGTAGAGCCGGTCGACGTCGACGTTCACCCGCGTCGCGCTGCCCTCGGTCAGCGCCGCGCGCCGCTCCAGCCGCGCAGTCAGCAGCGTGTCGGCCGCCATGCCGGCCGGGGCGAGGTAGGCGACCAGCTCCGAGCCCAGCGACTCCAGCCGTGCCACCGTCACCTCGATCTCGCCGTCCTCGCCGTCGGCGCCGAAGTCCTCGGGCCGGATGCCCAGCGTGACCGGCTTTCCCAGGTAGCCGCGCAGCGCCGGCCGCTGCTCCAGCAGCTTCGGTGCCGCCAGGCGCGCGCCGCCGACGCTGATCGCACAGCCGTCTCCGTCCGCCTCCAGCCCGGCCGGCAGTAGGTTCATCGAGGGCGAGCCGATGAACCCGGCCACGAACGCGTTGACCGGCCGGTCGTAGACCTGGTCGGGCGTGCCCAGCTGCTGCAGCAGGCCGTCGCGCAGGATCGCCACGCGGTCGCCCATCGTCATCGCCTCCGTCTGGTCGTGCGTGACGTACAGCGTGGGAGCGGCGATCCGGCGCTGCACGCGGATGATCTCGCCGCGCATCTCCACCCGCAGCTTGGCGTCCAGGTTGGAGAGCGGCTCGTCCATCAGGAACGCCGACGGCTCGCGCACGATCGCGCGCCCCATCGCCACCCGCTGGCGCTGGCCGCCCGAAAGTTGGCGCGGCTTGCGGTTGAGCAGCTCGGTCAGGCCCAGCATCATCGCCGCCTCGTCCACCCGCCGGCGGATCTCGTCCTTCGGCATCCGCGCCATCTTGAGGCCGAACGCCATGTTGTTGCGGACCGTCATGTGCGCGTAGAGGGCGTAGTTCTGGAATACCATCGCGATGTCGCGGTCGCGCGGTGGCAGCCTGGTCACCACGCGGTCGTTGATCCGGATCTGGCCGTCGGTGACCGGCTCGAGGCCGGCCACCATCCGCAGCGCGGTGGTCTTGCCGCACCCGGACGGTCCCACCAACACCAGGAACTCGCCCGGCTGCACCTCCAGGCTGAGGTTGTCGACCGCGACCACGCCGCCGGGGAAGTGCTTGGTGACCGACTCCAGCGTGATCGTGCCGGTGGCGGTCATCACGAGCCCGCCAGCATGCCGGTGATGCGCTTGTTCAGTGCCAGGGCCAGCAGCGCCGGTGGGATCAGCGCCAGCACGCCGCCGGCGGCCAGGATCGGGTAGTTGGTCGTGTACTTGCCGACGTACTCGGTGATCAGCACGGTCACCGGCTTCGCGTTCTGCGTCTGCGTGAGGAGCAGCGGGATCAAGAACTCGCCCCACACCGACAGCGCCAGGATCGCCGCCACCGCCGCGATGCCCGAGCTCATCTGCGGGATCACCACCCGCACGAACGCCTGCCAGCGCCGACAGCCGTCGATCAGCGCCGCCTCCTCCGGCTCGGCCGGCATCTCGCGCACCTGGGTGTAGAGCAGCCAGGTGGCGAGCGGCGTCAGCGTGGCCACGAACACCAGCACCAGGCCCTTCTTGGTGTCGATCAGGTGGGCGTTTGCCATCAGCTTGAAGAGCGCGATCACGACCACGAAGATGGGCACCACCATCGTGCCGACCAGCACCGCCAGCAGGAACCCGCCGAACCGGAATCGCAGCCTGCCGAAGGCGTAGGCCGCCATCGTGGCCACCACCAGCGTCAGGCTGGCCGACAGCAGCGCCAGCTCGGCGCTGACCCACATCGACTGCACGAACTCGCCCCGCTGGGTGACGGTGCCACCGGAATGCTCGCCGGTGGTGCCGCCGATCAGCGCGCGGTAGGCCTGGGTGGTGGGATGGTGCGGAAACCAGTGGCTGGGCCCCTCGTTCACCTCGCGCTGGGTGGACAGGCTGGTGGTGACGCCCAGCACGATCGGTGCCAGCGACCAGACCACGATCAGCGTCACGGCCAGTGCCTTCAGCACCCGCATGCCCAGCGTCGTGGTCATACCGTCGACCTCCGCAGCGCCAGCGCGTAGAACCCGCCCAGCACCGCGGTGACCGCGGCCAGCACGAACGCGAGCGCGGTGCCGTGGGCGAAGTCGGCCTCGACGAAGGTGGTGTTGTAGACCTGGATCAGGATCGAGCGCGTGTTCAAGGCGGTGCCGTTCAGCACGTAGATCTCGTCGAAGATGCTGATCGCAAGCAGCGTCCCGACGGTCAGCGCGATCGCCATGGACGGCCGCAGCAGGGGCAGCGTGATGTAGCGGAACTGCCGCCACGGGCCTGCCCCGTCGACGGCCGAGGCGCTATAGACCTCGTCGGGCACGCTCTGCAGCCCGGCCAGGAAGATCAGGCTGATCAGCGGCAGCACCCCCCACACGTGCACGAGCGTGATGTAGACGATCGCGCCGCGGCCGCTGGCGAGCCACACGTGCGGCTGGTTGATGATGTGCAGATGCAGCAGCACGCTGTTCAGGAGGCCGTTGTCAGGGTCGAACACCCTGCGCCAGAGTACGCCCGAGACCACCGACGGAAGCGCCCACGGCAGGATCAGCACGGCCAGCACGAAGCCGCGTCCGCGGAACACCCTGTGCAGGGTGACTGCGACGAAGATGCCCAGCACCAGTTCCAGCGAGACCGCCAGCAGCACGTACTCCAGCGTGTGGCGCATCGCGTCGCGCGAGGTCGGGTCGTTGAGCACGTCGCGGTAGTTGCGGGTGCCGACGTAACCCGGCAGCTCGCCGAACAGGATGCCGCCTGACTGGATGCTCTGCTGGAAGCCCTTGACCAGCGGGTACAGGATCAGCGCGCTGACGGCCGCCATCGCCGGGACGACCAGGATCCACCCAAGGATCTGGGTCTCGCGGGCGCTGCGATCGCCCTCCCGGTTCCAGCGGCCCGGCACTACTGGGTGCGCGCGGACGCCTTGTCAGCGAGCTGGGTGAGCGCGTCCTGCACGCTCATCTGGCCCTTGACAGCCGCGTTGGCCAGCCCCTGCGCGTCGGCGCTGAACTGCGAGTACCAGATCGGCGCGCCGGCCTGGAACAGCGGACCCACGTGGGTCAGCTCCTGGTTGAGGACGTCGCCGCCCTGCAGCTGGCCGGTCGCCACCATCTGCTTGATGGTGGACGTCCCGCACGGCAGGCTGCCCTGGGTCTTGTAGATGGCGATCGCGTTCTTGGGCTGCTCCCACCAGTTGATGAAGGCCGCGGCGGCCGCCTTGTGCTTGGCCGTGACCGGGATCGAGAGCCCCTCGGGCAGGCCGAACGAGGCACCCGGGCCGGTGACGCCCGGCACCAGGCCAAGCGCCGCCTTGCCGACGATGCTGGACTGGCTGGGGTCGTTGGCGGTGGGCAGGTTGCCGGGGCCGGTTGCGAACAGGATCGCGCTCTGTCCCGCGAGGAAGTCGTTCAGGGCGATGTCGTCGTTCAACGCCACCGAGCCCGGGGAGACCCAGCCGTTCTTGACCGCGTCCGCCTCCCACTGCAGCGCTTTGTAACCGGCCGAGCCGGGTGTCTGGAAGACAGGCTTCAGGTTCTGGTCGAACAGCTGGCCGCCCATCGCCAGCGTCAGCAGGTACCAGGGGGTGATGCCGCCCTCGGTGGCCGCCATCGGAATCTGCAGCGGGTACTTGACGCCCGATGCCTTCAGCTTCTGGATGTCGGTCGCCAGCTCGTCGAACGTGGCCGGGAACGAGGTGATGCCGGCCTTGGCGAACATCTGCTTGTTGTACATGGACAGCCGGAAGTCGTTCGAGTAGCAGGCGGCATAAGTCTTGCCGCCCGACACGAACGCGGCGTCGGTGCTCTTGAGGTCGGCCAGCGTCTTTGCCGGCAGCAGGTTGTCGAGGGGCTCCACCCAGCCGGCGCCGGCGAACTGGCCGGTGAACGACCAGTCGAACTCGGCCACGTCGGCGATGTAGGTCTTGGCCGTGTTCGCGACGATCAGCTTGTTGTGGGTGGCATCCCAGCCCGTGCGGACGTAGTTGACATTGACGCCCGTCTCCGCGGTGAACTGGTTGAGCAGCTTCTGAGGCATCACGTAGGGCACGAGCACGGTGATCGTCTGGCCCCTGATCGACTCGCTCGAGGCGCTGGAACCGCTGGAGCTGGAGCTGCCGCCGCACGACGCCGCGAACAGTGCGGCCGCGATCGCCATCGCCGAGATCAGTGTCCACCGCAGTCGTCGGTTCACAACGTCTCCCTCGTTGCAGGTTGAGCGCTCATCGGAGCGAGCGGAGCGCCATACTACGAGACCGTATGGGGGGATTACAAGAGCGCGCGCTGACACACCCGCTGGATCCGCTGGACGCCGATGAGATCGAGGCGGCGGCCGGTGCGTGCCGCCGGCGGGACCTGGGCGAGGACAGCCGCTTCGTCACGATCGCGCTGCTCGAGCCCGATAAGCGCGCGCTGCTGGAATGGGAACGGGGCGGCGCCGAGCCGGCCCGCGAAGCCGAGGTCGTGATCCTGGACCGGTCGGCACGCGAGACGGTGGAGGCGACGGTGGCGGTTGGCTCGGGTGAGGTCACCCGCTGGCAGCGGCGTGTGGACATCCAGCCGATGGCGGTCGTCTCGGAGCTGGTCGAGGCCGAGCAGGCAGTGCTGCTCGACCCGCAGTTCCAGGCCGCGATGGCGCGGCGTGGCGTGACCGACATGGGCACCGTGCAGGTGGACGCCTGGCCGGCCGGCCACTTCGGCCCGGACGAGGAGACGGGTCAGCGGCTGTGCCGGGCGGTGGCCTTCCTGAAGCCGGCCCCGGGCGACAGCGAGTGGGCGCATCCCGTCGACGGGGTGATCGTGCTGCTCGACCTGAACACGCTCGAGGTGCTGCGGGTGGACGACCACGGGGTGGTGCCGATCCCGCCCGAGAGCGGCAATTTCGACGTCGTCGCGGGGGCGCCGCTGCGCGACGACATCGCCCCGCTGCTGATCACGCAGCCGCAGGGCCGCGGCTTCACCCTGGAGGGACACCTGCTGCGGTGGCAGCGCTGGCAGCTGCACGTCGGGTTCACCCCGCGCGAGGGCCTGGTGCTGCACCGCGTGGGCTACGAGGACGACGGGCGCCTACGGCCGATCCTGTACCGGGCCTCGCTGTCGGAGATGGTGGTGCCCTACGGCGATCCCAGCCCGATGCACTATTTCAAGAACGCCTTCGACGGCGGCGAGAACGGCGTCGGCCTGGCCGCGTCACCGCTCACACGCGGCTGCGACTGTCTGGGCGAGATCGCCTACCTGGACGCGGTCGTGTCCGACCCGAGCGGCGCGCCGGTGCCGATACCGAATGCGATCTGCATTCACGAGGAGGACGCGGGCGTGCTGTGGCGGCACATCGAGTGGCGCGACGGCTCCGGTGAGGTGCGGCGCTCGCGGCGGCTGGTGGTCTCCTCGTTCTCGGCGATCGGCAACTACGACTACGGCTTCTTCTGGTACCTGTACCAGGACGGCACGATCGAGTTCGAGGTGAAGCTGACCGGGGTGCTCTCGACCGGCGCGGTTGCCCCGGGCGTGCAGCCTGAGCACGGCACGCTGGTGGCCCCGGGGCTGAACGCGATGGTGCACCAGCACTTCTTCAACATGCGGCTCGACCTGGACGTCGACGGGCAGCGAAACGCCGTCGACGAGGTCTGGACGGAGTCGCTCCCGCCCGGCGCCGGCAACCCCCACGGCAACGCCTTCCGGCCGCAGCGGCAGCGTCTGGCCACCGAGCACGCCGCCCGGCGCACCGTCGACACGCGCTCGGCGCGGTGGTGGGAGATCGTCAATCCGGAGCGGCTGCATCGCCTGGGCCAGCCGATCGCCTACCGTCTGGTGCCTGGGGAGACAACGTTCCCGTTCGCACAGCCGGATGCTCCGGTCAGCAAGCGCGCCGGCTTCATCCGCCAGCACCTGTGGGTGACGCCCTACCGCCGCGAGGAGCGCTACGCGGCCGGGGAGTATCCCAACCTGCACCCCGGCGGTGCCGGCCTGCCGGAGTGGACGAGTGCCGACCGGCCGATCGACGGCGAGGACATCGTGGTCTGGTATACGTTCGGCCACCACCACGTTCCCCGGCCCGAGGACTGGCCGGTGATGCCGGTGGCAACGGCGGGGTTCAAGCTGAAGCCGGTCGGGTTCTTCGAGCGGAACCCGGCGCTCGACGTCCCGCCGTCCCAGCCGGATTCTGACCACCACTGCTGAGATGGGAGCCG
>Ga0079221_10000256_pt1 | contig 13552 bp, 11 predicted proteins | sample GAAS200_FD_75069 | JGI IMG/M metagenome (GOLD analysis project Ga0079221, IMG submission 75069) | Agricultural soil microbial communities from Georgia to study Nitrogen management - GA AS200 | ecosystem: Environmental > Terrestrial > Soil > Agricultural land | place: USA: Georgia | collected... | reverse complement strand
CTGGGGTCGGCTAGATCTACCGGGTCATCTTCCCCGAACGCGTACTGATTCACCCCGCCCGCGAGCCCCGCTGGATCCTCCGAGAGGAACCGCCCGATCGTCGGGTCGTACCACCGCGCCCGGGCGTAGTACCCGACGCCCCCCTCCCACAGCATCCCCTTCCACCCCAGCCGGTTGGTATCCGCGAGGCTCCCGGTCACCTGTTCCTGGACGCCCCAGGGGTCGTAGGTGACTTGCTGCGCGATGCTCGTGTCCTGGAGCACCGCCGTCACGTCGCCCAGCCCATTCTGCACGAAGTACCGCGTCTTCACCACCGCCGTGTCGCCGGTGAGAATCGCGACGGGATTGTCCACGCCGAGGTCGTAGACATACTCGGCCACGCGCTTGGTGCCGGTCGAGTCGAGCTCGGCCAGCAGCTCACCGCTCACTCACCCGGCGGTCGTTCGGCTGAGGCCCGCCGAGGAGGTGGGCTCGCCGTGCCACTCAGCGAATGAAGGATGCTGGGAGGATCGGCTCGGGACGCGTGTTGAATAGGAATGCTGTGATGAGCCACCCCTGCGACGCCCTATAGCAATCGAAGGACATGTATAGGGGACCCGAGCGGTAGAACGCAATCGCGTAGGCTCGAACAACCCGACTCCCCAGCGCGACCGTGGTAACCAGCTCATATCCGGCGAAGCGCCCATACGTCCGCTCGATCCCTTGGAGGTCCCTAATGGCGGACGGGACCGCGCTCGAGTCGCGGAGCGCGGGCGAGTTCGTGAGCCATAGGCGCACGGCGGAATCGGCTCCGCCCACTCGATATGCATCAAAACCGCGCACTACGATCTCGGGTGCGTGAATCGGCGTTTGGCCGCGAGCACACGGCCACGGGAGAACCACGAACGCTGCGAATGCGAGCCCCGCGCCAATCACGTGGGACCATAGCCCCTCCGTTGCGGTCGCCTCTCCGTTTCCTGTCATTGGGGACCTCCTTGCGCGCCGCTTAATTGTCGGCGGCTACCCACAGACTCGGGCGCCAATCACGGCCGAGAACACAGCCACAACCGCGCTAAGTATGACCCACCGCCGCAGTCGAACAAGGAGTCGTTGTCCCTCTGGTGTGTAAGTCTCTGGCCGTAGTTGATCCCAAAACCAAGGGACCCCTTGCCTCGTGTGGCGCATCATCCGGGCGCTTATCGTTAAGCCGGTCGCCGCGAAGCAAAGGAAGAGTGCCAATGTGGCAACACGGCACGGTGTAAGCATCAAGGTCCACATTTCACGAAGTAGGCGGCCCCCGTCGCTCCCCCGAAAATGGCGGCGGTACCCGGCGCGCTTGGGCCGAATCTGAACCCCACTGACGCCCCGGAGAGGTGCGGATTGTCGGCAGGGGATGCGGGAGGTGCGAGGTTCGCCTGCGCCTTGACGCTCAGCGGTCCCACACCACCAGTTCCTCCGGCGAACCATCCCTCCGGTCGCCCGACCGTGAGGGCACCTTCGACCCCGCCGCTGGCATTAAGTCCGATGGACCCTTCCCCGTAACCATACGCGCCGACTCCTCCGCCGCCGATAAAGGCACCACCGCCAGCGCCCGGCCCGCCGAGCACGGCTGCATCTCCACCAAGCCCACCCGAAAGCGTGAACGGACCGAACGCCCATCGAAGCACCGAGCACACTACGTTATGCACGAGAGAGTTTGTCTCACCGCCGCCCCCGCCGCCCGGCCCGAAGGGATCGCCTTGGAACGCCAAGAGCGACATCGGCATCGACGCCAGCACAAAGTCCAGCGACGTCCAAAACGCTGAGGTCTGCACGGGACACAAGGTCCACACGCTGTCGCTGCTGCCGTTCGGATGCTGCCAGCCCGGGCATTTCACCACCACATCTTCCCCGCTGGGGTCGGCGAGATCCACCGGATCATCGCCCCCGAACACGTACTGATTCACCCCCCCCGCGAGCCCCGCCGGATCCTCTGAGAGAAACCGCCCGATCGTCGGATCGTACCACCGCGCCCGGACGTAGTACCCGACGCCCCCCTCCCACATCATCCCCTTCCACGCCAGCCGGTTGGTGTCGGCGAGGCTCCCGGTCACCTGTTCCTGGACGCCCCAGGGATCGTAGGTGAGCTGCTGCGCGATGCTCGTGTCCTGGAGCACCGCCGTCACGTCACCCAGGCCATTTTGGACGAAGTACCGCGTCTTCACCACCGCCGTGTCGCCGGTGATCAGGGCCACCGGATTGTCCACGCCGAGGTCGTAGACGTACTCGGCCACGCGCTTCGTGCCCGTCGAGTCGAGCTCGGCCAACAGCTGGCCCCGGTCCCAGAGGAAATAACGGTAGGGGCGGCTGTTCTTGTCCTTCCGCACGAGCTGGCCTCCGGCATCATAACGATATCCGACGTGCGTATTGCTCAGACTATCCCAGGTGCTATCCAAGAGCCCGTCCGCCGACCAGTAGAAGTGGGTCGCCACAAAGATGCTCTGGTGTTTCGCGGTCACGTTCCCGTCATCGTCGTAGAGATACGTGCTCCCCCCAAACGACGCCAGCCGGTTGCCGGCGGTGTACGAGATCCCCGTGCCGGTGCGGTTGTCGAGGGAGTCGTAGGTGTAGGTGAGGGTCGAATCCGTCACCGGGAAGGGGCACTGGGTCCCGAATTCCCCATTCATGGTGCACCAGGGCGTGTTGTAGTGCACGTAGGTCACACCGGTGAGCCGGCTCCGGCCGTCGTAGGCCAGTTCCTTCCCGTGCGTCCCGCCGGCGTTGGTCTCGCGCGCGATCCGCCCGGTGTTGTCGTACCCGTAGCCGTGGCCGAGGGTCGAATTGAGCGTCGCCTGCCCGAGCCCGATCGAGTCCAGCACGTCCGTGGTGGTGAAATTGTAGTTGACGGCCACGCTGGGCGTGGTCGGGAGCCACACGGTGGTGCGCTTACCATCCCCGTCGGCGGTGAAGCCGATCGCGGCGCTCCCCAGGGTGAGGACATCCACGGCCTGCGTGAACACGTTCCTGTGGAGCTTGCGAGACACGAACGCGATGTGGTCCGCGGTGTCGGTCTTGATGAGCAGGGAATCCATCGCGCCCACCGAGTCGGCGAAATAGTCACGCTCGAAGCGATGGCCCGCGAGGAGCGTGACGGCCTTGGTGAGGATCAGCGCGGCATTGGCGAAGGTGCTGTCACGGGCCACCGAGTCCCACGCCACCCTCACCGGCCCCCCTGCAGAATCCTTGTACGCGAAGGAATCCGGCACCGCATTGGTCCCGGTTTGTGAGAGCAGCCGGTGTGCCGCATCGAAGGTGTAGGTGAGCGCCTGTCCCCGGCGATTCGTGGCCCCGATCACGAGCCCGTCCCGGTTGTAGCGGAGCGCGGTGGACTTGGTGGTGTCGGCCACGCTGTACTGCCGCGTGGGCCACCCCAGCGCGTTCACGCTGTCGTTGTAGACCTGCCCCTTCGGGTCCACGAGGCGGGTGAGGGTGCCGTGATCGTAGCTCAGCGTCGTTGGGGTCCCATACACCCCGTCGTACACCTGCACGGGGCGGTTCATCGAGTCGTAGACCACCCGACTCCAGGGGAGGCTCGTCGCCGTGAGCGCCTGGGTGGCGAACGACTCGCTCACGATCCACTTCGTTCAAACCGACATCCGGAGCGTCATCCAGAGCCTCGCGCGCTACCTCGCGAAGCCCGTCCTCGTGGGCGCGATCCCCGCGGCGCCGGTGACCTTCGAGACCCCCGGTCCCGTCCCCCGCGCGAGCGTTGCCACCTACCTCCGCGGGATCGTCGAGGCCCAGAACTTGGAGCTGACCGAAGATTCGACATTCTTCCGCGTAGGTCCACGCGCCGCGCCTGGCGCGTCGAGTTCGCCGGTGAGCGGTACGAGCACCGGGACCCCGGAGCTCTTCGTGATTCGTTTGAAACACGCGCACGCGTCAGATGTGGCGGCGACGCTCAATCTGCTCTTCGGGGGTGGGGGAGAGTTCTCCGGGGCCGCCGGGCTCGCGACGGGCACACTCTCTGACGAACTGCGGCGCAACGTGGTGCCCCCGGCCGGCGCGGCGCCGGCGCCTGCGGCACCGGCGGCGTCGGGGCACCCCGCCTCGCTCGCGGGCCCCGTGACGATCGTGCCGGACGAGGTCACGAACGCATTGCTCATCCGCGCCTCGGCGGCGGATGAGGATGTCTTGCGTCAGGCCGTGGACCAGCTCGATATCCGGCCCCTGCAAGTGCTGATCGAAGTCCTGATCGTCGAGGCCCGGCACGACCGCAGCTTCTCCCTCGGCGGCAGCTTTGGGGCGGGCCCGGCGGGGATCGGCCGCGGGACCGGCACTATGAGTGGCTCGAGCACGGGCGCGAGCCTCGGTGATCTCGTCGTCCAGATCATGCACCTGGGCCACGCGGACGTGAGCGCGACGCTCTCCGCCGCGGCGTCCAAGGGGGATGTGGAAATTGTCTCGCGGCCGGTGCTCCTCGCCTCCAACAACACCGAAGCCCATTTCCTCGTGGGCTCGCAACAGCCCTTCGTGCAAGTGAGCCGGAGTCTGCCCACCGAGACGCCGACCCGCGATCAAGTGGTGGAGTATCGCGATGTGGGGACGAAGCTGACCGTCAAACCGACGATCAATCAGGACGGGTACGTATCCCTGCTGATCCAGCAAGAGGTCAATCAGGCCACGGGCGAGACCCAGTTCGACGCCCCAGTAATCTCCACCCGAGAGGCCGAAACCCAGGTGCTGGTGAAGGACGGACAGACGATCGTAATCGGAGGATTGCGCGATCAGCAAATCGATCGCAACCAGAGCGGGATTCCGATTCTGTCGGGCATCCCCATCATCGGTGGGCTCTTTGGGAGCGGGTCGCGGACGAAGACCCAAACGGAACTGTACCTCTTCCTCACGCCCCGCATCCTCCGGACCGACGCGGATGCGGACAGTGTGACGGCGCCCCGGCTCCCCAAGACCAGCAACTGACGCTCGCAGGCGCGCCGTCCTAGGGCGGAAGCGAACGCCGGGCCCGCGGCGCGGCCTCAGCGCGCGTCATTTCGGCTTCTCCTCCATTGCCAACCATTTCGCGAATGGACCGCGCCCAGCGCCGGATTCGGATCTCGCTCATCGGCGAGGGGAGCACGTCGCGGAGCAGGAAGTCGGTGCGCGCGGTCAGGTCGGTGGACCATTCGGGCCGGTTGGAAGGACGGTGAGATTCGCTCGAAGATGTTCCGGCGAACCTACTGCGCCGCTCGGCTCCAGACGCTTGATGCCGGCGCGCCGGTCAGGACGTACACGGTGGCCCGCGAGATGGGGCACGGCGGCGAGGCGATGGTGCGCAGGGTCTACGGCCACCTCGGCCAGGTGCGGCATCGTGCCGAGGCCGTGGAGTACCGGATCGACCAGCACGCCGCTAAGTTAGGGGCGCGGTTGGAGTCCCTGCGCGGGGTGGGTTTTGGCACCACCATTGGCACCACGCGTTAGACCTGTGGCCCAACGCGGCAAGTCGTTGCAGCACACGCGGGCCTGTAGCTCAGGTGGTTAGAGCGCACGCCTGATAAGCGTGAGGTCGGTAGTTCAACTCTACCCAGGCCCATTCGGAACGGCGAAGTCGGAACGCGGAACGCAGCGGGGCCGCCATCGGGAGACCGGGGCGGCCTTCGTCGTCCGATCAAGCAGGAACGTAGGTCAACCGAATCAAGTCCTCGGCGATCAAATCGCTGGCCACGAAGTGAAGCGGCGGCCGGGGGCCCGCGAAGAACGGCGCGCCACCGCCAAGCACGACGGGGCGGAAGTAGAGCCGATACTCATCGATGAGACCGGCCTCGGTCAGGCTTTGCGCCAGGACCGGGCCGCCCACCAGAATCTCGCCGGGCCGCTCGGCCTTGAGCCTGCGGATCACCTTCTCGAAATCATCCCCCACAAGCGTGGCGTTGGGGCCGGCTGACGTGAGGGAACGCGACACCACCCACTTCGGCTGCCTCCGCCACGCCACCGCGAAGGCGCGGTCCCCCGCGTCCCAATCGGGGAGGTCTTCGTCCCAATAACGCATGATCTCGTACGTGCGGCGACCGTAAATGAGTCCCGTCAGGCCACGCACCAGCTCGATGAAGTGATCGAAGGCCGCGGGTGCGGGCGGCCCCAGCTTCATGTGGTCGACGTAGCCGTCGAGGGACTGGCTCAATCCGTAGACAAGTTTCGCCATGGCGCAAATCTCCCTTCCACCTTCCTCAAAATAGCTGGAGCCGACCTCGCTCGAAGGAGCGAGGTTTCGGCGGGGCCTGGCATGGACACCGGCCCGTCGCTATTTGTTCGGCACATCTCTCTCGTGAGTCGATCCCGAGGCGTGCGCACGTGTTGATCCGCGAATCGGTCCCCCTCGCGCCCCACACCACCATCGGCCTGGGCGGCCCCGCGCGTTACTTCTGCGCCTGCGCCACCCCCGCCGAGGTGCGGGAGGCGCTGGACTTCGGGCGCCGGCGCGCCCTGCCGGTGCAGATCCTGGGCGGCGGCAGCAACGTGATCTTTGCCGATGCCGGATTCCCCGGGCTCGTGGCGAACATCGCGATTGGCGGCGTGACCTTTCGCGCCCTCGACGAGGGCGAAGTCGAAGTCGAAGCCGGGGCCGGCGTGCCCTGGGACACGCTGGTCGCGGAATCGGTCGCGCGGGGGTTGAGCGGCATCGAATGCCTGTCGGGGATCCCGGGTACCGTGGGCGGCACGCCGATCCAGAACGTGGGGGCGTACGGCCAGGAGATCGCCGATACCCTGACCGAGGTCGACTGCCTGGACCGGGCCCGGCTCGCTCCGGTGACCTTCGCGCGGGACGGGTGCGGGTTCGGCTACCGGAGGAGCCGCTTCAAGGGGGCCGACCGCGACCGCTACGTGATCCTCGCCGTGCGGCTCCGTCTCCGGCACGGCGTTCGCCCGGTCCTGCGCTACCCGGAGCTCGCGGGCGCCGTGGCCCGGCGCGGCGGCGTCGACACCGCCCACCCCGCCCGCGCGATCGCGCTGGTGCGCGAGGCGGTGCTCGAGCTGCGGCGGGGGAAGTCCATGGTGCTCGACCCGGCCGACCCGAACGCCCGGTCGGTGGGCTCGTTTTTCCTGAACCCGATCCTGGCCGAGACCGCGTTCGCCGAGTTGGTGCGCGGCCGGCGCGCGGCCGGGGAGCGCGCGGAAGTCCCCGCCTATCCCGCCGCGAGCGGGATCAAGGTTTCGGCGGCGTGGCTGGTGGAACAGGCCGGCTACCACCGGGGCTTCCAACGCGACGGCGTGGGGCTGTCCGCTCGCCACGCGCTGGCCCTGGTGAACCTCGGCGGCACCACCAGGAGCCTCCTCACGCTGGCCGAGGAGATCGAGGGGGCGGTATTCGCCCGGTTCGGCGTGCGGCTGGAGCGGGAAGCCGTCGTGGTCCCGGCCGGAGCCGCGTCACGATGATTCCGCTCACGTCGTCAACAGGGTGACGGACTCGGAACAGGAAACGTGACCGATGGACGAGCAGGCGTTTCTCGCTGAGAAGTTCGAGGCCCGCCGCGCGCATCTGAAGGCGGTGGCGTACCGGATGCTGGGCTCCGCCGCCGAGGCGGAGGACGCGGTGCAGGAGGCCTGGCTGCGGGTGAGCCGGGCCGGCGCGCACGACATCGAGAACCTGGGCGGCTGGCTGACCACGGTCGTGGCGCGGATCTGTCTCGACCTCCTGCGGGCGCACCGGTCGCGGCCCGAGGAGTCTCTCGACGGCGAGGAGCCCACCCCCGCCGCCGGCGCCCGCGCCGGGAGCGATCCCGAGGAAGACGCGGTCGTCACCGACTCGGTCGGGCTGGCCCTGCTGGTGGTGCTGGACACGCTGAATCCCGCGGAGCGGGTGGCGTTCGTGCTGCACGACCTGTTCGATCTGCCCTTCGAGGACATCGCGCCGATCGTGGGCAAGTCGGTGGAGGCGACGCGCCAGCTCGCGAGCCGGGGGCGGCGGCGGGTCAGGGGCGCCACCGCGCGGAGCGAGCTGGACCGCGCGCGTCAGACCGAGGTGGTCGAAGCGTTTCTGGCCGCGTCCAAGCGCGGCGATCTCGCGGCGCTGGTGAGCGTGCTCGATCCGGATGTAGTGTTCCGCGGGGACGCGGCGGCGGTGAAACTGGGCGGCCCGGCCGTGGCCCGCGGGGCGCAGAACGTGGCCAAGCTCTTCCTGGGCCGGGCGCGGGCGGCGCGCGCCGCGGTCGTGGCCGGCAGTCCGGCGATCATCGTGGACCCGCGGGGACGCCTCCTCCTCATTCTCGGCGTGGTCTTTCGGGGGGACAAGATTGCTGGAATCGAAGCGATCGCCGATGGGGAGGAGCTGCGGCGGCTGGGGGTGGCGGGAGGGAGCTGAGCGCGGCGCTCACCGAATCCCGGTGTCGAACTCCAGCGTGTCCGGGATCAAGCGCCCACCCGCGATGGTCACGGTGCGGGACTGGGAGCCCGCGCCCATCAGAGGAGCGGTCGAGTCCGGGACGATGAGGTACGTCCCCGGCGGAAGCGTGAGCCGGAACCGGCCGCCAGAGTCACTCCGGAATCGCGCGACCTCGACGCCCCCTTCGCGCACGTGAAAAAGCGCGCTGAACGGCGCGTCGCAGGGGACGCCCACCCGGCACACCGGCGTCACCGGACCCCGCAGGACGTAGGCCGCGGGGTCGGCGGCGACGCCGGTCGGCACGGCCGGACTGCACGCCGCGGCCAGGCCGGCGATCACAGTGAGCGTCACAGCGCGAAGCCACATCATCACCACGATCATACCCGGGTCGCTCGGCCTGGGTTCGGCCTAGGCCGGCGCCCGGCGTTGCTTCCAGAACCGCCGGGTGCCGAGCCATCCCGCGAGCAGGACCACCCCGATCGGGGCCACGAAACCAAGGGTCTGAATCGCCCAGGCGAGCAGATCCACGAAGTTCCGCCACGCCTGCACGAACGCCTCCGCGATCACGCCCGGGCTCCCCTGCTCGCCGACGACGGGCGTCGGCTCGTGCACGGTGATGGTGAGCGAGCTGACGTCGGCGTGGGCGCGCAGGTAACGCAGGCGTCCGTCGTAGCGCTCGATCTCCTCGCGCACCCGCGCCAGCTCCCGCTCGATCTCGATGATGTCGCCCAGTTTCCCGGTGCGGTTCGCCAGGAGATCGAGGAGCCGGCGCTCGAGCCGCTTGTCGTTCTCGCTCCGCGCCGCCACGTCCACGAACTCTTCGCCCACGTCTTCCGCGGTGACGTTCACCGACTCGACTTTGCCGATGGGCCGTAACCCCTCGAGCGCGTGCTCGAACTGATCGGCGGGGACCTTCACCTCGATCGTGGCCGAGTGATAGCGCTCCTGGCCGGTCTGGATCTCGGTGTTGGCGAGATAGCCGCCGAGTCGCGCCGCGAGGGCGCGCACCGCCGCGATCGCGGGAGGCAGGGAATCCACCTCGACCGACGCCTGGCCGGTACGAATGATCATGGTGCGATCGAGGCTCCCGGCGACCGGCGCCAGGGGATCGCTCTCGGCGCTCCTGCCCTCGGCCGGCGCGGCCGCCACCGCGCCCACGGCGTCCATCGCGGGCGCCGGCGCCGCCTGGGCGAGCGGCTGGTCCCCGCGGACGCTCTTGAAGAAGAGCCTGTGGGGGCTCCCTTCCCGGGTGCCGCAGGCGGCGATCAGGGCGAGAGCGACGAGCAGAACGCGCTTCATACCGTCTCCTCAAGGAAAGGGGGCTCCGAGAGAGACGCCTGAGCGGGGGGGAGTTGCACAGGTGAGAAAGACGAGAGGCGAAGAGGCTAAGGGGCGGAGAAGGGCCTTGCGAAGACGGAGTCCCAGGTGGGGAGCGCGACTTTCGGCCGCCGCGCGCTGTCGGCGAGCCCCAGGTGGGTGAAGAGAGGAAGGATCGAGCCCGGCGGAAGCGAGTCCCCGGAGAGGTCGAGGTCGTAGAAGGTCAGCTGGAAGAGTCCCTGGGCGTGCGCGCTGTCCAGCATCCGCTCCTGGCGCCGGATGTAGCGGGCCTCGATCGCGGGGGACGAGACCACGCCGCCCACCGCGATCGACGGCCATCCGCCTTCCACGACCAGCACCGGGAGGCGCGCATCGTGCGCGATCCGGCTGTAGTAGTCGAGCGGGATGCTCTCCGGCGCGGCGAATCCGCCCAGGTAGGGATAGCTCGAGAGCCCGATCGCCTGCACGAAGGGAAAATCGGTGAGGTCCCGCGCGATCCCGGCGTAGGGGCCCGCCGGCAGCCGTCCCCAGGCCACTTCGACTTGCACGCTGACGTAGAGTTTGCACGGGAGCGAGGCGGCCCGGATCTCCGCCGCCACGGCATTCGCCATCGTGACCGCGGCTTGATACACCGAATCCGGGGCCGCGTAGCGGATCAGATTGGTCTCGGCGACGAGGCCGAGATAGGCGGGATGGACGTCCGTCGCCACCGCGAACACCCACTCCCGATAGAGCCGCTGGACCATGGTGTCGGTGATGCTGCGGCCCAGCGCCACCAGCTCCGGCGCCTCGGCGCTCCGGTCGACCCCGTCGGTGGCGTCCACCGTGAACACGATCTCGAGGCCCTTGGACCGGAAGTAAGTCGCGAGCGGGACCTGGAGGTCGTCCACCGCCGCGACCGGCGAGACGCCGTGCGCCAGCATCGCGTCCCAGGGCGGAGAGACGTGCATGATCGCCGCGTCCGCCCGGTGGGCCCAGTAGTTGATGGCGGGGATGACGATGGTGGAGTCCTCGCGCGGCGGGATCGCGGAGAACCCCATCAGGTAGGTGCGAGCGGCGGGGGCGGGGCCGGTGTCGCCCCCGCACCCGATCGCCGCCGCGAGGAGCAGCGGGATCGCCGCCCGCCGCGCGCTCATCTCACCAGATCTGCGGCACGCTCGCCGCCGGGCGCACCATCGGATCGCCCGGCTTGCAGTGGAACGCCCGCGCGAACTCGGGATCGTTGGACAGCGGGCCGTTCACCCGCCAGTTCTCCGGCGCGTGCGGATCCACCTTCACGCGCGTCTTGAGCCGCGCCGGCCGGTTCACCACCCGCCAGCTCTGCGCGTAGCCCAGGAAGTAGCGCTGTTCCGGCGTGTAGCCGTCGATCAGACCCGGCCGCCCGTCGCGCTTCAAGGCCCGCTCGAGCGCGTCGTACCCGGTGAGGACGCCGCCGTAATCCGCGATGTTCTCGCCCTCGGTGAGCGCGCCGTTCACGTGGAAGGTGTCCACCTGGATGTAGCCGTTGAACTGCTGGACCACGAGATCGGCGCCCTTGGTGAAGCGCACCGAGTCTTCCGGCAGCCACCAGTCGCGCAGGTTGCCGTGCGCGTCGTAGTGGCGGCCCTCGTCGTCGAAGCCGTGGGTCAGCTCGTGCCCGGCCCAGCTGCCGCCGAGCGAGCCGTAGTTCGCGCCGTCGTCCGCCTTGGGATCGAAGGTCTGGGGGATCAGCGCGCCCGCGGGGAACACCATCTCGTTCTTCGAAGGATCATAGTACGCGTTCACGGTGGGGACGGTGATGTCCCACTCGGTGGTGTCCACCGCCGCGCCGGGGCGGTTCACGGTGCGCTGCCATTCGAACCCGTTGGCCGCGGCGACGTTCAGCACGAACGGCCCGTCCGCCACCTGCAGCTTCGAGTAGTCCCGCCAGTGCTCCGGGTAGCCGACCTTCTTTCCCATCTTCGCGAGCTTGTCGAGCGCCTGGACCCGGGTCGAGTCCGACATCCAGGTGAGGTGGAGGAGCCGCTCCCGGAACGCCGAGCGGATGTCGTCGATCACCGCCCTGGCCTTGACGCGGGCCTCCGGCGGGAAGGTTTTCGCCACGTAGGCCTGGCCCAGCGCCTCGCCCAGGTCGCCGTCGGTCTCGCGGAGACAGCGCTTCCAGCGGGGGAGCAGCTCCTTCGCCCCCGAGAACCGGGAGCTGAAGGCGAAGTCTTCCCGCACGAAGGGCGTGGAGAGCCAGCGCGCCGCGTCCGCGATGACGTGGTAGCGGAGATAGGCGCGCCAGGTGTCGAGCGGCGTCGCCACCATCACCGAGTCCAGCCGCTGGAAGAACGCCGGCTCCTCCACGTTGATGTGACTGAGCGGCGCGCTGAGCCCCACGCCCTTCAGGTAGTCGGCCCAGCCCACGTCGGGCGCGATCGAGTCGAGCGCGGCGCGGGCCATGGGGTGATCGGTCGCCGCGGGGTCGCGCCGCTGGACCCGCGTCAGCTCGGCCTGGGCGAGCGAGGTCTCGAGTGCCATCAGCGCCGCCGCGTCCTTCGCCGCCGCGCCCGAGTCTTCACCGGCGAGCGTGAAATCCCGGGTGACGTGCGCGACGTACGCCTGCCGGATGGAATCCGAGGCCGCGCCGGGCGTGGTGTAGTAGTCCCGGTCCGGGAGACCGAGGCCGCCCTGCGCGAAGGAGCCGATGTAGTGCGCCGCGTCGTGCGGGTCCACCGCGGCGAAGTAGTTGAACCCCACCCCGACCCCGTTCACGTGCAGCGCGGCGATTTCGGCGACGAGGCCCGCCCGCGTGGTGATCGAATCGATCGCCGCCAGCCAGGGCGTGATGGGCGTGATCCCCGCCTGCTCGATCGCGGTCGAATCCATGCAGGAAGCGTAAAAGGTGCCGAGCTTGCGCGGCGTCGCGTCCACCGGAAGGGTGGCGCGGCGGGACACCGCGTCGTCCAGCACCGAGCGCACCACCAGCTCGTTGTTGTCGCTCATCTCGCGGGTGACGCCGTCCGTCGAGTAGGCGGCGGGGATGGTGTCGTGCTTCACCCAGGCGCCGTTGGCGTACTGGAAGAAGTCCACGCAGGCGTTGGCGGAGCGGTCGATGTAGCGGGAGTCCACCACCTTGAGCGGCCGGCCCGGCGCGGGGAACTGCGCGGCGGCGGCAACCGGGATGACGGCGGTGACGGCGAAGACGACCAGACGGCGGAGCAGGACGGCGGACCGGAGTTGGGGCACGGATCCCTCGAGAGTTGGGGCGAGGGGGCGAACCTACCGGCGCGGCCCGGTCCCGTCAACGACGGCGCTGCGCGCCTCCATCCCTCGGCGGGCTAGTCCTTCCGCACCGTCCGCCCGATGAGAATGGTGATGTTGTCGGTGCCGCCGTCCGCCAGCGCGTCCTCGAGAAGCGCCTCGCAGGCCTGCTTCGCCGAGCTCATGGTGCGAAGCCGCTCCCGGATCCGCTCGTCGGTCACGTGCTTGGTGAGTCCGTCGGAGCAGAGGAGTCCCACCTGATTCCAGGCCTGGTCCAGGCGCACCACGACCGGGGCGGTCTGCGGCCCGCCGATCGCCGAGGACAGCACGTGGGCCCACTTCGTCCGGTCGGCCTCGGAACGCTTCATCACGCCCGCGTCCACCAGCTCCTGGGCCATGGTCTGGTCGCGCGAAATCTGGGTCAGCTCGCGGCCGCGGAGCACGTAGCAGCGGCTGTCCCCCACCTGGAGCAGGTAGGCCCGGGGCCAGACGCCGATCCAGAGGGTCAGCGTGGTGGCCATGCCGCGGGCGTCGGGGTCGTTCTGGCCCCGCTCGAGGAGGTCGGCGTGCGCCTGCATCGCCGCCTCCTCCAGCACCCGGGCGAAGGCCGCGTCATCGTGGGGGTCGGCGGTGTAGTAGGCATGGACGCTCTGGAGGACGAACGCGGTGATGTGT
>Ga0079221_10000255_pt1 | contig 13582 bp, 11 predicted proteins | sample GAAS200_FD_75069 | JGI IMG/M metagenome (GOLD analysis project Ga0079221, IMG submission 75069) | Agricultural soil microbial communities from Georgia to study Nitrogen management - GA AS200 | ecosystem: Environmental > Terrestrial > Soil > Agricultural land | place: USA: Georgia | collected... | reverse complement strand
TCGGGCCGGGAAGTGGCGAAGTTGATGGCGGCGCGCCCGCGATACTTCGTATCCCCTCCGCCGGGTGGAGGCGCGGAGCTACCCCTCACCAACGAGGGCGGCGAATCCACGGAAGATCGCGTGACGCTAACGCGCGACGAATTGGATGCTTTGATTGATGAAGCGGTGCGGAAGGATCGCAGCCGCCGCTGAAGAAATGAGTCGTAAGTTTTAAGTTCCAGATAGCAGACCATTCCGAACTGTGCGATTTTGCTCTCCGGTAGCCTGCGGGTGTGTCAGAATAAAACGCGGTGCGTTTATGCGTTTCACACTCACGTCTGTGGTTGTTTTGTCGTTGTGCCTCTCTTCTTTCCTTGGTGCAACTCCACCTGGGCAAACCCAAGGGGGAACCATGAAAATCTCTAGTGCTTCATTTTCTGCCGGCGAAATGATCCCGAAAAAATTTACCTGTGATGGGCCGGACGCTTCGCCGAAGCTCAATTGGACCGAGCCTCCGGCAAAGACACAAAGCTTCGCGCTGATCATGGACGACCCCGATGCTCCGGCGGGCACGTGGGTCCATTGGGTACTGTTCGGTCTGCCTGCGGACACGAGGGAGCTTGCGGAAGGAGTGGCAAAACAGGAGCAGCTTGCGAATGGCGCGCGGCAGGGGCGAAACGATTTCGGCAAAATCGGCTATGGAGGACCGTGTCCGCCGCCCGGCAATCCGCACCGGTACTTCTTCAAGCTTTACGCGCTGGACGCCAAGCTGAATTTGAAAGCGGGTGCGGCGAAGGCGGACGTCGAGCGCGCCATGAAGGGACATATCCTCGCGCATGCGGAAATGATTGGGAAGTATGGCCGTTGAGCTGTACGACGGGTAGAATTTCTGCATGGCGCAAGGGAATCGGTTGGCCGGGCCAAGGAATCTTAAGATATTCAGTCTTTTGATGGGAATGACGCTCTGCGGGTCAGGGCTTCTTTGCGCGTTCCTGTATGGCCAGTCGGCGAAGCCTGACACAAATACAAGCCCCAAAGAAGTCGCGCTGCAAGTGATCGTCGTAAATACTCGCGAACAGGCCAATCACGTCCTGGAGCGGCTCAAGGCGGGCTACGACTTTGCCGCGCTCGCCAAAGAAAAATCCATCGATCCGACCGCCGATTCCGGCGGCTACATGGGACGAATGGAACCGACGTCCTTAAGGCCTGAGTTGCGCGAGGCTCTAAAAGGAGTTGGTCCCGGACAGATCTCGGCCGTCACTCGAATTCCATCGGGCTACGCCATTCTGAAGGTCCTACCGGAAAGGAAGGCAGCAGAAATCGAGAATGCTCCCAAAGCGCGGCTGCAAGCGCTGTCCGCGTTTGGAAGCGTGCTGAAGTCGCCGGGGATTTCCGGCTTTGGCGACGCGAACGACGCTCTGCTGCGATTTCCCAAGCCGCAGGGCTGGGAGCGGGATTTCGTCCTTGGCTGCCAAATGCGCATGCAATCGCTGACGGCGGCGATGGAAGGAATGGAGAAAGTTCTTGCTCCTTCAAATCGCCAGGCGCTCGAGCAACAACCACCTTTGGACGTGATGCAAGAACATGTGGCCCTGGGCGAGCTTGATTCCTATCAAGGGAATATGGATGCCGCCATCGAGCAGTATGAAGAGGCCTACCGCATAGCCTCGGAAAAAGTTCCCCAGGCGATCCCCTTGATGGACTTCACGCTCGGCGTTGCTTATCTGCATCGTTCGGATATGGTGAACGAAGCTTTTAGCGCCCCCCGCGAAAAATGCCTGTTCCCGATGCGTCCGGGCAATGCCTATAAGAAAACTGCGGATGCGCAGAAGGCCATCGAGCACTTTTCAAAATGCCTGGAATACAGGCCGCAATCGCTGGACAGCCGATGGTTTATGAATCTTGCTTACGCGACTTTGGGGGAATATCCAGACGAAGTGCCGGAAAAATACCGCATTCCGTTGTCCGCATTTGAATCCAAAGAGAGCGCCGCACGCTTCGTCGATGTGGCGCCAGCTGCGGGGGTTGATACCTTTTCCATGGCGGGCGGCGTGATTGTGGACGACTTTGAAAACAACGGACGGCTCGACATTCTCACGTCCAGCATGGATATGTGCCAGCCGCTCCGCTACTTCCACAATAACGATGACGGGACCTTTACCGACCGCGCCAGGGAAGCCGGGCTGGTGAAGCAACTAGGCGGACTAAACATTATCCAGACGGATTACAACAACGATGGGTGCACGGACTTTTTGGTCCTGCGTGGAGGGTGGGAATTTCCGGAAAGGCTGTCGCTGATGAAGAACAACTGCGACGGCACTTTTACCGATGTCACCGACGCCAGCGGCCTGGGAGAGGCGCTCGTCGCCTCGCAAACGGCGGTTTGGGCGGACATCAACAACGACGGCCTGCTGGACCTTTTTGTGGGAAACGAAAGCGGCGGAAATCAGCTCTTCCTGAATAAGGGGGACGGGACGTTCGAAAATATTTCGCATTCCGCAGGCATTGACAACACTGGTCAAACCAAAAGCGTGGTTGCGGCGGATTATGACAACGACGGCTATGTGGATTTTTACGCCACCGACTATCTGGGCCAAAACCATCTTTACCACAATAACCACGACAACACGTTCACCGATGTTGCGGCGCAGGCGGGTGTCGCGGGGGTGGGGCCGAGCTTCGTTGCCTGGTTCTTCGACTACGACAATTGCGGCTTGCCAGACTTATTTGTGACAAGCTACTTCGTCTCCGTGGATGAATCCATACGAACGTATCTGGGTCTTCCGCACAACGCGGGCACCTTAAAGCTCTATAAGAATCTGGGGAATGGAACGTTTAAGGATGTGACGGTGGAGACGGGCCTCGACAAGGTGTTTATGCCCATGGGAGCGAATTTCGGGGACATCGACAATGATGGATTCCTGGACATTTACCTGGGCAACGGCAATCCGTCCTATGCTTCGGTGCTGCCGCACGTGCTGCTGCGGAATCACGAGGGGAAATACTTTGTGGACGTGACGGCTTCTTCGGGAACCGGCGAGCTTCACAAGGGGCACGGTGTCGCGTTTGCGGATTTACAGCGCCGCGGGTACGAAGACATTGTGACGGAGACGGGAGGAGCGACGCCGGGTGATCGCCATACGTTACGGCTGTTCGCGAATACGGCCAGCGGGAACGACTGGATTAATCTCAAGCTTGTGGGCGTGAAGAGCAACCGGGCCGCGATTGGAGCTAGGATTAAAGTCACGGTGAAGAACGAAGGGAAAGAGGCGCGCGCGATCTACCGCACAGTGGGAAGCGGCGGGTCTTTTGGAGCGTCTCCTTTGGAGCAGCACATCGGTTTGGGAAAATCCGCGCAGATCGAGAACATCGAAGTGTATTGGCCCGCGAGCAGCACGCATCAATCTTTCACCCGCGTGGGCAAGAACCAGTTTTGGGAAATCCGCGAAGACAGCAAACAAGTGAAACGCCTTGACCGGCGTGAGGTTCCCTTTCGGATGTCGAAGCCCCAACCCGCTGCCTCGGCACAACAAGAGCGCGGCGAGCCTGCCTGGGTGAGGCCATGAGACGGAGTTTTCGGCGGATCGCGCAGGGGAACTGCTCGCGGGGAAGGCTGCATTTAGTGCTTATCGCTTTGCTCGCAGCATTTCCTGTGTTCGCGCAGCAAAAGTACGCGGCAAAAGGCTTGGTCCTGGGAGTCGACAAACAACACCGAATCATGACCGTCTCGTGTGAAAGCATTCCCGGTTACATGGATGCGATGACCATGCCGATTGAGGTGCGCGAGGCAAAGGAACTCGACGGCCTGGCGCGGGGCGCGATGATCGAGTTTTCTCTGGTCGCGGACAAAGAGCATCCTTACGCGGAAAGCGTGCGCATTCGAAATTTTGACAGCCTGGAGCTCGACCCGTTATCGGCGCGGCGGTTGCGATTGCTCGATGGAGCCATGAACCCGGCTCTTTCGCCGGATCGCATCCTGAAGATTGGGGAACCGGCTCCGGACTTTTCGCTAGTGGATCAAAATCACGAGCGCGTGACGCTTTCTCAGTTCGGCGGGAAGGTCGTAGCCATCACGTTCGTCTATACGCGCTGCCCGTTTCCTAATTTTTGCTTCCGGCTCACGAATAACTTTGCGCGGCTGCAGAAGCGATTTGCCAGCGAAATGGGCCGCGAGCTGATCTTGTTGACGATTACCCTGGATCCGGTTCACGACCAGCCCGACGCGCTTGCCGAATACGGACGAACGTGGAACATTGACCCGAAAGGCTGGCACTTGCTGACCGGCCCGCCTGCCGAGGTTCAGAAATTCTGCGATCGGTTTGGCGTGGCGTTCTATCCGGATGAAGGGTCATTCATTCACTCGCTGCACACGCTAATGATCGACCGCCAGGGAAAGCTCGCGGCCAATCTGGAAGGAAATGAGTTCACCGCGGAGGAGCTCGGCGACCTGGTCCAAAGTGTTCTCAAGAAATAGAGGGCCCGCGGTGAAGGGTTGACGAGTTCTGCGTCAATGAGTTTGCCGTATTGTCGCAACTTCGTTCCTGCTTCTTTTCTTGGGTAGAATTCAATACGATTATCCCCGTCGGAAGGATGGTTCAATGACGCCTCTAAGCAATCGTCTGGTCTGTGTGCTTTTTTTGTGCGCTTGCTCCACCGCCATCGCGCAAGAGACGGCTCCGCCGCCAAAATTTCAAATTCCCGCGGACAAGCTTGCTGCTTTTGTCGGGCAGTATGCCTATGACGACGATCCCGATCTCATTCGTTCCATCTCTCTGGAAGGCTCCCGCCTGTTCATGGAATCCGCCCGTACCCGGAAAGTGGAACTCCTCCCGCAATCGGAAGATACTTTCTCTGGTCTCAATACTAATGTGAAGTTCAAGTTCCTGCGCTCCGCAGAAGGAAAAGTCACCGGCTTCAACCGCGTCGTTGAACAAAGGACCGATCGCGCTGCCAAAATCAGCGATCAGCCTTTTCAGTTCAACAAACCAGAGTACACGCGCCAAGAAGTCATGATTCCCATGCGCGACGGCATCAAGCTTCACGCCGTCATCTTGCGCCCCAAGGACTACAACGAGCCGCTACCCTTCCTCATGGAGCGCACTCCCTACGGCGTGGACGGAAACACGCCGGACAACATCAACCCCGGAGAGCCCGAACTCGCAGCCAGCCGCTACATTTTTGTTTTCGAGGATATTCGCGGCCGCTACAAATCCGAGGGGACTTTCGTCATGAGCCGTCCGATGGCCGACCATCACGATCCCAAGCTCGTGGACGAAAGCACCGACACTTATGACACCGTGGACTGGCTCCTCAAAAACATTCCAAACAACAATGGCCGCGTGGGAGTCTTTGGCGTTTCTTACCCGGGTTTTCTCGCTATGGCCGCCGGCATCGACCCGCACCCGGCGGTAAAGGCCATTTCCCCGCAGGCGCCCATGATTGATGTCTGGATGGGTGACGATTTCTTTCACAATGGCGCGTTCCGCGAAACTTACGGGTACGACTACACGCTGGGAATGGAAAGCTCCAAAGAAAACGCATTTTCGAAGCTCGATGAAGATGCGTACGATTTCTTTCTGCACTCCGGCTCGTTCGCGGCCGCCGCCAAGCACGATGGTGTGGACAAACTACCCACGGGCGTCGCTTTTCTGCAGCACCCCGCCTACGATGAGTTCTGGCGCGCGCGCGGCGTGGAGTGGCATCTCAGCCAGCCCACGGTCCCCACTCTGTTCGTCGGCGGCTTCTGGGATCAAGAAGATATGTTTGGCCCGCAGGAAGCTTATGCCAGGCTCGAGCCTCATGACACGCATCACGAGAACTTTCTGGTAATCGGTCCTTGGAATCACGGCCAATGGGGCGGCACCACGCGGCATCTTGGCGATATTTATTTCGGCGAGCCCACTACCGACGAGTTTCGCAAGCGCTACGAAGCGCCGTTCTTCGCGCATTATTTGAAAGACGAAGGCGGATTCAGCTTGAAGGACACCTCGTCGTTTGAAAGCGGCAGCAATCGCTGGCGCGAATACACGCACTGGCCGCCTGTGGAGAGCAAGGCACAGAATCTCTATCTTGCTGCTGACGGCTCGCTCGTTCTTTCTTCAGCGGAACCGAAAAACACGGCGCGGGATAAAAAGAGCGCCGCGAATTATCGCGAATACGTCTCCGATCCGGCCAATCCCGTGCCCTATCGCCATCGGCCGATTCAGGCCACTTACGCGCAAGGATCGAAGTGGTATACGTGGATGGTCGAGGATCAGCGTTTCGTTTCCGGCCGTCCTGACGTCGCCACATGGACGACTCCGCCGCTCGATCATGACGTTACCGTCGCGGGGGATGTGATCGCCGATCTCTTCGCCTCCACGTCGGGAACGGACGCCGACTGGGTGGTGAAGCTGATTGATGAATATCCCGAGGCGGTGTTGGCGACCTCCTCAGCCCCATCCGCAACCTCCACATCGAATGCGACGCGGCCTGATATGTCCGGATATCAGCTTATGGTCAACGGAGAAATTTTTCGCGGGCGCTACCGAAAAAGCTTTGAACACCCCGACGCCATCCCGGCTAATGAAGCTGAGGAATACCGCTTCAGCCTGCACGCGGCGGATCACACTTTTCTCAAGGGCCATCGCATCAAGGTCCAGGTGCAAAGCACGTGGTTCCCTCTCTACGATCGCAATCCGCAGAAGTTTCTCCCCAATATCATGATCGCGGCCCCCGAGGATTTTGTCAAGGCTACCGTGCGCGTCTATCCCACTTCTCACCTCATTCTGCCCCTTGCGCCGTGACGAATGCCGGCACGCTTTTTAGGTGGCGGTCCTGTGCTTTTTAGTTCGCGTTGACAGGCGAAGAAAAGGCGGCAATACTGGCGCGCAGGGTTTGAGTTAGAAAACGATGATAGGGCAACTTCGCGGACGACTCGCGGAAAAAAGACCGAACCAGGTGCTCGTGGACGTAGGTGGCGTCGGGTACCTGGTGCAAGTGCCGCTTTCGACTTACGCCGCGCTTGGCGAACTGCACACCGAGGTTACCCTGCTGATTCACACGCACGTGCGCGAAGATGCGCTGGCGCTGTTTGGGTTTGTTTCCTCGCGCGAGAAGCATTTTTTTGAGCTGCTGATTTCGGCTTCGGGGGTAGGCCCGGCGCTGGCGTTGAAAATTCTTTCCGGGATGAGCGTGGAAGAACTGGTTCCGGCGATTCGCGGCGGCGACCTGGTGCGACTGACGAAAATCCCCGGCGTGGGGAGGAAAACGGCGGAGCGCATCGTGGTGGAACTGAAAGACAAGCTCGAGGCGGTGGCCATCGAAACGGAGAAGCCCGCGGTGGCGTCTCCGGCAGGCGTGGAAGCAGACGTCGTCTCGGCGCTCGTGAATTTGGGCTACGACACGCGCACAGCAGAAGACGCGGCGGCCGAAGCGAAACGCGCGGCAGGCGCGGGGAATTTTGAGAAGCTGTTGCGGGCGACACTGCAATCTCTAAGCGCGCCCAAAGGCCGCGCGCGTGGCGCATGAGGCAAATCGATTCCGATCTCCGGCGCTGGCAAACGATGAGCAACCAATAAATGGCGGACGCTTCTGCAAAACGGATGATGCAACAACGGCAGCCGCAGCGGATTGTTTCCGGCGCGGCGTATGAAGAAGACGCGCGCCTTGACGTCAGCGTGCGGCCGCGGCGGCTTGAGGAATACATCGGGCAGAAGCGCGTCAAGGAAAACATTCAGATTGCCATTGACGCCGCGCGCAGCCGCGATGAAGCGCTGGACCACGTGCTGCTTTATGGGCCACCCGGGCTTGGCAAAACGACGCTGGCACAGATTATCGCCAACGAACTCAACGTTCCCATCAAGACGAGCGCGGGGCCGCTACTGGAACGGAAAGGTGACCTCACGGCGATTCTGACGTCGCTTGAAAAGAAAGAGGTTTTCTTCCTCGACGAAATCCACCGGCTGCAGGCCGCGGTCGAAGAGGTCCTCTATCCCGCGATGGAGGATTTTCGCGTGGACCTGATCATTGGCCAGGGGCCGGGGGCGCGCATTCATCCTTTCCAGTTGAGCCACTTCACCCTGGTAGGCGCAACAACGCGCGCGGGGTTGATCACCGCTCCGCTGCGTTCGCGCTTCGGCATCGTGCACAGGCTGGATTTTTACACGCCGGAAGATTTGCTCATCATCATTCACCGCTCGGCGAAAATCCTGAATATCGAAATGGACGAAGGCGGCGCGGAAGAAATCGCGCGCCGCTGCCGGGGTACCCCGCGCATCGCCAATCGCCTGCTGCGCCGCTCGCGCGATTTCGCCGAGGTGCGCGCCGCGGGACGCATCACGCGCGCCGTGGCGCAGGAAGCGCTGCAAATGCTCGGCGTGGATGAAAACGGCCTGGATGAAGTGGACCGCAACCTGATGCTGGCGCTGCTCGACAAGTATGGGGGCGGTCCCGTCGGCCTCGGAACACTGTCCGCAGCGCTTGCCGAAGAAGAAGACGCGATCGAAGAAATGTACGAGCCTTACCTCATGCAGATCGGCATGATCGACCGCACACCCCGCGGCCGCGTGGCCACGCCACGCGCGTACGAGTATTTTGGCCGGGAAGCACCGCGGCGTCAGCCGCGGTTGTTTTGAGAACGAATTGCGGACGCTACCCTCGTCAGGCCCAGCTTACTTCTGCTGTGAATCTTTGATCTTCTTCAAAGCTTCCTTGGCGCTTGGGTTTGACGGATCCAGGCCAAGAGCCTTTTCGTAATTCTCTTGCGCTTTCTTGACATCACCGGCTTTCAAGTAGCCCTCCGCTAGGCTGTCCCAAACGTTCGAGGAGTCGGGGAACGTTTCGGCGTTCAATTGGAAGATTTTAATCGCTCCTGCTGCATCATTGCCCTCCAACAGGGTGTACCCAAAAACATTCAGCGAGCCTTCGCCAAAATCAAAGGCGGCCCGGCCATAATATTTCTTCTTGAGGTCGGCGTAGTCGTCGAGCGCCGCCTGAATTCCTTTTTTCCGGTACTGTTCGCTTAGCTCCTCATCGAGGGTCATGGGCCGCGGCCGGCCATGGTGGCAGGTGTGACACCACATGTTGACCCGCTTGTCGCCGCTAGGCTCAATCTTTTTCAAGTGGTCTTCGATGTCGCCGAGCATCCGGTACATTTCCCGGGCGCGGTTCTTGTTAGGATTCTCGTCCGAGGCAAAATCATAGGTGCTCAGTGGCTTGCCTTCGTCTCCCTTGTGGCAGTACGAACAACGGACTCCCAACGCTCTGGTGAATCCGATCATCACCGGCCGGAGCCGCGTGCCCGGCCAATCCTTCGGCAAGACTTGGAGGTTCTTCGGTTTCTCCGGCCAGTTCCAGGTATCCTGAGCTCGGCCCCCGAGCGCGAACAATAGAAGTAAGCAAAACATGCCAGCAAACCTGACAGCGAGCGAGGATTTCATAGGGTTAGCCCTCCCAAGGACACAGAGATATCGACTGGCTTTGGTGTTATAGACGCACGGGCAATGCATTTGGGGCCGGATGTTAGGCCTCTCAAAACCCCAAGTCAATTGGCGTGGGATTCGCTCTAGTGCCGGTATGAGGGAAAATCCTTTCCATTGGTACTTTGTACCTATGAGCAGTTTCCTCCGAATCACACCTGCCCTTCGCCATGCTTTCAGGAAGAAAAAGCCTTCGATAGGCTGGAACTGTAAGACAAGGAAACGAGTCCGCGCGTCGCCTCCCCGTAGACGCCAGCTCAAAGAAAAAACTCAAAACAGGGAATGGAAACCGAAGATGGAGATGAACGCGAAAAAGAGAGTAGCGCATATTTTGCTGGCGATGGGATTGAGCTTCGCGGGAGCGGGCGTGCATGCGCAGGAAACGCGCAAGACGCTTAACAACCCGACCCCGGTCTATCCAGAAACCGCACGCCAGTTTCGCCTGACCGGAGTCGTAAAGGTGCAAGTCCTGGTCGCGCCGGACGGCCAAATCAAGGATGTCAAAGTCATTGGCGGACACCCGCTGCTGGTAAGCGCGGTTCAGGACACGCTGAAAAACTGGAAATACGCGCCCGCCAGCAGCGAGACCACCGTAACGCTGGTGTTCAATTTTCACCCGTAACACCGATGCAGCTGCAAGAAGCAAAAAGAACGGGTCTGAAGACCCGCCACTACAAGAAACGGCAACTCGCGCTAGGGAGCCGCGCTTTCAAAGAGCAGGCTTGAACACGTGAGGCCGGATTCCGCTTTCTGGAGTTCAGAAATATCGAGCATTGTGACGCGATAGTCCAGAGAGCCGATCCTCCCGCGCGTTTTTGGAAACGACGCCGGAACGATGACCGTGCCGCCGAGAGCGAGCGCGTTAGCAGCGTGAGGTTCTGAAGGATCCACATCAATCCAGTCGAAGCCGGCGAAAGGCGCAGTGTCGAACCAGGCGCGATTCGCAAGCAGCGTGTTGTCGGCGATCCAGGTGACTGCTGACTTCAAATGCAAACAGCCAGTCACTGGAACAGGGATAACCTCATAGCCATACGGCTTGACGAGCACCGTGAGCTGGCGAATGCCTTCGGCGTTGCTGCGCTTCGTCAATCCCACAAAAAGCTTGCGGCCGATGCGGAGAACGTCTCCTCCTTCCAACGTTCCGGGAAGCTGAACGTGGGCAAGCTTGCGATATTTCGAAAGCTCCTGCGCCAAAGAAGGGGACTCGGCGCGGCGGCTCTCTGTGCCGAGCGGCAGGATGACCGCGATTTCGTCCAGGACCATGGCGGGATCTTCCACAAACATAGAGTCGGGGAGATCGGGCTCAGGGGAGAGGGAGACAACGCGCGCGCCTAACTTCGCAAGAAGCACTTCGTACGCCTGATGCTGGTGCTGCGCGCGGGCCAGGTCAATCGGCTTGCGGTCAATGAAAGACAGCTCACAACGAACAATGGCTGGACTGACGGCGCGGGTAATGGCGGTGAGCATAACGAGCAAGCAGTGTACATGAGAACGCTGAGGAGCATTCTGCTGACGCGGCTTTTTTACTCAATTGAAGCCTGAAGACAAATGCCCAGACAGAATGCCCAGGCCGGGATTTTTTTGATGGACGCTATGGCTTCGTCTAGAGAAGCGCTTTTTCAAGGATGTGAAGGAGAAGCAGCGCCAAGGAGTGACTCGAGACCGGCGAGGGATGGCTTATCCAGAAGCGCATGATGCCGGCACCAAGGAGCATCCCTGCGAGAATCAAGCCGATGGCGCCGAGAACCACCCATAGGTCGGATTTCGAAAACTTGAAAAACCCGGCGTTCGGAGAGGTCTGTCCTTCTTCTCGATGTGCCCCGTTTTGCGGGAAGCGCGAATTTCCGACGCGGTTGGAGATTTCCGGTTGAACGAGAAGGGAGTACCCTTTTCTCGGGATGGTCTCGACGTAGAGAGGCTTGTCAGTAGAATCCCCCAAGGCTATCCGAAGTTTGTTAACTGTGGTATTTACATTAGCGTCGTAATTGACATGCGTATCTGCAGGCCACAGGCGCATGCGCAACTCTTCGCGCGTAACGACTTCGCCTGGCTTTTCGAGTAGCGTAAGAAGCGTCTGGTAGACCTTCCCTTGAAGCTTCAGCCGGATTCCATTCCGCGTGACTTCCTGCCTCTGCTGATCAATCCGGAAAGGCCCAAAATGGATATAACGACCTGAAGAAAGCAAGCCTGGCCCGGGAATCGTAGGATTATCCGGTTCCTGCATCGCGATCACTTCCGATGGCATAGACGGTCACCCTTACCCCTTTACAGTCTATAGACGTAAGAACCTGTAGAGTGTTTTCCTGAATTACGAATGATTTCGCACATAAGTTCCATCGCCAACTGGTTGACACAGATCACTTTTGGAAGCAAACCGTTGTATTTGCCGCAGCTTTCTTGATGTTACGTCGCGTTACAGGCCTGGTGTTTAGATGTGATTTACAAAAAAGCCGGATTTTTCAATCGTTTGGAGGTTGAGCCATTTTTTGTCGGCTTCTAAGCTCAGAGTCTCTATAATCCGAAAACTCAAAGTTGTGCTTCGTCTTAGTGTAATTTCAGTCTCGATAAGCGGGAGGGTGCAGCGTGCTTAAATTACCAAGGATTCTCCAAAAGCGAACAGGTGTTCGAATCCGGACACTGGGATTGCTGATTGTCGTTAGCGCCCAGGGCGGAGCGCAGGCTCCATCACAAACCATTGGACCGGAGCGAACGAGCCGAGTTGCTTGCAGCCCTTCCGCAAAACCTGCGGAACCAGCCAGGGAAAAGGCGTGGAGAATTCTTCACGACGGTTTGAAAAATACAAGTGCCGACAAGAGGTCTCAGGCCGTTCGCGCGCTGGGCTTGCTGACAGGGAACGCCGAGGCACAAAAATCGGCGGTCCTCGCGCTTAGAGATGAGAAACCGAATGTGAGGCAGGCGGCCGCCCATGCCCTGGGCGCGATGCGCGCAGAAAATGCGAAGGGTAATCTCGAGGAAGCGTTGGGAGATTCCGAACCAAGTGTGGTGCTGGCGGCAGCGAATTCGCTGTTGCTGCTTCATGACGATGTGGGCTATGACACGTATTACGAGGTGCTTACCGGAGAGCGACGCGCGAGTAAAGGGCTGATCAAAGAGCAGTTGGACACGCTAAAGGACAAAAAGAAGGTTGCGCAGATGGGGTTTGAAGAAGGGATCGGGTTCGTACCTTTTGGCGGGATCGGCTACGAGATTTTCAAGACGGTGACGAAAAACGATTCTTCGCCGATACGTGCGGCGGCGGCAAAGAAACTGGCGCACGATCCCGAGCCGGACGCGGGCGAAGCACTGGCAAGAGCCGCTGCGGACAAGAACTGGAGGGTGCGCGCGGCGGCGCTGGACGCGATCGCCCTCCGCGAGGATGCATCCTTGGTTTCCAGAATTGTTTCCGCGCTGGAAGACAAGAACGACGTGGTGCGCTTCACGGCGGCAGCGTGCGTGGCACATTTGAGCGGCCGATTCGAAAAGACCAATGGCGCGAGTGCTTCCAAACCCTAGCGGTTCTGATGAAAGGATTCTCAATTTCCTGAAGAGGCGGCGTTGGGCAGCACGGAAATTTCCACGCTCGAAGGAAAATGCTTCGAGCGATAGATGCGCTGCGTTGCTTTCTGGTAGTCCGATTCCTGCGCTTCAAAAATATTGGGAACGAACTTCTGCGGGTTGCGGTCAATGATGGGAAACCAGGTGCTTTGCACCTGGACCATGATGCGATGGCCTTTCTTGAAGACGTGGTTTGCGGTGTGCAGATCGACCTTAAACGGCGTGACCACGCCAGGTTGAATCGGCTCGGGCTTTTCGAAGGAATTGCGGAAGCGTCCGCGGAAGACTTCATCGGCAATCATCAGCTCGTAGCCGGAGAGCTGCCACTTTTCCTGATATTTTTCGGGGTAGACATCGATGAGCTTCACGATCCAATCGGAGTCGCTGCCGGTTGTGGAAGCGAAGAGTTTGGCAGTGACTTGACCGGCCAGCGTGACATCCTCTTTCAGTTCATCGGTTTGCCACGTGAGCACGTCGGGGCGGTTGTCTACAAATCGCTGGTCCTGCACCAACCACGTAAACCAACTACCGGGATGATCTTCGGGATAGGTCATGTCAATGGGACGCTGGCGATACGGCACGGGATGCGC
>Ga0079221_10000254_pt1 | contig 13590 bp, 11 predicted proteins | sample GAAS200_FD_75069 | JGI IMG/M metagenome (GOLD analysis project Ga0079221, IMG submission 75069) | Agricultural soil microbial communities from Georgia to study Nitrogen management - GA AS200 | ecosystem: Environmental > Terrestrial > Soil > Agricultural land | place: USA: Georgia | collected... | reverse complement strand
CGCTGTGTTTGGCGCCCTGAACACCATGTATTCGGCCGTCGCCGATCGCGGGAAGGAAATTGCTACCATGCGCGCTCTCGGTTTTGGCGGTCCTGCGGTTGTCTTCTCCTTTCTGCTCGAAGCCTTGCTTATTTCTTTCGTGGGAGGCCTTCTCGGATGCCTTGCCGTCCTGCGATTAAACGGCTTGACCACCAGCACCATCAATTTTCAGACCTTTTCGAATCTTGCTTTTGCTTTCAAGATCACTCCCGGCCTGCTCGCGGGAGGCATCATTTTTGCTCTCATCATGGGCGTTCTCGGCGGCTTCTTTCCCGCTGTCCGCGCGGCCCGTCTTCCCGTAGCCACCGCCCTTCGCGAGTTGTAAGACGCGATTCCCTGCTCGCTGGCGTTTCAGCTTGGTCGAGCAAGGACAACGATAGAAGAATTCATCGCACAAAAAAAAGAAGAGGCCTTTTCGGAAGGCCTCTTCTCGTTTTCTCCTCACTTAGTACTTAAAACTTCTGACTTAAGACTTCCTCAGTCCGCCAGCTTCAGTTTTTCGAGATACGCGTTATACGCGGCTTTGACCTTGGCCGCGTCTGGCGGTTTCCCTTTTGCTTCCCAGATTGGGGTCAGGAAATCGTCTATAGCTTTATCAATCTCATCGAAGAGTTTGCGATTGGTCTTTGAGAGCGCGGTGTCGCCGCCGTAGTCTTCCGCTTTGTCCCAGACTCTCTCCAGCACGCGTCCCATCGCCGCCGCTCCCGCGATGTCGCCTTTCTGGAAATCCAGATAAATGTGCTGTGCCAGAGCGCGATAGGGCCCCATCTTGCTGTTATCCACGCCGTTGGCTTGCGCAACCTTCTTTTCTTGCGCCATGGCAGGGTACCCGACCGTGCCTGGAAGTAGCGCCAGTGCCAGAAAAAGTATGGCTTGCGCCACCCTTTGGTATGAACTTCTCATAGTCTCTCCCTCGCTCGTCAACGATTCCGCTATCTCCAAATGGGCAATGATATTTATGCGCTGCCCAGCCTTTTTAGCACAAACCGGCTTCCCGTTAATCCTGCACGGCAGGGCTTTTGTTAGCAAAGAGGCAAGCACGCCCCGTGTTTCCGCCCGCCTATTGCCATGTACATCACCTCGCCTTGACCCCGCATGCCCCTCTGTTAGCCTGAAAGAGGGCCAATTTCTTCGGAAATTCATGAGTGCTATAGGACATCAGGCTATGCAAATGCGGCAGTGCGCGTTCTGCGGAAAAAGGATCGCCGCACAGTTGAACCAGTGTCCCTTTTGCCGCGAGATGCAGCCGCAAGTGCGTCTGTCCCGCTCTTCCAGCGGCGCCGGCGGCCAGCAAATCCGCCGCGGGCTCTTGTACATGCTGCTGGCAGGCGTGATCTATTACTTTGCCGCGGGCTATGCGAAGCCGCTGGAACTCCCCGTTGCCATTCAGCCCGCCGTCGTTAATTATCTGTCTCCGCTGCTTTTTCTGGGCGGCTTGGGACTCACGCTTTACGGCCTCGTTCTAAAGGCCAAATCCTGATCTGCCTCTCAATTACCCCCCCTCGCGCCGCCGCAGGCTTGCGAATTTCTGCCTTTCCACTCTAAGTCAACCCACCTGTACCGAGGTACAACGTGACCGATTCGGGGAGTACTTTCCAGCGAAGCCCCAGCGTTTTCCCCGCTCCGTGGCCTACTGGAGGCGAGGCCGGATGCGATTACCTCTCCGCGCATTCCAATAAAATCCTCGACGAGGTAAATATGAAGGCAAATGTTCTCAAGGTCTCGCTCCTAGCTCTGGGTTTGTCCGCTTTCCTGACCGTTGGTGCGCAGCACGCTGCGGCGCAGGGGCCCGCCGGTGCCGGCGCTTCCGAAGCCGCGAAGTCCACTTCCGTTAGCGCGCATTCTTTGAATCCCATCAAGTGGGTGAAGAAAGACAAGAAGTCCGCGGATGCGAACGGCAGCCGCAGCGACATCGAGAAGAAGCTCACTCCCAAGCTGCAAGCGCAAGGACTTCTCCCCGCCAGCTCCAATGCCACAGAAGCCTGCTCCGCGTTTACGGCTCTTAACGAATGCCTTGCGGCGCTTCACGCCAGCCACAACCTTGGACTGAATTTCACCTGCATGAGTGCTGCCATGACCGGCGTGCATACCAATGCCGACGTCTCCGGTTGCAAAGTGGCCGACGGCGAAAAGGCGCTGCCGTTGAACAAGGCGATCCATGCCATGAATCCTGAAGCGGATGCCAAAGGCGCCACCAAGAACGCCGAACAGCAAGCCAAGGACGACCTGAACAATCTCGGCTCGTAAGTTTCATTCCAGCCGGAACGTTCCACCGAGTTTCATCGAGGCGAGGAGCGCAGTGCGCGTTCCTCGCCTTCTTTTTTTTGAGGCGCGTAAGAAACGAATTCCTCAGCCCGTGTAGCGGCCGCCTTCTTAGGCGGGCCAAAATCAACTGGAAGCCGCGCGGCTGGAAGAAATAGACGAAGAAGCTGCAGAGGAAGAGTCGGACGCGGAGGATGGCACATCGGTATCCGTCGTGGCTGAGGCCGCCGTGGCGCGGTAGCGCACAATTAGCAGCGTAAGATCATCCGCCTGGCGCGCCCCGCGGGTGAAATTTTCCACGGCTTCGAGCACGCATTTCTGCAAATGTTCGAGCGGGCATTCCACTTGCCCGGTCAAAACTTTCTTCAACCGCGGCACGCCAAACATCTCATCATCAGGATCCATCGCTTCCGTCACGCCATCCGTGAAAAGCACCAGTGTGTCGCCCGGTTCGAGTTTGAGGCTCGCCGCGGTGTATTGCGCCTCGGGCACCAGCCCCACCGGGAACGAACCTTCTGTAAACGCTTCTTCAGCCGCGCCGCGCCGAATCAAAAACGGCGAGGGATGCCCCGCATTGATGAATTCCAGATGCCCGTCATTATCAAGCAACCCAAAAAACACGGTAGCGTAGCGGCCCACCTCCGTGTGATCGCAGAGAAAACGATTTACGTGGTTGAACACGCGCGCCGGGTCCGTGCCCAGCGTCATCCCGGAAAGCGCGCCCTGCAGCATCGTGGTCACAATGGCCGCGCCAAGCCCTTTTCCGGAAACGTCCGCGATGACAAACGCAGTACGGCCGTCGCCCAAGGGGAAAACGTCGAAATAGTCGCCTCCCACGGACAAGCATGGGAAATTCACGCCGGCCACGGCAAATTCGGGCGTATTGGGAAAATTGCGCGGCAGCAGCGCCTGCTGAATATCCCGCGCAATGTTGATTTCCTGCTCCAGGCGCAGTCGTTCGCGTTCACGCTCAACCAGCCGCGCATTGTGCAGAATGGTCGAGGCGTCGGCGGCCAGGGCGTCCAGAATCTGCCGGTCGAGCTTGGAGAATGCCGCCGGCCGGCGGGAATCCAGGTAAAGGACGCCGAGAAACTCGCCGCGCTTGATGTTGACCATGGATTCCTGCGTGTTCGCGCGCGCCATGGCCCACAGCGGAAGGACCACGACGGCGCGCAGCCGCTGCGCCACGACGCTCTGCGCCGCCTGCAAATCCATCTCCGCCTGCGCCAGATCTTCGGTGATGACGGGAGCCTGTTGCCGGAGCGCCAGTTGAATGGCGGTCTGGCTGGGTGTGACGCTCTCTGGAGGAAGGCGCAGGCCGCCGCTGCGGCGCGCCAGTTTCACTTTGAGTGTGCCGACGGCGTCCGTTTCAAGCAGCAAGCCGCGGTCCGCGTCGGTAACAGAAACGGCGTGATCGATCATGTTGGCGAGGACTTCATCCAGCGGCAACTGCGAGTGCAGCAGGGAAGTCGCTTCCAGGAGAAGATTCAGCTTGCGAAGCCCGCCGCCGCTCGGCTCGGAGCTGGTGATGTGTTCGATCTTCGTGAGCAAATGCGGGATGGATGCCTCGTCCGAGCCGCTGGAGAAGCGGAAGAAAATTTCGTAGGAATCCTCCAGGCCAAAGGTGATGACGTCGCCATTTTGCAGCTCACGGCTCTCCACTTTTTCGCCATTGATGAACAGCCCGCGGCGCTGCCCGCGATCCTCAATGTAAAAGCGGTTGGCTTCGATGACGATGGCCGCGCAATTGCGCGAAATGCGCCGGTCGGAAAGCTGCAGATGGTTGCCAGTCTCCGCGCCCCGCCCAATCAGAAAAGGCGTCTGCGTCACGCGGACATAGCGCCGCGCGCCGTCCGGAGAGACGACTTCGAGAACGGCATCCTCGCCTGGGAGAACAGTTTCCGACACGGGTGATTTCCAGTGCCCGCATTGTAGCACGCGGGAAAACGACAGTGGCGAGTAGCTAGTGGCGAGAAGAGCCGAAGGACCGGAAGCTGGCGAAAGGCAGCCCACGCCTGCAAACCCTGCACGCATGGGCCATTTAGGATTCTTAGCGATCGAGAGTCGACTACTCGCCGGACTCATGAGTACTAGCCGCACCTTGTCAGGTAAGGCGACTTACCAGGAGTTACGGATTATTTCCGAGTAGCCCGTCATCGATCCACCATATGCGTCAGCGCCACCGCAGGGCATTGCAACCAGCGAGCCAGGCGCATCACATACGGAAATGACGTGCGTTGCTGTCTGGCCATGCTCTTTAACCTTTCGGCGTTACACAGTCCACCGATCTCCGGGGCCACTTGCTTCCAGCTCAGCCCCCGCGCATTTACGACGGACATCAAGCCTGGCATAAATCGATGGCACATCAAAGCGCAGGACTTGATGACTCCGGACTTGGGGAAGGCGGGCCTCTGGATACATCGCACCCGGGTGACAGGGGACGAAACTCTCTGGAGTTCGATCCAACCAGAGCAGCATCTGTAGAACGCCATCGCCTTCGACGCCCCATCGCTTATTCTTAAGCCCGCTGATGGTGGAGGCGCTGATCGGATGAATACTGTAGCGCTCGTCTGCATGATTCATCTCACGCGCTACGGCTTTCCAGCTCATGCCACGCTCATTGCGGTGCGCATCAAGCGCCGAGTGCAGTGCGTTGATGTCAAACTCTGCATCGGAAATGTCCAGATCACTCCACGATGCCGCCACGCTTTTTCCGCGTCTCCTTTCACGATAGAAGGCATATGATACAGCCGTCCGTCGGAAAACGGTTGAACCTGTCGCGAATCGCGCCAATTGGATCTATAACAATCGACCGGTAGGTGTGGCCAAGTGGATTCCGAGTAGAATTGTCGGCAATCCTGAAGTAATCGCCTAAGTTCCGATAAACGCGGTTACCGTCCACCTGGGCACTGGAACGAACCCTTCCGGTTTCCCCGACTTACCAGGAGCTATCGCAAAGTTCGGCAGCAAACGTAAGACGTAGGATGCTGAAAAGCTCTCTTTTGGAAGGAGCCCTATACGGCCACGGCAGCGCAACGTGCCGCGTACAGGCGTTTCATTAAAGCTCCAAAACGTAGACGGTCGCGGTCATCGAGAGTGGTGAATTTTAACCCCAGTCCGTGACCGGGTTCAGCGTGGCGCACCACTGCGTCTGCGTGGATCTGCCCCTCTCCCACAAGGAGGTGAAGCTCGACAGAAGCGCCCACATCTTTTGGAGAAGCAGTTTCGATGAATAAGCCCCCCATGTTGAGGTTGCGAACGCGCGACAAGTCGCCTGGACCGTTGCAACTCCAGAAAGCGTAAACGCCTTCGTCCCCTTCAGTCCGGGGGGTAGCCCTGCGGTAATAAGACACAGACATCGCCACTCCTCGGGAGCGCCACCTCGCAATGCCCAGATTGCTGCGTAGGGGGCCTGCCCTCAGGAGCACAAAGTAGTGTTGGGACGGAAGGCAAACAAGTGGGCATGACCCTTAAAGTCGAATCGGGTAAAGCCTGTAGAGAGGAGCTCTTGGGACGTCTCCTGCATCAAAAACAAAAACGCCGGGCTAAAAGCCCGGCCTCTACAAGGCAGGGAAAGCGGCGTCAAGCCGCCGCCGTTCCAAAGAGGCGGGTTATTTGTAGTAGGCGGCGTTTTTTTCGGCGAAGGATTTCAGGTTTTCAGGGAGGTCGTCGACGGGGTATATAGAGTTGTAATCGCACGCGGGAACGCAGGCACCGCAGTCGGTGCACTCGTCGGGATTGATGAAGAGCTGAGGCACTTCAGCGAACTTGGCTTCGTCCTTTCGAGGGTGGATGCAATCGATGGGGCAAGCTTCGACGCAGTTCTCGTCTTTGGTGCAGGTATCGGTGATAACGAACGCCATTTGGAAAAACCCTCCCGGGGAAAAGGGAGCAATCGCAGTGCCAACCGCTCCAGAAGGGAAGTTGCTGAATCTGCAGGCATTAAGAGTGACGGAGGGAAATCGGACTAATTTAGGGTGTGTGGGATCACACAAGAACATGGTGCATCACAGCATCAAGTGCGCCGAGAAAACGCAGCCTTAGGCGGTGGCGGGCTTGGGTTGATGGGTTTTGGCGGGGCCGAGGTCAGGGAGGAAGGCGGTCAGGATGCCGATGGCGGGAAGATACGCGCAAACGTGGTAGACGAAACTGATGCTGGTGAGGTCGGCGAGCTTGCCCAGCGCGGCCGAACCGATGCCGCCCAGGCCGAACGCCAGCCCGAAAAACAGGCCGGAGACCATGCCAATTCTTCCGGGCATCAACTCCTGCCCATAGACCAAGATCGCGGAGAACGCGGACGCGAGGATTAGTCCAATGATGACGCTGAGAATGCTGGTCCAGAATAAATTCGCGTAAGGCAAAATCAGCGTGAACGGCAGAACGCCGAGAATGGACCACCAGATGACGAGTTTGCGGCCAAGCTTGTCGCCCACTGGGCCGCCGAAATAGGTTCCGACGGCCACCGCGCCAAGGAAAAGCGCAAGGTGGAGCTGCGCGCTCTGCAGCGGAAGGTGGAAACGGCTCATCAGGTAGAAGGTGTAGTAGCTGATGAGGCTGGCGAGATAGAAAAACTTGGAGAACAGCAGCGCCACCAGAACCGCGAGACTGATGGCAATTTTTTTCGAAGACAGGAGCGAGCCATGGGCAGGATGCGGCGCCGAAGCCAGGTGCGCAGGATCAACTTTGATGGACTTGGGGTCGATGGATTTGGGCCGGTCGAGATGATGCGTCTTGACCCACGATCCGATTCTTGCCAGCAACATCATCGCGACCAGAGCCAAAAGCGAAAACCAGGCGACGCGCGGCAGGCGATTGCGGAGTACAAAGGCGGCCAGCAGCGGTCCAAGCGAAGTTCCCGCATTGCCGCCGACCTGAAACAGGGATTGCGCCATGCCGTGTTGTCCGCCGGAGGCCAGGCGTGCGACACGCGAGGACTCGGGGTGAAAAATCGCCGAGCCGATGCCCACCAGCGCAGCCGCGCCAAGAACCGCGCCGTAGGTCGGGGCAACCGCGAAGGAGAACAGGCCAAGAATCGTGACTCCCATACCGACGGCGAGAATATACGGCTGGGGATGCCGGTCGGTATAGTGGCCAACGATGGGCTGAAGGATGGAAGAGGTGAACTGCGAAGTGAGCGCAATCACTCCGACCTGGCCAAGATTCAGCTGCAAAGCATCCCTGAGCAGAGGGTAGACGGCGGGAATCAGAGACTGCACCGTGTCGTTCAGCAAATGGCAAAAGCTGATGCCAAGAAGGATGGGAAAGACGGCCTTTGCGGCGGCCTGAACAGGCGCGCGCTCCTGAAGAGTTCCGACATTGGCTTCGGCGGCCATTTATGCGTGCAGTTCCCCAGGTACAGTTGGACGTGACGGGGACATGAATGTTATCTGGCGGCCGAGGCGAGGCGGCGAGTCACGTAGTCGGAAACGTAGGCGTCAAAAAGTTCGAGCAGGCGCTGACAAACAGGGCCTGGCGCGGAAATGGAGTGGCCGGCGATTTCACCCACACTGATCAAATTGCGGTTCGTCGAAGTGATGAAAACTTCTTCGGCGGAGTAGAGATCTTCGGGACGTAGCGTTTGCTCGACGACGGAAAGTCCGGCTTCCGGCGCAATTTCCAGAAGGATTCCGCGGGTGATGCCTTCGAGGCAGCCGGAGCTGAGCGGCGGCGTACAAATCTTGCCGTCCTTCACCGCAAAAATATTTGCGGAAGTGCATTCGGCCACCTCGCCGCGCTCGTTGAGCATGACGACTTCGTCGAAGCCTTCTTTGTTGGCTTCGGCGATGGACCAGACGTTATTGAGCCACGAAATGGTCTTTACTCCCGCGAGGGGAGAAGCGGCGTGGCGGCCGTGGGCGCGCAGACCGAGCCGCACGACTTCGCGGTACTCGGGCAGGCCCGCGCTGTAAATGATGAGGTCCACCTGCGGACGCTGTTCGTTGCTTTGCCAGAAGCCGACGGAATTGTAGACAAGATAGATGCGCGCGCAGCCTTCGGTCACTTTGTTGGCGCGGATCACTTCGTGGAGATTCACGCGGATTTTCGCGCCGGTATACAGCGTGGGCAGGCGGATGATCGCCGCGTCCTTTTCCAGGCGGCGCCAGTGGCGCTCGTACGCGAAAGCCTCGCCACGGGAGATGCGCACGGTGGTAAATATGCCCCAGCCGCAAATGAGCCCGGCCTGGCCGGGAGAGAGGCGAACGTTCTCGATGGGGAGAAGGCTCTCGTTGTGGAAAATGAACGGGTGAATCACTCTTGCGCCTCGATTTCGGGGACGAAAAGAATATTGTAACCGAAGTTTCGGAAGATTGTTTGGAACTGGAAAGAATCGCCGCTCATCCAACCCTCAAGCGGGCAACGCCATCGAAGAAGGGAAGGCTCGCCCAGCGCAATTCGTGATGAGCTGGTTCGCGGGAACTTTGCAGAGCCTGCGGCGTAAGTAACTTAAAGGAACCTCGCGGGCCAAGACTCGGGTGGGGAAAAGACCAGCGGCGTAAACTAAAGGCAGGTCGTCGTGAACTCGGGAAGACCAGGGTGCTACAGGAATTCTTCGGGCCGAACCCCCCAGCAATCGGTCTTTGCTTATAGCGGAGTACTGCGGCTGAGCGCGTGCTTGCTCCTGCTTTTTGCCTATCCCACCTTCGCGCAATCCCAGCAAACTCCGGACATTCCGGGACCAGGGGCAGCCGCGAACGAGCAACCGGTCCGGCCGGGAACCATTAGCGGAAGCGTTGTGGATCGAATGGGAGCGGTGATTGCGGGAGCGCTCGTAAAGGTTTCGCGCCAAGATCCTCCCCTCAATCAAGAGACGACTTCCGACAGCGACGGTCAATTCTATTTTGTCGGCATTGCGCCGGGACCGTTCCAACTCACGGTTACTTCGCCCGGTTTCGCCATGCAGACACTTTCCGGAACCTTGCATTCGGGAGAAGACTTCAGTGTGCCTCCCGTCGAGATGACAGTAGCCGGATCTGCGAGCGAGGTCCGCGTTTCTATGACCCCGGTCGAAGTGGCCGAAGCCGAAATCAAGGATGAAGAAAAGCAGCGGGTCCTCGGCGTCATTCCGAATTTTTATGTGACTTACAATCCGGCTGCTGTGCCTCTCCACCCGCGGCAAAAATTTGAGCTGGCGTGGAAGCTCACCATAGATCCCGTGAACTTCGGCGTGACTGCAGCCATCGCCGGAATTCAGCAAGCTACGAACTCTTTCAGCGGATACGGGCAAGGCGCCCAGGGCTACGGAAAACGCCTCGGCGCAGCGTACGCCGACTCCGTGACCAGCACGTTCATCGGCGGCGCCATCTTGCCGTCGCTTTTTAAACAGGACCCGCGATATTTTTACAAGGGAACCGGCATGCGGCGGTCGCGGGTTTTCTACGCGCTGGCCAACGCAGTCATCTGCAAAGGCGACAACGGCCATTGGCAGGCCAACTACTCGGCCATCCTGGGCAGCCTGGCGGCCGGGGGCATTTCCAATCTTTACTATCCCGAGTCAGACCGCGACCCGAGCGTGACCTTTGAAAACACGCTCATCGGGATTGGCGCCTCCGCCGCGAACAATCTGTTGCAAGAATTTGTCATCCGCAAGCTGACCCGCAACGCCCCGAAATACGCTCCTCCGCAAGCCACAACGCCGATCTCAGACGCATCCGCCACTCCCTCTACGCGGTAACCGCCAAAAGAAAGGGCGCCCGCTCTTTGCGGACGCCCTGAGGACTGTGAACTACTGCCCTGCTCCGCGTCGCTTAGCTAAAACTGCAGTTTCAACGAAAGCTGCAACTGCCGCGCGGAACCGAAGTCGCCCGTTGGGAAGCGCGTGGTGGTGATTCTTCCGAAAGTACCGCTCTGCGCATTGAGGTTGGGGTTGCCGAAGTTCGGATGATTAAACACGTCGAAAGCTTCCGTGCGGAACTGCAGATTCATACGCTCGGTGAGCCTGGTGTTCTTGACCAGAGACAAATCGGTGTTGACAAAGCCGGGTCCGGTCAAGGCATTTCGGCCGAGGTTGCCAAAGTGATCCCCGGCCGGCGTTGCGCCCACCGGCAGCCCGAATGCGGCGTTGGGAGTCGCGGAGCAGAGTGGCTGCGTTATGCCCGTTTGTGCGGACTCGGCACATGCCACTGCGTTTGTGAACCATTGCGCAGGATTTCCTGTCGTGCCGACGCGCATCAGGAGGTCGGGGCGCAAACCTCCGCCAGCGGTCAAGGCGGTCGTACCGGTAAAGCTGCTGATGCCGGTGGTTACGTTCAAGGGATTGCCGGTCTGCGCCTGGACAATCGTTCCGACTTCCCAGCCAGAAATCAGACGGTTACCGTGGAACGGCAACTCGTAAAATCCGCTGAGGACGAAGCGATGCCGCACGTCGAAGTCGGAGAGCCCACGGCCATTCGCAAGATCCAGGCTGTTTTGCAGAATAGTTCCCTGCGAGTTGAGTGAATTATCGTCGATGGACTTTGAGTAGGTGTAGGAGGAGATGATCTGCAACCCATGCGAAAGGCGCCGGTTCAACTCCACTACTAGCGCGTTGTAGTTCGAGTTCGCGCCGCTGGTGACTTCGGTAATGTTTCCCAGATTCGCGCCGGGCCGGAACGGGCTGGAAGCCGATAGTGTTGGGAAAGGCCTCACAAGCGAGCCACCCACCAATTCAAGCTGGTTGAGGTTGCGAGCAATCCGCAGATGCGTGCCCTTGGACCCCATGTAGCCCACGGTCAATCCCGTCGAGGGTGTAAGTTGCTCCTCAATGTTCAAGTTGTAGGACTGGACGTAAGGGTTGTCGAAATTCGGGTCAATGGTTGCGGGGGAAAGACCACTCGCGCCGGCTACCGACGCAGCATTAAGCATGGTGGCGGAAGTGGAGGTTAGCGGTGCACTGAACGGCGGATTGCTGTTAAGCCCTGTGATGATGCCGGTGACCGGCTCATCGGTCAAGATGGCATATCCGGCGCGGACGATGGTTTTCTGATTTTTGAAGGGATCCCATACGACCCCTAGGCGCGGCTGGAAGTTCTTGTTGTTGGTATGGAAGGGTTGGCCGATTCCGTTCGTCCCCACTTGCACCAGCGAAGGCCCAGCAGGGTCGAAAACGGTGAAGCGGTTGGCGGCTTCCGAGGGCGTCACATACCAGCTATACCGCAGCCCTAGTTGCAAGGTGAGGTTTGGCCTCACTCTGTAACTGTCCTGGGCGAAACCATCGTAGGCCGGAGAGAGAATTCGATTCGCAGAAGTACCCGCGAAAGAAAAAGAGGATGGCGCGTCATTCAGGAAATTCGTGACGCTGGAGAATCGGAAGATCGTCGTATCCAAAGAGAAGTTGTTGTTGTAAACGCGGCGGATTTCGCCGCCGAAGGCGAAGGAGTGCCGGCCCTTGAGCCAGCTTAGCGTGTCGTTCAGGACTGCGCTGGTATCGCCGCGCCCCTGCGGGAAACCCGCGGGCCCGCCGAAGTCGAGTGCGTCTCCGCCGATGTCAATTTGCGCCAGGCCGATGGCGGCGTTCACGCCACTGTCGATATTGAAATTCGCCGAATTCAGCTTTTGGTTGGGGCTGAATGTGATGTGAATCCGGTTGTAGCCAACGCGCACGGAATTGGTCAGCGAGGGCCCGAAGATGTGATCTTCTCCAACGGTGCCAATCTGGCGGCGGGAAGCGCGCGTGTCTCCCCAGCCGGGGAGTGTATTGCCTTGAAGCGTTGGCTCCTGGCGCAGGTCCTGCTGAATCGCAACGTAACCGTGGAGACGGTCTTTACCAGTAAGCTCAACATCGACGTCCCCCGTTCCCTGGTCGATGTTAACGGGCGCGAGCGAGGAACCAACGAAGAAGGGTTGACCTCCCTCGACGGTGTTCGATGGGGTTTTCGAGTTGATCAATTGTACCAGTGCTTGAACGGCAGCATCGCTGGTCGGAGCGCTGGCAGGGAGATCCAAGCTATTGATGGTTATGCCCTGGCGCTGACGCAGTCCTTCGTAACTGGCGAAGAAATGCGCGCGGTTTTTAATAATCGGGCCTCCGGTAGAGGCACCGAAATTGTTTCTCTTGAAAGTGGCCTGCGGGTTGGGCAACCCAGCGGAAGTTAGAGTGGTATTGAAAAAGTTTCTGGCGTCCATGTCGCTGTTGCGGAAGAAATCGAATAGCTCACCGTGGAATTCGTTGGTGCCGGAGCGGGTGGCGATATTCACTATGGAGCCGGAGTTGCGTCCGTACTCGGCACTGTAAGTGGAATTATCTATTTTGAATTCGGCCACAGTGTTGATGGAGGGCTGAAAAGTGATTTGGTTCTGCACCATGTCACTGAGATTGACGCCGTTCACTAAAAAGTTGATGGTGTCTTCGCGTTGTCCGGCGGTGTTGAAAGCGAAGGATCCCTGGCCGCGAAGCGGGGCGGTCAAGAAGCCGTTTTGAGGAGGCGTTACCGTTCCTGGCGTCAGCAGGCTGAGATCTACGAAGTGCCGCCCGTTCAGGGGAATCTCCTGCGTAGTCTTCTGGTCGATGACCTGGCCCATGGTGATGGTACTCGCATCGATTACCGGAGTTTCGACCGTGACGAGCACTTGCTGGTCGACCTGGCCAACGGTCAACTGGACGTTCTGAGTGACCGTCGTTGCCGCATCTAAAATGATGTTCTGCATGATGGCTCTTCGAAAGCCGGTGGCAGTTACGGTGATCTCGTACTTGCCGATGGGCAGCGAGGGAACCAGGTAACTCCCTGCGCTATCGGCCTCGGTGTTCCACTCGACTCCCGTGGCTTGATTCCTGACAACTACCTTTGCTTGCACAACCGCAGCCCCCGTGGGATCGGTGATGCTGCCTTTTAGGACGGCGGTAGATTGCGCCATTGCGGGAATCACTAAAGCGCAGAGAATAATCGCGGCGAAAAATACCCGTACGCCCACACTTCGAAAAGATAACGTGTCTGAAACAATTCGCATAGTGCTGCTCCTCCTGGAGTTCAACAGACTCATCAGATGAAAGTGACCACTCTCAACCGATTCCGTGGTTTGCTGGGAGAGCAGCCCGCGGAACAAGCACGGCTTCCTCGAAGATGATTCTTGAATTGGGGCCCACCCTCATACGCACGACCCCATTCGGCAGGGGGCAATCCGGGTTCCAGAAACGGCGCAAACTCGGTACCTCAGGAACACCACCAATATCAGTGACTTATCGCTTGACTTGGCTAAATTTAGTTCATGGGAATGGACTAAAGTGTTCAGCCGCCTCCAGAAATCTGAAGGCCCCTCCCAAATACAGTAGAAGCGTGGATTCAGCTATTCAGCGAAAGCCAGAGAGCCGCGCGT
>Ga0079221_10000252_pt1 | contig 13592 bp, 13 predicted proteins | sample GAAS200_FD_75069 | JGI IMG/M metagenome (GOLD analysis project Ga0079221, IMG submission 75069) | Agricultural soil microbial communities from Georgia to study Nitrogen management - GA AS200 | ecosystem: Environmental > Terrestrial > Soil > Agricultural land | place: USA: Georgia | collected... | reverse complement strand
CGAGGCGACGTTCAAGAGGGCGAACAGTTGCGCCAGGATGCCATTGCGCGCGATTTTCGCGTGAGCCGCATTCCGGTGCGCGAGGCGCTGCGCCAGCTCGAAGCCGAAGGTCTGATCAAGATTGTGGCGCATCGCGGCGCGGTCGTTTCGGCGCTATCGCCTGCAGAAATTGAAGAACTTTTCGACATTCGTGCGCTGCTGGAATGCGAAGTGTTGAAGCTGTCCATTCCGCGATTAACTGATGTGGATTTCCAAAAAGCCGATGCGGTGCTGCAAACCTACGAAAAGGCGCTCTCGAAAGAGGATGTGGCGAAGTGGGGGCATCTAAACTGGCAGTTCCATTCGATTTTATATTCGCGAGCGAACCGGCCGCATTTCATGTCCATCATCAAGATGGTGAACAACAATGGCGACCGTTACACGCGTTTGCAACTGTACCTGACGCAGGCGCTGGAGCGCGCGAAGCAAGAGCATCGGGAATTGCTCGAACTGTGCCGCAAGCGCGACATCCCCGGAGCAACAGAGCTGCTGCAAAGGCATATTCACAATGCCGGGCGCATGCTCCGAGAATTTGTGGAGAAAAAACGGAAATAAGCACGGCGGCTAAGGTCACCGATGCGCTGAACGCTTCCTTGATGGCAGGCGCGTAAAACGCAGGTCTCTCCCCCGTTTCAGTTTCGTGAGATAGATAATCTGGCCGGTGTGATAAGCGAAATGCTCGCAGACGTGAGCGATGGCCACGAGTCCTGACGCTCGAAAACCCTGAATTTCGAATTCTTGCGACAATGTTTTCAATGATGCGCTGTCGATTATTTGACAGGCTTCCTTCACGGTGCTTTTCAGCTGGCTGATCAACACGCGCCGCGGAATTGGCCCTCGTTCGCTGAACTCCTTGTCTCGCTCGCGAAAATCGGGTGCTTCGCCCAAACCAGAAATGATCCACTGACGGACATTGCCGCAGAGATGCAGAACGATATTGCCGGCTGCATTCGAGGCGTCGTTTGGCCGCCACCAGATTTCTTTTTCGCTCAGCAACTGCAAGCAGCGGACGATGCGCGGCGTATGTTTTTCAAACTGAGAGCGCGCGTCTTTGCAAAACATGCTGGCAAGAGCGCGCTCGTTAGCTTCTTCTTCGGAGGGCTTCTTCATACCGTGAGCCCGTCCTTGATGCTTTACTTCTGACCTGAAGCTTGTTCCGCCGCGGAAGCGGGCGCCGGCTGCAAGGCAGCAACGATGCCGCTTCCTGCGAGAGTGCGATTGAACGTGGGAAATTCTTTATCCATCAACTCACTGTACTTCGCGGACGCCGCAGCCAAGTCTTTCTCATACATCTGCAGAAGCGTCATAGCCGTGTCGGTCGGCGCAAAATCAGCGCCTCCGGCGACGTCGCCTCCACCGGTGCCGATCTCGGCGTTGAGCCAAATGAGATTCAGATAAACCTTGTACGCGGCGACGTAATACTTGTCGTCGCTATTGGCCTCAACTCGCGAAATGAGCGTGTACTCGACGTCTTGCATTTTCTTGTCCATGTCCTGCACAGACTTGAGCAAGGCGGCTGCTTTGTCGTCATTCTTGGAGTCCGCTTTAGCCGTAGCGATCTGCGACTCGAGCATGGATGCGGTGTCTTCGAGCTGCTTGCGGCTCCATTCAATGCGATTGACCATGTCGGATGTGCGAGTGATGTCGTCGCGAATGCGGAGCAGCGCTTTCACGGAGGCATCTATATCCGCGTCGGAGCCGGGTGATTTGGGATCGCGAAGAATCGTCAGCGGCTCGGTGAACGTTTGCTTGTCCACGGTCAAACGAACGGTGTATTTGCCGGGAGCGGCAAGCGGGCCATCCTGAGCGCCTTCGATGCCCCAGTGGGTGATAGGCCGTGAATCTTTGCCGCGGAAGCGCGGCTCCTCCCAGATGTGAGGATTATCGGGCGCGGCGGTGCGCAGGGCGACGAGGTGCGGAGGATCGTAATGCAGGTCCCAATCCACACGATTCATGCCCGCTTTTGCCGGAGACTTGAGGCGGCGAATCACCATGCCTCGGGAGTCCACGATTTCGATTTCCACTGGCTGCTTGGAGGCGGACTTCAGCGAAAAATCCAGAATTGCGCGCCCAGCACGAACGAGCCGATACGCGGGGCGAGGCGTGAAGAAGCGGGCTTCGCCTTCTGATGCGCCCTTGGCTTCCTGTTCGAGTGGCGTAATGTTGTCAAGAATGTAGAGGCCGCGGCCGTACGTGGAAACGACGAGGTCGTGAAACTGCTTCTGCACAACGGCCCATGAAACTTCTGAATGCGGCAATCCGGCGTCGAATCCTTTCCAGTCCGCGCCATCGTTCAGTGAATAGTAAAGCGCGTTGCCGGTGCCGGCGAAGAGCAGGCCTTTGCAATTGGGGTCCTCGACGATGACGCGAACGTAGGACATTTCGCCCTTGGGAATTCCGCCGCTAATTTTCGTCCAACTCTGGCCGAAATTGATGGTCTTGTAAATGTAAGGATCGCGGTCGTCCATCAAATGAAAATCGACGGAAACGTATGCTGTGCCGGCGTCGAATTGCGAAGGCGCGATGCTGGTGACGGTGCCCCAGGCGGGCAGGCCGGAGACATTCTTCGAAACGTTTGTCCAATTCCCTCCTCCGTTGCGCGTGTACCAAATCTGCCCGTCGTTGGTGCCGGCCCAGATGAGTCCCTTTTGAATTGGTGAAGGAGCAATAGCGAAAACGAGTTCACCGTAGAACTGGCCGAGGTTGTCGCCGACGATGCCGCCGGAAGAGACAATGCGGCTAGGGTCATGCGTTGAGAGATCGGGACTAATAACAGTCCAGCTCTGGCCGCCGTTGGACGTTTTGAAGATGACCTGGCAGCCGTAATAAACAGTCTTGGGATCAAACGGGTCGATGGCAAGAGGCGGTGTCCAGTGGCAGCGGTATTTCGTGTCTGTGGGCGGCGAATCAAGCGTGTGCGCCCACGGGCTGACGGAGCGGGCCATTTTCGTTTTTGCGTTCCAGACAGTCACTTCGTCGCCGTAACAAGTGGCCCAAACCGTATTGGGATCGCTCGGATCAGGGATGGTCCAGCCGGATTCGCATCCGCCCATTCCATGGTCCCAATCGGGCTGCTCGCCGCCACCGAACGCGAAGCCCGCGGAGGTGCTAGGGCCGCGCATGTTTCCGTCGTCCTGCATGTTGCTGTAAACGTCGTAAGGAACCTGATTATCCACGGCTACGTGGTACATCTGTCCAATGGGAAGCTGAACACGATGGAAACCGCGTCCGTGATTCGTGGTGATGAGCATTCCGCCGTCGTTGGTAAGAGCAAAATGATCAGCATCCTTCGGGTCAAACCAGATGTCGTGATTGTCGCCGCCCCAGGGGACTTCGTTGAACGTCAGACCGCCATCAAGGGACTGAAAGAAACTGGAATTGGCGAGCAGGATTTCGTTTTCGTTCTTGGGCGAGACTCCGATACGAATGTAATAGCCGGCGCGTCCGATGAGCACGCGCTGCCAGTTGACCACACGCCAGTTTTCGCCGCCGTCGTCCGAGCGCCAGAAAGATCCCTGGTCGGCAGTTTGGATTAGCGCATAGACGCGGTTCGAATCCGTCGGCGCTATGGCGACATCAATTTTGCCAACGGGCGGCTTGGGCAAGCCGTGGCCTTCGATGCGCTTCCATGTCGTGCCGCCATCGTGAGAGATGAAAATGCCGCTGCCGGGGCCGCCGCTGTTTTCCGCGTACGTGTGCATCTCGACCTGCCACGTGCCGGCGACCAGCGTCTGCGAATTTTCAGGGTCCATGGAAAGACCGGAGCAGCCAGTGTTTTCGTCAACGAAAAGGACGCGCTGCCAGTTCTTGCCGCCGTCGGTGGTGCGATAGACGCCGCGTTCTTGCTGCGGGCCGGTCGTGCGGCCGAGCGCGCAAACGAAGACGTTATCGGGATCTGTGGGATTTACAATGATGCGGCCAATGCGGCCCGTGGCGTCGAGCCCCATGTGCGTCCAGGTCTTGCCAGCGTCGATAGATTTGTAAACGCCATCGCCCATCAAGTCGCTGTCGCGAATGGTCCAGGCCTCGCCGGTGCCGGCCCAGACGATGTTAGGACTGGAATCAGAAATGGCCAGCGCGCCAATAGCCGCGATCGGCTCTTTGTCAAAAATTGGCTCCCACCGATTGCCGCCATCGCTGGTCTTCCAAACGCCTCCAGATGCGGCTCCGGCGTAATACGTGTTGGGGTCACCGGGGACGCCGACAACCGATGCGATGCGATTGCCGACAATGGGGCCAACGAAGCGAAAGCGGAAGCTGTCCTCGTTCGCGGGACGGCGGCGGAACTGCGCCCGCGCAGAGACTGCCAGGAATGAGAGGGTCGCGGAAATAATTGCAAGCAAATATGTATAGCGGAAATTCAGGAATCGCATCGAATGCCTCCGGCTGGAAAGTCAGTTATGTCCATGGCAGCTCAAGCGCGCCAGATTACGCTTGCGCGCAGTGGAAGCGCAAGGCGCAAGGGCGCCGAAAGACGAAGGATAGTCTAAGTATAAAATATAAAATGTCAACATCACGCAAGCGACCGAGCATCCCTCGGCAGCGGGTCAACTCCTGGTACTCCGCCTTACTGCCTGCGCCATAACCGTTCCGGCCTGGAACAGTTCAGGCGCAAGAAGCCGGGTAATTACCGTAACTAGAATTAATAATGTGATTAGTTGATTGTTCTGATTTCTGAACACAAATGGCTCTGCTATAATCCCGCCCGCTAATGGCTACCCACCTTGTGGAGACGAGCAGTTTGGTTCCCGGTGTACGTCTGCGCAAAGTGCGTGAGCGACTCGGCTTCACATATCGCGATGTAGAGCAAGCGAGTTTCGAAGTAGCGCAACGACATGGCCGCGCCGAATTCATTATCAGAATCAGCCGGCTCGCGGACTTTGAGAATTCCGGTGTGGTGCCCAGCCTATATAAGCTCTTCAGCTTATGTAGCATTTACCATCTGAGTCCCGATGAAGTATGCCAGTGGTACGACATTCCTTTAAGTGAAGTCTCCTCGAATAGCGGCGTGAACGGAGCGCCGAACACGCACTTGGCTGCGCCTCCACGCGGAGTTTACCTGCCGCTTCGGTTTGATCCGGCATTTGATCCGCAACGCACGACATACCTGACAAGAATGGTGCAGCAGTGGGGATGCTTTGAAGCAGCTAGTTTTCGAAACGGCTCTTCCTGCCATTACGGATATATTGGGCTCACGGACCATTGGATGGAGCCTCTGCTGCGTCCTGGCGCTTTGATTCTGGTGGATCCACACCGGCAAAGAGTCGATCCGGGCAACTGGCGTAGTGAAGCGGAGAGGCCAATTTATCTGATTGATATTCGCAGTGGGTACCGCTGCTGCTGGTGCGCGGTTGATAAAAACCGGCTGGTTTTGCAGCCGCATCCGTTGTCGCCGTGCGTTTCAGAGAGCTATCATTTTCCGGCTGAGGCGGAAATTGTGGGGAGGGTCATCGGGGTCTCTATGCGGCTGGTTGATGCGTGACAGTTTCTTCTGCAAGCAAACCGAGAACAGTTCGGAAATTGGAGCAAAAGAGCTGGCGGAGATATTCCGGAACATCAGAAGGTATAAAGCACTTGTAAAATTCGTGCTCCTCCCACCGCGCGGCAATCTCATTCACACTGGTATCAAAACACAGCAAGCACTGCCGCAGTTCCGATTCCTGAAACTCGAGAGAACTCTCCAGAATGCGCTCAAAAAGCTGTTCGTGGCATAAGCGCAGAGCCTGATCCACTGCCTCCTCGGAATAAAGAGCAGCAAGACCATCGTGGCGATACTTCCCGCTGGCGAGGTCGCGAAGCGTGGCGACATGCAACAAGCGTGAGACCTCACTGTTTATATGGCTCAGCGTGTTGCCAGTGAAGTCTTCAATAACCGCGCTTGCTTGGTGAAATTCGTCCAGGTTTTCCATTTCCGAATCTGTTCCACCTTCAGAACATTTTAACGAAATTCGCTGAGAGAACGCCGTTTCTTGGGAGAAGTGCGCCCAAGGAGGTGTTCCAACATGAAAAACGCAGCGAAATTCTTTGTGATCGCCAGCAGCGCGCTACTGCTGACGATGCTAGCCGTGGGAAATTGGGGAGTCAACAGAAATGTTAAGGTACTCAGGACGCATCAGCCCCGCGTTTCGGTTTGGGCGGATGGCAGCGTACCGATTCCACCGCCGCCCACGGGGACCGGCCTCTTCGCAATACCGGCGGCAAACGCTCTTCTAGCAGATGGTAGCGTGCCGATTCCACCGCCGTCCACGGGGACCGGCCTCTTCGCAATACCGGCGGCAAACGCTCTTCTAGCAGATGGTAGCGTGCCGATTCCACCGCCGCCCACGGGCCTGTCACAACCGGCAACTGCTCTGGCTTGAGCGGAGATGGGCGGAGCGACTTGAGAACTATCCGCTTTGTAGCATGGCATGAAGTAACCCCAGCTATCCAACGACCTTCTTGGGGTTACGATTAGTTTACGTAACCCCTGGAAAAATGATATAGTGCGGGCGTGAATCTGTCGACCTTATCACTCTTGCACTGGGGCTTGGGTGCTTGCCTGGAAGCTACAATTCTGGTGCTTGCGCTCGTTCGCAAGCTGGGTCAGCGGCTCCCAGTGTTTGTAGCCTACCTCGTATTACTTGTCACCAACGAACTGCTCATGTTCGGGTTTTATCGCATGGTCGGATTCAAGTCGAGGATCTTTTTCTATGTTTTTTGGAGCATCCAAGGCTTGTTCCTGCTGTTTCGTGCGCTGGTGGTCTACGAAATCTGCCGAAGCATTCTTTCGCCACTGGATGGAGTATGGCGTTTAGCCAAACCCTTTCTCGCAATGATGGGCTGCATTCTGCTGGCTGCGATGCTCATTTCAACAAGAGGCACTCCACTTAGTTTGGCGAGTCTGATTCCCACGGGACAGCGCGGGCTTGAACTGATTATCGTGGGGCTCCTGATTGCCGGGCTGGCCTTCTGCCGATATTACCGGGTGCAAGCCGACAATTATCTAGCTTGGATCGCTCTTGGCTTGGGTTTCCATTCAATTATTCAATCGACAGATAACACGTTTTTACCGTGGCTCGGGCATTTCGCCTTGTGGGCAGCGCTGTCGCACGCGTCATTCGATATCGCCATGATTATGTGGGTGGTTGCGCTGTGGAATCCTCTCGCAGCCGTCCGGCACTCGCCGGTTCTGCTGGGACAGGATGAATACGACAGGTTAAGCCCCCAAGTAACCGCGCAACTGCGGGAACTCAATACTCGCCTGCTGGGAATGTGGAAATGACAATTGCGATGATGGCCGCGCTCGTGATCATCGTGCTGGCCATCTTAGTATGGCTCCTGTTTGTCCCACAGAGGTTTCCGCGGCCGGAAATTGGGCCGCTGGAAATCAAGAAGCTGCTCCCGGTACACTGCAAACATTTCCCACAAATCAAAAAAATATTGAACCAAGAGGACGAGATATTTTTGGCGCGGCGGGCTAACCGGCACACTCTCAAAATCTGGCGGAAAGAGCGAAACCGGGTCCTACAGCTGTATGTGCAGGGACTGGCAGAGGACTTCCAGAATCTGACGGCGCTGGCACGGCTGATCTCCAAACTCTCCCGGGAGCCGCGGCCTTCGCAAGAATTGGAACTTCTGAAAGCGTCATTGCAATTCCATATACTCTACCGCCTGACAATGCTGCGACTCGCGCTTCGAACCCTGCCGCTGCCGGAACTCTCGAGACTCACCGAGATGGTCGCGGCGCTGGGCTTCGAGCTTGAACTTCTCCTGAACAAAATGACCGCGCGTATACCACAGGCCGGAATGGATACGGTTTAGCTTTCGGAGAACGTACAAATTCAAAAAGCACAGTAGAAACGAAAAGCTCGCCCCCCGGAAACCTCCAACGATCTTAGAATAGTTTTCTAATATACACTGCTGATCAAGGCGCAACCCCTTTGCTTGCATCGCAGTATAGTCCCCCGGTGAAAATCAGCAGGTCCGCCTGAATGACGACGTTTACAGTAACTTCTACGCTGCAACAATCTACGCAAACCTAACGCCCAGCCAGAAAGGCCGCTATAATCCGGCAATCGGGAGAACCGCGTTGGCTGGGGAAAAGATACTCGTCTGCGACGACGAAGAAGCGATCCGCGAAGTGGTCTCCACACTGCTGGAAGCCCAAGGCTATAAGTGCACCGTAGTTTCCGACGGAAATAAGGCCATCCAGGAAATTCGCAGAGATGGTCACGATCTCGTGCTCAGCGACATTGTGATGCCGGAAATGGACGGGATGCGCCTGCTGCGGCAGCTCAAGCTGCAGAACGAAGACATCCCGGTCATCATGGTCACCGCCATGCATGACATTTCCATCGCGCTCGAAGCGATCCGCGCGGGCGCCTACGATTACATCCTGAAGCCTTTCGAAAAAGACCAGCTCTACCACAGCGTCGGGCGCGCGCTCGAGCACCGCCACCTGATCCTGGAGAACCGCTCCTATCAGCGGAATCTCGAACATTTGGTCGCGGAAAGGACGCAACAGCTTTCGGTTACGCTGCGGGATTTGGAGGAGTCCTACGACTACACGCTCGAAGCATTAGGGAGCGCGCTGGACGCGAAGGATGCGGAAACAGAAGGCCACTGCCAGCGCGTTACTGGCATTACCATTCTGATTGCGCGGATCATGAAAGTGAATCAGGAGATGCTGCGGCACATTGCGCGCGGCGCTTTTTTGCACGACATTGGCAAAATGGGCATTCCCGATCAGGTTCTGCGCAAGCCGGGGCCGTTAACAGCTGATGAAAAGCAGTTGATGCGCAGGCATTGCGATATCGGCTATACCGTGCTGAACCGGATTCCCTTCCTCAAAGACGCGGCGGAAATTGTTCTATCACATCAGGAATTTTTCGACGGCACGGGCTATCCGCGCGGCCTGAAAGGCGAAGAAATTCCGCTGGGGGCGCGCATATTTGCTGTGGCAGACACATTTGACGCGATGACCTCAGACCGCCCTTACCGCAAAGCGCTTCCGGTGAGTGCCGCGCACGAGGAGATTCAGCGGTTCGCCGGAACGCAGTTTGACCCGCGCGTGGTCGAAGCTTTTCTTTCAAAGCCCGATGACTTCTGGGCGAATGTGCGGAAGAACATCGGCGATCCGTTCCGCTATTTAACGGAAGAACCTTAGCCGCACGCATTTCTTCGGCTTCAAGAAACAAAGAAACAAAAACCATCTCGCATCATCTAACCCCGCGCAGGTTATCGATTCGCGAATTGGCAACTGGCTTTGGCCCGATTCTGGTATGATGCGAAGTCGGTTTGCGTAACTCTTTCAAGGAGATAGCGCATGAAACGAATGGTTTCGATGGCAGCCGCAATCGTTTTGGCACTGGCAGCTTTTCCGTTCACGGCCATGAGCCAAGACCAGCAGGCAGCGATTGCCACCACGAATCTGAAAGTCGGGGATGCCGCGCCTGACTTCACGCTGCCAAGCGATCAGAAGGGTTCCATCACCCTGAGCAGCTTCAAAGGCAAGAAGAACGTGATTCTGGCGTTTTACGTCCTGGCGTTTACTGGCGGTTGAACGAAGGAACTCCAGGCCTATCAGGCTGATTTGGCCAAGATTGAAGCAAGCGACTCGGTAGTTTTCGGAATCAGCATCGACAGCATGCCTGCCAACGCTGCGTTTGCCAAGCAGATTGGCGTCACTTTCCCGCTTCTGAGCGATATGAACCGCAAAGTGCTGACCGCTTACGGCATTCTGCAGAAATATCCGGCGGGAGGCGACACTTATGAATTCGCTCGTCGCACCAGCTTCGTCATCGACAAGAACGGGATCATCAAGCGTATTGACTTCGATTCTTCGGCTATTGATCCAACCACGGCGGTAACCATGTGCACGGGCTTGAACGAGAAGCACGGCAACTGAGCTCTTAGTTTTCCAAGCGCCTTCTGCGGACATGGTTTCGCAGAAGGCGTTTTTGTTTGCGCTCACACAGATCAAATTCTGCGGATTGTTCTTGGATCGAGGCCGGATTGGCGCCCGACGCCAATTAATTCAGGTGGAGTACGAATTCTGACGCGGAATGCGAGGCTGACACGGCAGCAGTTGCGGCAGAAGCAGAAAATTCGTGGTGAAGGTTGCGGCGCTTGTAGAGGACGGCGAACAGTGCCGCGAAAATGAGCATCGGCGGAATCGCCAGAATCAGAATACCGTGGCGCAAAGCGGCGATGCCCTGCGGGCCCGTAGCCGCCGCGTCGTTATAGCAGAGAGCACAGCCCTGCGCGAATGCCGCTTGCGAAGAAATCAGCGCCGCGACAAGCAGACCGCTTCCTACCGCCAATGCCTTCCGGATTCGACTCGCTTTCATTGCCATTCAGCCCCAACGAAAATCATACCGCGAACGGCCCGCGCCTTACATGTGGATCGTCTGCATGTTGACGATGCGAACGCTATCGGGGAAAACAAAGATCAAAATCATTACCAGGCAAAACACCAAACTCGGCACAATGATCAGGAACAGGCCGATCTTCTCGAAGCGCATGTGCATGAAATACGCCACGATGAGCGCCGACTTGATCAGCGAGAGGCCCACCAGAAGAATGAGCATGACGTGCGGCTCAAGCCGCAGATAGGCCAGCAGGACTTCGATTCCCGTCAGCACCAGCAGCCAGAACCAGACCCACATGAAGAGTTTTTTTGTGCCGACCTCGTGGTGCGTTGTTGCCGCTATTTCGTGCGTGCTCATCGCGCGATATGCTCCTCAGCTCTTTACGTTGAGATTGACGGACATCAAATAAACCATCGGGAAAATGAACATCCACACCAGGTCAACGAAGTGCCAGTAAAGGCCGCTGACCTCGACGTGATCGGCATTGAATTTGCGGCGGCCAAACCCGTACGCAATGATGCACAGATAAATTACGCCAATCGAGACGTGCAGCATGTGCAGGCCTGTGAGGCCAAAGAACGTGCCGCCAAAGAGCGGGTCGCCCGGCTGCCCGTTCACCGTGAATTGATTCGACCACGGCGTAACGCCCTCAGCGAAGAGGCGAAACCATTCGCCCAAGTGCAGAATGACGAAAGCGGCGCCACCAATGGCCGTCAGGATGATGTACATCACTGCTTTGCGAACCTCATCGCGATGCGCGGCGGCTACGGCTAAAACCATCGTCAAGCTGCTGGAGAGAAGAATGATCGTCAAAAATGTGGCGTTAGCGATTGCCGGATAAATCTCGAACGGGCGCGGCCAGCTCGAGCTCGCCAGGCGAACGTACGCGTAGGCCAGAATCGCCGTCGAGAACGTGAGCGAGTCGGAGAGCAGAAACAGCCACATCCCGAGCTTTTTCGTGTTCGCGGTAAATGGGGCTACGCCGCCGCCCCAGTCCGGACCTGCAACCGCATCAATATCGAGTTCAGCCAAGTCTCACCGTCCCAACAAGAGAAGTAGGAAAAGGAAAACCCAAAGGCCATCCATGAAGTGCCAGTAGTAGCCCGCGATTTCCGTAGCCGTTGACAGCGTCAGCCGCCGCAGCCTGCCCCAGCCGACAAAAAGCAGCGCAGTAATTCCGCCAAGCAGGTGAACGCCATGCGCCGCCGTCAGCACGTAGAAAAAGCTGTTGCTGGCGTTTGAAGCGAGATAGAAGCCGCCGGAGACCAACTCGCGCCAGGCAATCAACTGGCCGACAACGAAAAACAGCCCCAGAACGGTGGTCACGGCCCACCAGTGTCGAAAGCCCGCTTTGTCTCCGCGTTTGAAAAAACTGCGCGCGAGAATCAGCGTAAAACTGCTGGCCAGCAGAATCGCGGTATTGAGCCACAACACGCGCGGCATCGGAAACGTCCGCCAGTCCCCGCCAAGGCCTTTTCTGACGATGAACGCGCTCACCAGCGCCATGAAGAACATCAATATGGCGCCCATGGCGATGGTTACGCCGGTCACGTAAATACGCTGCGGCAGCTGCGGACGCCCGTCTCCCGAGCCGTCTCCATCGCCTCCGTCAGCGCGCGCAGGCGGCTTTGCTCCGCCTCCGGAATCGATAATCTCGATATCGTCAGTGACCGTGGTATGCGCCATAACGCCCAATTACGCCTTGGCCACCTGCTCAGGTGCAAGGTGCTGCGGCACAAAATCGTCTGCCGCGCCGGGGATGCTGTACTCGTAAGGGCCGCGATAGACTGTCGGATAGTGTCCGCCGAAGTTATCATGCGGCACGGGCGTGCTCACCGACCATTCGAGCGTCGTTGCGCGCCAGGGGTTGTCAGCCGCCGGCTTGCCGTGCTTCATGCTCCAGAAGAAGTTCCAGTAGAAGAGCAGTTGGGCCGCTGCGGTGAAGAACGCCGAGATGCTGATGAAGTAGTGCACCGAGTGCAGCGGAATCAGATAGTTCACCGATTCAATGCTGGCATAGCGCCGCGGATCGCCGGCATATCCCAAATAATGCATCGGCATGAAAATGCAGTACACGCCGATGAATGTGCACCAGAAATGGATCTTGCCGAGCGTCTCATCCATGTGCCGGCCAAACATTTTCGGGAACCAGTAATAGCTCGCGGCGAACATCGCGAAAATCGCGGCCACGCCCATAATCAGGTGGAAGTGCCCGATGACGTAGTAGGTATCGTGCAGATAGAGATCCAGAGCCGGCTGCGCGAGGAAAATGCCCGAAAGTCCGCCCGTAACGAACAGCGAAACGAATCCAATGGCAAAAAGCATCGAGGCGGTGAAATGAATCTGTCCGCCCCAGAGTGTTCCAAGCCAGTTGAAAGTCTTAATCGCCGAGGGCACGCCAATCACCAGCGTCAAGATCGAGAACGCCAGCGCCGAGTACGGATTCATGCCGCTGATGAACATGTGATGTCCCCAGACGGCGAAGCTCAAGAATCCAATGGCGCTCAGGGAATACACCATCGCCTTGTAGCCGAACACGGGCTTGCGCGAGAAAGTCGAAAGCACGTGCGAAATAATTCCCATGCCGGGCAGAATCGCGATGTACACCTCAGGATGCCCGAAGAACCAGAACAGGTGCTGCCAGAGCAGCGGCGAGCCGCCCGCATGGTGCAGGAGAACTCCGCTGACGGCTTCGTTCGATGGGATAAAGAAGCTTGTTTGAGCAAGCCGGTCCAGCAAGAGCAGGATGCAAGCTGCCAGGAGCACGCCAAACGCAAGCAGCGCAAGGCACGCAGTGATGAACCATCCCCAAACTGTGAGGGGCATGCGCATCAGCGAAAGTCCCTTGGCCCGCAGGTCAATCGTCGTGCCGAGGAAATTAATCGCGGACATCAGCGAGCCGCCGCAGAAAAGCGCAATGCTGACGACCCACAGCGTTTGGCCCAATCCCAAGCCAGGCCCTGCAACCTCCCCCACAGCGCTTAGCGGAGCGTAAGACGTCCAGCCGCTGATCGAAGCCCCACCCGGCACGAACGCGGAAGCCAGCAGCGCGATCATCGCCAGGAAAGTCGTCCAGAACGAAAGCATGTTGATCGTCGGAAACGCCATATCCGGCGCGCCGATTTGAATCGGCAGGAAGTAATTGCCGAAGCCGCTCTGCGGCACTGTGGTCAGCACGAAGAAAACCATCAGCGTGCCGTGCAT
>Ga0079221_10000248_pt1 | contig 13742 bp, 12 predicted proteins | sample GAAS200_FD_75069 | JGI IMG/M metagenome (GOLD analysis project Ga0079221, IMG submission 75069) | Agricultural soil microbial communities from Georgia to study Nitrogen management - GA AS200 | ecosystem: Environmental > Terrestrial > Soil > Agricultural land | place: USA: Georgia | collected... | reverse complement strand
CATCGGACTTAGGCTCTTCCGGAAGGAACTGCGGCCGGCCGAGGCAAAGGCGGCCTATGGCTTATTCCGGCAGGACGCGGAAGTTGGCGTGGTACAGATCGTCCCGCTTCCTGCCGCCGCCTATGAGCGCGCGGAGCAAATCGCTCGTAACCACACCCCTGTCCTGGGAACCCGCACCCTCGATGTGCTCCACGTGGCCGGCGCGCTCGTCCTGAAAGCCGATGCTTTCTATACCTTTGACCAGAAACAAGCTGCGCTCGCCACCGCCGTGGGCCTCCCTCTCCAATAGTCCCTTCTCCCCCTTCTGCAGTCCCTGTGAGCTCTACCCCTTTGTTTTCTTGCTCTTACGCAAAACGGGTTCGAATGACGCCCCGTGGGCAATTCCTACTAGTACTAAAAAAATAACTAAAAGACTTGACAAATCCTGAAAAAAGTGTATTATCATAGGTCGTGAACTCTCGACTCTATCCCCGCCAGTCCGTTCCACTTCTCCGTGCCCTCTGTGCTCTTCTCCTCTGTGATCTCTGTGTTAGGGAAATCCTTCTTTGCAACAAACACTGCAAATTTGCCCCTTTGTTTTCAATCACTTCCACGATGCTCCTCCCGCAACCCTTTTCTTTTCATGCTTTTGCATCGTTGCCCGGGGGTGGTACCCCCTGCACCAAAAACTCTCCAAGAAATCACACCCTATCTCACAACTCGAGGAAACCATCATGATCGACACTTTGAACCAACAAGCACCATCCACTCCCATGGCCGTCCAAGTCCCCGAGCCCGCCGCCGCGCCTATTGCAAAGCCGCAGCGCTCACCGGAGCGACTGGAAAATTCTGCTCGCTGCCTTTACCGTTATCCCAACGGTCGGCGCTGCACGCTTCCCGGCCTTCTCGAAAAGTCCGGCTTTTGTCTCCGGCACCACAATCACCAGGTGGCCGCCGGTCTTCCGCTCACTTTCTCTCCCGGCGACAACGAAGACCTTTCCGCCGAACTCTTGCCGGAACTCTCCGAGTTTGACACCGCCACTCCCATCAACAAGTACCTCGAGCGACTCCTCGTCCTGGCCACCAAGGGCCGCGTCACGCCCCGCCGCGCAGCCGTCCTCGCCTACTTGACCAATCAGCTTCTCCACAGCGTTCACGCCATGGACCGCGAAGACGCCGCCGAGCCTGAAAATTTCATCTTCGACCTCCCCCGCCCCCAGCGCGACTAAGCAACGTGGCGGATGAAATGACCAAGAAGCCAAAAAAACTGTCATCCCGACGCTCAGGATGCGCTCTTGCGCAGCCTGAGCCGGAGGGATCTGCTTTCAATTTCGGAATCCGCCTTAGAGAAGTACGCGTCCCCAAAAGAAGGCGGCTTTGGGTCAGGGCTAGAAAATGCGGTTCAAAAAGCGCAGGATACTCCGCCATGGCAACCATGACGCGGGCGAACGACAAGCAGAAGGTGCGGGAGCATTACGACCGCATGAGCCCCTACTACCATTCTTTGTGGGGCGAGCACATTCACCATGGCTATTGGATTCACGGCGACGAGTCCAAAGAGACGGCGCAGGTGCAGTTGATCGAGCACCTGGCGCAGGCCGCGGCCATTCCGGCGGACGCGAAGATTCTGGACGTGGGTTGCGGGTTTGGGGCGAGCAGCATTTATCTGGCGCGGAAGTATGGGGCGAAAGCGACGGGGATCACCATTTCGCAAGTGCAGGTGGAAATGGCGAACCAGGCGGCGGCGAAGGCGGGCGTCAACGCGAAGTTCCTGCTGATGGACGCGGAGGCGATGACGTTTGAGGACTCGTTCGACGTGGTGTGGTCGGTGGAATCGATTTCGCACTATCAGGACATTCCCAGATTTTTCAAGGCCGCGGCAGGATTATTGAAGCCAGGAGGAACGCTGGCAATTACGGATTGGTTCAAGAAAAAGGGGCTGACGGCACGGGAGCATAAGAAGTTCCTGCACGACCTGGAGCACGGGATGAACGTAGAATTGCAGACGATGGAAGATTACGCGAGTCACATGGCCGCAGCGGGACTGGAAGTAACGCGCAGCGAGGTGCTGAACAAACATTGCGCCAAGACGTGGGATTTTTGCCTGGACATTATCAAGGACAAAGCGCTGTGGGCAGCGGCGGTGCAGAATGGCCCGGCGTTCGTGCGGTTCTTGCGCGCGTTCAAAGACATGCGCGCAGGATATGCGTCCGGCAATTTTGTTTATGGCCTGATGGTGGCGAAAGTCAGAAGGTAAAGAGAGCAAGATTAGAGAAAATGTCGCCCAAACGAACTTTAGAGAGACTGAAATACAAGATTCTTCCTGCGGTTGGGTCGGGCAGTTTCCCCACCGAGGGTACCGTCGCCGACCTACTCTTCGACATCCCTTATTTCTTCCTTGCCAAGATTATCCCGCCAATCGACGTTGTAAACGAGGTTCTACAGAAGGGAGTAATGGACGCGGGCATGAGTGGCGGTTGTAAATGGAAACCACTTCAACTCGACGCCAAATCCTACGCGGAGCTCGCTGCCTACCTTCGACAACTAGACTTCGTCAACAATCAGCCGCCCGATTGGGTTAAGACGCACCCGGACTGGCACTGTTGGTGCGCGGAACTAGTTTTGGGAATCCCTGCATTGGAGAACAGGCGGCAGTCGGCCGAAATCAGTGAACTCGACGCTCAGGCCAGAGCCGCAAGTAAGGCCGGAGACGAACAACTCGCCGCATCTCTCCTCTTACGGGCCAATGAGCTATGCGCAGAGCATAGTCGCTTTGTGAACGGGCATCGCGCATCGCAACCAAAGCTACCGCTTTTTCGGCGTCCCGTGACGAAACGAAAACTAAAGCGACGTGCGTGACGCGCTAGTCGGAGACTTATAAGGATTTGGCGATGATGAGGGTGATGTCGTCGTGCTGCTCGCGGGGGCTGAAGCGGTGGACTTCATCCACGACGGCGGCGAGGAGATCGTTGGAAGAGAGGGCGCGGTGGCGGCACAGGGCGGCGGCGAGGCGCTCTTCGCCAAATTGCTCGTCGGCATCGTTGAACGATTCCGTGATGCCGTCGGTGTAAAGCGCCAGAATGTCGCCCCGCGCGATCTGGGTTTCGCCGATGGTGCAATCCCAGTTTTTGAACGCGCCGACAATCGTGGCGGTGGCTTCCAGGCGTGCGAACGAATCGTCACAGTGCAGCACGAGTGCGGGGAGATGGCCGCAGTTGGCGTAGCGCAAGCTGCGCGTGGCGTCGTTGTATTCGGCGAAGAACAGCGTAGCGAACGCGCCGTCGGTGGTGTTGTCGCAAAAAAGCTGGTTCACGGAGCGCAGCAGGCGCTGTGGCTGATCCACGGCGATGGCGCACTGGCTGCGAAGATTGGCCTGAAGATTAGCCATCAGGAGAGCCGCGGCGATTCCTTTGCCGGAAATGTCGCCGATGACGAAGCCGAGCCGCTCGCTGCCTAAATCGAGAAAGTCGTAGTAATCGCCGCCAACCTGGCGCGCCTGGCGGCAGATTCCCGCGTACTCGAGGGTCTTGAGCGGCGGAAGCGTTTGCGGAAAGAGGCGCGCTTGCACTTGCTTGGCGATGTCAAGTTCCTGTGCGGCGCGGCGCTCGGCTTCGAGCCTTTCCGCAATGACGCGGCGCTGCGCTTCCACGGCGTGAGTGACCTCGTCAAAGCTGACCAGTGAAAACGAATTGCCGTCGAGGTCGCGGAAGCGGGCAAAGACGCCGCCCCAAATTGGCGGATGCTCTTCTCCCGGCGACGTCGGCTCCCCGGAACTCGAAGCGCGAACGTGCACGGGATACTTCAGCCGTTTCAGGCGCGGATTGACTGTGAAACGGACGCCGCGCGCGCTCCATTCGCGGAACTTGGCGAGGACATCTTCGGTGACGAAGGCGACTTGTGTGGAACGGCCGATGAGCTTGTGTTGTTCGGAATCGCGCTCGGGCGCAACGAGCGTGAGATTCGCGCTGCCGTCCGGTGGCGCAACCGTGGCGAAATGGCGTCTTTTGTCATCGCGGGCGTCGAAGACGAGTTGGAAACCGAGCTGGCCCACGTAAAAGTCGAGGCTGCGATCCAGGTTGCGAACATAGATGACGACGGACTGTAAGCGAAGGTAAGGATCCTTGCGGTCCAGGCGTACCGCGAGCCCATCCAGCGCTTCATGAGGCGTGCCAGCCATGGGCCAGCATTATAAGCCGGGAGAGAACGGAAGCAGGAGGCGGTGAAGAAACTCTCACTCGGTCCTGATATTGGCGGAATCGCGGATACGGAGAGTCGGCTATGTCACAAAGTACAGTGATGTAGATCACTCAGCGGTGTGCGAAATGGCGCAGGAGGAATCAATTTGGGAAGGACCCTGTGGTGAAAGTGGGACCAATATGGTCAGTGTAAGTGCTTTAGTTTGTTATAGATACAATTGTTTTCATGGCCCTTGCAGTTTTGGCACGCAGCGGCCCTTGGTTTGCCTTTCCTTGCACGCTGAAAGCACGCTGAAGAAACCAACACTCGAGGGGAGACGATTATGGCAAGCCCCGTCATTGCAGCCAGAACCGCAGTTCCCGGATTGCCGGTCTGGACGAATCGGCCAAGGAAGGCTAGTCTGGCTTCCGGTATAGCCGTGGTTTCCAAGCCCGCGCGCCCGGAACTCGGCGCCGACTCTTGCTCCGGCATCTCTCAGCAAGCATTGGCCGCGCTGGAAAAGATTGAGCACACTACGAATTTCCCTGCGGGCGCAATTATTTTTATGGAAGGCCAGCCGGCGCGCGGCGTTTACGTAGTGCGCCGGGGGCGCGTGAAACTGCTGACGACCAACAGCGAAGGGCGCACGCTGATTCTGAAGATCGCCAAACCGGGTGAAGCGCTCGGGCTCAATTCCGTGATTACCGGCAAGCCTTATGATCTGACGGCGGAGATCCTGCAGCCTGCGGAATTGGCGTTTATTCCGCGCGGCGATTTTCTGAATTTCATCACCCAGCATGGCGACGCCTGCCTGCACTTTGCGAGTCTTCTGAGCCGCGATTGCCGGGCGGCAAATGAAGTGGCGCGCTCCATCGGATTGTCCCAGTCGGTCACGGAACGCGTGGCGAAGTTCCTGCTGGATTGGTCTTCGGACGGCCAGGTGAAGGAAGGCCCGGTGCGCGTGACGATGGCGCTGACACACGAGGAAATCGCGCAACTGATCGGCGCGTCGCGAGAGACGGTGACGCGCACGTTGAGCGAGTTTAAAAAGCAGCGAACCATCGAACTGAATGGCGCGACGCTCATTTTGAAAAATAAGGTGGCGCTGGAAAGCCTGGTGGCCGCCTGAAATCAGGGCCACAGGAAAGATCCGCAAGAGAAGACCGCAAGAAGATTTCGTCAGGACGAGGGGCCGGAGTTCAGCGTTTGGCGCACCTTGCGGGAAAGCGCTTCATGAGAAAAAGGCTTTTCAATGAAAGCCGCGTCTTCCGCCCGGAAGGCATGCTCCGAGAGAATCCCGTTCGTATAGCCCGACATATAAAGGACGCGCATCTCCGGCCGCTTTGCCAGGAGATGCTCAGCGAGTTCGCGGCCGTTCATTTCCGGCATGACCACGTCGGTGAGAAGCAGATGGATCGGCGCGTGGTGATTCTCCGAGATGCGGATGGCTTCGCGCGGATCCGAAGCGAGCAAAACTCGATAGCCGTCGCCCTCGAGGAAATCACGAGTGACTTTCGCGAGGAGACGCGAATCCTCCACGATGAGGATGGTTTCCGAGGCCGTTGAAGCGCCTGGTTTTCGGGCGGTATGCGGAAGGGCATCCGCTGCTTCGGTGACCCGCGGGAAGTAAATCTTAAACGTGGTGCCGAGCCCTGGTTCACTGTAAACCCAGATGTGGCCACCGCTTTGGCGCACGATTCCGTAAACCGTCGCCAAGCCAAGTCCGGAGCCGCGGCCTTTTTCTTTGGTGGTGAAAAACGGTTCGAAGATGCGGCTGACGGTTTCGCGGTCCATGCCACTGCCGCTGTCGGTGACGCTCAATTGCACGTAAGGGCCGGGGCGAACGTCAACGTGCTCGTGGGAATACGATTCGCCGAGCTCGATGTTGGACGTTTCCATTTTCAAGCGGCCGCCCGCCGTCATGGCGTCGCGAGCGTTGGCCACAAGGTTCAGCACGACTTGGGCCAAATGGCTGCGGTCGATTTTGATGCGGCCTATCTGCCGGCCGAGCTCCATTTCAAAGTGGATGCTTTCGCGAATGATTCGAATCAAAAGAGGCTGCAAGTCCTGAAGAACGGCGTTCAGGTCCAGGATCTGCGGCTCAAAAACCTGCTGACGGCTGAAGGCGAGCAACTGACGAGTCACAGAGGTGGCTTCTTCGCCGGCCATTTTGATTTCCTGGATGCGCTCGGTTGCGGCTTTGTCCAAAGATGCGGAGCTCAGGAGCAGCTCGCTGTTGCCGAGGATTACGCCGAGAAGATTGTTGAAATCGTGCGCAACACCGCCGGCCAGGCGGCCAATGGCTTCCATTTTTTGAGTTTGGATGAGCTGCTGCTCGAGGGTATTGGAACGCTCCTGTTCTTCATCGCGCTGCCGCTGGGCCAGTTCGCGGCGCGCGATCTCCGCTTGTAAAGCCTGATTCGAGTGCAGGAGTTCGGCAGTGCGCTCGCGGACGCGAAGTTCCAGAGTGTCCTTGGCTTCGGAAAGCTCTTTTTGGGCCTGCTTCTGCAAAGTAATGTCGCGGATGGCGCTGAAAACCAGGATCCCGTCCTTGCTTTTGAAAGGGCTGAGACTGATTTCCACGGGGAATTCCGTGCCGTCCTTGCGGCGGCCAAAAAGCTCCATGCCGGAGCCCATCATGCGCAAGCGGGGAGCTTTGGCGAATTGGTCGCGATGCCCCTGATGGTTCCCGCGAAAGCGATCGGGCATAAGGTCTTCCACGGGGCGGCCAAGAAGTTCTTCGCGCTTGTAGCCGAAGAGCTTTTCGGTTTGTGCGTTGACGAGAGAAATTGTGCCCGAGGCATCCACGATGACCATGGCATCGGGAGCGGATTCGAGCACAGCCCGAAATTTATCTTCCGTCCAAATGAGTCTGCCGGGATGGGACGGCTTGGGCTTGGGACGGAGACGGTAGGCGGCCATGTGGGTCCGTGAATTCCCGGCAGTCATTCTAGGGGTCGGTCAACGATTTCGTCAACTTGCGGGGCAAAAGCATTTGCGATTGGCATCTGCCGCGTTTTTGCTTTTCTAGAAATGTGATTCGGAGTATGAAGGAGACGCGGCTCTTGTCATGAGTTTGCGTGCCGCGTGCGGGAGCGCCTTATGGAACGAAATGTTCGCGACCTTTTGAGTTTGTACAATCCGCAAGATTCGTTGGACCACGCGTGGACCATTCCTTCGCCGTGGTATTTCGACAAGCAGATTGAGGAGCTGGAGCAGCAAAGCGTGTTTGCGAAAACGTGGCGGGCGGCTGGGCGCGCGGACCAGGTGAAGAATAAGGGAGATTTTTTCACGGCGGACCTGGCGGGCGAGCCAATCGTTGTGGCGCGGGGGGAAGATGGCGTACTGCGGGCGTTCTACAACGTTTGCCGGCATCATGCAGCTGCGGTGGTGACGGAAGCGCAAGGCTGTGCGAAGCAGTTCCGTTGCCCGTATCACGGATGGACTTACGGGGTTGATGGTGCGCTTAAGGGCATGGTGGAGTTCGAGGGCGTGTGCAACTTTGACCGCGCGAAAAGCGGGTTGGTGCCGATGAAGGTGGATACCTGGGAGAATTTCGTGTTCGTGAACCTGGATGGGCAGGCGGCGCCGCTGAAGGAGTTCCTGGGATCAGTTCCTGGAATTGTTGCGCCGCTGGAACTTTCCAAAAAGATGAAGTTCTTTGATCGGCGTGTTTACACGTTGCAATGCAACTGGAAAGTGTACGTGGACAATTATCTCGATGGGGGATATCACGTGCCGCACGCGCACAAAGGGCTGAGCAGCGTCATCGAATACACGAAATACACGATTGAGAATCTGGAGCGGGCGTGCTTGCAGTCGAGCCCGCTTTCTTCGGGGAAGAAATCCGAAGGCGGAGTGGCGGCGACGCGGCAAGGACGCGCGTTTTATTTGTGGATTTATCCGAACTTCATGATCAACGCCTACGAGGGCGTGATGGACACGAACCTGGTGCTTCCGCTGGCTGTGGATAAGTGCGCCGTCGTGTTCGACTACTATTTTGGGGACGTGAGCAAGAAAGCTGCGGCGCATCATAGAGCGAGCATCAAAGTCAGCGAAAAAGTGCAGGACGAGGACATGGCGATTTGCGATGCGGTGCAACGTGGATTGGCCTCGCGCGCATACGTGGCTGGAAGGCTTTCGGTCCGGCGCGAAGCGGGCGAGCATTTGTTTCATCGGCTGCTGCATGCAGATTTGTCGAGGGCGTTGGAACGGCCCGCGGCCGCGGATTAGCCAAAAAAGCTGCGCTACCGATCGAAGCCTTCGATATTCACTTCTGGATGGATTGAGCGGTAATGCTTGGCCGAAAAAGTGCGCAATTTCGTCGAACTTCCAGGGTCAAGAGTGAGAATCGCGTGGTATAAAGGGCTCGTCCATCGATGGGGGGAGGTTCTTAAAATGGATAAGCCGGATGAGGGAAAAGCACGCATGAAGGAGAAGCGCAGGGGCAGCCGCTTTCCGGTCGTCGTGTTCGTAGAAGCGAAATGGCAGACGCTCAGCGGCGAGACCGTGAAAGAGACAGCGCAGGCCATGGAAGTAAGCGCTTTGGGCGGGCTGTTGGACATGAAGGCTTTTGCGAGAATTGGCAGCGAACTGGAACTAACGAATCTTGTTTCGGGTGAAACCGCCAGAGCCCGCGTTGTTGGCACGCGTCTTCCCAAGGATGGTGGTGTTCCAAAAGTTGCCGTCGAGCTATTGCAACGGAGTGAAACCTTTTGGGGGTTGAATTTCCAACTGAGGAAGACCAGCGCCGAACTTGTCCGCATCGAGCAGGAGATGAAGGTGGGAGGGATTGACGCGCGCATCCTCGAAGAGTTCCGGGATTCCGTGGACTACGTGCGAAAGACCGCCTGGGCGGTGCAGGAATGGCAGGAGCGGCAACTGCAAAAGCACGATCCGCAGACGGTGCTGCCGTTAATCACGTCGGAACGGATTCGGCGGGCGACGCAATTGAGCCTGGCGATTACGACGGACCTGGCGGATCGCCAAGTGACTCGCGAAACCACAGGGATTCGCGAGTTGTTCCAGGCCGTCGAAGGCCTGTATCCGCGCGTGGCCAGCTTGTTCCGGGAAGCGTGAGAAGGATATTGGGCTGGCCAGCCAGCCGCGGCGCATTGCCGGGGGTTATCATGCGGATGGGCAATACCACGCTGTAATATATTCTCGCGATGAGACCCGCTTACGAGCTCAAGAAGGACCTTGACACAATTTCAAAGGTGCAGAACGCCACGCTCACTACTGAAGAGTTTGGCATCGAACAAACTCACGGACTCTTCGGCTCTAAAGAATGGTGGGAGCAAATATCGTCCGGGCGACTCCCGCTGCATACGTTACGTGGCGTGATCGTTGAACGGTTTTGGGGCAGCATGGCGGACTGGCCCGAAATTAAAGTTAGGGATGATGACGGGAATATTTCTAGATGGACGCGAAGAGTGAATGTCAGGGAACAAGATGCCCTCTATATTCCAGGTCAGAAAATCGAAATTGACTACGTCCTGCAGCGCCATCGTCCGAAATCATTCGACCGAGGGGCGGAAACCAAACAAGTCACTGAGGTGCGGGTAGAGCCCAGCGCTGAAATGGCAATGCCGGGTAGATATGAGAAGTTGTGCGCTAGAGAATTGGCAGAGGCTGTCTGCTTGAATTACATGCTCATTATCGACATTTCACATCATTTAAGCGAATTGGGAAATACTCCGGGCATCATGGATAGCGATGCTCAGCGAGTATTTACTAGCGTTGCAAGCGAAGTTGAAGGCGTGATCGCGCAGAACAGGTACGTAGGGATGGATGCCTTGCTGACTCGCTGGAAGAGCCCTGTTCTCGCCGCTTGCAAGAGGATCCTGGAATTCAAGTCCTAATGACAAGCCTAAGGCCTTGCCGGTTTGGAGCAAATTGACCGCAAGAGAGGCGGTGCTCTATACTTAAGATTCCTATTGCAGGATAGTTTCCACCTGGAAATTCTGAGAAGCGCGCCGATGACCGGACGCACGCTGCTCCCCGAGGCGTATCCAGCAAGAGAAAGAGGAAGGGCACATGGCTGAGGCAAGCTGCCGCCGCGAGCTGGAATTGGAGATTCCAGCCGAAGAAGTGTCGAAGAAGATGGAGAGCGTGGCGAAGGATTTCGCGCGTTTGGCGATGATTCCCGGGTTCCGGAAGGGGAAGGCGCCGGTTTCACTGATCCGGAGGAGATTCGCGGAGGACATCAAGGGCGAAGTGCTGCAGACATTGGTGCCTGAGCGCGTGGAAAAGGCTCTGGCCGAGCAAAAACTTTCGCCCGTCACCCAGCCGAAAGTGGACAAGCTGGACTTCAACGAAGGCCAGCCGGTGAAATTCCGCGCGGTTTTCGAGGTGATGCCGGAGTTTGAATTGGGCAGCTACAAAGAGCTGGAACTGGAAATGCCCACGATGGACATCACGGACGACGACGTTGCAAAGGCTTTGGAGGAAATGCGGGAGCGAGCCGCGGCGTTTGCGCCGGTGGAGGGCCGCGCCGTTCAGGATGGAGACTTCGCACAAGTGAAGCTGCTGGGCACTCCGGAGGGCGGAGGCGATCCGCTGAAGGCAGACAGCGTGCTGTGCCACATTGGGGCGGAAGAGACGATGGAGCCTTTCAACACAAATTTGAAGGGCGCGAATGTGGGCGAGCACAAGAATTTTGACGTGGAATATCCCGCGGACTATCCCGACCCGAAGCTGGCGGGCAAGAAATTTCACTACGCCGTGGAAGTGCTGGGAATCAAGACGAAGAAGCTGCCGGAGCTGAACGACGATTTTGCAAAAGACGTGAGCGATGCGCAGACGCTCGACGAATTAAAGAAAAAGGTTCGCGAAGGACTGGAGCACCAGCGCGACCACAAGCGAAAGGAATTGCTGCACGAAAAAGTTCTGGCGGAATTGGTAAAGAAACACGACTTCCCTGTGCCAGAATCGCTGGTCGAACATCAAATGGATGTGCGGCTGGAGCGGGTAGTGCGCTCGCTGGCGGCGCAAGGCGTGGATCCGCGTGCAGTGAACGTGGACTGGGTCACGCTGAGGCACCGGCAGCAAGACCGCGCGCGAGATGACGTAAAGGCGGAGCTAATTATTGACCGCATAGCGACCGCGGAAAACATTGACGTGACCGAAGAAGACCTGACGCGCGAGCTGGAACATGCTGCCGGACATAGTAACGAATCGGCGGAAGCATTGAGGGCTCGTTTGACAAAGCAGGGAACGCTCGATAGGATGAAAGCCAAGTTGAGAAGTGACAAAACACTCGAGTCGCTCGAGCAAAACGCGAAGATCAAGACCGTGGCGGCAGCCAGCGCGGCGACAGACGCAAAGTGAGACATTCCGTCCGGGGCAAGCGGTTTTACTTCCATGAGAAAATTCGACGAACCTGATTATCACGCAACGACTCTCGTACCCATGGTGGTCGAACAGACCAGCCGCGGCGAACGGGCGTACGACATTTATTCCCGGCTGTTGAAAGAGCACATCATTTTTATCGGCACGCCGATTGACGATCACGTTGCCAATCTGGCGACTGCTCAAATGCTGTTTCTGCAAGCGGAAGACCCGGAGAAAGACATCCAGCTGTACATCAATTCGCCGGGAGGCTCGATCACCGCGGGATTTGCGATTTATGACACCATGCAGTTTGTGAAGCCGGACGTGGTGACGACCTGCGTGGGGCAAGCGGCGTCGATTGCCGCGGTTTTGCTGGTTGGCGGCGCCCCCAAGAAGCGCTTTGCGCTGCCCAACGCGCGGATTTTGATTCACCAGCCGTGGCTTTCGGGGCTCGGCGGGCAAGCTACGGACATTGATATTCACGCGAAAGAAATTCTGCGCATGCGCACGACCATCAATGGGCTGCTGGCGAAACATACGGGGCAGTCCGTGGACCGCATCGAGAAAGACGTCGAGCGCGATTACATCATGAACCCGGAGCAGGCCAAGGAATACGGGATGATCGATGAGATCATCTATAAGCACCGCTAATTCCGGGACGCGAAGTGCTTTATCGTTCGAAGCGAGTGCGCAGGGCACGTTCTTGATAGTGCGCCCGTCACGACTTTCTCTCTTGCTCAGGGGACAAAACAGCCTAGAATGCTAATTAGAGGTTCAGAAGAAGCCCAGCGGAGCTGAGGCCTCCACACCTGTGAAAAAATTTAACCCAGATGAGCCATTGCGCTGCTCCTTCTGCCACAAGACCCAGGAGCAGGTCGAAAAGCTGATCAGTTCTCCTTCGGACTATCCGCGCGCGTACATCTGCAACGAGTGCGTGGGTGTTTGCCAGACAATTCTGGAGGATGAGAAGCGCGAACAGGCCACGGCGCCGGCGCGGCAACTTCCGCGGCCGCCGGAAATCAAGCGGTTCCTGGATGGCTACGTCATCGGGCAGGACCGCACGAAGAAAAAACTCGCGGTGGCGGTGTACAACCACTACAAACGGATTTTCCTGAACAAGCAGCCGGGCGAAGTGGAGCTGAGCAAATCCAACATTTTGCTGATTGGGCCGACGGGCACGGGCAAGACGCTGCTGGCGCAAACGCTTTCACGCATGCTGGAAGTGCCGTTTGCGATTGTGGATGCAACGACGCTGACGGAGGCGGGCTACGTCGGAGAAGACGTCGAGAACATTATTTTGAAGCTGTTGCAGGCCGCCGACGGGGACGTGCAGAAAGCCCAGCAAGGCATCATTTATATTGACGAGATTGACAAAATCGCGAAGAAGGATGAGAACCCGTCGATCACGCGCGACGTTTCCGGTGAAGGGGTGCAGCAGGCGCTGCTGAAAATTCTGGAAGGCACGGTGGCCAATGTGCCGCCGCAGGGCGGGCGCAAGCATCCGCACCAGGAATTTACGCCGGTAGATACGACGAACATCCTGTTCATCTGCGGCGGAGCGTTTGTCGGCTTGGAGAAGATCATCGAGAAGCGCACGGGACGCCATTCGCTGGGGTTCCACACCGACGCCACGCCTTCAACGCCGCAGCGGCGGAACACCGAGTTGCTCGAGCAGGTGCAGCCCGGCGATTTGATCCGTTATGGGCTGATTCCGGAATTTGTAGGACGCCTGCCGGTGGCGGGCGTGATGAACGATTTGGATAAATCGGCGCTGGTCAAGATCCTAACGGAGCCGAAGAACGCCCTGCTGAAGCAATATCAGCGGCTGTTTGAGTTTGAGAACGTGCGCTTGCGATTTACGGAAGAAGCGCTGGAAACTGTGGCAGAGTTGGCGCTTCAGCGAAAAGTGGGCGCGCGCGGCTTGCGAATGATTTTGGAAGACCTCATGCTTGAGCTCATGTACCACCTTCCCATGCAGCGGAAGGTGCGCGAATTCGTGGTCAGCGCGGAGATGGTGCGCACGCGCGAAATCAACTGGAGCTTGCTCGAAAAAGCCGGATGAGCCGGCTCGCGCATCAAATATAGTCGGGGTACGATTCAGGGTGCGGCCAATCTTCGGCCGTATATAAAACTTAAGAGGCACGAGTAAGAGGTTCAGGGGCCCCTATGTTTACACGAGAAAAACAAGAGATGCGGCGCGTGCCGATGATGCCGGTGCGGGACATGGTCATTTTCCCGCAGCAGATGACGCCGTT
>Ga0079221_10000246_pt1 | contig 13750 bp, 11 predicted proteins | sample GAAS200_FD_75069 | JGI IMG/M metagenome (GOLD analysis project Ga0079221, IMG submission 75069) | Agricultural soil microbial communities from Georgia to study Nitrogen management - GA AS200 | ecosystem: Environmental > Terrestrial > Soil > Agricultural land | place: USA: Georgia | collected... | reverse complement strand
CGAGGCATCGGCCTGGGTGAACGGCTGGAACAGCCGCGCGGCCGCGTCGGCGGCAAGGCCGATGCCGGTGTCGCGCACCGCGAACAGCAGTTCGTGCTGGGTGGCGGTGTCGTTGCGCTTGCTCACCCGCACGGACACGCCGCCACGCTGGGTGAACTTGATCGCGTTGCCCATCAGATTCGTGAGGATCTGGCGGATGCGCATCGGATCGCCGCGCACCACCGGGCGCACGTCGGCATCCACGACCGCGCGCATCGCCAGTCCCTTGGCCTCGGCGGGTTTCTCCAGCAATCGTTTGACGCTGTCCACCAGTTCGCGGATGTTGATGCTGACCGATTCGAGATCGAGCTTGCCGGCTTCGGCCTTGGAATAGTCGAGAATGTCGTCGACGATCCGCAGCAGTTCCTTGGCCGAGGCGTTGGCGGTGATCAGGTATTCGCGCTGCGCCGGCGACAGCTCGGTGCCCAGCACGATGTCGAGCAGCGGCAGGATGCCGTTCAACGGCGTGCGGATTTCGTGGCTCATGCTGGCCAGGAACTCGCTCTTGGCCAGCATCGCCGCTTCCGCGGCCTGCTTGGCGGCCAGCAGCTCACGCTGCACGCCGCGCAGCGAGGTCAACTCCGATTGCGCGGACGCCAGCCGCGTGCGCATCGCGACGTCCACCGGGTCCTGGATTGGCGCCGGCGCGACGTTTCTCGCGGTGCTGCCCTGCGGCGCGCGCGCCAGCCACAACAGGATCAGCGCGATCAGCAGCAGACCCCAGAGCGTGGCCACCTGCGGCATTGGCACCCACAGCGCGGCCGCGGCACCGGCGGCAACCAGCGCGATGCTGCCCAGCACACGCGGCCATGCCACCCGCTCACCGCCGGTCGTGCTTGCCATGCTCAGCTTCCCTGCTCGGGAAACGAATGATCGAGCTCGGCGGCGGGCGGTCGAAAATGGTTGCCTTGCAGCATGTCGACGCTGGCGGCGCGCAGTTGCTCGGCACGCGCCACGGTTTCGATGCGCGGGGCGATCACGCGGAGGTTGTGTGCATGGGCGCCCCGCACGACGGTTTCCAGGTTGCCATCGGCGAGATCGGGCGCCAGCTTGATGAAATCGAGCGGCAGGTGCCCGATCCAGCCCGCGTTCACCGCGTCGGTGTCGACGCCGGCGAGGCACAGGCGCACGCCGGCGCGCTTCAGTTCCGGCGCCAGTTCGACCAGTGCGCGGAGATTGTTGCGCGCCTCCTCGCAGCGGAATTCCAGCACCAGCGATTCCGGCACCACGCCCGTGGTCGCGAGCCGCGCCGAAAGCTGCCCGCGCCGACCGTGGTCCGCCCAGCCCTGCAGCGACTGACTGGCGAACAGGCAAACCGGGTCGCCGTCGCGCTGGTGCTGCGCGAGCACCCCGATGCAATGACCGACGACCCACGCGTCGACCGCCGCGATGTAACCGGCGCGAATCGCTGCGGGGATCAACTCGGCGGCCGGGAATTCCTGGTCGCCATGTTGCAATCGCAGCAGCGCCTGATAGTGCGGACCCGCGCCGCCGCGGATCGGGATGATCGGCTGGAACACGAGGTCGAACGAGCCGTGCGCCAGCGCCGCCGAAATGCGCTGGGCGAGCGCGTTCGGATCGGGTGCGAGCGTGGAGTGAACCGCGACGCGATCGGGCTGCGTGCGCGCCGCCGTCAGCGTGTGCTGCACCGCCGCCAGCGCGACCGCGGATTCGCTGGTCGCGGCATCGAACGCACACACCGCGGCATCCAGTCGCACCGCGGTCGCCTGCGCGCCGAAACGTTCGTCGTCCGCCTTCGACACCAGTTCCCTGGCCAACGCCACCAGTTCGCGCTCGCTGCGGGCGGGCGAGAAAATCAGGAATGCCGCATGCCCGTGGCGCGCGGTCATGCAGCCGGTGCGCACGTGGCGCAGGATGAAATCGCCGAGTTGCGTCAGCACCTGGTCGAAGCCCACCAGACCGACGCGATCGCGCAGGATCGTGGCGTCGCGCAACTCCACTTCCAGCAAGCCGCCTTGCGCGGCGTATCCGCCGGCCGCGGCAAGGTGTTCGGACAGGGCATCCAGCAGTTGCGCGCGTTCGTGCAAGCCGGTTGCCGCATCGCGGCGACGCCTGCGCCGGGTGCGCGAAGCGGCGGCGCGCGCACGCCGCACCCGATTGGTGACCGCGGCGACCAGATGGGTCGGGCGGATCGGCTTCATCAGGAAATCGTCGCCGCCCGCGTCCAGCGCGGCAAATTGGCGGTCCTCGTCCTGGTCGCCCGATAGGAACACGATCGGCGTGTTGACATAGCCCTCGCGCTCGCGGATCAGCGCGGTCAGCTCAAACCCGTCGCAATCGGGCATGTTGAGGTCGAGCAGCAGCAGGTCAGGCTGGAAGCGGTCCAGCTCTTCCAGTACCGCCAGCGATTCGCCCAGAACCCGGGTTTCCATCCCCGCCCGGCGCAGGATGGCTTGCGCGAACAGCGCCTGCGGGGCGTCGTCGTCCACGATAAGGATGCGGTACGGGCTTTCTTCGTCCACCATCGCCAGTTCCAGCGCCGCACCTACCGTTTCGCCGGGTGTCGCCGGTAGGGCGATGCAGCGGTCGGCACCCGCGCGCAGCGCGCGCAGGCGCAATTCGACATCGGTTTCGCGCAGCAGCGCCAGCAGGTGGACGCGGTGCGCAGGATCGCGTCGCGCTTCGCGCAGGGCGCTGGCGAGCTGCTCCAGCGGCATGCTCGCGTCGGCGACCAGGATGATGAGGTCCGGTGGTGCGCCCTGCAGTTGCTCCAGAAGGCCCTGCATGTGGTCGAGCAACGCCACGTCACAGCCCTGCTGGTCGAGGCGCAGCAGCAGTTCGTTGATCAGCGGATCATCGTCGTTGATGATCCGCACGCGCGGCCCGCGCGGGTGATCGGGCACCGGCATGTCCGGCTGGGGCGCCGGTGCTTCGTTGGCCGCGGTGCCGGTGGCGACACCGCCGGCATCGGTGATGCCAAGTTGCAGCCAGTAGCCGGGTGGCGGCGTATCGCAGCGCGGGAACGGTGCCCTGCCGGCGATCGGCGGCGGATCCTGCATCCAGGCGGGCAAGCCGGGGCCGCGCGATGACTGCTGCAGGTGCGGGCGCAGGCTGTCCAGCAGTGCGTCGATGCCGGTGGTCGCGGCGGCGTCGGGAACCTGGTTGGCGCTGACCGCCGGCGCCAGCGCCGATTCCAGCGCCAGCAGGCGCTCGCCTGTTTCCAGCAGGCCGTAGCGACCGCAGGCGCCTGCCAGTTGCGCGATCTCGTCGTGCAACGTGCGCAATACGTTGCAGTCCCACCCGCTGCGGCATTGCGCACGCGCACGCCGGAGCAGCGTGCGCAGACGCTGCGGCAGGTGCTGCCGAAACGCCGCCTGCAGTTCCGCATCGGGCTTCTGCTGGGACAACTGCGATGCCATGTGGGAAACTCCCCCTGCGTCGGCAAAACTATACCAAGGCGCAGGGTCGGAAGTGTGTCCGGCGTATCGCTTGCTTGCAGGCTGGCCGGGCATCGCGGCGTCGGGTCGATGCTGCTGCGAAAACCCGCGCCATGGAGACGGCCGTTCGGACCTTGGCTATCCCGGACACGCGCCAGCAAATGGCGAGTTCAACGAAGCAGCGATCATGGACGATCGCACTAGAACGGCTTGACGACGGCCAGGATCACGATCGCGAGAAGCAGCACGCCGGGAATCTCGTTGAAGCCGCGCAACTTGCGGGACGACCAGCGGCAGCGATCGGCGGCGAAATCGCGGGCGAGCTTCACCAGCACCGCGTGGTAGACCGCCAACAGCAGCACCAGCAGCAGTTTCAGGTGCAGCCAACCGGCGTGCAGGTAGAACGACTCCGCGGCGAGCGTCGCGATGCCGAACGCGATCGCCAGCGCACCGCCGATGTGGGTCATCACCAGCAGGCGGCGTTCCATCAGCTTGAAGCGCTCGCGAATCGATGTTTCACCCGCCTCCGCGTGGTACACGAACAGCCGCGGCAGGTAAAACAGACCGGCGAACCAGGTGACTACGCCGATGATGTGGAAGGCTTTCAGCCACAGGGGCAGCATCGGAAACTCCATGCGGGGCAGGCGTCGTGTTCACGGCGGCCGCGCCATCCAGCGCAGACCCGAATCCGGGCGAAGTCGCGGTCGGCATCAGCATTGCGTTCCGGCGTGTCGTCGTGGCTGCACGGCGGCTAGTATGCCTGTCTTTGCAGATGCAACAACACCGCGATGGAAACGATAACCTGGGACGATTTCACGAAAATCGGATTGCGCGTCGGCCGCATCGTCGAGGCGCGCGTGTTCGCCGAAGCGCGCAAGCCTGCCTACGTGTTGCAGGTCGACTTTGGCGCAGAGATCGGCATCCGGAAATCCAGTGCGCAGATCACCAAGCTGTATTCGCCGGAAGAACTGATCGGCAAGCTGGTGGTGGGCGTCGTCAACTTCCCGAAGAAGCAGATCGGGCCGGTGATGAGCGAATGTCTGGTCACGGGCTTCTACGATGCCAATGGCGAGGTCGCGCTGTGCGTGCCCGACAAGCCGGTGCCGTTGGGCGCGAAGCTCGGCTGAGAGCGCGCGTTCACGAAAGTGGTGCAATCAATGCACCTTGATGGTGCATAATTGCTCGCCGTGCTCAGGCAAGTCATTGGATTGAAAAGCTACAATCACTGGCACGCCGCTTGCACTTTCCCGTCATCCGTCCATGCCGAGCCGCCCCATGACCGCCAATAAAGTCCTCGAAACCATCAAGTCCGAAAACATCGAATTCGTCGACCTGCGCTTCGCCGACATGCGCGGCGTCGAGCACCACGTCAGCTTCCCCGCGCATGCGCTGGATGCCGACACCTTCGAGGACGGCAAGATGTTCGATGGCTCGTCCATCACCGGCTGGAAGGGCATCAACGAGTCGGACATGGTGCTGATGCCCGATCCCGCGACGGCGTTCGTCGATCCGTTTGCCGCCCACAAGCAGATCAACATCGTATGCGACGTGCTGGAGCCGTCCACGATGCAGGCCTATTCGCGCGATCCGCGTTCGATCGCGCGGCGCGCGGAAGCGTTCCTCAAGTCCACCGGTGTCGCCGACACCGCGTTCTTCGGTCCCGAGCCGGAATTCTTCATCTTCGATTCGGTGCGCTGGCAGAACGACATGGGCCGGGTGTTCTACGAGATCGGATCGGAAGAAGCCTCGTGGTCGTCGCGCTACAAGTACGAGGAAGGCAACCACGGCCATCGTCCCGGCGTGAAGGGCGGCTATTTCCCGGTGCCGCCGGTCGATTCGCTGCACGACCTGCGCGCGGAGATGTGCACGGTGCTGGAATCGCTCGGGCAGACGGTCGAAGTGCACCACCACGAAGTCGCCAACGCGGGCCAGTGCGAAATCGGCGTGAAGTTCAACACGCTGCTGCGCAAGGCCGACGAACTGCAGACGATGAAGTACGTGATCCGCAACGTCGCGCACGCCAACGGCAAGACCGTCACCTTCATGGCCAAACCCGTGGTTGGCGACAACGGATCAGGCATGCACGTGCACCAGTCTTTGGCCAAGGACGGCAAGAATCTTTTCGCGGGCGAACTGTACGGCGGGCTTTCGCAGCTCGCGCTGTGGTACATCGGCGGCATCTTCAAGCACGCGCGCGCGATCAACGCGTTCTCCAATTCCACCACCAATTCCTACAAGCGCCTGGTGCCGGGTTTCGAAGCGCCGGTGATGCTGGCGTACTCCGCGCGCAACCGCTCGGCGTCGTGCCGCATCCCGTATGTCAGCAATCCGAAGGGTCGCCGCGTGGAAGTGCGTTTCCCCGATCCAATGAACTCGGGCTACCTCACGTTCACCGCGCTGATGATGGCCGGCCTCGACGGCATCCTGAACAAGACCGACCCGGGTCCCGCCATGGACAAGGATCTCTACGACCTGCCGCCGGAAGAAGAGCGCAACATTCCGCAGGTGTGCGCGTCGCTCGATGGCGCGCTCGAAGCGCTGGATCGTGACCGCGAATTCCTGAAAGCCGGCGGCGTGATGAGCGACGATTTCATCGACGCCTACATCGCGACCAAGATGAAGGAAGTCACCGCCTACCGCGCATCGACACATCCCCTCGAGTACCAGATGTATTACTCGATCTGACGGAGGAGTAGGCAGCGATGGAACCTCCCTTCGCCGATGCTTTCCGCTACAAGGCCTGGGCGAACCAGGACTTGCTGGATCACGGCGAGCGGCAATGGCAGTCGCTGCCTGAAGAGGATGCGCGCTTCTTCGTGCGCATCCTCAACCACACGCACGTGGTCGACCGCATCTTCATCGGCCACATCACCGGCAAGCTGCACGGATTCGAGGCCGACAATACGGTGGAAACGCCCACCGTCGCCGCATTGCGGGCGGCGATGGCACAGACGGACGGATGGCTCATCGGGTACTCGGCGAGCGCGGACCAGGCGGAACTTGCCCGCGACATCCCGTTTGCTTTCACCGACGGCGACCGTGGCCGGATGCGCGTGGATGAAATGCTGCTGCACCTGCTCACGCACGGCAGCAATCATCGCGGCATGGCCGCACGGGTGCTGGCTACCCATGGGCTGGAGCGGCCGAAGGATACCTTCACGCGCTTCCTGCACCTGACCTGTCCGGAACGCCGCGATGGCGGCACGCATTCCTGAAAGGTGCTGCCGGACGCACCACGCGCTTGCGGCGCGACGGATCGCACGTCTCGCGGTGCTTGCATCGGCGTTGGCTCCCGCGTGCGCGCTGGCGCAAACGCCTTTCGTGAACGAAGGCGATACCGCCTGGATGCTAGTCGCGACCGTACTGGTGATGCTGATGATCGCGCCGGGGCTCGCGTTGTTCTATGGCGGCCTGGTGCGGGCCAAGAACATCCTGTCGGTGTTGATGCAGGTGCTGGTGGTCGCCTCGCTCGCGATCGTGCTGTGGGTCGCGTTCGGATACAGCATGGCGTTCGACGGCGGCGGCGCGGTGATCGGCGGCCTCGGCAAGCTGATGCTGCGCGGTGTCGGCGCCGGCTCGATGGCAGCGGCGTCCGGTCCCGGTGCGGCGATTCCGGAATTCGTCTACATCGCGTTCCAGGGTGCGTTCGCGGCGATCAGTTGCGCGCTGGTGGTCGGCGCCATCGCCGAGCGCGCGCGGTTTTCCGCGGTGCTGCTGTTCACCGCACTGTGGTTCACCCTCGCCTACCTGCCGCTGGCGCACATGGTGTGGGCGCCGACCGGCTGGCTGTTCCGCATGGGCGCGCTGGATTTCGCCGGCGGCACGGTGGTGCACATCAACGCCGGCGTGGCCGGCCTTGTCGGCGCCTACATGCTGGGGCCGCGCATCGGATTCGGGCGCGAACGCCTGTCGCCACACAGCCTGCCGTTGACGTACACCGGCGCGGCGCTGTTGTGGATCGGATGGTTCGGCTTCAACGCCGGTTCCGCGCTGGAGGCCAACGGGATCGCGGCGCTGGCCTTTCTCGACACCCTGGTGGCCGCAGCCGCAGCCGTGCTGGCATGGACCGTGGTGGAAGCCGTGTTCCGCCGCCGCGCTTCGATGCTGGGTGCGGCCTCCGGCCTGGTCGCTGGGCTGGTGGCGATCACGCCTGCTTGCGGCAGCGTCGGCGTCGGCGGCGCCTTGTGCATCGGCGGCGCGGGCGGCGCGGCCGGATTCTGGGGCGTGAACGTGCTGAAGCGCCGGTTGCGCGCGGACGATTCGCTGGACGTGTTCGGCATCCACGGCGTGTGCGGCGTCGCCGGCGCACTGTTGACGGCTGTGTTCACGGCTCCCGCGCTGGGCGGTACTGGTGCTGCGGGTTATGCGATCACGCACCAGCTCGAAGTGCAGGCGCTGGGCGTCGCGATGACGGTGTCGTGGTCGGGCCTCGCCGCGCTCGCTGCATTCTTCGCTGCGCGTTGCCTGCTGGGCCTGCGCGTGCACCACGAGGCGGAGCGCCAGGGCCTCGACATCAGCAGCCATGGCGAGTCGGCCTATGAACTTTGAAAACGTGACCTGCGGAACCGGCATGGTCCGGATGGCAACGGTTGCCGACGCCCCGGCGATCTGCGCGATCTACAACCGTTACGTCACGGACACCGTCGTGACGTTCGAGGAACGACCCGTCGACACGAGCGAAATGCAATCGCGCATGCGTGCCGTGCTCGAAAAATTGCCGTGGCTGGTGCTCGAGCGTGACGGTGACGTTGCAGGCTACGCCTATGCCTCGCCATGGAAAACGCGCATCGGCTACCGGTTTGCAGTGGAGAGTTCGATCTATCTCGCGCCTGCGCACACGGGTCGTGGATTCGGCACGGTGTTGTATCGAAGTCTGCTCGATGCACTGCGCGCGCGGCATGTTCATTGCGTGATTGGCGGCGCCGCGCTGCCCAATCCCGCCAGCGTTGCCCTGCACGAAAAACTTGGCTTCACCAGGGTCGCGCATTTTCGCGAGAACGGATTCAAGTTCGGCGGCTGGATCGACGTCGCGTACTGGCAATGCCTGCTTTGAATGCGCTTCAGGCGGCGCGGTCCATCGCCACGATGATCGCGCCCGTGCTGTAGGAGACGCGATTCCTGCCGTTCTGTTTCGCGTGGTACAGCGCCGCGTCGGCGCGCCTGAACAGGCTGGCGATGTCTTCATGCGGCTCCATTTGGGCGACGCCGAAGCTGCAGGTCAGGTCGAGCTTGTTCGACCACAGATTGCGGCTGATCAGCACCCGAAGTTTTTCGGCGATATTGAAGGCCGATTGCAGCGGCGTGTCGGCGCACACCAGCACGAATTCCTCGCCGCCCCAGCGACACAGGCCATCGCCCTCGCGTGCGTGGCCCTTCAGGAACGCCGCGAGTTCCGCCAGCAGTTCGTCGCCGACCAGATGTCCGTAGCGGTCGTTGACGGATTTGAAGTGATCGACGTCCACGAAAATCGCCGACAGCGCGCCATGGTTTTCGCGCGTCTGCAGCACCAACGAATAAAGGCTGTTGCGCAAGCCGACCCGGTTGTGCAGGCCGGTGAGATCGTCGTGCGTGGCCGCCGTCTCGAGTTCCTGGCGCTGCAGTTCGAGTGCGGCATTGACGCGTTCCAGCTCCCGCTTCTCGCGCTGGATCGCGCGTACCGCCCGGCGCGAGCGCAGGATGCTGCCGGTCACGAACAGCAGCGCCGCGATGACCCACAAGGCCAGGATGGTCGACAGCAGTTGCAGCGTCGAGATCCATTTGCCGTGGAATGCGACGGATTTGACGCTGACCGTGTAGTCGCCGGCCATCGCGAAATCGCCGGTGGCCACTTCCAGCACCGTGACATTGCGGAGGTCGGGCATCGAATCGGACGGAGCGATGCCGTGGCTGCCGATCCACCACTGCGCGACCTGGAAAATCTTCAGCGGCAGCACGAACGGGTGCGGTTCCCGGTGCGGGGTGTACTGCATCTGGTTGACCTTGAGTGAGGCCGGATCGCCGTCGCGCGCGTAATGCGGATCGAAGTTGCGCAAATACACCCGCACCGGCAACTTGGCTGTTTCGGGGGTGTCGATGTCCAGCGCGATCGTGCTGAAGCGTGACAGGTCGACGCCGTGGGTGCTCTCCGAGAGCGACACGCTGAAACCACAGTAGGGCGTGGCGTACTCGGGGTTCAGTTTGCAATGCAGCACGATCGCGGACGGCGTCTTCCGGACCGTGGCGATGCTTTTGCCGCCCGCGTCGCGATCGTCGTACGACCAAACCGCGTAATGATCCGCCGCCGTCAGCCGCAGCGATCGGTTCATGCCATAGTGGTGCCACAACAACAGGCACGCCGAGACCGCGAGCAGGCACACCAGCCCCCAGATCGGGTCGCGGACACCATTGCGTTGCTTTGACAAAGCAGCCTCACCGAATCCACTCGCGACATTCGCCTGATGGGCGACGGCGGTTCCCGATGCGCCATCGGGCACTTGCGCACGCCACACCCCGGGTTATCGGCGGCCCGGTTGGCGCGCTTGAGGATGTTGGCAATTCTTTGGAAAGGTGACATTTCGTTGAAACGTGATCCGGATGCACGGACCCGGGACCGCGCCTATGCTGCGCACATGCGTGGTGCCAACCTGCCCCTGTTCGACGACGCGCCGCCGGCTGAAATGCGCGAGCAACTCGCGCCCGGCGCTTGGGTGCTGCGCGGCTTCGCGCACGCTCACGCCGATGTATTGCTGCGGGAAATCGAAAGCATCGCGGCGGCCTCGCCATTCCGGCATCTGGTCACCCCCGGCGGCAAGACCATGTCGGTGGCGATGACCAATTGCGGCGCGGTCGGCTGGTTCAGCGACCGGCGCGGTTACCGGTATGCGGCCATCGATCCCGAAAGCGGCAAGCCATGGCCGCCGATGCCTGAACGGTTTGTCCGGCTCGCGCGCGCGGCGGCGAGCGCGGCGGGCTTCGATGATTACGCGCCCGACGTGTGCCTCATCAACCGCTACGAAGTCGGCGCACGCCTGACCCTGCACCAGGATCAGGATGAACGCGATCGCCACGCCCCGATCGTGTCGGTGTCGCTGGGACTGTCCGCCACGTTCCTGTTCGGCGGACTGGTGCGCAACGAACCGCAGCGGCGCGTGCCGCTTGTGCACGGCGACGTGGTGGCCTGGGGCGGCCCGTCGCGAATGCGCTATCACGGCGTGTTGCCGATCAGGGTCGGCGACCACCCGCTGACTGGCGCGCGGCGTTACAACCTCACGTTTCGTGTTGCGCGTTGAGCTTGTGGACCCCCGAGGCATGCACTAGATTGGTGCAATGCAGCGCACCAACCCGGATGCGGGATCAATTGGCGAGCTGGCCACCGGGGTGGCCAGGCTGGATTCGTCGCTGCGGTTTGCAGAGGCAAACCCCGCGTTCATCGAACACATCGGCTTCGGGCTTTCGCGCGTTCTCGACCACACGCTTGCCGTGCTCAAGCCGGAGGGCGAACGCCTGCACGAAGGCGCGGCGCGGGCGCAGCAGCAAGGCGCCACCCTTCGCCTGCGCGATGTCGCGGTATGCGCGGCGCCGGGGCGCGAGGCACGGCTGGATTTCAGCTTCACGCCCGGTGACGCCGGCGTGTGGGTCGAAGTGCATCCGGCCGCGCCGGCTTCCGGTTCGGGACGCGTGTCCGAATCGTTGCGTGGTTTCGCGCACGAAGTCCGGAATCCCCTGGCGGCGATTTCGGGCGCGGCACAGTTGCTGGAACAGCGCGCCGACGATGCGCGGCAGCGCGGCCTTGCGCAACTGATCCGCGAAGAGTCGGCGCGGCTCGCGGCACTGGCGGAACGCCTGTTGGGCACACGGAACGCGATGGCGACGCGCGTGGTCAACGTGCATGCGATCCTCGAACGCGCATCGGAGTTGCTGCAGGCCGAGCGTGGCGACGTCGTCGTGGTGCGGGACTACGACCCCAGCTTGCCCGCATGGCACGGTGATCCGGACCGGTTGTTGCAGGCGGTCCTGAATTTGGTGCGCAACGCGGCGGAAGCCCACGCGAGGCGAATCGTCCTGCGCAGCCGCGCCGAAGCCGGTTGGCGCGATGCCCGCGGCCAGCGTGTGCCGGCGCTGCGCATCGAGGTCGAGGACGATGGCGATGGGGTGCCCGACGCGATCGCCGCGACGCTGTTCGAGCCGATGGTCTCCGGGCGTGCCGATGGCACCGGCCTGGGTCTGGCGCTGGCGCGCGAAATCGCGCGCGAACACGGCGGCGACCTGGCGCTTCAGCCGCGCGAGGCCGGCACCCGGTTCGTGTTGCTGCTGCCGCGGCATCCGCGCACGGGAGAATCCGAATGAGCGAAATCTTCATCGTCAATGACGATCGCGCGGTGCGCTTCGTGCTGGCGACGGCGCCTCGCGACGCCGGGCACGAGGTCACCGAATTCGCCGACGCCGAAGCCGCGCAGGCCGCGCTGCGACGCGCCACACCGCAAGGGGTGGTTTGCGACGTGCGACTGCCGGGTGCAGACGGCCTTGCGCTGCTGCGCAACATCAAGGCCGCGCATCCGGGCTTGCCGGTGATCGTGATGAGCGCCTTCACCGACGTCGCGACCACCGCCGCGGCTTATCGGGAAGGCGCGACCGATTACCTGCCCAAGCCCTTCGACCTCGCGCAGGCCGTGGCGTCGGTGCAACGTGCCCTGCACGAATCGGAACAAACGAACGCGGCGGCAAACGCGCCCACGCCGCGCCATGCATTGCTGGGCGAAAGCGCGCCGATGCGCGCGGTGTTCCGCCTGGTCGGACGCGTCGCGGCCAGCGACTTGAACGTGCTGATCACCGGTGAAACCGGCACCGGCAAGGAGCTCGTGGCGCGCGCGCTGCACGAAGAAAGCGCGCGCCGCGCGCGGCCGTTCGTCGCGCTGAATACCGCCGCGATTCCCGCCGAATTGCTGGAGTCGGAACTGTTCGGACACGAGGCCGGTGCCTTCACCGGAGCGCAGCGGCGCATGGCCGGACGCTTCGAACAGGCCGAGGGCGGCACGCTGTTCCTCGATGAAATCGGCGACATGCCGCTGGCGTTGCAGACGCGCCTGCTGCGCGTCCTGGCCGGCGGCGAGTTCTATCGGGTGGGTGGGCGTGAACTGATCCGCAGCGACGTGCGCGTGCTGGCGGCGACCCACCAGGATCTGGATGCGAAAGTCGCGCGCGGCGAATTTCGTGCCGACCTGATGCATCGTCTCGACGTGTTGCGCATCCACCTGCCCGCGTTGCGTGATCGTCGCACCGACATTCCGCTGCTGGCTAAGCAGTTTCTCGCCGCTGCGGTGCAGGAGCTGAAACTGCCGGAGAAGCATTTCGCGCAGGCTGCGGTGCAGGCCTTGGCGAAGATGGAATTTCCCGGCAACGTGCGACAACTGGAAAACCTGTGCAGGCGGCTTGCGGTGATTGCGCCCGGCGCGACGATCCGCCGCGAAGATCTGGAAGATGCCGGCGCGTCGATGCGTTCGCGGTCGGCGGATGCGGGTCTGCCTTGGGAATCTTCGCTGCGTGCATGGGCCGATGCGGAACTCGCCGGCGACGCGGAGAACCTGCATGCGCGGGCGCGTGAACGTTTCGAGCGCGTGCTGCTGGACGCCGCGCTGGCGGCGCACGACGGGCATCGGCAACACGCGGCAAAAGCCTTGGGGCTGGGTCGCAACACGCTGACGCGCAAGCTGGGGAGTTCGCGCAAAGGCCGGGACCGGGCACCGGGAACCGGGAACCGGAAGCGCTGATCCATCATGCTTTGCGCAGTTTGCGGCGCACTCGTGCAGCGCGAACATGTTCGCGCCAGGACCGGCGGATTGCTACGCTCCCGGTCCCGGTCTCCGTCTCCGAGCTTGAGTCCAGAAATCCATGCCCATCGCCACCCGCATCGCCGATCCCGCCGACATCCCGTTCCTGGTCGACAGCAACATCGCGATGGCGCGCGAAACCGAACACAAGACGCTCGACCGCGATGTGCTGACGCGTGGAACGCGCGCGGTGTTCGAGGACGTGCGTCGGGGGTTCTACCTGATCGCGGAGTGTGACGGCGAACCGGCCGGCTGCCTGCTGATCACTTACGAATGGAGCGATTGGCGCAACGGCGACTGGTGGTGGTTCCAGAGCGTGTACGTGACGCCCGCCGCGCGTCGTCACGGCGTGTTTCGCGCGTTGTATGCGGATGTCGAACGTCGTGCGCGCGCCGCGGGTGCGGTCGGCTTGCGCCTGTATGTCGAACGCGACAACGCGCGTGCGCAGCAAACCTACGCCTCGCTCGGCATGGAGGAAGAGGCTTACAGGATGCTGCGGCGCGGCTT
>Ga0079221_10000245_pt1 | contig 13757 bp, 9 predicted proteins | sample GAAS200_FD_75069 | JGI IMG/M metagenome (GOLD analysis project Ga0079221, IMG submission 75069) | Agricultural soil microbial communities from Georgia to study Nitrogen management - GA AS200 | ecosystem: Environmental > Terrestrial > Soil > Agricultural land | place: USA: Georgia | collected... | reverse complement strand
GGTTGATTGCATATATAGCGACAGCGCCGCCATATGGTCGCCCTCGAGATCCTGGAGCAGGGCGAGCTCATGTCTTGCGACACCAGCACTGTAGCTATTGCATACTTCCTTTTTGAGAATTCCGATTTTCCTGCGCCGCAACAGAAGAAACGCCATCACTCCCCAACCCGCTATCAAAATTAGTGGCGATTCCGGGCGAAATAGCGTCGCCAGACCCACGACCAAGCCTGCGGGAACGGCCCAGCGCCGGAAGTCGCCGTTCCACTCCCAGGGACTCCGCGGTTCTGGAAAGACCACGTCACCCGCGCTTGCCGTGAGACCAACCAGGAACACCATTCCCATTGCTGTCAAAGCAATCGCAAAAGTTTCCGTCAACGGCACGGCGGTGTAATTCGCAGTGAAGGGACACAGCATAGCCAGCCAGAGCGCGGCCGTGAAAACCCGTTTGATCGATCCGTCCCTATTTGCAAAGAGAAGCAGTCCAGCGGCAAGAGCGGCGATCATCAAGCAACTCAAAAGATCCACAGCTATCTGTGCGAGCATGACCCACAAACGCGCGGCGTCTTCGGTGCGTCCGGTGAGGGCATAAATCAATGCCAAAAACGCGGGGTAACCGGGCATGCGCAGGTCCACAGGCGTGATAACGCCTTGAACGTCCATGGCGTAGACGTGATGTTTCAGCCAGTTCGCAGCGATCTGCTCGTAAAGGACCGTGTCGCCGGAATCCGCCGGAAACTTCAGTACGAAAAACAGGCGGAGGCACAACCCTGCTGCCAGCGCGAAAACGGGACTTGAGAAAATTCGCTTCATCGGCGCAACGCATCTTACAATAGAGGAGACGGAATAGCGGAGAGACCCCTGACCAGCCGGGAGTCGCATCGCGCCATCCTGAAGGTTAAGCAGCCTCATGAAAGAACGAAGGCCGATCTTTTACGACGCGCAACGTGTGCGCTGGGGCCGCACTCGCCGTGTCCTGGAAATCGGCGGAGCGTTACTCACACTGCTCCTGGTGTATTTTTTCATTACCATTGCGGTGAGCGTCGATTTGCCCGCGGGCTTGCTTCCCGATACAAAGCTCGGTTATCACGCGCTGAAAACGAAGAAGAAAGCCCTGCCCGTGCGGGAGGGCCGCCGGCGCCGCGTGGCCAACATCGGAGCCGTTCCTGCCAGCTATGACCCCTTACGCGCCGCATTTTTTGTCAGCTGGGATCCTAACAGCCTTGCGTCGCTAAAGAAGCATTACCGCGAGATTGACCTTCTGATCCCCGAGCAACTGCACGCAGTGAGCCCCGACGGCGCGTTGACTATCGTGGATTACGAACATGGGCAGAATCGCGTCAAGGCCTCTCCGCAGGAAGCGGTGGCCCTTCTGAAACAAGACGAATTGCACCAGTGGATGAAGTCTCTCAATCCTCCCGTCGAGCTTCCCATGATGGCGCTGCTGAACAACTACGACGGGGTGCATTGGCGGATCGATGAAATGGTGAAGCTGCTGGCAAAGGCGGCTTCCCGACAAAAACTCGTGGCCGACGCGGTGGAATTCGCCGTGCAATCGCATGAGGCCGGTATTGTTGTGGACTTCGAGGAAGTTCCCGACACCAGCCAGGCGCATTACCGCGAATTTGCGTCAGAGTTGGGGCAGGGGCTACATTCCGTGGGGCTGAAGCTGATGCTCGCTCTTCCGGCACGCGACGACGCCTATGATTATGGATTTTTTGCCAAACAGGCCGACGCGATTGTTCTGATGAACTACGACGAACACTGGCAAACTTCTCCGCCCGGGCCGATTGTTTCCCAGGATTGGTACGTGGAAAACCTCCGTCAAATCATGGAAGTGGTGCCGCCGAGGAAGCTCATCGTCGCGGTGGGAAGCTACGCCTATGATAGGGCGCAAGACGCGCAGAGAACGCACGAGCCGGCGCAGTCGCTTACGATCCAGGAAGCGCTTCTCCACGCCTTTGAGTCGGAAACGCAAGTAGAATTCGATTCCGCGTCACTGAATCCGCATTACTCCTACGATGATGAGCACAATCACGTGCATCAAGTGTGGATGCTCGATGCGGTCACCGCCTATAACGAGCTTCGTGCCAGCGAGCGCATGGGAGTGCAGGGAACTGCGCTCTGGCGCCTGGGCTCGGCCGACACTTCGCTCTGGCCGGTGTGGGACGCCACACGTCCCAACGACGCCATCCGCCAGAAGCTGGAAGACCTTCCTCCGGGACCGGACTTGATTCTGGAGGGAGATGGAGACGTGTGGCACTTCCTCGATACTCCGAAACGCGGCCACCGCACGTTTACTTACGATCCCTCGTCGGACCTGATTACCAGCGAAAAGTACGACGCTTATCCTCTGTCCTACCACATCGATCAGATTGGAGCGGCCAAAAAGAAACTGGCCGTCACCTTCGACGATGGACCGGATCCCGCCTGGACGCCGAAAATCCTGGACATTTTGAAGGAGAAAAACGTACCGGCGACGTTCTTCGTGATTGGTCTTTCAGCAAACAAGTGGCCGCAACTCCTTCGCAGGGAATATGCCGAAGGGCACGACATCGGAAATCACACCTATACGCACCCGGATTGGGAGAACCCCAACCTCTCGAACACGCAAATTCGATGGGAACTCAACCTCACCGAGCGTCTCATCGAGAGCGTAGTCGGCGCCAAACCCCTGATGTTCCGTCCGCCTTACGGCATCGATCATCAGCCCGAATTTGCGGAGGAGGTGTCGCACCTTCCGACAGCCCAGGAGATGGGCTACATCATCATTGGCCAGAAGGTTGACCCTCACGATTGGAGCCAGGTCAGTCCTGGCGTTCCGCTGCCGGCGGCAACCATCGTAGAGAATGCCTTGCGTGAGGCGCCAGAGGGCAACATTCTTCTTCTTCACGACGGGGGCGGGAACCGCAGCCAGACCGTGCTCGCCCTTCCTCAACTGATTGATGCGCTTCGCGCCGAGGGATACGAATTTGTACCGGTTCCCGAGCTGATCGGCAAAACGCGCGCGCAGGTCATGCTGCCGCTTTCTCCGCAGGAGCAGTTCGAAGCGCGCGCGGACGGCTTCATTTTTGGCATTTACCACTGGTTCTGGGTGGCCATCACGACGACGTTCATTCTGGGGATCATTCTGGTCAGCGGCCGCACGCTGATTATTGGCATCCTCGCATTCATTGAGAAACTGCGTCCAGATCGCCCGGAGATTCGCGAGCCGCTACCCAGCGTGACGGTGCTAATCCCCGCGCACAACGAAGAAAACGTCATTGTGCAAACAGTGTCTTCGGTCCTCGAATCGGATTACCTGGATTTGCATATCATTGTTGTGGATGATGGCTCGGCGGACAGGACTGGGGAATTGTTGGATACGCATTTTTCTCACGAGCGGCGCGTGCGCATCATTCACCAGGTAAACCGGGGCAAGGCTGCGGCGTTAAATGTCGCCATGTCCGATGCAGAGACCGAGATTGTGGTGACCATTGATGCGGATACGGAAATCGAACCCGACGCAATCCGCAAGCTGGTTCGCCATTTCGTGGATCCCACTATCGGGGCTGTAGCGGGTAACGTGAAAGTCGGCAACCGCTCGCGCTGGCTGACGCGCTGGCAGGCGCTCGAGTACATCACCAGCCAGAACATGGAGAAGCGCGCCTTTGACCTTTTGAACTGCATCACCGTGGTCCCCGGCGCCCTCGGGGCCTGGCGCAAACAGGCCATTGAAGCTGCCGGGGGAATTACTTCCGATACGGTCGCAGAAGATGCGGACCTTACGATTGCGATTCGGCGCCTGGGCTGGCGCATCGGTTATGACGAAGAAGCCATTGCCTGGACGGAAGCTCCAGAGACGCCGGGTCAGCTCATTCGCCAGCGCTTTCGCTGGACGTTTGGCACAATGCAATCTTTTTGGAAGCACAGCGATACGCTTTTTCGGCGAAAGCACGGCACGCTCGGCTGGATCGCCCTGCCGAACATCTTTGTGTTTCAGCTCGTCCTCCCGCTCATCTCTCCCCTGATCGATTTGCTGTTCCTCGGTTCGGTGGCGCTTTGGGCTTTGGAAAAACTCCAACTGTCCTGGCTGCCCACGATTCACGCAACCACCGCAGACTTGATGCGCTCCGTGTTTTTCTTCATCGGCTTTCTGTTGATTGACGTCATCACCTGCGTTCTTGCGTTTGCGCTGGAGCGCAAAGAAGATTGGGCCCTGCTTGTCCCTGTTCTTCTGCAACGCTTCTATTACCGCCAGCTGATGTACGTGGTGCTTTTCCGCTCGGTGAAGGAAGCCGTGCGCGGTCGTCCTGTGGGTTGGCGAGGTGTCGAGCCCGAAGCGCCTACTCCAAAAGCTCCCAAAGCGCCACGCACACCTGCAACCGTCACCGGAAACTAAGCCTGCTCACGGAAAAAGGGCGGCAACGTCTGAACGGCGTAGCATGTCTCATGCGCTCTCACGGGTGGGGAGGTGCTTGAGAGCTACGCGCACGCGGGCCCTGCTCCTTAGGAAGCTGCTTGGCGACACCTTGGGGCGGAATTCCATAGATTTTCATATTGGCGGGAAGTTGGTGTAGGATATGTCCCTGCTCTAGGAGGTCCCCATGGCTATCAGTTTCACGTTGAATGGCAAGTCCCAGTCCGTGGATGTCAGCCCGGATATGCCTTTGCTCTGGGTGCTTCGCGACACACTGAACATGACCGGTACGAAGTTCGGGTGTGGCATGGCGCTTTGTGGCGCTTGTACGGTTCACATCAACGGCGAAGCAACGCGCTCCTGCATCACTCCGATTTCGAGTGTTGCAGGCAAGAAAGTGGCCACCATCGAGGGTCTTTCAGCCGATGGCAGCCATCCGGTGCAAAAAGCCTGGATGGAAGAAGACGTTCCGCAGTGCGGCTATTGCCAGTCCGGGCAAATCATGTCCGCAGTCGCGCTGCTCACCAAAAAACCCAACCCTACCGATGCCGACATTGACGACGCCATGAGCGGCAACATCTGCCGCTGCGGCACCTACCAACGCATTCGCAAGGCCATCCATCGTGCTTCCTCCTCGATGGCAGGTAAGGCTCATTCCGCGGCATAACTTTTCCAAACGGCTTTTCACAATTTGTTCTGAGGTGTCCCATGGCTACTGCTTCCGTTGTAAACCGTCGTGAATTCCTGAAGACCGGCGCCGCAGGCGGAGCTGCGCTCGTCATTGGCTTCCACGTGTCGCCGAAGGCATTCGCCGATCAGGCCCAAGAACAGGAAAAGAAGACTCCAAATCCCTTTGACGCCTGGGTGCGCATCACGCCCGATAATCGCGTAACGCTGGTTCTCGGTAAGTCGGAAATGGGCCAGGGAGTCTACACCGCGCTGCCCATGATCCTCGCGGAAGAGCTGTGCGTGGATTGGAAGCAGGTGCATGTGGAACAGGCGCCCACGAATCCGCAGGTCTATGACCTTGGAACGGGAGGCAGTGGCAGCGTAGCCGGTTCCTGGCTGCCTTTGCGGCAAGCTGGTGCCGCCGCGCGCGAAATGCTCATCGCGGCTGCCGCGAAAAAGTGGGAAGTTGGCGCAGACACCTGCAAGGCCAAGGACGGTTACGTTGTGCATGGTCATCCGGAACGCTCATTCCGGTATGGCGAACTCGTGGCCGACGCAGCGAAACTGGAAATCCCCAATTTCAATAAAGTCCTGCTCAAGAATTCCAACGATTTCACGATCGTGGGGCGCGACACGCACCGCCTCGATACGGCGGACAAATCGACAGGCAAGGCTCATTTTGGCATCGACTCACGCATACCCGGCATGCTCTATGCCGTGATTGCCCGCTGCCCCGTCTTCGAAGGTAAAGTTGCTTCGTTTGACGCTACCAAGGCTAAAGCTGTGCAGGGAGTCCGGGATGTCTTTGAGATTAAGACGAGCGGGCGCGGCGCTTCGACCACCGGCGGGATCGCCGTCCTGGCAGAAAACTCCTGGGCCGCAATTCAGGGCCGCAAGGCGCTGGAAGTGAAGTGGGACGAAGGCGCGGCCGCGAGCGAATCCAGTGAGGAGTTGCGCAATCAGTTTTTGCAGAACGCTGGGGCGAAGCCCGCGAACACCCTTCGCAATGATGGCGACGCCGATGCCGCCCTCGCTTCCGCCGGCAAAAAGGTGGAAGCCATTTACGAATTGCCTTTTGCAGCGCACGTTTGCATGGAGCCCATGAATTGCACCGTGCATATTGGTCCCGACAGCGCCGAAGCATGGGTTCCCTCACAAGGCCCGCAATGGGCGCAGGCAGTTATCGCAGAAGCTGCCAAGCTTCCACCGGAAAAAGTCACGGTGCATACGACGCTGATGGGCGGGGGCTTTGGCCGGCGCTATCAGGCGGACTTCGTGATGGAGGCGGCGCAAGTTGCCAAGATTTCCGGTAAGCCCGTCATGGTTCTGTGGACTCGTGAAGACGACATGCAACATGACTTCTATCGCCCAGCGTCCTACCACAAGCTGCAGGGCTCACTCGACAATGAGGGCAAACTGATTGCCTATAAGCATTTCCAAACTTCCACCTCCATTGCCGCTAAATGGAGCCAGAAAGGCGCGGATGACCCGGGGCTGGGGGAATTTGGCACGGGAGCCACGATTCCCTATACCACACCAAACATTCGAATAGAGTACACGCTCGCCCATTCAAGCGCCCCGCGTGCTTGGTGGCGTTCCGTCGAGCACTCCAGCAGCGGCTTCGTTATGGAAAGTTTTATCGACGAACTCGCTCATGCTTCGGGCCAGGATCCACTCGCATTTCGCCTTAAACTAATTGGCGACTCCCGCAAGATTCCTCAGTTCGGCGAAGGCCGGGCGGATTATCATCCGCTCGACACAGCGCGGTTGAAGGGCGTGTTGCAGTTCGCGGCGGAGAAATCCGGATGGGGCAAACCCATCCCCAAAGGACAGGGACGAGGAATTGCCGGCTTCTACTCTTTCTTTAGTTATGTGGCGGCGGTAGCGGAAGTATCGGCTTCGAACGCGGGCTTCAAAGTCAATCGCATTGTTTGCGCGGTGGATTGCGGCAGGGCGGTGAATCCCAACGGCGTTCGCGCCCAGGTCGAGAGCGCCGCCATTTATGCCCTTACCGCAACCGTCAAGGACGCCATTACCGTCGAGGGCGGACGCGTCGTGCAAGCCAATTTCAACGACTATGCAATGATCCGCATGAACGAGGCTCCGCCGATGGAGGTTTACATCGTACCGAGCACCGAAGCGCCTACCGGTATCGGAGAGCCTACCGTGCCGGTGATTGCTCCCGCGATCTGTAACGCTATTTTCAGCGCGACAGGGAAGCGCCTTCGCCGCCTGCCCATTCGCGGCGAAGATTTAGCCTAAACGTTGTAAGTCTTCAGCTTTGAGTTCTTCGCAGAGAATAGAAAGCACAAGAGTGGCGGACTTGTTGCACAATAGCGCGTGGCTCTGACGCCGACCCTTATCGCCATCCTTCCGCTCGCCATTTGGCTGTATCTCTTTTTCGCCCGCGGGAATTTCTGGCAACTCCACGAAGAAAACATTGAGCCTAAGCCTTTGAAACGCTGGCCGCGCGTCGTGGCCATCGTTCCTGCTCGCAACGAGGCCGAAACGATCGGCCGCGCCGTCACTTCTCTGGCGAAGCAGGACTATCGCGGCCAGTTTTTCGCGATTGTAGTAGACGATCACAGCGACGACGGCACAGCGGATGTTGCACGGAAAGCCGCCGATGAATGCAAAGCGACCGAAAGAATCTCCATCTATCCTGCAAGCGAACTTCCTCCCCGCTGGACTGGAAAAGTTTGGGCGATGAACGAAGGAATTGCCGAGGCCGCAAGCAGAGCGCCCGACTATTTCTGGCTTACGGATGCCGACATCACGCATTCCCCCGATACCCTGAGGCGTTTGGTCTGCCAGGCGGAAAGAGATTCTCTCGACCTTACATCGCTCATGGTATTTCTGCGCGTTCAAGCTTTCCCTGAAAAATTGCTGATTCCTGCTTTTCTCTATTTTTTTCTGATGGTCTATCCGCCGAACTGGGTATCAAATCCGAAGTCGCACGCGGCGGCTGCGGCTGGGGGTTGCATTTTGCTGCGACGCTCTGCTTTAGAACGAATTGGTGGCATGGTTGCGGTTAAGAGTGAAGTCATAGACGACTGCGCCCTCGGGCGCCTGGTGAAAAAGAGCGGGGGGAAAATCTGGCTGGGGCTGACTCGCTCCAGCGTGAGCTTGCGCGCCTACAACAGTCTTGCGGAGATTCGCGACCTGATTGCGCGCGTTGCCTTTACGCAGCTGCGTTATTCGTTTTTGGCGTTGCTGGGAGCGCTGGCAGGCCTGTTCGTAACCTACTTGCTTCCCTGGGTTCTCTTTTTTGCCTTTCCCGGAGAAGCCTGGCTGGCCGTGGATACGACCATCGCCATGATGGCTGCGACGTTTGGGGTTACTGCGAAGTTTTACGGTTTATCCTGGCCCTGGGCCCTAACGTTGCCCATTGCAGCGCTCTTTTACGGTTATGCGACGTGCGTTTCGGCGGTGCGGTACTGGCTCGGCCGCGGCGGCCAGTGGAAGGGGCGCGCGCAAGCGCCGTTGAAGACCTGATGCAGCGCGGTCTCAATCGGTAATGATGTGAATGACTACGGCAGCAAGAATGGCGGCGGCGAGCAACGTCCCCGTTCCCAGAATCGCGACGGCCAGATTCCGGCGAAGGCTTGCAAGCATGGTGGCGGTATCCTGCCGCAAAGTCTCGCTCTTGTGCCAAGCCGCAGCCTGAGATCGCGGCGATGCCAGGTAGGCCAAGAAAAAGCAGGGCCGCGTCGAAGTGTGAAATGCGCGGACCAATCAAGGAGAAAATCATGGAAATCGTTCGCGCAGGCTCGCGTTCAGCAGGCTGCAACTGCCGCAGGGCCGCGGCCCCGAGCAAGAGGATGGCAGGCAGAACAAGCAACCATTCGGAAACGGCATAGGCAAAAAGTTTAGAAGGGCTTGCGGGGTGATTCATGGAACCTCGATGAAGTACTTTGTACGACAAAGTATATCGCGTTGTCAATCGAAAATTGTGGTTCTTCGAATCACACTTTGTTATTCTAGCGGCGTCTACTAAGGTACAGGGCTGCATCCTGCAGGAAGGGAGCGGCACCGGAGGCCAAGATGAGCGTTGTTCCTAACCTTGGGAACGGCAAAATTACCGTCCCCGATCTCCTCCAGCGCAAGCTCAAGGGTACGGGCTTCCTTTCCAAACCTGAAAAGATCACGTGCCTGACGGCATACGACTACCCGACCGCGCGGCTGCTCGATGAAGCCGGCGTGGACGTGATTCTCGTGGGCGATTCGCTCAGCATGGTCGTGCTGGGTCATGAGAGCACGCTTCCTGTGACCCTCGAAGACATGCTGCATCACACGCGTGCGGTCCGGCGCGGTGTGCGGCGCGCGTTGGTGGTGTCCGACATGCCGTTCGGCAGCTATCACACCGACACGTCGGAGTCCCTCCGCAATGCCGTGCGCTTCGTGAAGGAAGCTGGGGCTGAAGCGGTAAAAGTGGAAGGCGGAGAGCGGCGATTGGAGCTGATTGCGCGGCTCACTGAAGCGGAAATTCCCGTGATGGGACACGTGGGCTTGACGCCGCAGTCGGTGAATGCGCTGGGCGGTTATCGCGTGCAGGGTAAAACGCGGGACGCCGCGGAGCATCTGGTGCGCGATGCGAGGGCTGTGGAAGCGGCGGGCGCGTTTGCCGTGGTGCTGGAAGCGGTGCCGCGCGAATTGGCGGCGCAGATTACGCGCGAATTGCACATTCCCACGATTGGCATCGGTGCGGGGCCGGATTGCGACGGCCAGATTCTCGTGTTGCACGACATTTTGGGACTGACCTTTCAACCCGTGCCTAAGTTCGCTCGGCAATACGCCAATGTGGGAAGAATCATTTCCGATGCCGTGCGCGGATACTGCGAGGACGTAAGAACGGGGACGTTCCCATCGGATGGCGAGTCCTACCATGCGACGAGGATGAAGGAAGAGGAGAAAGAAACGCCAGTCAATACGGATGGCGACTGGTAGGAGACAAACGAGAAGTTCTTCGCGTCGCAAAGTAATTCGAAGCGCGCCAAGCTGCGAAGATCTATTTCACACAGAGGGATGGTTCATGACACCGGAAGAGATGCGAACGCTCTATGACTACAATGCCTGGGCGAATCACCGCCAGCTGCAAGCCGCTTCGAAACTTTCGACGGAGCACTTTCTGAAGCCATTAGGCTCAAGCTTTGGCTCGGTGCGAGACACGCTGGCGCACATCTACGGGGCCGAATGGGTATGGCTGGAGAGGTTCCAGGGACGTTCGCCATCTTCCCTGCCAGATACATCGCAATTCAAGGACGTTGCCAGCCTGCAGGAGCGGTGGACGGAATTCGAGCCTCGACTGCTGACTTTTGTTCGCGGCTTGGCCCAAGCGGACCTCGACCGCGTGATGGAATACAAAACGCTGAAGTTCGGCGTGTACAAAAATCCGCTATGGCAATCAATGCAGCATCTGGTCAATCACGGAACGTATCACCGCGGCCAAGTGACCACGCTTTTGCGCCAACTTGGCGCCGAACCGATTCTGACGGACTTGATGCATTTTTACCGCGAGCGCTCGATCGCAGCAGGCGCGTAGTTTTTCTTTCCTTTTCGTGGAAATCATACGAACCATTGCATGGATGAAGGAGAAGGCGCGGCAGGCGCGCGCAGAGGGCCGCATTATCGGTCTGGTTCCCACGATGGGAGCGATTCATGAAGGCCACGCCTCCCTGATTGCCCAGGCGAAAAGAGAATGTTCGCCACTCATCGCATCCATTTTTGTAAATCCCAAACAATTCGGCCCCAATGAAGACTTTGCAAAGTACCCGCGGGCGTTTGAGCGTGACAGCGAAAAGCTGAAGCAGGCCGGAGTGGATGCCTTGTTCGCTCCCGAGGCCGTGGAAATCTATCCGAAAGATTTTTCGACCTACATCCACGTGGAGGGACTAAGCGAGAGGTTAGAAGGGAAGTCGCGGCCCGGGCATTTTCGCGGAGTTTCGACTGTGGTTATGAAACTGCTGCAAATCGTGCAGCCGCATCGTGCGTATTTCGGAAGAAAAGACGCGCAGCAGGCGAGGCTTATCACGCAAATGGCGCGTGACCTCAACCTGGAATCGGAAATTGTGGTTTGCCCCATCGTGCGCGAAGCCGACGGCCTCGCACTCTCCTCGCGCAATGTTTATCTAAATCCCGATGAGCGCAAAGCCGCTACGGTTTTATATCGCGCTCTGGGCGTCGCCAAGGATGAACTCGCCCGCGGGGTGCGTGATGCTCTGCATTTGAAAGACATACTTCAGCGCACGTTGGGCAAGGAACGCCTGGCGACCGTGGACTATGCGGAAGTCGTGGATGCTGTGTCCTTTGAACCGGTGGTGCGCGTCAGCCAGGCCTGCTACATCCTCTTGGCCGTGTTCATCGGCAAAACGCGATTGATTGACAACCTCTACGTAGAGCCGAAATCATCTGATTCGGAAGACCTGCAGTTTCATCTTTAGCGCCCGGCAAAGATCCGCCAGGGAGAGGGCGTGGCCACTGTGCCAACTCGGTCAGGGGACAGCGAGGCTTCGTTCAGTTGAGTTTTTCTTGCGTCGGTAGAGCCGCTGGTCAGCAGCCTCGATGATTTCCGCAGGGGTTCTTCCATCGTCGGGATAAACGCCAATTCCGATACTTACGCTGAGCTGTGGATTTTCGTGGTCGGAACGCAGGCGCTGCTCGATGCGCTGGGCGACGTGTTCCGCCATTCCTCGGTCGGAGTCGATCAGCAGCACGGCAAATTCGTCGCCACCATAGCGAGCGGCCAAATCTGTCGCGCGGCAATGTTCCTTCATAACCGCCGCAAGCCGGCGAAGCGCGCGGTTCCCGGCAAGATGGCCCTGAAGGTCATTGATGCGTTTGAGCTGGTCGAGATCCAGAAGCAGCAGAGTAAAGGAGTGGTGACCGCGCTCGGCGCGGCGTACTTCGGTTTCGAAGCGGTCCATGAATTCCCGGTAGTTCGCCAAACCCGTCAGGCCGTCGTGGCGCGCCTGATAGAGAGCTTGTTCCTCGGACTTTTTGCGGTCAGTGACGTCCACGGCAGCGCCCAGGCATCCGATGATCTGACCGGAGATGGACCGCAAGGGTCCCACGCATATCTCCAGCACGGCGTTTCTCCACGTATATTCGAAGTGCGAGACTACTCCTCGCAGGGCGGCATAGTGCTCGGTGATGGGCGTGGTGTGTGGATCAGCGGCCCCAAGAAGTTCACGAACGTCTCGTCCTACGAGGGCACGCGGACGAATTTTTGCCACTGGGAACCCCTTGCCCCAGTGCGCGGAAATCCGCAGTTTCCGATCCGCGGTCCAGTGTAAGCCTGGCACCTGGTCCATGAGTAAGCTAAGAGGGGCCTCTGGCGGCGCCCATAGGGCTTCGTGGGAATCCAGCGCTTCGGCCATCTCAAGGAGGCCTTCCGCTTCGCCGTCATCACCGCGGATTACGCTTTGGCGAACGGCCACAAGAACTCGCGAGCCATTCTTATGCAGCCGCTCTCCTACCTGTACGCAATCACGTTGGCCAGAGGATGTAGACAGTAAGGATTCCAATTGTGGCGACTCGTAAACCGGCAGAAGGCGGCGCAGAGATTGGCCAATCATCTCCTTTTCGGTGTAGCCATAAAGGCGCTCCGCTCCCGCACTCCAGGTATCAATGGTCCCCTGGGGCGAAACGGTAAGCACGGCATCCTCCGAAGACTTCAGAAGAGCCGCCAGCAGATGCTCAAGGGCCGGTCGATGAGGCATCAAATAATTTGCGTCTTTCAGAACGGGGAGGACGTTCGTTGGGAAGGGCAATTCCTGCTGGCGAGAGGATCGGGCCCGCAGACAAGCTTGGTGATGCGATTGTCTTCGCATCCTGCTTCCCGCAGTTTATCAAACCAAACTGATGGGACAAGCCTTTCAGGCGAAGCAAGCCACCAGGAAGTAACTAGCTAACGTCGAACGCCGCAAACCAGATCCATCAGCCTGTGGCTGTTGGGGAAGCTGCGGTTGCCAAGGAACTCGGACTAGATTAGTCTTATATCTAGTTGCAAACAATTTGCAAGGAGGCTATCGGGCTCGTGTCCATTCACAGGGGGTGGTTTTTTATTCTAGGACTTGTTTTAGTTGTGCTTCTTTTTCCTGCCTCCACCAGAGCTCAAGAAAATCCATACTTTGTGGCCTACGATCACTACCTCGAAGAACCGGGGAACCTGGAGATTGAGTATTTTTCGACCTTCGGCACCCAGCGCGGAGGCAACGACTTTCATTCGTATTGGATGGAGTTCGAATACGGCGCGACAGCCTGGTGGACCACCGAGTTTTACCTGGACGGCCAAACGACCTTTGGCGACAGCACCATCTTCACGGGGATTCGCTGGGAAAACCGCTTCCGGCCACTTAAGCGGGAGCACTTCATTAATCCAATCTTGTACGTGGAGTACGAACACAAAAGCGATGCCGACAAGATTTTGAAGGAAGGCGAAGGGCACGATGTGGAAGCCGACTTTCTCACGCCGAATTCCGTAGCCCGACGGGATATCGCTAATGAGGTAGAGCTCAAGCTCATCCTTTCCAGCACGGTTAAGGGCTGGAATTTTACCCAGAACACTCTAGCCGCCAAGAATCTTTCGAAGGAACCCTGGGAGTTTGGTTATGCCCTCGGCGCCAGCCGCCCTTTAGCCTTAAAGGCTTCGGCCAATCGCTGCATTCTCTGTGCGCAGAATTTCATTGCGGGC
>Ga0079221_10000244_pt1 | contig 13763 bp, 12 predicted proteins | sample GAAS200_FD_75069 | JGI IMG/M metagenome (GOLD analysis project Ga0079221, IMG submission 75069) | Agricultural soil microbial communities from Georgia to study Nitrogen management - GA AS200 | ecosystem: Environmental > Terrestrial > Soil > Agricultural land | place: USA: Georgia | collected... | reverse complement strand
CGTTCCCACGACCGCCACCAGAAGCAGCGGCCAGAACGACGTGATGCTCGCGAAGCCCGCGCCGGTCGCGCACATCAGTCCCGCCGCGGCCGTAAGGAGCGCGCGCGACCCGACGCGATTCGCGCGCAGCCCCACCGCCAGCGTCAGCAAGCCGGACCCCAGCAGCGTTCCGGTGGCGATCGCCCCCACTTCCAGCGGCGAAAAGCCTAGCCCGAGCAGATGCACCGGCAGAAGCAAGCTGACGAATCCGTCGGCGAATGCACGCAGCCCTCGGGCCCACAGCAGCCGCCGCACCGAGGGCCGATTCTCCACCCCACCCGCCGGAGCGATCACGCGGGTTGCTCGACGCCGTAGGCGAAGTCGTCGAAGAGCGTCACGCTGTCGGCCTTGGTCCACACGCCGACCGAGCCCGGCCCCGCGATATGGTCGTCCTCGAGCTCGATGCAGGGCGCGCCGTCGAGGGCAACGCGGATGCGCGTGCCGGCGAACCGGACCGAGAGCGTATGCCACTGCCGCGCGGCGACGGACGCCGGCACATACTTGATCGTGGTGCGGCGGCCATTCTGCGTGTAGTAGAGCGAGACGTTGTTCTCGAGCGCATTGGCGCGGGCGACGTAGTAGTTGTCGCCGTTCTTCCAACGCCAGACGACGCCGCCGGCCTGATCCTCCTCGCCCTCGAGGGGCTTGAACCGCACCTCCACGAAGCCGTCGGCGATCATCGCGTCGCGCAGCACGCACCACGGAAAGTCGCCCCGGCCGTTCTGCTTCAGCACGTTCGGCCGGGAGGGTGCGGTCGGGTCCGATTCGACGCTCCAGCGATGCGATCCGCGGCCGGTTACGCCCGCGATCCAGGCCGGCGGCAGAGCGCCGGTGCGATCGTTGTTGAAATGAAGAGTCTGCGCCATGGTGATTCCTCCGATCATTTTGAGCCGGTCGGGACGACGGCTGGCGAGGAGCGTGTCGCCGCGCGGCGAAGCGCGAACGACGCGTGCACGAGACCGCACGAGGACGAGAACGACGGCGGCGGGCAAGGCAACGACTCCTTCCAGGCGCTTCGTGGCCCGATCGAGGAGCAGAGCTTGGACGCCAAGACGTCTTGAACGGGGAGTCTGCTGTCCATCCCCGGGTAACGCCACGTCATCATAGCGGCGCCTCGGCGGACCTTCAAGAGCCCGGGCAGCCGCTCGGTGCGCGGCTCGCGGGATGGTCGCACCCGCGCCGAAGTGCGCTTCAGGTGATGTGGCAGAATCGAGCGTTATGGAATGGGTCGATCGCCGGACCGTGGTTCAGAGGGCGCACGTCGCGGTGCCCGCCGGCGACGCGCGTGCCGTCGCCGTCTGGCTCCTGGTGTGCTGTGCGCTGGTATTCGCGATGGTCGTCGTGGGCGGAGTCACGCGGCTCACGCATTCGGGACTCTCGATCACCGAATGGCAGCCCATCGTGGGGACCGTGCCGCCGCTGAGCGAGAGAGACTGGAGCGAAGCGTTTCTGAAGTATCAGGCGACCCCCGAATACCAGCAGGTGAATCGCGGGATGAGCCTGCAGGCCTTCAAAAGGATCTTCTGGTGGGAGTACGCGCACCGCCTGCTCGGTCGCGCGATCGGCGCGGCATTTCTCCTGCCGCTCCTCGCGTTCGCCGCCCGCCGCCGCCTCCCCGTAGCCCTCGCCCCGAGGCTCCTCGCGATCTTCGCTCTCGGGGCTCTGCAGGGCGCGATCGGCTGGTACATGGTGCAGAGCGGGCTCGTGGACGATCCGCGCGTTTCCCAGCTTCGCCTGACGTTGCACCTCGGGCTCGCCTTCGTCATCTTCGGGGCGATGTTCTGGACCGCGCTGTCGCTGCTGCGCGCGCCTGTCGCGACGGATTCGACGCGGATGGCGTCGCTCCGGCGCTTCGCGGCCGCGCTCGTCTGCCTGCTGTTCATCATGGTGCTGGCCGGCGGGCTCGTCGCCGGCATACGTGCGGGCTTCGCCTACAACACGTTTCCGCTGATGAGCGGCGCGCTGGTGCCGCGCGAGATCATGGTCCTCGACCCGTGGTATGCGAACTTCTTCAACAACATCGCCACCGTGCAATTCGATCACCGCGCGATTGCCTGGCTCCTGGCGCTCGCCGTACCCGCGTTCTGGTGGCGGACGCAGCGATCGGACGATGCACCGGTGGCGGTGCGTCGGAGCGCGTACCTGCTGCTCGCCTTGCTCGTGATCCAGCTCGCGCTCGGGATCGGCACGCTGCTGCTGGTCGTGCCGGTGCCGCTCGCAGCGGCGCATCAGGCAGGCGCGCTTGCGCTCTTCGCGGCCGCGCTGAACGCGGCGCACGCCCTGCGCCGACCGGCGCCGGCTTAAGCGGCGCGTCGATTCGCCGAGAGCTTCGCCTCGACCCGCGCGACGATTGCGTCGACGGCGTCCGAGTGCATGCCCTGCTGCCCGGCGATGGCCTGCACCAGGCGGTCCACGCGCTCGACGTGGGTGGCGCCGCCGAAGAGCGCGCGCGCCGCGGAGGAAGGCTTGCCCAGACCGAGCGCCGCCGTGGCGTACTTTTCGAACGGAACGAGATCGTCCTCGGACGCTCCGAGGGCCCTGCAGACGCCGCCGACCCAGTTGTAGACGGCGCGCGACTGCTCGAGGTCGCTGTGCACCGCGTCGCGGATCGAGCGCATGCCGTCGTCCTCGATGCAGCGGTAGTTGCCGGCGAGCAGCATGCTCCACTTGGCGAGCGGAACGAACACGGAGTCGTGCACCTTGAGCTTCACCGGCAGCTCGATCTCCCGCCCGCGATTCTCGAAGCGGATGCCCTCGATCCCGGCGGCCATCGCACGCAGCATGCCGGTGTGCCCCGGGTCGTCGAAGCGCGCCGCCTTGAAATTGGTGGGCAGGCTCACCTGCAGGACGTTGATTTTCTCGTCGGGCGGGCGAAACGCCTGCGGGTCGGGGCTGCAGAGCGTCATCAGCGAGGGATCGAATGCATCCCAGACCGTCGGGTCGGCATAGCAGGAGCGCAATCCTTCGCTCGCGATCCCCGGGATTCGGGCGAGATACGGCAGCGGCGGCATGTTCATGATGGACATGCAGGGGACGCGCGCCCTCGCAACCTTGTCGAGCAGCTCGCGCACGCCGGGCGAGCGGTACTGCGGCTCCTGCATGGCCAGCACCACCAGATCGTGACGGGCCGGATCGGTCGCCTGCGGAACGGAGGCCGACAGACGCTCGGGCGCGCGGCGCGAGTCGACTTCGACCAGCCCGTCGCCGTCCTTGATCGGCAGGCGCACGCGGATGCCCTCGTCGTTGATCAGATCCGCCTCGGCGGGAAGACAGACGAGCTTGACCGCGTGCCCGGCGAGCAACAGCTTGGCCGCGAGTAACGACCCGTACGAAGCCCCCATGATCAGAACGCGGTAGGTCGCGTGCATGACTCCTCCGTTGTCTGGCGTATCGCCTCTTCTCCCGGTCCGGACGGATTGACGTCCTTTCCCTCGGTGGCCTCGCATCGTAGTCGCGACTGCCCCCGGCGGCAAATGCCCCGAACCGCCCGGAGCGAGCGGCTCGCGCCCCGTCGCCGGGGGGTGCCCGCGCGCTGAGCGAGTCCGCTTCGTTCTGCCCGCATCGCTCTCCGCGGGGACCATCGGGAAATCGGCGCCCCGCCTCCGATACCCACGCCCGCGGCGTTGTGCTACTGTCGCCGGCGCATTGGCGAGAAGCGCGAGATTGCTCCGCCAGGGATTGGGGGTTGCATGACCGAGGGGAAGGGAGCGGTATCCATTGGCGAGCGGCTGGCGCGAAGCGCGCGGAGGCACGCCGAGCGGACCGCGATCATCGAGCGTGGCGCTCGCCTGAGCTATGCGGAGCTCGCCTCGACGGCTGACGCCATCGCCCATCGAATCCTGCCGGCCCGGGCCGGATTCGTCGCGCTCCTGTTCGAAAACAAGCTTCCCGCGATCGCAGCCATCTTCGGCGCGAGTCGTTGCGCGCGCGCTTACGTTCCTCTCGACGCCGGCGACCCCGACGAGCGGCTGCGGCTGATCGTCCGGGACAGCGAGCCCGCCGTGCTCCTGACCGAGCGCGCGCTTCTCGCTCGCGGCCGCGCGCTGGCTCCCGCGGGTTGTCTCGTGCTCGCGCTCGAGGATATCGAGCCCGGCGGATCGCGGGTCGATTTGCCCGTCGCGAGCACCGATGCGCTCGCCAATCTCTACTACACGTCCGGCTCGACCGGTCAGCCGAAGGGCGTCTCGCAAACGCAGCGCAACGTGCTGTTCTTCGCCGATGCGTATGCTCGGACGCTTTCCCTCGTGGAGACCGACCGAGTTTCGCTGCTCTACACCTTGAGCTTCAGCGCATCGATGATGGATATCTTCGGCGCGCTTTTCAGCGGTGCGACGCTCTGCGCTTACGACGTGCGCCGCGACGGCGTGGGCCCGCTCGGCGCGTGGCTCGACCGCGAGCGCGTCAGCGTGCTCCACGCGGTTCCGACGGTCTTTCGCGGCTTGCTCGCCGGCCGGGGCGGGCGCGGGTTCGAGCACCTGAGGGCGGTCGACCTCGGCGGCGAAACCGTATTCGAGAGCGACGTCGATCTCTTCCGGCGGCACACGGGGCGGGGCTGCATGCTCGTCAATCATCTCGCCGCGACCGAGGCCAATGTCATCGCGCAGTACGTGGTCGGACACGATCGCGTCCGGCAGCCCGAGGGCGTCCTGCCGGTCGGCAGGAGCCCGGACGGATTGTCGGTTCAGGTCCGGCGCGAGGACGGATGCGAGGCGGCGGTCGGCGAAGTGGGAAATCTCGTGGTGTCGAGCGCGTACCTGAGCCCTGGCTATTGGCACCGTCCGGAGCTCGACGCGGCGGCGTTCTCGGCCGACCCCGGCGAGGGCGGCGCGAGACGTTACTTCACCGGCGACCTCGCCCGGATCGATGAGGACGGAAATCTGCACTTCCTGGGACGCAAGGGCAGCCGGGTGAAGATTCGCGGTCAGTCGATCGACCTGTCGGAGGTCGAAGCGGCCCTGGCAGCGTGCCCGGATGTCGTCGAGTCGGCCGTGGTGGCCGCGCAGGACGGCGGAGCCGAGCCGGACCGGCTCGTCGCCTATCTCGTCGCCGCCGGCGACGGCGCGCGCGATCCGCTGGCGCTGCGCCGGCACATGGCGAAGCGCCTGCCTTCGTACATGCTGCCGGGCGGCTTCGTGTTCCTGGAGGCGCTTCCGCGCACGGCCACCGGCAAGATCGACCGTAACGCGCTCGCGCTCATCCCGTCCCGCAGCGATCGGCCGCGTTCCACCGACCCGCCGCGCGACGATCTCGAGCGGGAAGTCGCCGCGATGTTCGGGCAGCTGCTTCAGCGCTCGCCCGTCGGTCGCGACGACGACTTCTTCCTGCTCGGCGGCGACTCGCTGTCGCTCTTCGAACTGCAGAGCCGCGTCCTCGATCGATTCGGCGTGAGCGTCGCGAAGTTCTACGAGGACGCGACCGTGGCGGGCATCGCGACGAGGATCGGGCGGAGCCGCGATGCAACGCGTGCCGCCGAGGCGATGCCCGTGCTCTTTGCGATCAAGGAGAGCGGCAGCGCGCCGCCGATGTTCATCGTGCACGGCAGGCTCGGCCAGCCCTTTGTCAGTCCGCATTTTCTCAGCCTGCTGGGCGACGATCTGCCGGTATGGGCGTTCCAGGCCCGCGGCCTCGATGGACGCGACGAGCCCAATGCGACGATCGAGGCGATGGCCGCCGACTACCTGAACGAAATGCGCAGGCAGCGTCCGCACGGTCCGTACTTTCTGGCCGCTCTGTGCGCCGGCGCCCTGATCGCGAGCGTGATGGCGCGCGCTCTGCGCGACACCGGCGAAACGGTATTGCCGCTGCTGCTCTTCGATCCGCCGGAGGCGCGCATGCGGGCCTCGGTCAGCGACCAGGATCTGCTGCTGCGCATCAGGGCGAGAAAGGACGACGGACGGTTCCTCACGCCGATCGACGATCCGCACTACGCCACCGCGGCCGTTCGTGCGGCACGGGCGTTCGAGCTGGCGATCTGGCAGCACGAGCCGAAGGCCTACGACAGGCCGGTCTACATGCTCTCGAGCCGTCAGCGCATGGCGAAGGCGAATCCGAGGTACCTGAACAGGATCTTCACCGGGTCCATCGAGCGCTTCGAGGTGGGGACGACGCACGCCGAGGCGCTGGATCCGCGCACGCCGGCCTTTGCGCAGCACCTCCGCCGATGCCTCGAGCTCATCCTCGCCGGGGCCGGGAAAGCGTCGAATGCCGCCCCGGCGCCCCTGATCGCGCCCGCGCCGACGCGCCCTCGCGAGCCTCCCTCCAGCAGCCCTGAAGCGAACCCGCCCGGCTACCTCGGCGCCGACTTGCGCCATGCCGCCGGAGGCATCCCGAACTCGCGCTTGAACGCGCGGTTGAACGCGGCTTCCGACTCGTAACCGCTGCGCTCGGCGACGCGCGCGACCGCTTCCTGTCCGGCGCGAAGCATCTGCGCGGCGAGCGCGAGCCGCCAGCGCGTGAGGTATTGCATCGGCGGCTCGCCGACCAGCGTCGCGAAACGCTCGGCCAGCGCGGAGCGCGAGAGCGCAACCCCGCGCGCAAGCTCGTCGACCGTCCACGCCTTGCCCGGCGCCCCGTGCAGCAGGGCAAGGGCGCGTCCGACCTGCGCATCGCGCAGACCCGCGAGCCAGCCCATGCCCTGGGGCGGCAGATGTTCGACGTAGCTGCGCAACGCCTCGACGAACATGAGCTCGGAGAGCTTGGCCAGCAGCGATCCCGCGCCGGGTCGCAGAGCGGAGGATTCGCGCACGCCCACGCGCAAGAGCTCGCGCAGCATCGTCGAGGCCGGCCCGTCGCCGACAGGGATGCGCAGCACCCGCGGAAGCGCTTCCAGGAGCGGGCGACACACGCTGCGGCTGCAGGCGAGATAGCCGCACACGAAGCGCGTCGGCGCGCCGCCGCCGCCGTGGCGCAGGTGCACGATCTCGTCGTCGGTGGCGACCGCCGCGGCGAACAGCGCGTCGCCTTCCAGCGGCGCGATATCGAGATCGCTGCCGAGCAGATGCCTGTCGTCCTGGGGAATGAGGATGACCTCGCCGGCCGCCGCCTCGTGCACTTCCGCTTCGTCGGCGAGCCGCACCTTGCAGCGGCCCTCGGTCAGAAAATGGAAAAACAGGACGTGCTCGGCGCCGGCCAGCCTCTGCCTCACGCTCGGCAGCCCGCATTCGCCGCGTATGCACCAGGGCGAGGTGAACTCCGCATTGAGGTACACCGCTCCCTCGAGGCGCACCGAGTTCAGGACGTCCGACAGAGCATCCATGGCGTTTCGGGCAAGAAGGGCGGCGTTTCGGTAAAAGACGCGAGGCTCGAGCGGAGGGATACTAGCAGCGCTTTGGTTTCCCCGACACTTTCCGCCGCGAATTCGCGGATCACCATCCGCCGAGAGGATCACCCATGGGAGAGGAAAAGACGTACAACGGAAGCTGTTTCTGCGGCGCCGTTCAGTTCACGGTCAGCGGCGAGCCCGCCGCGATGGGCTACTGCCATTGCGAGTCCTGCCGCCACTGGTCGGCGGGCCCGGTCAACGCCTTCAGCCTGTGGAAGCAGGGCGCCGTGCGCGTGACGAAGGGCGCGGACAATATCGGCACCTACAACAAGACGCCGAAGAGCTTTCGCAAGTGGTGCAAGACCTGCGGCGGACATCTTTTCACCGATCATCCGATGTGGAGTCTTACCGATGTGTATGCGGCGGTGATCCCGGGCTTTCCCTATCGCCCCGCGGTTCACGTCAACTATCAGGAAACGACGCTGCACATCAAGGACGGCTTGCCGAAGTTGAAGGACCTCCCGAAGGAAATGGGCGGCTCGGGCGTCAGCCTCGCCGAGTGACGCCCGGCGCCCGGACCCGCGCGTCGTCGCCCGAGGCGCCGGCGAGCGGGTGATCGCGCTCGGCGGCGGGACGGCGCAGCGACGCCGGCAGCGTCATCGCCGCCACGCCCGCCATCACGAAGACGAGCCCGATCAGCATCGCGGGCGCGAGCGCTTCCCCGAGAAAGAGCGCGCCGATCGCGACACCGATCGGAACCCGCAGGTACGCCTGCGCCGTGGCGCCCACCGCGCCGAGTGTCCGGATGAGACGGAAATAGAGCGTCAGGGCGAGCGCCGTTGAAAGCATCGCCAGGCACAGGAGCGCCGCGATGGATCGGGCCGACGGCGCGAGCGTCCATGGACGATCGGCGACCAGGCTGATCGGAACCAGCACGATCGCGCCGCACACGAGCGAGCCGGTGGCGGGCAGCATCGGGTCCAGGCCCCGGAAGCTTCGCCCGAGGGTCGCCGCGCCCGCATAGCAGACCGTGGCGGCGACGATGGCCATCTCGGCCACGAATTGCCTGCCGATTCCGGCGAGGGCCTCCGTGCCGACGATCAGCACGATGCCGGCGATCCCGCAGACGATGCCCGATGCCTGGCGCCACGTCGCGGAGCGCCGGTCCGCGCAAAGCGCCATGACGAAAACGAAGATGGGCGCGCAGGCGTTGAGTATCGTCGCGAGGCCGGCCTCGACGAACTGCTCCGCCCAGGCGATCAGGGTGAAGGGAATGACGCTGTTGAGACAGGCCTGAAACAGAAACCGGCGCCAGAGCGCGAGGTCCGCGGTCAGCGCCAGCCCGCGCCAGCGGAGCAGCCCCATCAGGGCCATCGCGGCGAGCGCGGTGCGTGCCGCGATCAGGGTCAGCGGCGGAATCGACTCGACGCCTACCCGGATGAACGTGTAGGAAGCGCCCCAGAGTGTCGCGAGCAGCAACAGCAGCCCCAGGTCGCCGAGCGGAGTCGACGAGCGCAGTACGGACGCGACGGGCATGGCTTCGGTCGTCTTCGCGGGAGGAGCCGGGCGGTCGACCGCGAAGCGCCGACGCGGACTCGCAACCATCGCGATGGTAGCCGTCGGAAGCGAGAATATGGTTCGTTCGCGAGCGAACCATGGGAAACCGCTGGCGGCGTCCCGCCGGGCCGTTGTTGCTATGCTCCTGACCAAAGACCTGCGGACTCGAGCTCAAGTGACCCGTTCGTCGCACCGCTTGTGCGTGGCCCCATGATGGATCGGAATGATTCATCTTGAGCATCGATCGCTTGTGAAGCGGCGTGTGCGGAGTGTGCGAACGAAGGGACTGCGATTTATTTCGCTCGCGTGCGCTGAAATGCGATTGTCGCGAGCATCGCAAGCCGGCTCAAGCAGGAACGCCCGCGAGCTCCTCGCAAGAGTCGGCGTAGGCCGCGCTCGATTCGGACTGCTTACGGCCAGAAGCGGACATTTGACGCTGGATTAACTGAGCGCCAGCGCGACAGCTAGGCCGCCGCGCATGTCTCGATGACCGTGGCTAGGTCTGCTCCGCTGCTTCCCTTGCCGCGTTCCTCGCCGCCCTAATCTTCTCGATCGCGCCCGAGCGGATCAGTTCGCGGCGTTCCTCCAGCCCCCGGTGCAGCTCCACCAGGATGCGCGCCGCATACTCGTCTCTCTGGATCGCGGCCCAGTAGGCGGCCACGTTGGCGTTCGCGGCGATCGGGTCGGCGAGCCCCGTGCCCGGCAGCACGTTCTCCAGAAAGAAGAGCGCCGGCACGAGCGCGCAGTCGGCCAGGGTGACGCGGCCCAGGCATGCGAAGCCGCCGCGGCCAATCATCCGGTCCAGCGCCTTGGTGTTGCTCGCCAGCTGGCCGCCCAGCAGCGCGACGATGCCTTCGTTGCCGGTGATGACGGGGGTCTGGGCGGCGAGGACGCGGGTCTGAACCGCGAGCATGAACGTGTTGTTCATCAGGTAAATGTCGCCGATGCGGGCCAGGGTGCGGATGTGGGCGTTTTCGCGGGACGTCGCGCCCAGCAGCGAAGGCTCGGGATAGATCTCCTCGAGATACTCCGCGATCACGGCCGACTCCGGTATCGCCTCGCCGTCGATCTCCAGCAACGGGATGCGGCCGATCGGATGGTCTTGGTAGAACTTCGGCGTGCCGTAAGTCGGCGGCTTCTCGATCGCGATATCGGTGAGACCCTTGGCGTAAACCTGCATCCGTACTCGCGCCGAGTAGGGACTGAGATCCCAGGAATAGAGCTTCATCGTCATCACGCTTCCTCTTTCGCGTCCGCATGAGCACATTGGGCCGGGCGCTGCAAATATCGGCGCGCGTCTTTGAACACGTATAACAATTTCATTTCAAAATAAGTTCACGAATATATTCTCTGCGCGCAACTTTCCTGTATTCATTCCGGCCAACTCTGGCCTTGTTCTGACATTCTGTGCTGCAGATCACTTTCTTGGCCACTGCTTCTTCTTCGACGCCTCTATCTAATGCCGCCATGTTCTTATAAGTAATCCACAGAATTACATCGGGGTGATCCGGTGACGGTGGAGTGGAACTGAAGACCCTGTAATCGATGATGATCCCTGCTTTCTTCGTGGCTTCCATGGTCGGCTTCCATGTCGAATTTAGCCAATCGATGTAATCTTCAAAGTGCCCGTACTCAACTGCTATTTCTTGCACGAGAGTGACCGGACCCTCCGCATACTGCCGCTCGTCCTGGCTGTTTTGGGCGCGGGCATTGAACGAAAGCAGGAAAACCGCAACATACATCGACAAAATGATCTTGGTCATTTTCTACTCACGTGTTGGGTTCCGAGCGTTGCCTCAAGCCTTGGCGACGAGATCGATCTCAACGCAGGCCCCAAGGGGCAGCGCGGCAACCGCGATCGTCGTGCGGGCGGGAAAGGGTTGCCTGAAATGCCTTGCGCAGATGCCATTCATCGCGACGAAGTCATTCATGTTCGCGAGATACACGCCGGCGCGCACGACATCATCGAAACTCCTGCCGGCCGCCTTCAAAACCGCCGAGAGATTGCGGAAGACGTGCTCGGTCTCGGCCGCAATACCTCCCGCCACCAGCGTGCCCGTCGTCGGCTCTTGACCGAGCTGACCGCTGAAATAGATGAACCCGCCGACTTCGATCGCCTGGGAAAACGGGCCGACCGGCGGCGCAAGTTCGGGCGAGGTAATTGCGGTCCGCGGAATCTGGGTCTCAGGAGGCATACGGATCTCCGCAAAACATGAATTCCCTGAAATTCTGATGCAGGACACTAAATTCTACAAATTCATTATTATCACGATTATAATTCCATGTCCGCACTATTCTGTTCGTCATCGGCAGAACGCTTCAGGAGACCCCCTTGCTCGAAGATTTACGCGCCCTCGTAGAATTCGCCGATGCCGGATCCATCGCCGGTGCAGCCGGTCGTCTATTCCGAACGCCCTCTGCGATCACCCGGCAAGTGCAAAGGCTTGAGGCTGCATTGGGTGCCGAGTTGCTCGACCGCTCGGTAAAGCCGCCGCGCCTGAACTCGCTGGGCTCCAGGGTGCTCGAACAGGCGCGAGATCTGCTGCAGCGGACGGAGGCGCTGAAATCTCTTACGTCGAGCGGCGCTGAACCTCACGGGCTCTTGCGCATCGGGATCTCGTATGCCCTGGCCGAGGGGGCGCTTATCGAACCTATTCGGGCGCTGACCGAGAAATACCCCAAGGTCCGAGTGCAGCTGTCGAGCGAGCAATTGATTCAGCGGCTGCTCGCGGGTGAACTCGATGTTGCTGCCGTGCCTTTGCCCGAAGGTAAAACCGCGCCTCCACCGCTCCTGACGAATATCATCGCCAGCGACCGCATGGAGATCGTTCAAGGCGCCGCAGGCAACATTGACGGTGATTGGAAAAGTCTGGGCCGGGCACCCTGGGTGCTCAATCCGCCCGGGTGCTTTCTTCGGGCGAGCCTCATCGATCGGATGGAGCGTGCCGGCTTCACCCCCACGATTGCGGCTGAAGTCAACAACATCCAAATGCAGCTGGCTTTCGTTCAGGCCGGTTACGGTGTCGGGCTGCTACCCGCTCGCTTCATTGCCAGGAATCGATCCATCGATCGCGTGAAAATATTGCGTCCCCCATCGTTTGACCTGCACCGATCCGTCGCGATAGTCCGGGTTGGACAACTCGGCGCCTTGGGGAAGGCCATCGAACTGTTGGAACACGGGCTTCGGCAATTGTTTGAGGCAGCCGACACCACGAAGCCCGTGACGAGGCACCGAAGAGGTGTGCCCGTGAATCGGCGGGCGGCGCGACCGCCCAAGTAGTCGCCGGACATCGCTTATTCCAGCGTAAGCGTCCCCACCGCTTGGCACGGAACTGTTGCATTACAGTCCTTGATTTCACATTTGAACTGCAACGCGGAGCGGGCATTGGCGATGTCCGCTTCGGGTCGAAAACGGCCACTGGGATTTTCGGCCGTAGTAGTCTCGTGGCGACGGCATGACCGCCGCACGTGCGCTACGTGTGCACTGACAACGCTCCCGGGGGACTTCGCTTTCCAGCCTGCGAGTACCACGCCGCAATGGAGCGAAGGTGGTCGTGCTTGCATGGCGATAAAATCATCAATTGATCCAATTATTTATTGGACTGATCGAGCGCATCAAACATCAAACGAATGAATAACTTGTCACATCGATTGTGCATTGCCCCGATGATGGACTGCACCGATCGTCATTGTCGGTATTTCCTGCGGCTGGTCGCGCCGCGCGCGCGGCTATATACGGAGATGATCACGACCGGCGCGCTGCAGTTCGGGAACGTGCCGAGGCACCTCGACTTCGATCCGGCCGAGCATCCGGTCGCGCTGCAGCTCGGCGGCAGCGATCCGCACGCGCTGGCGTACTGCGCCCGACTCGGCGAAGCGTGGGGCTACGACGAGATCAATCTCAACGTCGGCTGTCCGTCGGAGCGCGTGCGGACGGGCTCGTTCGGCGCCTGTCTCATGGCGGAGCCTCTTCTGGTGGCCGATTGCGTGCGTGCCATGCGCGAGGCCGTCGCGCTGCCGGTCACGGTAAAGCATCGCATCGGCATCGACGCGGTGGAAGCGTACGGCTTCGTGCGCGATTTCGTCGGAACGGTGTCATCGGCCGGCGCGACGGGTTTCATCGTGCATGCCCGCAACGCCATCCTGAAAGGCCTCTCGCCGAAACAGAACCGCGAGGTGCCGCCGCTGAAATACGATTACGTCCATCGCCTGAAGCGCGATTTTCCCGAGCTCACCATCGTGATCAACGGCGGTCTTGCGACCCACGAGGCGATCGCGGCGGAGCTCGAGCGCGTCGACGGCGTCATGCTCGGTCGCGCGGCGTACCACAACCCGTATCTCCTCGCCGAAGCCGAGGAGTATGCCTTCGGCGTTGCCGCGCCGCAGCGCACGCGGGCGCAGGTTGTGGAAGCCCTGGTGCCTTACGCCCGGGAGCAGCTCGCGCGCGGGGTCAGCCTTCGCGCCATTGCCCGCCACGTGCTCGGCCTGTACCACGGCGCGTCGGGCGCGCGGGCGTGGCGGCGCACGCTTTCCGACGCGGCGCGCCTCGAGCGCGCGGATGCGGATCTGTTGACGATCGCGTTGCGCGAGGTCGAGCCGGCGGCCTTCGCCGACGCGATCTGAAGCACCTCTATCGAGGCAGGTCGTCCGCGATATAGGCGCGCACGATGCTGTCGAAATCCGCATCCGCGCGCATGCCGAGCCTGGGCCCGAGCACGGGCGCGAAGCGCACCGGCCAGGTCTGCACGATGCGATCGATCGCCGGATCGAGCTGCCATTTGACGCGCTCGGCGGTCGCATCGCCGGCGATGCGCCGCAGGGCCGCGACCATCTCCGCGACGTTCACTTCGATGCCCGGGACATTGATCGAGCGAGTATGCGAGAAGCTCGCGGCCGGCGCTTCGTG
>Ga0079221_10000243_pt1 | contig 13778 bp, 16 predicted proteins | sample GAAS200_FD_75069 | JGI IMG/M metagenome (GOLD analysis project Ga0079221, IMG submission 75069) | Agricultural soil microbial communities from Georgia to study Nitrogen management - GA AS200 | ecosystem: Environmental > Terrestrial > Soil > Agricultural land | place: USA: Georgia | collected... | reverse complement strand
GCGCGGTCCAATTTTTGGGCTACGGCGAGATCGTCCACAGAGTCTACGGTGTGAAAGAGCTTGGCGGCTTTGGCGGCTTTGTTACTTTGCAAATGGCCGATCAAGTGCCAGGTTGCGGCTAGATTGTTGGTGCCTACGCGCTTTATTTCCCACTCCTGCACGCGATTCTCGCCAAAGTGGCGCACGCCGGCTTGGTAGGCTTCGTGGATGGCGATGGCTGGATGGGTTTTGGAGACGCCGAGGAGGGTGATGTCTTCGGGGCGGCGGCCGGAGCGTTGTGCGGCGTTGGCAATGCGCTCTTGAATGCGAAGCAAGTTTTCACGAATGGAGGTGGGGCTCATGGTTTGCCGTTCACAGTTTACAGTTGACCGTCGGAAGGAGGAAAGTCTGCTTGAGCCGGGCTATGAGTGGAACATACGAGCTTGCTTCTCGCATCGATTCGCGTGGCGTTGCAAACAAGCCAGGATTCCTCCTCGCTTCGCTCCTCGGAATGACAACTCGGCAGAGACAAGCTAAAGGGCGCTGCGGTAAGCGCGGCTGAGTAAAACCGAAAAGTAGGCGCCGCGTTGCGTTGCAGCGTGGCCTCTCTCAAGTTAGACTGACTTCGACCGCGGCAGGATGCGCGGTTCTGACAAGATGACGAGTCGCGGAAAACTGATCGCCATTGAGGGAATCGATGGCAGCGGGAAGCGCACGCAAGTGGAGTTGTTGAGCACGGCGCTGCGCGAGCGAGGACATTCCGTTTTTGCGACGGCCTTTCCGCAATACGATTCCTGGTTCGGCAAAATGGTTGGGCAATTCCTGAACGGTGAGCTGGGGCCGCTGGAAAGCGTCGATCCGCACTTTACTGCCCTTCTTTACGCTGGAGACCGCTTCGAGGCTAAGCCTAAGCTGGAAGAGGCGCTGAACAACGGCCAAATTGTTCTGGTGGACCGGTATATCGGCTCGAATCTGGCGCATCAGACAGCACGGGTGGACGTTGCGAAGCGCGGGGCGTTTCAGGAATGGATCGAGCATCTGGAATACGGGATTTATGGACTGCCGAAGGAAGATTTAGTGCTTTATCTCCGCGTGCCGCCGGTGGAAGCGCAGAAGCTGGTGGCACTGAAGTCGGCGCGGAGTTATACCTCGGCGCAAAAAGATTTGCTGGAAGCCAGTTTGCGGCATCTTGAAGATGCAGCAGCGATGTACGACTCGCTTGCGAAGCGGCCGAACTGGAAGACGATTGAATGCTTCGACGGCAAGCGCGGCCAAATGGGAGCTGCCGAGGACATTGGCAAGGAAGTTCTCGGAACGGTTTTGATGTTGATGCCGCAGCTCGCAGGAAGAGTGGGCCGCTGATGGGCTTTTCTGAATTTCTCGGCAACGAACGAATTGTCGCGGCGCTGCGCGGGGCGCTGCGCAGCGGGCGAGTGCCGCACGCGCTGCTATTTACGGGGCCGCGCGGGGTGGGCAAATTCACGCTGGCGCGGATGTTTGCGCAAGCGGCGAACTGCGAGCGTTTGAAGGATGATTTTTGTGGGGAGTGCGTGACATGCCAGCGCATTCAGTTGCTGGCGGAACCGCAGAAACTGATCGAGCAGGGATTGGTGGAGCGCGGGGAGAGCGCTGATGCGGCGACGGTGGAGCGGGTTCCGCTAATCCTGCAATCGCATCCTGACGTTTGGGTGCTGGTGCCCGATCCCGTGCGCCTGAAAAGCCCCGTGGCACGCCCGATGCTGCGCATTGGGCAGTTGCGCGCGGTGCAGCGCGCAGCGTATTTCCAGCCCATGGGGCGGCGGCGCGTGTTCATCCTCGACGGCGCGGAAACGATGCGGTGGGACGTGGCCAACGTTTTCCTGAAAATTTTGGAAGAGCCGCCGGGGTCGGCCACGCTTATCCTGACGGCGCCTTCGCCGTATGCGCTTTTGCCGACGATCGCTTCGCGGTGCCTGCAGTTTCATTTCGCACCACTTGCACAAGCTGCCGTGGAAAAAGTGCTGAAGGAAAAGATGGACCGCAAGCCCGCGGAGATCAAGCTGGCGGCACAGCTGGCGGAAGGCAGTCCCGGTTTGGCCATGGAGATGGACGTAAATGCCGCCGCGGAGAAGCGAAAGAATGCGCTGCGCATTCTGGAACGGGCAGCGCGCGGGCAAGGTTTCGCGCAACTGTTTGCTGACACGGCGGCTCTCGCGAAAGACCGCGAATCATCCTTTGAGGAGCAGATTGGGGTGTTTTACGGATTGCTTACCGACCTGCTGGAGCTGACGTCGAAAATAAAGGAGCCCATTCTCCGCAACGCCAATCTTGCTAACGACCTGGAATCGCTGAGCAAAACGGTCGATTCGGCATGGGTACTTCGCGCCATTGCGGGATTTGATGAGCTTTACGCGGGTGCGCGCCGCAACTTGAACCGCCAGCTTGGCCTTGATGCGCTCGCGGCGTCACTCGCACCGATTTCTTCTATGGTTTCGGGCGGCTCCGAGCGACGCTTTTGATTTTTTGCGGGGTAAGACTGGTTTCTGCGGTGGGGAATCGCGTACACTGAAACCTAATACATCTTCCGCGCATCTTAAGGACAGTCACTCCAACCCTGAGGTGTTCTAAAGGAGCAGTCATGGTGAATCGCCGTATGTTTCGTCCGGGGTTTCCGGACCTCAAGGAGCCCAGCGCGCCGCGCCCTCCGCACAATGGACCGCACAATGGCCCGGTGCCCAGCAAAAAACCTGCGCCGCCGGAAATCACGCACGCCGAGAATTTTTACTGGGTCAAGCAGATGCAGTCACACACGCCCATGGCGATCGTTCTGGAAGACGGCGAGGTGCTTCGCGGGACCGTCGAGTGGTATGACCGCGATTGCATCAAGCTGACACGCCAGGGCAGCCCGAACCTGCTGATTTTCAAGCGCGTGATCAAGTACGTACATAAGGACGGAGAGGAATCCGCGCAGGGCGGCGAAGAGTAATTCTTTATTCCTCGATCGAGTGCCCAGAGGCTGCTCCGAAGGTGAGCAGAGCCTTTGCGGCTAGCGACTTGTCTTCATTCCAGATTTCACACTCGGCCACAACGAAATTCCTTCCAGCGCGCAACACACGCGCGTCCGCTTTGATGCGGCCGCCGGGCACGGGTTCGAGGTAGTTGATCTTCAGCTCGACGGTGGCGATTTCTGTTCCGCGAGGGACCACAGTGTAAGCCGCGATGGCCGCGGTGGTGTCTGCGAGAGCGGCGAGGATTCCGCCGTGCACGACGCCGTGGACCTGCTTGTGATGAGCCCGCACGTCCAGCACAAAGACGGCGCGGCCTTTCTCCACTTTTTCCACATCGAAGCCAAGGAGGTTGATGGCGTTGCTTTCTTTCATGCGCTCGCGAACGAGTTCAGTAGCCCAGCGGGCGTCCACGGATTGTTTTGCTTTGACCTTCATTCGTCCTTCGGTTCTTGGTACTTAGTTTTAAGTTTTAAGTTTTAAGTTTTAAGTTTTAAGTTCTTAGTAAAGAAAAGGCAAAGAGCAGGGAGATGCAAGGGAAAAATTCTTCCGTCTTTACTTATCACTTAGAACTTGGACCTAAAACTCAAATTCAGAATGCGGTCAGGCCTCCATCCAAAGGAATTGCCGCGCCGGTGAGCCACGACGATTCTTCGGAAGCGAGAAACACGGCGAGGTCCGCGACGTCGGCTGGCCTGCCGAAACGTCCTAGAGGGATCGTTCCCATGCGCGACTGCTTTAGTCGCTTGCCCTGTTCGCTGTCGTCGAAGAGGCCTTTCACCAATTCGGTTTCGACGATGGATGGGCAAATGCAATTCACGCGAACATTTTCGTGGGCGTGATCGAGGGCCATCGCTTTCGTGAGCATGGTGACGCCGCCTTTGGAAGCGCAATAGGCGGCACGATCCTTCATCGCAACGAGACCGAGCACCGAACCGATATTTACGATGGTGCCGCCGCCATTCTTGCGAAATTCTTTGAGCGCCGCGCGAGACATCAAGAAGGGCCCTTTTAGATTTACGGTGATGACGCGGTCCCAGTCGTCTTCGGTGATGGTATCCACGGTGGAAACGCTGAGCGTTCCAGCGTTGTTGACCAGCACGTTGAGCTTGCCGAATTTTTTCGCGGTTTCGCTGATCGCGCGTTCGGCGTCCTTCGCGTTTGCCACGTCACACCGCAATGCCAGCGATGCGCCGCCCTGCTTCTCAATCGCGCTAGCGACTTCTTTTACTTTTTCCAGACGGCGGCCTGCCACAGCTACCGCGGCACCTTCGCGCGCAAACGCCATGGCGATGGCCCGGCCGATGCCTGTGCCGCCGCCGGTGACTAGGGCTACTTTGCCTGCTAACCGTGTCACGGTTTTTCCCATGCGTGCGTCTAATAAGGGCGTCTAATAGGATGCCGCGCCCTCGGAATCGGAACTTGTCCCGCCCGGTGCGCGACTCTAGCATTCCGGCTCGCGGGCCTGCAAGCTGCGATGGTTACTTTGGCGGCGGGCTTTGTGAGCGTACCAAGAACGAACTGATGTATCGTAGCGTTTCTCCAAAGAAGCAACGGAGCCTCAAGGCGAGATTATGCGCATCGGCATTACCTGCTATCCCACTTATGGCGGCTCCGGCGTTGTGGCCACGGAGCTCGGAATCGAGTTGGCGGCGCGTGGACATGAGATTCATTTCATCAGTTATGCACCGCCGATCCGGCTGAACCCGAACGCCGACCGCATCCGCTTTCACGAAGTGGAAGTGGTGACGTATCCACTTTTTGACCATCCTCCGTACACGCTGGCGCTCGCTACGAAAATGCTGGAAGTGTTTGAATCGGAAGCGCTTGACCTGCTGCACGTGCATTACGCGATTCCGCATTCGGTGAGCGCGCTGCTGGCGCGCTCGATGGCGGCGCCGCGGCGGCTGCCCTTTATCACGACGCTGCACGGGACGGACATCACGCTGGTCGGAAGCAATCGCAGCTATCTGCCCATCACGAAATTTTCGATCGAGCAGAGCGACGGCGTCACTTCGATTTCGCGGTATCTGCTCGGGCAGACATTGAAAGAGTTCGATATCAAGCGGCCTATTGAAATTATTCCCAATTTTGTGAACTGCGACCTTTACAGCCGCGCCGCAGACAAAGGCCTCGCACGGCAATGGGCGCCTAACGGCGAGCCGATTCTGATGCATCTTTCGAACTTTCGTCCCGTGAAGCGCCTTACCGATGCGGTGGAAATTTTCGCAATTGTTCGCGCCAAAATGCCAGCGAAGCTTGTGCTCATCGGCGATGGGCCGGATCGCGGCGCCGCTGAGTATCTCGTGCGCAAGAAAAAACTGCAGAAGGATGTTTTTTTTCTTGGCAAGCAGGACGCGGTCTACGAAAAGCTGGCTGCAGCCGATCTTTTCCTGCTTCCGTCGCAGCTTGAATCTTTCGGGCTCGCGGCGCTAGAAGCTATGGCATGCGAAGTTCCGGTGATTGGCACCAATGCTGGCGGCATGCCTGAAGTGGTCGAGCATGGTGTGGATGGATACCTAGTGGAACCCGGTGATATGCAGGCAGCGGCGCGCTACGCGATTGAAATTCTCTGCCGCGCGGACCGGGGCCGCGAAATGGGTAAGACCGCCCGCGTGAACGCCAAGAAGAAATTCTGCGCCAACGATGTTATCCCGATGTACGAGGCGTACTACAAGCACATCCTGTCGGAATCCTGACGGAGTCACCGACTAGTCTTGATTAGGCAACTTTCTTAACGACTGGACGATACGGTTGATCTGTGCCTGGGTGATTGCCGGGTCAGAGGTATTTTGCGGCTGCGAGAAAATGAAGCCCAGCCCGCCGTCTTGATTATAGATCTCCAGATCGATGGACTTGGGACGGCTTCGCGGGTCTCCAAATTGGAAGCCCCGGAAATCTCCTGCGCGAATCTGATAGATACCCGATTCCGCTCCGCTGGGCATAATGATTCCCTTGATGAGCAGAAGCATCGCACTTCCCACAGCCTCCTTTCGCGGCGTGAGCAGCCCAACCTTTGCTGGGGTGGCTTCCAGAATTTGCTGCTTCAACGAGTAGTCGGATTGCAAAACTCCCTCTCCATACAAGTTTCGCAAACCGGCAGGGTTAGCCTTTCCCGTCGACAGGAAATCCTTCACAAATTCCTTGGGCGCCATTCTTGAAACCAGCAGTGAGTTGCCCGAGCGAAAATGCAACCAAATGCATTTGTCCGACCTGCTTACTCTTTGCCTCGTCTATCTCCCAAGGGATCTCGAACTCGTATCCGAAGTAATTCAGTTTTTGACCTGAAGCCTGTGCAATCGACTGATCTGGAAGTTCTGTTGGAGTTGTCTTCACAATGGGCACTCTCCAAGCAACGTACCTCGCTTCGAGTGCGAGCATTGTTGCCACGCCGAAGAACCACAGGTAGGCCACACACAATAAGCCTGCGACTGCAAGGATGAATAGAATTCGTTTGGATTTGGACATAGGTTTCTAAGGGCCCTGCCTCAAGTCCTCCAAGTCAGCTTATCTAAATGATTTGGGGGTTAGGCACGTTGGAGGGTATTAGTTATCTGGCCCGTGGGACAGGGAGATGCGAGTTTGTTCACTTTTTACGTTTGGTCGTTCGTTTCTGGGCACCCCCCAATTCGCCACTGCTCCTCTTCCCTACTTTTGCATTTTTTGCGATCCGCAGCTTCCAGGCAGTGCGCAACGCGCCTTCGAGCACATCTTCGCTAACGGCTGCGAGGCGGACGTGAGTTGCGCCATTTCTTCCCCATCCGCCGTGGACGGGCAAGAACACTTCCGGCAGCTCCTCCAAGAACGTCGCCTGTTGCTCCGGGGTCAACATCAAGTTTCCGTAGCCCTGCTTCTCGTGCGCGAGCGTTGCAAAAATCCTCCCACCGACACGGAAGTCTACTGCACCCATATGCGAGCCTTCTTCGGCCCCTTCCAAGCTCAGTGCAATCCGCCGAAAGTAGTTTGCATTCATCCGTTCTCATTCCCCTTGAGCCCTATCGTACATCCGCCTTAGTCCCCGTCACACCTTCGCCCATCATTGGGCCTTGTCTGCACCGTCATGGCATGCGAATTCCCTTGTATGGCGCCTGCTCGAAGTGGGATGATTCCACACAAAATACGGAGGATTCTATGTCCACCATCGCGGCTCCCAGCCGGCTCGCGACTCCGGAGAGAAAACGAACGTCCTATTTGGCGGCGAAACTTTTGGGCTTGGCTGCGATCCTTGTCATCGCTCTCTTCTTCGTTCGCCGATATGTGTTCCGCTATTACCTGCACTACAACCAAGCGGCATTTACTGACCCCAATCTCGGTGAGCCTAACTTTTGGGCGCTACGCGGCTGGCTGCTGATGCACATGACGGGCGGCATGGTCGCTCTGCTCACCGGACCATGGCAGTTCTGGACGGGATTTCGCGCGCGCTTTGCGCGTCTGCATCGCTGGACCGGGCGCCTCTTTCTTTCTGGCGTGGCAATCGGCTCCATCGGCGCCTTTCGCATCGCCGTAGTCGATGCGCTTGGCTGGGCCTTTGGTTTCGCGCTTTTCGCCTTGGCTCTGGCCTGGGTCACCACAGCATCCGTGGCCCTCTACGCCATCCTGAGCGGCCGCATTGAGATTCATAAAGAATGGATGATGCGCACGTACGTGGTCACGTTTGCCTTCGTCACCTTCCGTCTACTGAATGACTTTGGCCCTACGTCTCGTTTGCAGCCCGATAGCGACCGCCTCGTCACGATCGCCTGGGCGTGCTGGGTGATTCCCCTTCTCGTAACCGAAGTTATCTTGCAACTTCGCCGCATACGCTCGACTGCCAGTTCCAGCTAGCGTGCGCTTACGAGCGTCGTGCGTAGTGGCGCGCAGTCTTCAACGCGTACCACCTGCCAAGGGAACCTCTTCCGCCCCTTCCAAGCTCAAGGCAATCCGCCGAAAATCTTTTGCGTTCATATTTACGAATTCCGTTCGCCGCGGCTCTCACACTAGCGTGTTGAGTGATATAGTAGGAACAAGATTCTCTCGGTCGTGGGGTTCTCACAGTGCGCCTTCGACTCAGCTTTGTGCTGCTCCTTTTTGCCTTCAGCTCCGCGCTTCCGGCAATTTCTCAGACGCCCTCGCAAGCGCCTAGCGCTGCGACGGCGACCGCGCTAACGAGCGCTCCTGGGGACGGCCGCGTGGCGGAGTGGATGTATGGCGAGCACATTCCCGCGGTCCCCGGCTTGCCCTTTTTCGCCAAGGCTGAACTCGAAACGGTGAACCAGCTTCAGAACGGCACTCTGATTACGCACAAAACGTACAATCTCATCGCTCGCGACGGTCAGGGACGCACACACAACGAAGCGCGCAACTGGATCGACCTGACCACGGGCGCCGAACCCCGGCTGACTCGTATCGAGTTGTACGATCCAGCGACGCGGCTGCGTACAAACTTATATCCGCTTACCAAAATCGCGCGGCAATGGCCGCTGGGTACGCCTGGGCCTATTCCCGCTCCTTCCCCGCAATCGCCGCCTGCAAAACCCGAGACGACCCGGGAGAACATTGGCAGCGAGTCCATCGAAGGCCTTCCTGTTCGCGGGGTGCGCGTCAGCCAGACTTATCCTGCTGGCGCGCTTGGCAACGATCGTCCGCTCACTGTGGTTACGGAGTATTGGTATTTAGAAGCTCTCCGGTTAAATCTGCTTACCAAGCGCAGCGATCCTCGCTATGGAGAGCAAACCGTGCGCGTCACCGAGCTGGTTCGCCAGGAACCGGACGCGGCGATGTTCGCCATTCCTGATGAATACAAATTGCTGAGAGAAACGGTCCAGCAATCGCAGACCGCAGGAAATCCGTCAGATTCCTCCGCCTCGTTGCCGCCTGGAGTTGCGCGCGCCGGCGTCAACGGAGTCACCTCGCCTCGATGTGCTTATTGTCCAAACCCTTCTTACAGTGAAGAAGCGCGCGTGGCCAAGCTTCAGGGATCCGTCATTCTTCGCGTCGTGGTTTCTGCCACCGGCCAGGTAGAAAACGCCGTGGTCCTGAGAGGGCCGGGGCACGGATTGGATCAGAAGGCGCTTGAAGCGGTCCAAAGCTGGCGCTTTACACCCGCCGTAGGCCCGGACGGCAAACCTGTAGCGTGCATGGTCAATATCGAAATGACATTCAGGATCGGCTAAGGCGAACTTTGGTTTGTCCCAAGAGCGGCGGCACCCGACGCGCAAACCCCCGCCTATTCAGTAATCGGCAAAACTTGATTTGAATCCAACTCGAATCCGTGCTTCCATGCCTCAGTGCGGGGCAAACGGATTTGGACTTCTATTCAAGATTTCGGAGGGAATCATGGACGCAGGAAGGGACAAGCCAATAAACCTCTCAACCCTTACCAACAGAGCCTCACGGCGGCAAATGCTGGTTGGGTTCGCCGGAGCGTTTGGTTACTTGACTCTGAATTCTGCCGATGCCCGGGCAGGCGCCGCGGACGAGATTTCGTCCGCATGCGAAGTCATTCACCAAGAGGTGGCTTTCAAAGTGAGCCGGGAGCGTGTTTATGAAGCGCTGACAGACGCTAAACAGTTCAACAAAGTGGTGATGCTCAGCGCTGCCGTGCACTCAGGGATGGTGCCCGCAGACAAGCCAGTCGAGATCAGCCCGGAAGTGGGTGGCGCTTTCTCGGCTTTTGGCGGCCACATCACGGGACGGCATGTTGAACTCGTCCCGAACGAGAGAATCGTCCAAGCGTGGCGCGCCGGAGGTTGGGGGCCTGGCCTATACTCGATTGCCAGATTCGAGCTGGTTGAACAAGGCCCTGGGACCAAGATCGTTTTTGATCATGCGGGGTTCCCTCAGGGTCAGGCGCAGCATCTTGCCGAAGGCTGGAAATCCAACTACTGGGAACCGCTCGAAAAATATTTCGCTCAGAGCTAGGCGGGCGAATCAGGCGCGGTCTTGTCTGCACGTGGTTCCAGGCGCGCATAGTGGCGCGCCACTTCCGATGCGTAGCGCTTGCCAACCAGCTCGCGATTTTCAGCGAGCCAGTGGCTCAAGCGAGTCTCCCCGGATGAAGGCGTTTCGGGAGCAAGAAGCCCGGCCATAAGGCCTTTATATTCCTCCCAGGTGAGCACCACATCGCCGACGAGCCAACCCGTGACACGTGTGGCCAGATAGGCTATAGGCGCCGGCACGTGAACCACGCGAGTGCGACGGGCCAATTCTTCCGCAATGAGCCTGATGAGCTCCTCGAACGTGTAAGTCTCCGGGCCAACGGCGTCGCGCACGGAATTCCCTTGCCCTTCCGCGGCATCCACGATGAGCCGCGCCATATCTTCAACGAAAATCGGGCGGATGCGGTAGCGGCCGTCGCCAGGAATCGCAAACACCGGAAAATTGCGTACGAACCAAGCAATGTTGTTGATGAGAATGTCTTCGAGGCCGAAGATGACAGTTGGGCGGAGAATCGTGTAGGCTAGCCCGGACTCCGCGACGGCCTGCTCCAATTGCGCTTTCCCTTTGTAGTAGCCGAGAGGCGAATCCAGTGATGGGTTCGCGATGCTGACGTGGACGATTCGCTGGACGCCAGCTTCCTTTGCCACGGCGATCAGGGTTCGCGTGTTCCCAACTGCCTGTTCAAACGTGGCTTTTCCTCGAGGGAAACGGACCCAATAGGTGTTGATGAGTGTCAAAGCGCCTCGCAGCGTCTCCGTTAGACGCTCGGGATTGTCAAAGCTGTAGGGAAAGACTTGAACTTTGTCGCCGAAGGAATTCTCGCGTTCGGGATGGTAGGTCAATGTGCGGATTCGATATCCGCGAGCGAGCAAAATCCGAGTTGCATACTTGCCGGTGTAGCTGAATGCGCCGGTAATAACCACCGTGTTTGTCATTTCAAATCAAGCCTTGCAGCAGCGAAGATCGCGCAGACCGAATGGTCCGGGTTTGGGCAATCCTTTTTGAATTTGCTCTGCCGTAAAGCACGCGGCGGGAAGCAAATCCGTTGGAAGCGAATCGCAAGGGGGCAGTGCTTCCACAATACCTTCAGACAAGATTCGCAATTGTGCGAGGGACAAGAGGGGGATTTTCATGGTTCGTTCGGCAGTCCACGCAATGATTCTTTGAATCGCGATCGGCACACGCAAGTAGAGCGGACTCCTGCCGATGACGTGTCCAACGCGCCGCACCGCTTTGCCGAGGGCGATTTCTTCCGGGCCTGCAATGCTCACAGTCTTGTTCGAGAGGCGCACATCATGAAACGCCGCGATGATTCCCTCAACGAGATCCTCAACGGCGAGCGGGCGAATCGGTTTCTCTTTCATGCCGACAAGTCCGAAGACGGGAAACGTGTACAGGGCGTGGCTCAAATGATCCAGCATGTGGTCGCCGCGACCGTAGATCACGCCCGCTTTGAAAATAGTGTAGTCGCATGCGGAGCCGCGCACGATTTCTTCAGCGGTCCATTTGGACTCGTGATACGCGGAGCCGCAATTTGGACGCGCTCGAAGGAAGCTCAGCAATACTATTTTCCCAACGCTTGCCCGGCGGGCCGCTTCCACCACATGGCGCGTGCCTTCTATGTGCACGCGCTGATAAGTTTGTGACCCGATCTCCCTATTGATACCCGCGAAGTGAGCGACCGCATCGCAGCCCGAAAATGCTTGCCGGAGTTCTTGGGCGTCTGACAGATCAGCTGCGAAAAAGCGCGCCCCGGCCAATTTGTAAATGGATTCGTCGCGAACATCTTTGCCGCGCGCAATCAAAACCGCCTCATGGCCTCTCGCCACAAGTTCGCGCGCCAGGTGCCGCCCCGCGAATCCCGTTCCACCGGTAATCGCAACTCGCATGACAAATCCTCCTAGGCCCGAGAAATCCGCAGCCAATGCCACAAAGCCACGCTGAGATAACTGGTCGAGAGAAAGACAAACAGGGAGGTCAGCAAAACGTGGCCGACCCGAAAGGCTGCGCCGCTCGGCCAGTCCTGGTGTGAGTAATAGGCAAAGTCCACAATGATGCGCAGCAGCCAGTAAGCGCCGATGAAAGAAGCAAGGAGGAGCGCCGCGCGATCGCCCCGCAGCATTTCTTCATGCAGCGCAAGTGACATCACGCCAAAGGCAATGATGGTGTATACCGTGAATCCGCCGTGGACCCACATTAACTTGCGATTAAACGAGGTGAGCTTGGCCAAATCTTCCTTCCACTGCAGGCGATACGGGACCTGGAAGCTGGCAATCAGCACACAAAAATGACCTGCGGCAGCGAGCCAAAGCGCCATACTCAGCCAGTCCTGGAAGGTTCTAGGCATGTTGGATTTGTCCTTTCACGGTGTCATCCCGCAATCACGCGAAGAAAAGGATCGATCACGCGCACCACGAACCACGGATGAAACAGTGCATAGACCGGGCCTGCGGCAATCAGGGCGGTCCACAGCCATCCTCGGGTGCCATGCCCCAGGCCGAATCGTTGTCCAGTCTTCGAGCGTTCCGCAATCACGCCGATTCCCTGCACCAGAAAATAGGCCGTCGGCAGGCCGTAGCCTGCGCCGGCGGGAACCGAGATCACCAGGTCATGGAGCAGACCCGAAGCAGCAAACGCGCCGAGCGTTGCTATCACGGGACCGAAGCGATTGCTCAATGGCTGGAACACCCAGGTGTGCGTAAGTTTGCGAAAGCCAAGGTTCCAGCGTTTGCCCCACAATTCGCTAAGCGCGCGGGACTTTAGGGGCTTCTGCATAATCGGTTTCACGTCAACGCCAGCCTGTTGCCACGCCAACGCAAGCAGATTAAAAATCCCGAAGTGAAGAATCAGAACCAGGCCCACCATTCCTGCCCAGCCACCCAAAATCGGGTGACCGAAGTTAATGGCTCCCGCGCTGAACTTGATTAGGGTGATCCCAGAGAGAATCTTGGCTGACGCGGCAATCCATTCGTCGGACGGGATACGCCTCTTTTCCACTACGTCATCAAAAAACTCGCTCGCATCCATTCCGGGCCACAGGACAAAGTAAGCAGCGCTACGCTTCCAATTTCCCGCGATTCGGCCAGTCGCGCGAGCTTCCCACCAGGTCTGCCATTTGCAGCCTGCAAAGATTGCAACCGCAAGCAACCACATGAAAACCCAGGGGAGCAGCTTCGCGCGAAAAGCAATGGTCAAGAGCGGCAGAACGAACAAGGGCGTCCAGGCAATCCAGTTTCCCCAGCGGCTTGACGGGGTTGCCGCCGCGCTTCGCGGAGTCATCGCTTCGGAAATATTCGTTTCGCTCAAGTTCGATCCATCGCTGGCTGTGTTTCGCGGCGCAACAACGTCCAGCCCACCAGCGAGCACAAACCAAAACCGAAGGAATTGAGAACGCCGTGGTAACGCGCCATCTGCTCGAGGTTGACGAAGGCATGAAGCGGATACTCGCCGATGGCCCAAATTCCAGCGAGTGCCATCCCAAGAATCACGCAGGTGCTTCCAACCAGCAGCAGCCGTCCGCCAGTCCTGGCGGCGTCACTCAATCCGATCCGGAACGTTCCGACAGCGATCCCACATTCTCCGACCACCATCAGCGCGACAGCAGCGAGCTTGAGTCTTGGACCGGCAAGAAAAGCGAGGCCCAGTAACCCAGGGCCGAGTACGGCGCAGAACAAGGCAACTCGAAGAAAGGGCGGCGTGCGCATCGACGAAGCGACGAGCCCTGCAAGGACCGCTGCTATCAGCCCCGCATAATGAAAATGAACTGCGGTCAGCAAGACAATCGGCTCGTGGAAACCGACAGGTCGCAATCCCGTTCGCGAAGCCAACAGCCAGAGGGCTCCGACGAATGCATATCCCTCGCCGATGGCGAAGCAAAATTCATGGAAAGATTGCAGG
>Ga0079221_10000242_pt1 | contig 13792 bp, 15 predicted proteins | sample GAAS200_FD_75069 | JGI IMG/M metagenome (GOLD analysis project Ga0079221, IMG submission 75069) | Agricultural soil microbial communities from Georgia to study Nitrogen management - GA AS200 | ecosystem: Environmental > Terrestrial > Soil > Agricultural land | place: USA: Georgia | collected... | reverse complement strand
TGGACCATACCGCGGCCTTGGCGATGCTGCCGCCAATCAGCTCGACGATCAGGTGCGGCAACACCGGAATGATGATCCCGAATGCCAGCATGTCGATCGCCACCGTGACGAAAATGAAAATCACGGCCGCGCGTCGGCGCGGATGTTCGAGCTGCTGGAGTTCGGTCATGCGGCGTGATGCGCGCGGGCGGACAAGCGGACAAGTTTAACGTGACGCGGTTCCGGCACGGTGGCTACAACCAGCGGCGCGTATCGCGCCGGTCTTGCAATGGCCCTGCGCGTCCCCGGTGCTCATTCCGGACGTGCAGCGCGGTCCGGAATGGGCTTCGACCGATCAGTCCCGGCACGCCGCCCGCGGCGTTCGCGTTCGCAATTCCCGGATCGAGTCCGGGACAGGCTTTGCAAGCGCAGTCATGTTCTGCCTGCAAGCGGCGCGGGCAGCCCCGAATGACGGGAAAAGGCGTTAGTGGCCGCCGTCGATGTCGATGAAGTTCAGGAACTCGGCGCGGGTCCGCGCGTCTTCGCGGAACAAGCCCAGCATCTGGCTGGTAATCATCGACACGCCGCGCTTGTGCACGCCGCGCGTGGTCATGCACTGGTGTGTCGCGTCGATCACGACGCCGACGCCGCGCGGCTGCAGCACTGCGCTGATGCAGGTCGCGATCTGTGCGGTGAGTTTTTCCTGCACCTGGAAACGGTGCGCGAAGGCGTCCACCACGCGCGCGAGCTTGGAGATCCCGACGACTTTCCCGTCCGGCAGATAGCCGACGTGCGCGCGCCCGATGATAGGCGCGAGGTGATGTTCGCAGAACGATTCGAACTGGATGCCGCGCAGCACGATCATTTCATCGTAGCCCCCGACTTCCTCGAACGTGCGCGCGAGGTATTCCTGCGGGTCTTCGCGATATCCCGAGAACCATTCCTCGTAGGCGCTGACGACGCGCTTGGGCGTGTCGAGCAGGCCTTCGCGGGTCGGTTCGTCACCGGCCCAACGCAGGAGCGTGCGCACCGCGTCCATGGCCTGATCGCGCGTGACTTCCGGGGTGGTCGGCCGGGCGGCGGCGCACTGTGAAGGTTTGCGGGGTTCGGTCATCGATTTGCCCTGTGGATATCGAACTGCGCAGTCTAGCGCCATCGGCACCGCGCATCAGGAGTCGCTGTGTCAAGGTTGGTCCGGACCGGTTTTCGCCTGTTCCGGCGCTTCGTCGTCATCGAAGTCCTGCAGCGACGCATCCTGCAACAGCGATTGCACTTCCGCCGCCGGCAGCGATTCGACGTCGCGCAATGCGCGGCTGATCGTGCGGGTCTTGCGGCCGGCCTCGCCAATGCTCTTGCTGACGGTGTTCAGCTGCTTTTCGGCTTTTTCCAGGATGCCACCGAACTTGCCGAATTCGGTCTTGACCTCGCCCAGCAGCCGCCATACTTCGCTGCTGCGCTGCTCGATCGCCAGCGTGCGGAATCCCATCTGCAGCGCGTTGAGGATCGCGGTCAGCGTGGTCGGCCCGGCTACGGTCACCCGATGGTCGCGTTGCAGCACCTCGAACAGTCCGGGGCGCCGGATCACTTCCGCGTACAGGCCTTCGGCTGGCAGGAACAGGATCGCGAAATCCGTGGTGTGCGGCGGCGCGACGTACTTGCCGTGGATCGTTTTCGCCTCATCGCGCACGCGCCGCTCCAACGCCTGCGCGGCAGCGGATGCCGCTTCCGCATCCGCGCGTTCCTGCGCGTCCAGCAGGCGCTGGTAATCCTCGATCGGGAACTTGCAGTCGATGGGCAGCCATACCGGCGCGCCGCCATCCTGCCCCGGCAGGCGGATCGCGTATTCGACGCGCTCGCCGGAATGCGGGACCACCGCGACGTTGGAGGCGTACTGGTCGGCGGTCAGCACTTGTTCCAGCAGTGCGCCCAGTTGCACTTCGCCGAAGGTGCCGCGGGTCTTGACGTTGGAGAGCACCCGTTTCAGGTCGCCGACGCCGACCGCCAGCGTCTGCATTTCGCCCAGGCCCCGCTGCACGGCTTCCAATTGCTTGGCGATCACGCCGAATGACTGGCCGAGGCGGGTTTCTAGCGTCTTCTGCAACTTTTCGTCGACCACTTCTCGCATCCTGTCGAGCTGGGCGGCGTTGTCTGTTTGCAGCGATTTCAGTTGCGCGTCGAGCGTGCCGCGCACCTCGGCGAGGCGTTTCTCGTTGTCGGCGGTCAGGGCTTTCAGTGATGCCTGCAGTTGTTCGCTGAATTGCTTCAGGGATGCCTGGCCTTCGGCGCGCGCCGTGCGGGCATCGTCGATCAACTGATTGCGCAGCGCTTCGCCGCCGCGGTCGGTGCGCTCGATCAATTGCGACAGCCGCGTCGAGAACTCCTCGATGCGCTGCCGCTGCTGGCTGCTAACGGTGTCCAGTTGCGTTTGCACGTGGCCGCGAAACTGTTCGAACGACTGCGCAAGTTCAGCGCGCCCGGCGCGTTGTTCGTCGCGCAGCACGCGCTCGACGCGTTCGCTGTCGCCACGCAAAGCTTCGAGTTTTTCGCGCAGCGCGGCGTCGCCGCGCGGTCGCAGCAACGACACCAACGACAGGACGACCGTCAGCGCGGTCAGCGCGACGAGCACGATCAGCAGGGTCGTTTCCATGATGCGATTGTAGGAGTGGGCATGCCGCCGAGGTTAGGCCTGCAATGTCGCAGCGGGCGAGATGGTGCTACTCCCGCAGCACAAACGCGCTGCCCGGCACCACCGCCATCGTGAGGCGCGCGATGCAGGTCAGTTCGCCGGCTTCGTTCTCGATCCGGGTTTCCCAGACCTGCGTGCTGCGGCCGACGTGGATCGGACGCGCGGTGCCGATGACGGTGCCTTCGCGCACCGCACGAAGATGATTGGCGTTGATCTCGAGGCCGACCGTGGCGCGGCCATCTTCGCAGCACAACATTGCCGCGGTCGAGCCCAGCGTTTCGGCGAGCGCCACCGAGGCGCCGCCGTGCAGGATGCCGTAGGGCTGGCGGGTGCGATCGTCGACGGGCATGCTGCCGCGCAGGAAATCGTCGCCGATTTCGGTGATGCGGATGCCGAGCGCCCGCATCAGGGTGCGCGCGCTCCAGGCGTTCACGGTGTCGAGATCGACGCGTTGTTTCCAGATGGCCATGGCTACCGCACGGGTGAAGACTGCTCGCCCGGCAGGCGCGGCATCCCGTGTTCGTCACGCTCTTCGAGGGTGACGTGTGCGGTGTCGATGCCGGCCTCGTGCGGGCCCGGCGCGATGGCTTCGCCCTGTTCGCACTTCCACGCGTTGGCGTAGCAGCGGATCGCATCCTCGGCTTCGCCCGACGCCGACTGGATGTCGCCCAGCGCCGCCCAGCTCGCGGCGGTGGGTTTCAATGCCAGCGCGCGCACCACGTAATCGCGCGCATCGCGCGGATCGGCGGCGCGCATCGACAGCACGCCGAGCGTGCGCAGCAAGGCATCGTCGCCGGCGTGCGTGTCCGCCCAGCGTTGCGCAACGCGCAAGCGTGCGGCGGCTTCCGCGGGCGGCGTGGCATCACCATAGGCGGCGACGAGTTCCGCATTCCATTCGCGCTTCAAGGTGTCCTCGATCGCGTCGAGCGCGTCGTGCGACACGTTCAACGCGAAGGCGCGGCGGGCATACGTGGCGAGGAGCGCGGACATCTGGCGCTGCTGGCGGGTCGCGCGTTTCCACAGTGCCTGCAGGGCCGCGGCATCGGCCGCGCTGCGCAGCAACGCGCCCAGTACCCGGTCGACCAGGTCGGCGAATCCCGCTGCGCCCAGCATGTCTGACTTGCGCAAGGGCTCCAGCGCCGCACGTGCTTTGTCCGGCTGGTCCAGGTCGAGTGCCGCCAGCGCGTATTCGTGCCAACCGGCCGGCGGCAGCTTGCCGGCGTCGGCGCCGGGGGCGAGCAGTTGCAGGGCCTCGTCCGCGCGACCACTTTCGCGCAGGATGCGCGCACGCAGGATGCGTGCAGCATCGGGCGAATGCTGCGCGGCTTCGTCCAGCGCTTCCAGCGCACGCTGGGTGTCACCGTGACGGTGCGCGGCGTCGGCGGCGGACAACAACGCGGGCGATCGCAGCGAGGCATACTGGGCGGCGCGCTGCAGGGTGCGGTTGGCTTCCACGTGGCGGCCTTCGGCCATCGCGACCAGCCCGTCGCGCAGGCGTTCCTGACTGAGGCGACGATGCCGCCGCGACAATGCGCCGAACGGCCAGCGCAGCAGCCACCACACGATCCCGATCGCGATCCAGGCGGCCACCAGAATCGCCGCTGCCCCCACGACGGTGGCTTCGATGCGCCAGCCGCGGAAGCGGATCAACACATAGCCGGGATCGGACGCCAGCCACACGAATGCAATCGCGGCCAGCGCGATGATGATGATCGCGAGTGCCAGCCAGCGCTTGCCTTTCATGGCTTGACTCCGCTGCCCGTGGATGCGGACGGCGCCGGCGCCACCGGCGTCTGGGCGGCGCGCAGACTTTGCAGTTGCGCCAGCGCCCCGCCGAGTTGCGGCGCCGGACCTGATGCGCGCTGCGCCAGCAGACTCGCGATCTGTGCGCGCGCATCCTTCACGTCGGCATCTTTCGGGTCGTACTGCGCGGCCAGCAAGGCATCCGCGCGTTGCAGGGCGTCGCGATAATCGGTTTCATCGAACGCCAGCAGCGCTTCCTGTGCCTGCGCGAGGTCCAGCGCCAGCGCCTGCGGCGCGAGCCGCGGATCGGCAAGCGGCGCCGCGCTGTCGTTGTCGCGGCTGACCCTGACGATGCCGCTGAAAGTGTGGCCGACGCGCGACCAGAAACCCGGCTTGGCGGTGGAGGACGCGGAGGCGGGAGCGCCGTTTGCCAGCACCAGCGCCGCGGATTTGCTGCGCAGGCGCGAGAGGGTATCCAGCGCCGCCTGGCGCGAGGGCGGCGCGGCGGCCGCCAAGGCATCGCGCTCCGTGGTGGCGCTCGCGCGCACCGGCGCATAAGCCGGGTTCTGCACCTGGGCCAGGACTTCGATTGCCTGGGAATAGGCCTTCAGTGCGCTGACGCTGTCGTGGAACAGGTCGTAGCGCTGCTGGCCGGTGCGCAGCAGCATTTCGGCGTCGTTGAGCAGCAGGGTGTCGCGGCCCGACTGCTGCTGGCCATTCAAATTCGTGAATGCCGTTTCGAGGTTCGCGACGCGGCGGCCGAGACCTTGCGCGGTGGCACGGAGGTCGTCGACACCGGTTTCCAGGGTTGCGATGCGGTGGGTGCCCACTTGCGCCTGCTGGTTTCCCGCCGCGAGTTGACTCTGCAGGCTGGCGATGGTGGCCGCGTCCTGTTTGCGCGCGGTTTCCTCCGAATGCGCGAATTGTTGCAGCCGCCAGACGCTCCACGCCGCCACGGCCAGCGCCACGATCGCGACGATCACCGCGAGCGCGGCAAGGCCGGGCACGCGTCCGCGTGGTTTGCGCAGTGCGGGTTCGGTGGTGGTTTCTTTGGCAGGATCTTCAATCATGGGGGCATGCTAGCAGCGCCCGGCGCGGCATCGTCGGCGATCGCAGCGAGCATCGCATCGGCGCGCGTCGACGTGGCGCGCAACACGCGCGCGAAGCCTGCCTTGCGCGCCACGTTGGCCAGTCGCGCACTGCTGGCGACCGCGCTGCCGGCGCACAGTGCGTCGCGCGCGTCTTCGGGCAAGGCAGCCAGGATGTTGGCGAGTGCTTCCGCGCTGGACAGCAAGACATACAGTGGCTTGCGCCGGTTCCGCTGCAGGGCTTCGACGTGACGACGGTCGAGCCGCGCCGGGAGGCGCTGATAGACGTATGCGCGCACCACCGTCGCCCCGCGTGCTGCGAGTTCGCGATCCAGCAAGCCGCGCCCGCCGGCCGCGCCGACGATGCCAACGCGCAGTCCGTCGACGTGTTGCAGCATCGGCAGCGCCAGGATGCCTTCGCTGTCTTCGCGCGCAGGCGCTTCGGCGTGCGCGAAACCGGAGCGCTGGAGCGCGCGCAGCGTGCCCGCACCGGGCACCAGGACGTGCGCTCGCGTTCGGGGCAGGCCGAATGCGTGCGCAAAACGCACCGCCGCGGGGCTGGTGAAGATCGCGATCTCGCACGCCAATGCGGACCGCAACGCCTTGCGTGCGGCGACCGCATCGGGTGCGGGGCGAAGACTGGCGCCCGGCAGCAGCAGCGGCGTTCCACCTAGTTCGCTGACGCGTCGCGCCCACGCCGCACCGGTCCCGGCTGGACGGGTGATCGCGACGCGAATGCCGGCGAACGGGCGGTGTCGAAGCATGCGGCGATGATAGGCGAGCATGGAAGAGTCTTGTCGCGCCACGCGTATCACGACACACTTGCGCGATGAACGATTGCGACGCCGCCGCGGCACTCGAATCCCACATCCGCGGAACCATTCCGCTGGCCGATGCCATTGACTTGAAGGTGCGCCGCTACACCGGCGACCTGCTCGAAATGACCGCGCCGCTTGCGCCCAACGTCAACGACAAGGGCTGTGCGTTTGGCGGCAGCATGGCTTCGCTGCTGACGCTCGCGGGCTGGGGTCTGGTCGAATTGGGTTTGCGCGCACAGGCGCTCGCCTGCGACATCTACGTGGGCAATTCGGAATTGCGCTATCAGGAACCGGTATGGAGCGAATTGCGCGGCGTCGCGCGATTCACGGAACCCGGTGCGCTGGCGCGCCTGGCCGATGCGTTGCGTGCGCGTGGCAAGGGGCACATCGACGTGGTATGCGAAATCGTGGGTGAACAGCGCCCGGCGACGCTGCTGACCGCGCGCTTCTTCGCCAAGCTGCGCGCCTAGGCACGTTCCGGCACAATCGGCGACGGATCGTTGCCGGGAGATCGTGATGCGTCGAATCGTGCTCGTGGGTGCCGCGCTCCTGTTGCTGGCCGGTTGCGGCACGCTGCAGAAAAAAGACAGCCTGCGCGATCAGACGCTGGAAGGTTATGGCGCCGCGCTGCGCTGGGGCGATTTCCAGAGTGCGTGGCAGTACGTCGATCCGGCGGTGCGCGCCGCGCATCCGCTGACCGACCAGCAGAAGGCGCTCTACAACACCGTGCGGGTGGCCGAATACGATGCCTCCGGTCCCATGGCCACGGGCACCGATACCATCGAGCAGACCGCCACGATCGGCTTGATCGTCAAGTCCAGCCAGCGCGTCTACAGCGTGATGGATCACCAGACCTGGCATTGGGACACGCAAGCCAAGCGCTGGTGGCTGGAGTCGGGATTGCCGGACATTTCGCCGCAGCAGTGAGGCATTCGCCACCGGTGTTGCGCCGGCAGCGGATTGGGCCGGCTATGGTTCGCGCGCGGCTTCCCATTTCGGCTTCATTTCCCGGCCCCATTGCTCGGGGTCCTCGTTGTGCATGCGTTCCATTTTCTTCGCAACGTCCGGATGCTTTTCCATCATGTGGCGGGTCATGGTCTCGACCATCTCGCCCCAGGTTCCAGCCGACAACGCCTGGTCGCACACGCCGCCGAGTTCCTTGCATGTCATCGTTTTCATCGAAGGTCCTTTCCGTGGACGAAAGCGCACTCTATCCTGCATCGGCTGAATTCTTTGCGACCTGGACGATGGACATCATCGATAATGCGCGGTTCTCCTTGCACGTTCCCATGCCATGAATGACATCCTGACGCGTATCCCGCAATTCGTCGCCAACCACCTCCTGCTGGTGGCGGCGTTCATCGTGATCATCCTCGCGCTGATCGCGCTGGAAGTGTCGCGCCAGTTCCGCGGCTACCGCGAGCTGACGCCGGGCGCGCTGGTGCAGATGATCAACCGCGGCGAGCCGCTGGTGATCGACTTGTCCGCGATCGCGGATTTCGAGAAGGGCCACATCACGGGTTCGAAGCACGTCGCACCCAGCCAGTTCGATCCCGAGAACAAGGACCTCGCCAAGGCCAAGGATCTGCAGGTGGTCACCGTGTGCAAGAACGGCATGGAATCGGGCAAGGCCGCCAGGCGGCTGGTCAAGGCCGGCTTCACCCATGTCGCGACGCTGGCCGGAGGGCTGGATGCGTGGCGGCGCGCGGATCTGCCGTTGGCGAAGGGCAAGAAGTAAGCTTGCCCGTCGCCCGTCATCGCGGCGTCGCCGGACCGGTGAAACGTCCTCCCGATCAGGCGTTTTGCAGCACTGTCAGGAATCGTGCGCCGTAGCGTTCCAGCTTGAGTGCACCGACGCCACTGATGGTGGCCAGCGCCTCGCGGTTTTTCGGACGCTCGCGCAGCATCGCGTACAGGGTGGCGTCGTGGAAGATCACGTAGGCCGGCACGCCCTGTTCCCTGGCCAGTTTCGCGCGCATATCGCGCAGCGCATTCCACAGCGGTTCCTCGTGCGGGGCGATGTCGAGGCTGCGGCGGTTGCCCGAGGCATCGGCGTGACGACTGGCGCGGCGTTGTGCGCGGTCCGGTTCCCGGCGCAGGTGCACGATTTCTTGCCCGCGCAGGATCGGGTGCGCGGCTGCGGTCAGGCGCAAGGTTCCGTAGCCTTCGAGATCGGGACTCAGCAGGCCGCGCGCCACCAGTTGCCGGAATACGCCGCGCCATTGGCGGGCGTCGAGCTCCGTACCGATGCCGTGCACGGAAAGATGGTCGTGGCGCTGCGCCTGGATGCGTTCGTTTTCCTTGCCCAGCAATACGTCGATCAGATAGCCGACGCCGAACCGCTGGCCGGTGCGGTACACGCACGACAGCGCTTTTTGCGCGGCCTCGGTCGCGTCCCACGTGGCCGGCGGGTCGAGACAGTTGTCGCAGTTGCCACACGGTCGTTCAAGCGTCTCGCCGAAGTACGCCAGCAGTTGCTGGCGGCGGCAGCGGGTGGATTCGGCGAACGCCAGCAGCGCGTCGAGCTTGGCGCGTTCCAGCCGCTTGCGCGCTTCGTCGGCGTCGGACTGCTGGATGAATTGCGCGAGCGTCACGAGATCGCTCAAGCCATAAATCATCCACGCGTCGGCGGGAAGCCCGTCTCGGCCGGCGCGCCCGGTTTCCTGGTAATAGCCTTCGAGGCTTTTCGGCAAGTCCATGTGCGCGACGAAACGCACGTCCGGTTTGTCGATACCCATGCCGAACGCGATGGTCGCGCACACCACGATGCCGTCCTCACGCAGGAAGCGCTGCTGGTTGGCGGTGCGCGTGGACGCGTCGAGGCCGGCATGGTAGGGCAGCGCCTCGATGCCCTGTTCGACGAGCCACGCCGCGGTGTCCTCGGTCTTGCGCCGCGACAGGCAATAGACGATTCCCGATTCGCCGCGGTGCCCGGCCAGCAACGCCTTCAATTGCGCGCGTGGCTGGTCGCGCTGCGCGACGCGATAGCGGATGTTGGGCCGGTCGAAGCTGGAGATGAACTGCCGCGCATGGCCGAGCGCCAGCCGTTCGATGATCTCGCGCCGGGTCGGGGCGTCGGCGGTCGCTGTCAAAGCAATGCGCGGGGTGTCGGGAAAGCGCTCGTGCAACACCGTGAGTTCGCGGTACTCGGGGCGAAAATCGTGGCCCCATTGCGACACGCAGTGGGCTTCGTCGATCGCGAACAGCGACACCCTTGCACGTTCGAGCAAATCCAGGAAACGCCCGGTGAGCAATCGCTCGGGCGCCACGTACAGGAGCTTCAACCCGCCGCCGAGGAAGCGCCGCTCCACGTCGTGTTGCGCCGGCGCATCGAGGCTGGAATTGAGGAATGCCGCGGCCACGCCGAGCTGGCGCAATGCTTCCACCTGGTCCTGCATCAGGGCGATCAGCGGCGAGACCACGATGGCGGTGCCGTCCCGCAGCAACGCGGGAATCTGGTAGCACAACGATTTGCCGCCGCCGGTCGGCATCAACACCAGCGCGTCGCCGCCCGCCAGAAGGTGTTCGATGATGGCCTGCTGGCGGTCGCGGAACGCGTCGTACCCGAACACATCGCGCAGCACCGATCGCGCCTGCGCGGCCAGGTCCGGCACCGCGACGGTCACAGTTCCTCGACGTCGGTAACCTTCGCGCGGCGCATCAGCCATGCGACGCCGCGCAGGTCGGCCAGGCCCACCCAAAGCCGGTCCAGCATCCCGTACTTGGACACGCCGCGTGTGCGCGGGCGATGGCCGACGGGAATGCTGACGCTCTCGGAACCCGCGCGTTTCACCAGAGCCGGCAGGTAGCGGTGCATATGGTCGAAGTAGGGCAAGGCGAGAAAGGTTTCGCGCTCGAACAGTTTCAGGCCGCAACCGGTGTCGGGGGTGGCGTCGCGCAACATTCGCGAACGGACGCCGTTGGCGATCTTCGAGGAGATGCGTTTGTTGAAGCTGTCATGGCGGGTGGTGCGCCAGCCGGCGAACAGTTTCACTTTTTCATCGGCGGTCTTGCGGGCTTCAAGGAGTTTCGGAATATCGGCGGGATCGTTCTGCCCGTCGCCGTCCAACGTCGCGATCCATGCACCGCGCGCTGCGCGCACCCCATTCCGAATCGCCGTGCTCTGGCCACTTTGCCTGACGTGTCGCACGATCCGCAGCTCCGGATGCCGTGCGCGCTCGGCCTTCAGCACGTCGAGCGAGTCGTCGGAACTGGCATCGTCCACGCACACCACTTCGTAGTCGACGCGCCCCCGAAGCGCCGCGGCGATCTCGGCAAGCAACGGCGGGATGTTGTCGCGCTCGTTGAACACGGGCACGACCACGGAAAGCTCGGGCATCGGCGGCGCCTTGCATGGGACAGGTGGCGATTATCGCCGATGCCGCGCCAGCCTGCTGATGGAATCATGCACGCTCACGTCGGCGCGACCGCTTGCCGGAGCGGCCCGAGCACCGCGCTGGAAAGCGCGCGTTCGGCGGCGGCAAAACCTGCACTGCCATTGCCGAGCAATACCAGCGTGCCATTGCCGATCGGCACCTCGCGGCCGTGCCAGCCGGCGCGACTGAAATCTCGGGCGCCGGCGATGCGGTGGCCGACGACGTACAACGCGGTAATCGGATTGGCGTTTTCACGCAGCACGAGGTGGACTGCACGGTACGGGCCGACTCTGCAGTCGGCCGCGAAGACGGCGTGGGTCGGCACGTCGTGCAGGGTGACACCGCGGTTCGCGAACACCGGACGAATTTGCGTGGCGTCGATCGGTCGGGTCATCGTGAGCGAGAAGGCTTCGCTACGCACGTGCGCGATCGCCAAGCCGGCCAGCGGACCGCCATCGGCCGCGCGCAGGTTCCACGCATAACCGGCCACGACCAGCGCGACCAGCAGCGACGCAGCGAGCGCCAATCCGATTTGCCAGCGATGCCGCACACGCCCGCGCAGCGAGGTTGCTTGCGCCAGCAGCACGCGCTCGTCCAGGTCGCCCGGCGCGCCAGCCGATTGCAGGACGTTCCGAAGCTGCCGTTCGAAGCGCTGCGCGCGCCACCAGCTTTCGGTGCAGCCGGCATGACAGCTATCGCGATGTGCGAGAAATTCCGGATCGCGCGATCCGGGATCCGCGGAAAGCCGGCGGCGAAACTCAAGGCATTCCATGTGCTGACTCCCGGCCGGCAGCATCGCCGGACAACGATTTGCGCAGTTTGTGGCGGGCGCGGAACAACTGCGTCATGACCGCGCCGGGCTTGACGCCAAGTTCCGCCGCGATCTCTTCGCAGGAAAATCCGCCCAGCACCTGCATCAGCAGCGGCTCGCGGTATTTGGGTTCGAGTTTCATGATGGCTTCGCGCAATTCGGCATCGCTGCCGGCCCGCTCGGGATCGGCGCCTGCCGTCTCGTCGGGAATGCTGTCCTTCAGGCCGTCATCCAGGATGGTGAGATCGAGCGTCTTGCGCTCGAATCCGCGCGCGTGTTCGCGCCTCAGGATCGTGAGCAGCCACGGCTTGGCTGCGGCCGCGTCCTGCAGCGAATCGAGTGCGCGCCAGGCGCGCAGCATGGTTTCCTGCACCAGGTCTTCGGCGCGCGACGGGTCGCCGCACAACCAATACCCAAAGCGGTACAAGTCGCCGGCGTGGGCGCGTACCAGTGCATCGAATTGGCGTTGCCTCAGGTTCACGCGGAGTAGACCGTTTCCACCACGCGCGGCTTACGCGCAGTCAACGCGGATTCGAATCAGCGCAGCTTTTCGAGGATGCCTTCCAGCTCGTCCGCGCTGTGGTAGCGGATCGTCAGCTTGCCTTTTCCGCCGCGGCCGTGCGCGATCTCGACCCGGGTGCCGAGGTTTTCGGATAGTTCGCGCTCCAACGCGGCAACGTCGGGATCGACATCGCGTGACCTGCTTTTGCCCGATGACTTCGGCAATTGCGCCAGCCGCACCGCCTGTTCCAGTTCGCGCACCGACCAGCCTTGGTCGGCGGCTTTTTCGGCCAGCGCGATCGCGCGCGGCGCGGGCAGAGTCAACAACGCGCGCGCGTGGCCCATCTCGATGCGGCCGTCGTCCAGCAGGTCGCGGATGGCTTCGGGCAGTTCCAGCAGGCGCAAAAGATTGGCGACCGCCGCGCGCGAGCGGCCGACCGCGTCGGCCGCCTGCTGCTGGCTCAACTTGAATTCGTCGATCAACCTTCGTAGTGCCTGGGCTTCTTCCAGCGCCGTGAGTTCCTCGCGCTGGATGTTTTCGATCAACGCGACTGCCAGCACGGACTGCGCGGGAATGTCGCGCACCACCGCCGGGATTTCTTCGAGGCCGGCCTTCTTCGCCGCGCGCCAGCGGCGCTCGCCTGCAATCAGTTCGTATTGGCCGCGCCCGATGTCGCGCACCACGATCGGCTGGATCAAGCCCTGCGACTTGATCGAGGCGGCCAGCTCGTCCAGCGCGGCTTCATCGAAGTGGTGGCGCGGCTGGTATTGGCCGGAGCGGATCGATGCGACCGGAAGATTGCTCAACGTTTCGCCCGCGGGCACGTCGTTGGCCGTCTCGCCATCCGGGTTGCCCAGCAACACGTCGAGGTCGCGGGAACCCAGTCCCCTGCGTTTGGCGGGGCTCATGCGGAGACCTTCATGATTGGTGGACGCGGCGGGTTCGGCGGGGGCGGATTGGGTTTGGCCGGTGCGTTTTCGGGCGGCGGCGCGTCGCCGTTGCTGCGCGCGGGTGCGAGGCCGACGCGACGGATCATTTCACCGGCGAGGCCGAGATACGCGATCGCGCCGCGCGATTCGCGATCGTAAAGATTGATGGGTTTGCCGTGGCTGGGCGCTTCGGCGAGGCGCACGTTGCGCGGCACCACCGAATGCAGCACCTTGTCGCCGAAATGCTTGGTGAGTTCGGCCGACACGTCGTTGCCGAGCGCGGTGCGCACATCGAACATGGTGCGCAACAAGCCCTCGACTTCGAGTTGCGGATTGAGCCGCTTGCGCACGGCCTTGACGGTGTCGAGCAGATCGGTCAGGCCCTCCAGTGCCATCGATTCGCACTGCACCGGAATCAGCACGCTGTCCGCGGCGGCCAAGGCGTTCAGCGTGAGCAGGTGCAGCGAGGGCGGACAGTCGATCAGGATGATCTGGTAGCGGTCGCCCAGCTTGGCCAGTTGTTCCTTGAGCCGCTGTTCGCGCGCGATCGCGTCGGCCAGTTTGATCTCCGCCGCGGTGAGGTCGCGATTGCCGGGCAACAGGTCGAAGCCGGCCTCGGTGGCGATGATCGCGTCCTCGATCGTCGCCTCTTCCAGCAGCACTTCGCAGCCGTTGGGCTTGGTGGCACGTTTGTCGATGCCCGCCGACGAAGTGGCGTTGCCTTGCGGATCGAGATCCACCAGCAGCACGCGGCGCCTGGTCTCCGCCAGCGCGGCAGCCAGGTTCACGGCGGTGGTGGTCTTGCCGACGCCGCCCTTCTGGTTGGCGATGGCGATGATGCGCGTCATGGGTCGCAACGG
>Ga0079221_10000239_pt1 | contig 13802 bp, 12 predicted proteins | sample GAAS200_FD_75069 | JGI IMG/M metagenome (GOLD analysis project Ga0079221, IMG submission 75069) | Agricultural soil microbial communities from Georgia to study Nitrogen management - GA AS200 | ecosystem: Environmental > Terrestrial > Soil > Agricultural land | place: USA: Georgia | collected... | reverse complement strand
TCAGTGCAAAAAACAAATCATTTTTTTGCAACTTCCTGGTATCTGTTTGAATGGATGGATATCGCTGGTATATTTTATATATATCTTCTATTTGCATGTTACAAAAGTAATATGGCGCGATAATTCACTAAAATAAAAAACCTCTTATCAAACTGAGAAGAGGTTTTGCAATCAAGTTCGAGGTTTATTAAGCTCGTTTCTTTTTATTTTGTTTGCGTTTTGCAAAAATATTTCCTTCTTTGAATCCATTACCTTCAGGGCTTCCAAGTCTTGTCATGGCACAGCGGAAACCAACGGTGCTGCTGGCTTGGTCTTGTTCCATAAAACGGCGTGCACCGGGCGACAACCAATAGGGTAAATCATTCCAGCTACCACCTTTAATTACACGGGATTTATCGCTAATCAAAGAAGTAATTCCATAACCATAAGTAACGCCGGATATGGAGTCACCATCAAGATAATTGATAACATCACCTTTCTGGTAATTGCGGCGCAATACAGCTTCGGAGTCAGGTACCACCACTTTTTTCAAACGGCCTAAAGTATCACGCTCATATTCGCCTTGTGCATCTTTATAAAATTTAGTAAACTTATTACCGCGATAAGGATTTACATCATCTTCATCTACAGGAGTAAGCGGGCGGTAAACATCCGCTACCCATTCGCTTACATTACCACTCATGTTGTATAAACCAAAACCATTAGGATAAAATGATTTAATAGGGCCAGGTATTGCAGCGCGGTCATTTAATCCACCTGCTACACCCATCACGTCACCATTTCCTCTTTTGAAGTTAGCAAGGAACTGTCCCTGCCAGCTTCCGCGGCGATTATCGCGCAAACCATTTACATTATTACTCCATGAATATACCTGTTGATTGGAAAGCACTTCTTCACCACGACTTTTTTCTTTGGTACGTGGATGCGGGTTTTGTGCTACGATACCATAAGCAGCATATTCCCATTCGGCTTCTGTTGGTAAACGATAACCCGGCAAAAGCAAACCATCTTCAAAGGTTACAACTTTTCTTGGCCTTCCAGAAACATCTTTAAGCCCTCCTTTTTTAGGAGCTGTTTTGCCGTTAATCATATCGGGGTTCATCAGGTAAGTGTCGGTATTAAAAGTTTGATCGCCGCCGCCGCCTTTCATTTCTGATACGGGTGATTTTTTATTCAAATAGCCTTTATCTATTAATATTTTTTCATTTACGCGGTCACTTCTCCATATGCAAAAATCATGAGCCTGCTCCCAGCTAACACCCACCACAGGATAATAATTATATGCAGGATAACGGAAATAATATTCTACATAAGGTTCATTATAGGCGAGTTCGCTTCTCCAAACCAATGTATCGGGTAATGCCATTCTCATAATTGCCGTATCGTTATCAAATGCATTGCTTAACCAATACAGATATTCGCGATAGTGTACATTGGCAACCTCTGTTTCATCTATATAAAAAGAATTCACACTTACGCGGCGCGGTATATTATTCCAGTCACCCATCACATCTTCTTCTTTGGCGCCCATCACGAACGTACCTCCCTGTATAAATACAAGACCGGGCCCGGTTTTTTGTTCTTTAGCTTTCAGAACATGGAAGTTCCCATAATTCTTGTCGTCATAGTTCCACCCGGTTACGGAAGATTTCTCGGGTTTTTTGTGACAGGATGTAAATGTAAAAGATGCCAGGATCATCAGGCATAAGGATACGGAAGAGATTGTTTTTTGCATGTGCATTCTTTTTGCAATTTATTTAACGATAGGTTTTCAGTGTTATTGTGCATTGGGGTACAACTCAATAAAGTGCGAAATTCATTCTTTATATTAGCGCTCCTGTTGAAACAATGACCTGTAAACACTTTCAGTCTTTACAAAATCTTTGCTAAACAAAGTATAGCAGCAACTCTTTGAGGTGAACCAGTAAATTTTTTTTGTAAAATTGTTAGATATCTGGCAGGTTTAATTACTTATCGGATTGAAATGAGGCAATAAATATACAACTAATAACGTTCAAAGTGCAATAAAATTTTCCAAAAAAATATTTTGATTATAGATATTGTTTTTGGCAGGGTTTTTAATAAAAGACGCAAAGAGATTTAATTGCTCATTTGAATAAAAAATTTATTTTTACAAATCCAAAAGAAACATTCTATACGCTTCAGCTCTACCTAACTAAGCAAATTACACATGAAACAAGCAACTTTGAAGCTAACGGCATTGCTGATGCTGGCTGGAAGTACCTTTGTCGTTAACGCACAAAGCACCGCCAATTCTATAAATGTAGTAACTACTGCAGTTCCCTTTTTAAGAATTTCTCCGGATGCACGCTCCGGCGGGATGGGCGATGTAGGCGTAGCCACCATACCCGATGCAAATTCGTGCTTCTGGAACCAGGCAAAGTATCCTTTTGCTGAAAGCAAATCGGCTATCTCTGCTACTTATACACCCTGGTTAAAAAGTTTAGACCTGAATGATGTGTATCTCGCCTCATTGGCTGGTTATTATCATATAGATGAACTGCAATCTATTTCTGCATCCTTAAGATATTTTAGTTTAGGTAATATACAGTTTACAGATAACCTCGGTAACAATCTTCAAACTTACAGGCCGCGTGAATTTTCTTTTGATGTTGGTTATTCGCGCAAACTTTCCGACAAACTTGGAGTAGGCATTGCATTACGTTATATAAATTCTAACCTGGCGAGTGGACAATCTGCAAGCGGGTCAACTTATAAAACCGGCACCGCCATTGCGGGTGATCTTTCCGTTTTTCATGATGGAACAAAGGGAAACACAGCATCAGGGTTAAACTGGGGTGTTGCAGTTTCTAACCTTGGATCAAAAATTTCTTACACCAATGATGCATCTGAAAAAGATTTTATTCCTGCTAATCTTGGATTGGGCATTGCTTATGTAGATGCTATAGATGAAAACAATAAAATTACATTTGGCCTTGATGTAAATAAACTCCTGGTGCCTACACCACCTCTTGTTGGTGATACAAACGGTCTTACAAAGTATCATAACATTGGTGTGGTGAGCAGTTGGTTTAGTTCCTTTACAGATGCGCCCGGAGGGTTCAGCGAAGAATTAAAAGAATACCAGATTTCGGCAGGCGCTGAATATGGATACAAGAATCAATTCTTTTTCCGGGCAGGATATTTTTATGAAAATCCTCAAAAAGGCGACCGGCAATATTTTACCCTTGGCGCAGGAATAAATTATAACATGATTGGATTGAATTTTTCTTACCTCGTGCCATCGGGTACGGGGGTAAACAGAAACCCATTATCCAACACACTCAGGTTTAGTATTATTTTTAATCTTGATAAATCTACAGCTGCTGGTTCCAGTAACCAGGATCAATAATTAAAAAAAAATTTTTAACAATAACAAAGGCCTCTTAATGAGGTTTTTTTTATTTGTACCTAACGGTTATGCGTATACGAAATCAAAATGCCATCTTTATCGTGATTCCATTTATATTTGCCGGAACATTTTCAACAAAGGATTATGTCATTCAGAACAGGGTTTGGTGTGGATTTTCATCAATTGACGGAAAACCGGCCTCTGTGGATTGGAGGAGTTCATATTCCGTTTACCAAAGGGGCATTAGGCCATAGTGATGCGGATGTATTGCTTCATGCCATTTGCGATGCATTGCTGGGGGCTGCGGCCCTTGGCGATATTGGTACTCATTTTCCCGACACTTCGCAAGAGTTCAAAGATATTGATAGTAAAATATTGTTGCAGCGTACGGCCATGCTTGTGGCAGAAGCCGGTTATACGATTATAAATATTGATTCCACTGTATGTCTTGAAGATCCTAAAGTAAAACCGTACATCATGCAGATGCAACAGGTGATTGCAAAAATTCTTGGGGTAAACGAAAATGCCGTATCTATAAAAGCAACTACTACCGAAAAGATGGGATTTATTGGCAGGGGAGAAGGCATTGCCGCCTATTCAAGTGTGTTAATAAGGCTGGTGAATAATTAATACAACATATTTTTTACATACATAAAATTACCTTTGTTTGAATGCATGAAATGATAATAAAAGTAATCAACAAATCAGAAAATACTCTTCCGGAGTATGCAACTGCGGGCGCTGCAGGCATGGATATACGCGCTCATTTATCGCAACCTATAACATTATCACCATTGCAGAGGGCTATGATACCAACAGGAATTTTCATGGAGATTCCCGCAGGCTATGAGGCTCAAATGCGCCCCCGTAGCGGATTGGCGTTTAAGCAAGGAATTACCTGTCTGAATTCTCCCGGAACGATTGATAGCGATTACCGGGGTGAGTTAAAAGTTATTTTAATCAACTTGTCGTCGGAAGTGCAGACCATTCATAATGGCGATCGCATAGCACAGGTTGTTGTTTCAAAAGTTGAAAAAGCATCTTTACTTGAAGTAGAAGAATTAGAAAATTCTATAAGAGGCGAAGGAGGATTTGGTCATACCGGGAAGATTTGACAAAATATAAAACTGGTTAATGAAAAATTTTTTTGTAATTGTTGTGTGTAGTTTTTTTTTGTTTACAGTTAGTTGTCGCTCTACAAAAAAGCTGCAAACAGCCGTCAACACAAAAGATACAGCGGTGGTACTACCTCCACAACCTTTGCATACCGATTCATTAGCAGGGGCTGCAGATGTGCTGAAATCTTTAAACAAGAACCGGATTAATTTTACCACTTTTGCCGCAAAAATAAAAGTAGAATATGAAGATTATCGCGGCAAACAACCCGATTTTAATGCTTTTGTGCGTTTATATAAAGACAGCGTTTTATGGGTTTCTATCAATGCCACTTTTCTCAGCATTGAAGCATTCAGAATTTTAATTACAAAAAACAAGATTATTATTTTAAATAAACTGGATAAAAAAGTAGAATATCACGATTTCAATTATATTGAAGACATTGCCCAGATACCGCTTACTTTTTCCACGCTGCAAGATCTTGTAGTAGGCAATCCAGTTTATGTTGGGGATAGCATCGTTTCATTTCGCGAAACGGCTAACCGCATATTGCTCGGAACCACGAGCGATCTTTTTAAAAACTTATTGACCATTTCTGCCGATAATAATTTGCTGGAAAGATCGAAGTTGGACGATATTGACATTAATCAAAACCGCACCGCTGATATTACTTATGGAGATTATGAAAAAAAGGGTCCGTTTTATTTTCCCACTTACCGGGAGATTACTGTTGCAGAAAAAACCAAGGTGGATATATCGTTAAATTTTAAACAATATGACTTTAACAAGGAATTATCGTTCCCATTTAGTGTTCCAAAAAATTATAAATCGAAATAAACGTTATTTTTAAAAATCTTTTCAGCACTAAATCCAGGCGCTCTGATCCAATAACTACCTTATTTGTTTTAATAAAATGAATGTACCAATGCAAAAACCATTAGCAACATTTTTATTTTTTGTATTAATGGCGGGCAAAGTGATGGCCCAGCAAACAGACCCGAATGCGCTGCAGCAACAGCGCGAACAATTGAGAAAAGAAATTGATGCTACGGAACAACAACTGAACGAAACAAAAAAAAGTGCCAAGGTAAATATTGGCCAGCTCTCGCTGATTAACAGAAAACTGGACCTGCAGGGAAACATCATTGATAATATTAACCATGAAATCAGGTCTCTTAATGATAACATGTACCTCGCTCAAAAAGAGATCAACAGGATGTCGAGAGTGCTGGATACGCTCAGGCAGGAATATGCCAACAGCATGGTGTATGCTTATAAAAACCGGAGCAACTATGCTTTGCTGAATTTTATTTTTTCTTCATCAAATTTTAATGATGCAGTAAAGAGAATTTCTTATTTAAAATACTATCGCAACTATCGCGAAATGCAGGCGGATAATATTTTGCGTACTCAAAAATTATTGAACGACCGTATTAAACTTTTATCTTCTACAAAACAAAAGAAGAATACCATGCTGCAGGAACAGGATAAAGAAATGAGCAAAATTGAAAAGCAGCAGGAAGAAAAAAAAGCTATTGTAGATAAGTTAAAAGGACGGCAAAAAGAATTAATGGCTACCATTGCGGCAAAAAGAAAACAAGATGCCAAATTGAAAAACATGATTACGGCGATGATTAAACGCCAAATGGAAGAAGAAGCAAGAAAAGAAAAAGCAGCACACCTTGCCGAAGCAAAAAATAATGCTATTGCAAAAAATAATAATGCTAATTCCAAAACATCTTCAACAAACAATAGATCTGCTGGACCTTTAGTAAGCACAGAAGCGGATAAAGCATTGGATGCAAATTTTGAAAAGAACCGGGGTTCTTTACCATGGCCGGTTTCCGGTTATGTGATTGAACATTATGGTTTGAACAAAGTAACCGACCGCGTAGATTACTCATGCCCGGGTGTAAATATCGGGGCACAGGTAGGCGAGCCGGTGAAAGCAGTTTTTGAAGGCGATGTTACTGCCGTTAGTTATATGGACGACCGGCAAGTTGTTTTTATTAAACATGGAAAATATTATACGGTATATAGCAATCTTGGTGCTGCATCAGTACAGCGTGGCGATCATGTGAAGACAGGACAGGTAATTGGTAAAGTGGGTGAAAACGATGATGGCCAGGGAGAATTGGATTTTGTTTTAATGAATGGATTAAATAATGTGAACCCTGAGCAATGGCTGCGTCATTAAATATTTTTTAAGATACCTGGCTTAAAACTCTTTCATATAAATTTTCGTACTCGGGCACTATCGAATTTATATCAAATTGCTTTGCATGTTCAAACGCATTTTTTTTCATTTTTTTAAAAGCCTTTTCATCGGAAAGAATAGCAATAATATTTTTACTCATTCCTTCCACATCACCTACATTATTTAAAAAACCAGTAACGCCCTGAATATTTACTTCTGGCAAACCACCCACATTACTGGATATTACCGGAACGCCTGCTGCCATTGCTTCTAAAGCCACCAGTCCGAAACTTTCATACTCGCTGGGTAAAATAAAAAGATCCGAAATGGCAAGAATATCTTCCATCTGCTCCTGCCGTCCTAAAAATTTAATGTCTGCATGGGCATCCATTTCTCTACAATCACTTTCAATGTGGCTACGCTCAGGGCCATCGCCAACAAATAACAATTTTGAGGGAATTGTTTTATTTACTTCTTTAAAAATATCTACCACGTCATTCACGCGTTTAATTTTCCTGAAATTAGATGCATGTAAAAGGATTTTTTCATTTTTAGGTGCAATGATCTGGCGGAAAGCCTGGACCGGCGTGCGCTCGAAACGTTTTATATCAACAAAGTTGTAGATCACCTCAATTTCTTTTTCCATTTTAAAATGCTTGTAGGTCTCATCGCGCAGGTTTTTTGATACGGCAGTAATGGCATCGCTTTCATTCATTGAAAAAGTGACCACGGGTGAATAAGTTTTATCCCTTCCTACCAGTGTAATATCAGTGCCATGCAGTGTTGTAATGATGGGTATATATTTATTTTCTTTTTTCAATATTTGCCGGGCCATGTAAGCAGCGGAGGCATGCGGTATGGCATAGTGCACGTGCAACAGCTCTATATCGTGGTTGATAATTACATCTACCATTTTGCTGGCAAGGGCCGTTTCATAAGGTGGATAGTCGAACAACGGGTAAGTAGGCACACTCACTTCATGATAAAAAACATTTGGTTGAAACGCATTCAATCTTACCGGCTGCTGATAGGTGATGAAATGAATGTAATGTCCTTTATCTGCAAGCGCTTTTCCCAATTCTGTTGCTAATACACCGCTTCCCCCATAAGTTGGATAACAAACTATTCCTATGTTCATGTTCTGTATTTTTCTTTTAATATTTTTTTCTAACTGTTATTTTATACACGTGCCACTCTTCCTTTTTTACAAAGACGTTCGTGCAGGGTATTTATTTTAATCCTATTTCAAATAACCGTTGTCATTAGTAGGGTACTATTATTTACTCCATTTTATGTTCATTCGTTGCATGGCTGGTTTGCGGCAGCCTCGCCGCTGCATTCTTTCTTGCTTTCATATTCAGTAGTTCCACAAAAAATGAAAAAGCCATGCCGAAATAAATATAATTTTTCAAATGCAGGTCTTCAGCTTTTTCTGAGTCCCATCCTTCAATCACAAGGCTTAGCCCAATCATTACTAGGAAGGAAAGCGCCAGCATTTTGAAGGTAGGGTGCTGATGAATAAATTCCGCAATCTTAGGGCTGAACAAAAACATCAGGATGAGCGCAATTACAACGGCAGCTATCATTATCTCCACATACTTTGCCGTGCCGCCTGCGGTGATGATGCTGTCGAAAGAAAAAACCATATCCACCAGTATTATCTGCACTGCCGCATGAGTAAAACTTAAAAATTTCTTTTTTATATTCATCGTATCGTGATCATCGCCTTCAAGTTTTTGATGTATTTCTTTTACTGATTTGTAAATAAGAAAAAGCACGCCCGCAAGCATTACCAGGCTTGCAATATCGAAGCTTTTGGAAAATAGGGTAATAACCGTTTTACCTTTTTGCGATAGCAACCAGCCCAAACCCAGCAGCATCAAGCTTCTTACAATAATACCCTGTACAATCCAAAACAACCTTGCCTTTTTATGTTCTTTTTTATGAAGGCGATTGATGATGATGCTTACGAAAATTACATTATCAATACCTAATACAATTTCTAATATTACCAATATTAAAAAGCTAATGAGACTGTTAATCGTGAATAGTTGATGCATACTGTTGTTGAATGTCAAATTTACTATAACCCTTTACAAATTTTTTTAACCACAGCCGGGCCTTCGTATATAAAACCTGTCCATACTTCTATAAGTGCCGCGCCGGATTTTAATTTTTCACTTGCATCAGCGCTTGTAAAAATTCCCCCGCTGCCGATGATAGTAATATTGCCGTTGGTTTTTTCAAAAATATAGCGGGTAATATCTGTTGATGTTTTTGCAAGTGGCTTACCACTCAGCCCTCCGTTTCCAATTTTTTCAATATTATTTTTTGAGGAAGACAGATTATTTCTTGAAACGGTAGTGTTGGTGGCCACTATGCCATCCAATTTTATTTCCATTACCAGGTCAATAATTTCATCTAATTCATCTTTTGAAAGATCCGGAGAAATTTTTAATAGGACAGGCCTCTTTATTTTTTTTGTTGCATTAATCTGTTGCAGGTTTTCCAAAATTGTTTTCAGATAATTTTTATGTTGTAATTCGCGAAGCCCCGGGGTGTTGGGAGAGCTTACATTTACTACGAAATAATCTACATAATCATGCAGTGCAATAAAACTTATTTCATAATCTTTCCATGCATCTTCATTGGGTGTGTTTTTATTTTTGCCAATATTGCCGCCAATAATTAATGTTTGATTGTGTTGCCTGAAAGCTTTCAATCGTTGAGCAATTATTTCAGTGCCATCATTATTAAATCCCATCCGGTTTATAATGGCTTTATCTTTTGGTAAGCGAAACAGCCGTGGCCTTGCATTGCCCGGTTGCGCCAAGGGTGTTACTGTACCAATTTCAACAAATCCAAAACCCAATACAGACAACTCACGCAGGTATTTGGCATTTTTATCAAAGCCGGCGCCAAGCCCAACAGGGTTGCGAAATGATAAGTTCCAGATTTGTTTTTCTAATTGTTTTGGTAAAAATATTTTTTGCAGTAAATTTTTAAAAATAGGAACACAGCAAATAAGTTGTAAGCTATTCATTGAAAAATAATGCACACGTTCGGCATCAAAGCAAAACAAAATATTGCGCAGCAATTTGTACATAGCGGCTGCGAAGATAGGTAATAGTCATGTTGGAGATTAGTTATCAGTAATCAGGATGATCAATAATCTAATGACTAACGACTAATGACTAATCTGCCCTCTATTCTGTATCATACCTGTCAACACTTTCAATGCCCGGAAGTGTTTTCAGGCGATTTACAAGATCATCCAATTCATCTTTATCGTGCACGAAAATTTTTATATTTCCTTCAAACAAACCGTCCTTTGCTTCCACGGTAAGGGCGCTGATATTTATTTTCATTTCACCACTGATGAGGTTGGTGATTTTATTGATAACACCCACATCATCGAGCCCGATTATTTTAATACCTGTGAGGAAAGAAATTTCGCGGTTCTTCACCCATTTTGTTTTTACCACCCGGTGCGCATAATTAGACAGGAGCCTTGCTGCATTAGGGCAGTTAGTCCGGTGAATTTTTAAACCTTCCCCCTGGGTGATAAAACCAAATACATCATCGCCGGGGATCGGTTTGCAGCAATTAGCCAGTGTGTACATTATTTTATCACTGCTTTCGCCGAAGATGATAAGCTCTGTATCTTTTTTATTCAGATTTTTATTTTCCGGTTCGGGTTTTTCTTCAGGCACTACCACCTTGGCAACTTTTGGAATGAAAAGTTTATCGCCCACCACAGAGAAACCCTGCAATTCTTTCAGATCAATTTTTTTCACCGCAATGTCGTAAAAGAGATCAAGGGGCGAAGGCACTTTGAAAAAAGTTATCAGTTCATCCAGGTTGTTCTGATTCATTGGAACGCCGATGTGATGTAATTTTTTTTCAAGAGCCGTTTTTCCTTCTTCGGCAATTTTTCTTTTTTCTTCTTTGAGCGAATCTTTTATTTTGGTTTTCGCTTTTGTAGTTACTACGTATTTCAGCCATTCCGCATTAGGCTTTTGTTTGGATGATGTGATTATCTCAATCTGATCGCCGCTGCGTAGTTTATGACTAATGGGCACCAGCTTATGATTCACTTTTGCACCAATACATTTTTCTCCCACTGCAGTATGCACGCTAAATGCAAAATCAAGAGCCGATGCACCAATGGGTAACATTTTCACATCGCCTTTGGGAGTATATACATAAATTTCTTCTGCTAAAAATGATACTTTAAAATCCTGTAAGAAATCAATTGAATTGCTATCCTGGCTGGAGAGCATATCCCTTATTTGCTGAAACCATTTATCAAAACGATTTTCTTCGTCGGTACCTTCTTTATATTTCCAATGAGCTGCCAGGCCTTTTTCAGCAATATCATTCATTCGCTTGGTGCGTATCTGCACTTCTACCCATTTACCCTGCGGCCCCATTACGGTGGTATGCAGTGCTTCGTATCCATTGCTTTTCGGATTGCTGAGCCAATCTCTTAATCTTTCCGGCGAAGGAGTGTATTCGTCGGTGATGAGGCTATATACTTTCCAGCAATCTTCTTTTTCTTTTTCCGGCGGAGAATTTAAAATTATTCTCACTGCAAATAAATCATACACTTCATCAAACGACACTCCTTTTTTCTTCATCTTGTTCCAGATGGAGTGAATGCTTTTTGGCCGCCCATAAATTTCAAAATTAAAATGTGCATGTTGCAATTGTTCTTTTATGGGTTTTATAAATTCATTGATGTAGCGGGTGCGTTCTCTTTTGGTATTATCCAGTTTTTGAGCAATGTATTTATAACTATCCGGCTCCATATACTTCATGGCAAGGTCTTCCAGCTCTGTCTTAATATTGTATAAACCCATGCGGTGCGCCAGCGGAGCATATACATACACTGTTTCCGATGAAACTTTTAATTGATTTTCGCGCTTCATGCTGTCGAGTGTGCGCATGTTATGAAGCCGGTCGGCAAGTTTTATTAAAATTACCCGCGGATCATCGGTGAGGGTAAGCAATATTTTTTTGAAATTCTCTGCCTGCTTTGTGGTATTTGTATCAAGTACGTTGGAGATTTTAGTAAGCCCATCTACAATCTTTGCTATCTCGCTTCCAAACTCGCGTTGCACATCATCCAGGGAGATGTCGGTATCTTCCACGGTGTCGTGCAGTAATGCACAAATGGTACTTCTTACACCCAGCCCTATTTCTTCAACACATATCATAGCCACTGCTAACGGATGTAATATGTAAGGCTCGCCGCTTTTGCGGCGCATAGTTTTATGAGCTTCTGCCGAAATTTCAAAGGCACGACGGACAAGTTCTTTATCGCCTGGTTTCAATTTGGGTTTTAATGCCCGTAACAATGCACGGTAATGGCGAAGGATTTCTTTTTTTTCTTCTTCCTCGTTCAGCGAATATTTTGTAATGTCTGCAACAGTATCCATAGCCTACGAATTTACGTTGAAAAAATTTTATGTTCGTTGAGCTATGATAATAACCGTAGCCTTTGACTCCGCATATTTTCATTCATATTTGGTAAAAATCATGTAAAAAAAATCCTTTAATTTTGCCGCCCCAAAAGCGCATGTGGTGAAATTGGTAGACACGTCAGACTTAGGATCTGATGCCGCAAGGTTTGGGGGTTCGAGTCCCTCCATGCGCACTACTCCAAACAGGACGGCAAATTTTCCGTTGCTAACAGGTATAAAACATATAAGTCATGGCAAGTATAACAAAAGAACCCATCGGTAAGCTGCACGATAAATTAATAGTAAAGGTTTCCAAAGAAGATTATTATCCTTCTTTTGAAAAAGCAGTGAAAGAATACAGTAAAAAAGTAAATATGCCGGGTTTCAGGAAAGGAATGGTGCCTGCAGGAATGATTAAAAAAATGTATGGCGAATCTATTTTTTATGATGAAGTGCTGAAGTCGGTAGAAAAACAAATACAGGAATACCTCGAAAAAGAAAAGCCGCAAATTTTTGCGCGGCCTTTGCCCATGGAAAGCGATATGCGGAATATTGACATGGCAAATCCATCGGACTATAATTTTCCATTTGAAATAGGATTGAAACCGGAGATAGCTATTAATGATTTATCAAATGCAAAGCCTACGCTTTATAAAGTGAAAGTAACAAAGGAAATGGTAGATGATGAAGTGGAAAAATTAATTACAAAGTATGGCGAGTTGAAAGATGCAGAAACAATTACTGTTCCCGAAAATGTGCTGAACGTTACTTTCCAGAAATGTGATAAAGACGGAAACCTTCTGCCAGGCTCGTTTGTAAAGGATGATTCTATTTTGCTGAAATATTTTTCTGAATCCATGCAGGCTGAATTAAAAGAGAAAAAGCAGGATGACACAATAGTATTGCAATTAAAAAATGCTTTTCCGGAAAAGGAAAGAGAATGGATTTTTTCTGATTTGGGTTTGAATAAAGAGGATGCTGCTTCCGGTGAAAAATATTTTAAGATGACGATTACAAAAATAGGCCTTGTAGAAAAAAGAGCATTGAATGAAGAATTTTTTAAGCAACTGTTTCCGGCGAAAGAATTAAAAACCGAAAACGATTTTCGCGATGCATTGCATGAACAATTGCAACAACAATGGGATGCTGTAAGTAAAGGCCAGTTGCACGACCAGTTGTATCATACTTTACTGGATACTCCTTTGACATTGCCCGATGATTTTTTGAAAAGATGGATTGCCGTTAGCGGGGAAAAGAAAAAAACATCCGAAGAAGTAGAAGCAGAATACCCATCATTCATTAATCAACTCAAATGGACTTTAATTAGCGACAAAGTTATTCATGATAATAAAATAGAAGTATCGCCCGACGAAGTGAGAAAAAATATGAAAGAAGAGATGCTGCAATATTTTGGACAGACCAATACGAGTGGTGAAGAACTGCAGTGGATGGATAGCTATATTGATAGAATGATGAGTGATCAAAAACAGGTGGACAATAATTACCGGAAAGTGCTCACCGATAAATTATTTAATTTCCTGGAAACACAGGTTTCGCCCGGCGAAAAACAATCTTCGCCCGAAGAACTGATAGCTATACAACATCACCATCATCATTAATCATTAATCGAGAATTGTGAATTGTGAATGGT
>Ga0079221_10000238_pt1 | contig 13830 bp, 11 predicted proteins | sample GAAS200_FD_75069 | JGI IMG/M metagenome (GOLD analysis project Ga0079221, IMG submission 75069) | Agricultural soil microbial communities from Georgia to study Nitrogen management - GA AS200 | ecosystem: Environmental > Terrestrial > Soil > Agricultural land | place: USA: Georgia | collected... | reverse complement strand
CGCCGTGACAATCAGGCAACTGATCGCCGAAAGGATTGGGAACAACATGAGTTGCTTGTCGGAGCGCAGAATGACAAAGCTCTGCTTGACCAGTTGCCAAGTCCGAGAAAACTTACCCATCGCACCCTCCTGCAATGTCCCAAAGAATGGGGATTTGGCCTGCGGCAAGTTTGGAAGAAGGCTTGGGAGCCGCCAATAGTACATCGGATGCACTCCCAAGGAACAGTTAACGCATAGGATAACGGAGGGCTGCCGGGCGCGGCTCAACGTAATCCGCTGATTCCACAATAGTTATTGTGTTAATTCTTTGAGAGACTTCAAGAGCGCCATCGCAAGAGACGTTGAAAGGGTCTGCGAGCAGTCACTGCTGCCGGTGGGGGGCGGCGTCAATGCCGGAGCGGTGCAGGCCTCGCCAGTCCTCTTCCTCGCGGAAACGTTGTTTGGCGATCTCCGCGTCGATCTCGGGAGCCCCGGAAGCCCAGCGGAACAATCCGTAAAGCGCAATAACAATGATCGCTGCAATCGGAATCAACATCCACCAGTGCATGCTGATCCATCCAGGCGAAGCGCTGCTCGCCTCGTCGTTGGTGCATTAGCATCCCCCAATTCTCAGGGGAAAACAATTATCGAAAGCGGTACTAATGCCCAATCAAGAATTTTCTATCAGTCCCTAGGGCCCAACGACGCGACAAAAGAAAGAGGGCCGGCCCGCAAAGGCCAGCCCTCTGTTAATGAACCGAGTCCTTGAGTCCGTTAGAAAGTGAACCGCAGACCCAATTCACCCCAAAGCGCGCGCGGGATGATCGTACTGCTCGGGTTGATGAATCCAACTGGATGGCCGAACGTCGTAGGGTCAGCAACGTTGAGGCCAAAGTTGTTGCCGTAGTTTGCTCGATTGGTCAGGTTGAACGCTTGGGCGAGCAATTACAAGTTCATGCGGTCGCCGAACTTAATATTTTTTGCCAAGCGCATGTCGAGTTCAAAGAACGGATCGCCGCGCTGCGGATCGTACTTGGAGATGGTCAATGGCGACAGAGGGATCCCCATCTGGGTTGCGCACGTTCCGTAAAAGCAGTTCTGCAGATTCAGCTGGGCCTTTGCCGTTCCATCTGCTTGACACGTCGTCCCTGGATTGGCAGTGCAGTATGCTGGAACGAATGCCGCGATGTAGTTCGTCCCATAGAGAAAATCCGTGATACTACCCGTCGGGACGAGGACAGCTGTTCCCGTCCCTCCTCCAGTGTTCAAGGTATTGTAAGAGTTCGTTAGGTTGTATGGGCGCGCTGATCCAAACTGCAAGATTGGTGAGAGCTGGAAGCCCTTCGGCAAATCAACGATCCCGCTCACGGTCACGTGGTGCCGTTCATCGTTCGGTGAAGGCCCCCACTCATAAGGCGCAAACGGAGCATAGGCATTTCTGGGGTAATTTCGGAAGGAACCTCCGCCACCGTCGTAAGAATAGGCCCAGGCCAGCGTGTAGTTGGCATAGACCTGGAAGCGATGCGTGACGCGCTGGCGGAAAGTGAAGTTTGTGCCGTCGTAATGCGAACGGCCAATTGACTCCTCATTGCGAACGCTATTTAGTCTCGGCTGTCCGGCAGCTGCGAATGCTGCATCCAGGGGACGCGTGCAGCAAACTCCATTCACTGGCACTTTCTGGTCGATATTGATGGTCTTGTTCTCATGCAAACCAAGAACATGGGTGTATTCCACTTCGATCGCGGTGTTGCTGTTTAGCTCCCAGCTATACCCACCGTTGAACTCTTCGGTCATCGGGTTGCGATAATTGGGGTCCATCAAGCGGCCGACGCTGCCCACCGCAAGCTGCGTGGAGGGCGCCGGAATTGTAGGTAGCGGATCCACCCCGTATTGCCACTGGCCCAGGTTCTTGCCCGTACCGGGAACCGGGTCAGACGCGGTAGTGAGGCTGAGCACCGTTTGAAAGACCGTCGGGTTGCTCATCTGTTCCATGAACAAAGGGATGTTCTGGAACACATCCCCGAAATAGAGGCCGTATCCGCCTCGCACTACGTGCTTGCCGCGGCCCGTCAAATCGTAGGCAAAGCCGAGGCGCGGGCTGAAGTCTTTGTTGTCGTCACGAGCTATCTTGCGGACGTAAGGATTTGAGATCGGGCTGTTGATCGCCACTAGTTCCAAATAGGTGCGGCTATTCTGGATATCCGAGCCGCCGATGAAGTTGAAATCCTTATCCCAACGAAGGCCCAGGTTCAGTGTCAGCCGGTTGTTCACTTTCCAATCGTCTTGCCCATACAGGCCCAGTTGCTTCGTTGCGACGTTGAAGTAAGGATTGCCGTTGGCGATGGTCATTCCGGTGATCAAACCGGGAGTGGCGAATCCTTGAGGATAAGTTGACGGATTGCCCAAAATCACGCTGGGGTTTTTCGCGAAGTCGATTTCCAACGTGGAGCTAAACTCAAAGAACCCGCCCTCGATGGGATTGTTAATGAAGTCCACCCCAGACTTGAAGGTATGGCGGCCAATGGTTTTTGAAAAGTCGTCTTTGAACTGCCATTTCTTCTGGTAAGACTGCTGAGGAACGTTGGTGTTGGTTCCAAACGAGGCGCTTGGGAAAGTGACGAGCGGCGCACTGATATCGCTGGCGATGAGATTGTTCCAATACTGATAGCCCAACGTGAACTGGTTGACAGTGCTGTTCGATAGCAAGGAATTCCAAGTGAGGTTGCCCACAATCAGATGGTTCTTCGTGAAATTGCCGTTGGTTAGGTCGCCGGTGCCGTTGGATTGGTCGTCCAGGCTGTTGTTCACCTGCGAGGTATAGCTGAGGTAAACGCTATTCTTGGGGTTGATCACCCAATCTGTCCGCGCATTGTAGCGCCATTCAAAAAACGGACGAGGAATGGTAGCGGAGGGTTGAGCCGCCAGTCCATTCGTCTTCGCAAGCGTAAGTTCGGAGAAAGATGTCGGATCTTCCGCTTGAGCCTGGTGCTCGCGTTCGCGCTCGATGGCAAAGAAGCCGAAGAGCTTGTCCTTCTTAAACGGCCCCCCCACTGATCCTCCAAACTGCTGGCGTGTGTAGTCGGGGTGAGAATTACTTGTGGTTCCGTCACCGTTGGGATCCTTCTCATCGGTGTTCAGATTCGTGTTGCGGAAGTATCCGAAGACGGAGCCATGGTAGAGATTTGTCCCCGACTTCGTGATCATGTTAATGGCGGCGCCCTCGGAACGTCCGTTTACAGCCGAAAAGCGTTGCGTGCTGATCTGGAATTCCTGCACCGCTTCTAAGGGAAGCTGCATCACGGGACCACCAACGGTATTGTCTTTGTTATCTACGCCGTTGACGGTCACATTCACGTTGCGACCACCGTCTCCATTGACGGAAAGAATCGCGTAGCGGTTCTTCGTGGGGTCGTAGGAATCCGTGGCTTTCACGCCTGGAGCCAAATATGCGAGGTTCGCCACATCGCGTCCTACCATGGGCAAATCTTCCACTTCTTTGGGGGTGATGTTCTGGCTCACGTCCGTTTTTGCTAAATCGACGACCGGGGCCTCGCTAGTAACCTCAATGAGTTCGCTCGCAGCGCCCGGCTTCAATTCGGCATTGACCGCAGCGGTCTGCCCCACCAGGATTTCGATCGTCTGTGCGACAGGACCAAATCCCGTCTTCGTAACGGTCACCGTATAAGTGCCCGCAGGCAACAACTCGAACCGGTAGGAACCGGTTTCGTCGCTGGACGTCGTTCGCGCAATGTCCGTGGCCTTGTTCTTCACCACGACTTCTGCGCCGGTCACGACCGCTCCCGATTTATCGGTGATTGTTCCTTGAATCGTGGCGCTTGCGGTGGCCTGACCAAATGCTTTACCGCTTCCCAAACTCAACAGCAGAACTCCGAGCAACAAGAAATACGTTAGCCTTTTCATTTGCTGCTTCTCCCCCACGCGGGCAAACCGCGTTCTCTCTCTTAAACTTCTTCTAGATCGGTCCTTGTTTCTTTGTGCCGCGAGCGGCCCCCTCCAAATCCAGGAGTTGGTCCGAACGGAACTTATTGCAATGGGCTGGACGCCCGGCAGGACTGCTTCGAAAGTATGGAAGAACCCAGGTACTTCGAGCTCAATCCCTGGAAATTGAGCGGCCTGTGCCTAACCCTAGTACCGCAATTTATATGCCATTGAGATAAAGGCACATCTGATTGACAGTACAAGACTTACTGTGGCTGGTTCTTCTTGATTTACTTCGAATACAGAAAGACGTATTCGTTGACATACAGAATCTCATAGATAGCTAGTCTGTTTGCATTACCTTCTTCTTTTTTCAAGCCTTCCGACGCGGTATGGGCATGAGAGGTATGTCGACTGACAATAACCAGCGCAAGGACCCCGGAGCAAGCGAGGCCATATACTGATAACTAATTTTATTGCAAAACAACTTCGCAGTGAGTTACTATCCCTGTACTTCAAGCAATCAGCACCTACGCCAACGGTTGCCAAAGCGAATTGGCATTGGCGCAAGAGTTGAATTGGCAACGCCAGCGCGCGCCGGCCTCGTTCGAGTGAAACGTCTTCTTCACTCCTGAGGGCATGCTGGCCGGAGAAGGCGGGAAGGAGACTGACATGCAACCCAGCCCAGACATCGAATCAATCTCTTCGCAGGCGCAAGCGATTCAGCCCACCACGGAAATAACCATCAAGCTGACGCCGTTTGACCGAAAGGAGTATCGCGCGCTCATTGATGCCCGGGAGCAAACGCTTCGGCGCATCGTGGGGCGATTAAAACCCGCCCTCGGGCTTGCAACTGCGGTGGATGTGGGTTGTGGCGTTGGATTTTTCTCCCAAACACTTGCCGAATGCGGTTTGTCCACTTGCGGGTTTGATGCACGCGCGGAAAATGTCGAGGAAGCGCGCAAGCGCTTTCCCGGAATTCCCTTTGAGCAAGCGGACGTTGAAGCCCGCGAAATCTCCCGACTGGGGCAGTTTGATCTTGTGCTTTGTTTCGGGCTGCTCTATCACCTGGAGAATCCACTGCAAGCCATTCGAAACCTCCGTGCCGTCACCGAAAAATGCTTGGTGCTCGAAAGTATGTGCCTGCCGGAACAGCGATGCACTTTGCTTCTGCGCCAAGAGCCGCGGCAAGACGACCAAAGCCTTACGGAGATGGCGTGTTACCCGAGTGAGAGCAGCCTGATAAAAATGCTTTACCGCGCGGGCTTTGCAAAAGTCTATCGCGTCACACCTCTGCCCGATCACGACGATTTCCGCGACACTCGCGAACACGCGCAGCGCCGGACCGTCATGGTGGCTTCCTGCGGGCCAATCGACGTTGCTGGTTTCCGATTGGTTCTCGAACCCCAGGAAATGAGAGATCCCTGGGCAAAGAATCTTCCACCGAGCAGAACGCTGCCTCAGCGGATTCGGCGGTTCCTGGCGAGCCCCATGCGCAGCAAATACATCACACTGGCAAATCGCGCGCGGCGCATTTTCCCCAGAATGCCTATTCCCTTGCGGCTGCCATGCGGCGTGTGGTGGCTGGCTGAGGAAAACTTCCTGGATGAGAAGCTTCTCTTTGGCGAATACGAAACCATGGAGAGAAAATTTGTAAGAAGGCTCTTGCGGCGCGACATGACAGTGGTTGACGTCGGCGCGCATCATGGGCTCTATACGTTGTTGGCGTCAAAATGCGTGGGGTGGCATGGACACGTTGTTGCCATCGAGCCTTCGCCTCGGGAACTCGTTCGGCTGGAAAAGCACCTTCGGCTCAACCGATCTTCCAATGTGGAATTGATGACCTGCGCCGCCGGCGAAGTTTCGGGCGAAGCCGAACTCTACGTAGTGGACCGGTTCAACGACGCGTGCAACAGTCTGAGACCACCTGCGACGCCCGAACCAGTAAGAACGACGCGCGTGAGGGTGCGCCGCTTGGACGACATCCTTTCCGAACTGGATATCTCCAAAGTGGATTTCCTGAAATTGGATGCCGAAGGCGCGGAGCTTTCCGTTTTGCATGGGGCTGTAAAGCTTCTGACCCGCAACCCGCGGCCAGCGATGCTCGTGGAAGTGCAAGACATTCGAACCAAGCCATGGGGCTATGCGGCGCGAGAGATTCTGCAATTCCTAATGCGCTTGGATTATCAGTGGTTCGCAATCGCAGCAAAGGGCGCGCTGCTGCCGATTTCGTGCAACCAGGAAACCTATGACGCGAATCTGGTCGCGCTTCCAATCGAGCGCACGGAAGAATTTCTAAGCCTGCTTGGGCAAAAGTAAGGGGAAACTCGAGGATTCTCTAAGCGGAATCGGAAGGAGGCATGGGGCTTCGCGCACTACACGAAGATTTTCCCGGTGGCGTTAAGAAAACCGCGAACTGCTGCTATTCTCACTTACAGAAAGTGGCCTTTCGACTCTCCGCGTGACGGGGGATCGGGGAAAGAGATTCGCAACGTGAAGGTACTCGTTACAGGAAGCAGCGGTTTGATCGGTTCGGAAGCGGTGGAACATTTTGACCACCAAGGCCATGAAGTGACCGGCGTGGACAACAACATGCGCCGGGTCTTCTTCGGGCCTCAGGGGGACACGCTGTGGAATCTAGAGAGGTTGAAGCGCGCAACGAAGCGCTTCACGCATGCCGCGCTGGATATTCGCGACCGCGGCGCGCTTGAAGAATTGTTTCGGACGCGACGGTTCGACTTAATCGTGCATTGCGCGGCGCAGCCTTCGCATGACAAGGCCAGGGACATTCCGCTGCTGGATTTTGAGGTGAACGCTTTGGGAACCGTGAATTTACTGGAGGCCACGCGGCAGCATTCGCCGGAAGCCGTGTTTGTGTTTATGAGCACGAACAAGGTGTACGGCGACGCACCAAACGAAATTCCGATAAAGGAACTCGAGAAGCGGTACGAGTACGCGCGGCCGGAAGATTATGACGGCATTAGTGAAAATTGCCGGATCGATCGAACCTTGCATTCGCTTTTCGGCGCGTCCAAAGCGGCCGCGGACCTCGTTGCGCAGGAATACGGACGGTACTTCAAGATGAACGTGGGAGTCTTTCGCGGCGGCTGCTTGACCGGGCCCGCCCATTCCGGTGTGGAGCTTCACGGATTCTTGTCCTATCTCGTGAAGGTTACGCTCAGCGGCGGGACCTACTCCGTTTTCGGTTACAAAGGCAAGCAGGTGCGCGACAACATTCACAGTTATGACGTAGTTCGGGCTATTGATGAGTTTGCGGCGAATCCGCGGCCGGGCGAGGTTTACAACCTCGGCGGAGGGCGCGGGAACAGCATCTCGATGCTGGAAGCGATTGAACGCATCGAGCAAGTGAGCGGGAAGAAACTGGCGTGGCGGTATGTGGAAGAAGCGCGAAAGGGCGATCACATCTGCTACATCTCAAACCTGGGGAAATTCAAGAAGAATTATCCTAATTGGAAGATCACGCGCGGACTGGACACCATTCTCGAAGAAATCATCGCGTCGCAGAGGCAGCACTTGAAGTAGAGGACTCGCGCGGGAAGTAAGTGCAGGCATCAAATGCTCACGTTCTTCACGACAGCCAAACCCTTCCGCGGGCACGATGGAATCATACAGAGGAACGCTCTTAAGAGTTGGACCCTGCTTCACCCGGACGTGGAAGTGATTTTGTTTGGCGACGAAGAAGGCGCGGCGGATGCGGCACATAACTCGGGACTACGCCACGAACCACGCGTCGAGCGCAATGAGTTTGGAACGAAACGGTTGGACTCCCTGTTTTACAGGGCGCAGGCTGTCGCCCGCCACGATCTGCTGTGTTACATCAATTGCGACATCGTGCTGATGCCGGATTTTTTGGACGCGGTGAAGTGGGTGCGCGAGAAGCATTTGCAGTTTTTGATGGTCGGACGCCGCTGGGATATCGAGACCGCTGTGCCATCGAGTTCTGGAAACAGGGATTGGGAGCCGCTGTTGCACAGGCAAGTTTTGCAGAAAGGGCAGCGGCGCGGTCCGGAATGGATTGATTATTTTGTTTTTGCGCGCGGGCTTTATAAGGACTTGCCACCGTTCGTCGTAGGGCGCGTGTTCTGGGACAACTGGCTGGTCTGGAAAGCTCTCGCTTCCAATCACTCCGTCATTGATGCCTCCAGCGCAGTGCGCGCAGTGCATCAGAACCATGATTACGGCTATCACCCGCAAGGTAGAAAGGGAGTTTTTTGTGGGGAGGAAGCCGCGCGCAACTACGAGTTGGCAGGGGGGTGGAGGCATCTACGGACGATTGCCGATGCCACGGAAGTGCTGCGCCAGGACGGGTTGAAGCCAAATCGCTTGCGGCACTGGGCGAGCGCGAAGCGATATGCGCGGCAAGTAGGGCGCGTTTTTCTTCACAGCGGAATCGAACGCGCGTGGTTTTTTCTTTTGGGGCTGACGCGGCCCGTGCGGCGGAAGTTTGGGTGGGACGCAGAGAATCTGCGGCGGCTATACAGCCGGGCGGCTTCGTCCTCAGGAAAGCGTTCATGAAAGCGCCGTTTTTCAGCGTCGTTATTGACACCTACAACTACGGCCGTTACGTAGAGGAAGCCGTATCCAGCGTGCTGGCGCAGGATTTTCCGCTGGAGGAACGAGAAATTCTCGTCGTGGACGACGGCTCGACGGATGACACGGCGGCTCGGTTGCAAAAATTAGGAAACGCGATTCGTTACCTGTACAAGGCGAATGGCGGACAGGCCTCCGCTTTTAATTACGGCTTTGCGAACGCCCGTGGCGAAGTCATTGCATTGCTCGATGCCGACGACGTGTGGCTTCCAGAAAAGCTCTCGCGCCTACGAGAAGTTTTCGAACAGAATCCTGACGCCGGAATGATTTATCACCGACTCTATTGGTGGGACGGCGCGAACGAAACCGAGGCCGACCGTTACTTCACTCCAGTTTCAGGGTGTGTGCCGGAAAGCCGCCGCGCCATCCTGCAATACGCCATGGCCAGCACATCGTGCCTCGCGTTTCGGCGCTCGGCGCTTGCAAGACTTCTGCCCGTGCCAGAAGCTTTGCGTTCTCAGGCAGACGCTTTCCTGACCGCGCTGGTCATTTTTATTGCTCCGATTGTGGCCACAGAGAGCTATCTGGGGAAATACCGGCTGCACGCGACGAATCTGTTTCAACCCGCAGCGGCAAAACCCTCGCCCGCGCAAATCGAACATCGGATGGCAATGCGCGCGACGCTGCTCGCTGAAATTGAGAAATGGCTGGCAAGGCACGGTCACGACCTCCGCTCGGCTGACCTGCGCGCCTACCTGGCCCAATGGAAGAAGGCACAGGAGCAAGATGGATTTGCTCTCCGGGCGCCGGGCCGGTGGAAATACTTCCGTCACCTTTTGGGTTATCCCTGGACGTACGGCGAGATCATGACACGCCGGCACCGGGTCTATAGCTACATGAGGGCTTGCTCGGCGCTGGTCTTGGGCTATGATCATTTGCATCTATTTGACGATGCCCGGAGGAAGCGGAAGGAGTGGATGGCTTCTTCCTCCGAAAAGACCCTGGTGGCGATTCCCGCAAAAGCCAAAGCGGCTGCAGCCACCAAAAGTTGAGCCGGTGACTTGGGAAAACCGTTTGTCAGCGTACTGATTGACACCTACAACCACGAGCGTTTCATCGAGCAAGCGATTGTGAGCGTGCTCGAACAGGACTTCCCTGCCTCGGACCGCGAGATCCTTGTAGTAGACGATGGCTCGACCGACCGCACTCCGGAAATCGTGCGCAAGTTCGAGCCGCAAGTGCGCGTGCTACGCAAGGAAAACGGCGGCCAGGCCTCCGCCTTCAACGCGGGCATCCCCGAATGCCGTGGTGAGATCATCGCGTTCCTCGACGGCGACGATTGGTGGGAAAAAACGAAGTTATCGGTTGTTAGCTCGGAACTAGCAGCTCACCCGGAAATCGGAACCATCGGGCACGGCCTTTATGAAGTGGATGAATCAGGAAAAAGGCTGGTATCGAATACGCCGGACCGTTTATACGAAACGAGGCTAAAAACCACCCAGGAAGCACAGGAGTTTATTCCACTGAGATCGTTTCTGGGGACCAGTCGTCTGGCGGTTCGGCAGTACATCCTGCAGCACGTAGCTCCCTTGCCAGCGGCCTTGCGCGTTGAAGCCGATGAATTTCTTGCAACTCACGCTGCCGCGCTCGGCGGTGCCCGGATCCTGGAGCAGCCACTGACTAATTATCGCTTGCATTCCGGCAATCTGTATCAGTTTTCGGAATGGAATTCGGAAAAGGCGAAGCATAAATATGATTCGCTAGCTTGTATCTTGTGCGATTTGCCGCCACGGTTGAAGCCAGCGGGCGTGCCTGAAGACGTAATTCACATGCTGACGGATTGTGTGCGCATCGATGTCGAGCGGCTGAGACTTGCACTCGGAAATGGATGGCCCTGGGACACGGTAAGCATCGAACGCGAAGCTGACCGGCAGGCGTATCGTGGTGCAAGTATTGGATATCATCTCTTCCATGCGGCGGTGCTCGGTGCTGCAGCAGTGCTGCCCCCCGCTCTGTTTTACCGGCTGCGCCGCTGGTATACGAAAAGAGGACTCGCGGGCGCGCGGCAGATCGTCGGTTCGCCCAAGCCCGCTCCTTCGCTAGTGGTACGAACACAGTCAACCCATGACCGGAACTGATCCTCTACCAATTTCCCGCTGGCAGAGTCGGCTTCTCTCGTTGCCAGCTTTTCCAGGGAAGCTTCGGCTTATCAACATGGCTGCGGCCGCGCTGCGATCGATTGGAAAGAATACCCAGAAGGTATGTCTTTGGGACGACGCAGAATTCTGCGTGGATTTACGTGACCGTATTCAGAGACAAATGTGGTGCGGATGCTATGAACCGCATATTATGCGGGCGCTACGCCGTATCCTTCGTGCCGGAGATGTATTCCTCGATTTGGGAGCGCATATCGGGTATCACTCCTATTTTGCCGCTGGATTGGTGGGACCGTCCGGACGCGTCTTCGCCCTTGAGGCGGATCCTGGAAATTACCTGCGGCTGAAGAGAAACTTGGAGGCATTCCCTTATGCCCACGCGGAACAATGCGCCATTTGGTCACATGAAGGAAAATTGATATTTGCTCGCTCGGAATCGATTAAGGAATCGGGTTGGGGAGCGCTTGCGAGTGTGCACAATGCACCTGAGCGCGAACAGATCGAAGTGGAAGGCGTTTCGCTCGATGCTTGGAGTGAGCGCATTGGATTGAAGGCAGTTCGCGCTGCAAAAATGGATGTAGAAGGGTCCGAGTTTGCCGTGCTCCAAGGAGCCGTGCGTGTACTGCAGAATATGCGGCCCATCTTGCTACTTGAAATGAATGAGTCGCTTTTGAGACAAGCCGGAGCATCCGCTGTTCTAGTTGAGCAGCTCTTGTGCACCCATGGATACAAATTGTCCGTGCTTTCTGATGGCTCAATTCAGACATGGAGAGCACTAGCGGCGGATGAATCTGTCGACTGTGTCGCAATTCCGAAAGAATTTACGGAAGCAGAATTGCAATAAAGAGCCGTTCTCTCTCTTCATCGCTCGCACCCAGACTCCTTTCCGTATCGAAAATCCTTCGCAAGAATAGTTCGAACACGACCGGCTGGAAACTTTTCTGCTACTCTGGTGCGCGATGGTGGCGAAACAGAAACCGTGTTTGCAAGGCGTGCTCTTTGATTGGGACGGCACGCTAATCGATTCCTACCATGCGGACACTTCGGCGTATCTGGCGATGTTCAAGGAAATGGGCATCGGGTGGGGCATCGAGGAATTGGAGAGGCACTACTCGCCGAACTGGTATCAGGTGTATCGCGCAGCAAAGTTGCCGCGCAAGTTGTGGAGCGACGCAGACCGCGCCTGGCGCGCGCACTATGCCAAACACCGCCCGCAACTGATCCCGGGAGTACGGCGCGTGCTGGATGCGGTGAGCCGGAGGCACCACCTTGGGTTGGTGACAAGCGGGGACACCGACCGCGTGGCGCGGCAGTTGCGCGAGTTTCGGATGACGCGGCTATTTTCAGCGCGTGTGTGCAGCGGGGATACGGTAAAGAAAAAGCCGCATCCGGCGCCGCTGCGGCTTGCGTTGAAGAAAATGGATCTGGACGCGCGTTGTTGTGTCTATGTGGGGGATGCGCCGCAGGATGTGGAGATGGCGCAGAGCGCCGGCGTGCTGGCCATCGGCGTTTTAGGTCCTTATCCAACAGAGAAGCGGCTTCGCGCGGCGCAGCCAGAATTCCTTCTAGGCTCGCTCGAGGAATTGCCGGACGTTTTGGATCGTTTGCGCAACGGATCAAAATGAATCTCGCGTCTGCCAGATGTGTGAACTATGGCTTTGCGGGCGCCGGCGGGTTCGCCGCCGCGGCTTGCGGTGTAAGGGGAAGAGGCTTGAAGTCGGTCCATTTGATGACGATGCGCACGGGAATCTGCTGCCCTTTTAGCTCCGCGGTGTCGTCGGAACGCGAATAGTTCGGAAACCAGTATTTTCCTTCCACGTTTTCGCGATACGTTTCAAATAAACTGAAAGGCATGTCCTTAATGACGTGCATGGGACCAAGGTCGGTCATCCACTGGCCGTAGGTCTTCACCACTTCCAGGTATTTCGCATCCACCCAGACAACGCCATCGAAAAACGCCTTCTGCCGCTCGACCATTTTCGGCTTCACTTGAAAAATGTAGCAATCGACTTCGTCCACTTGCTCTTTGCCGAGATACTTCAAGTTGTAATTTGCGAGTTGCTTCGTGGTCAGCGGAAACGCGGGGATACGCTCGAGGCCTTCAAGATCTTCCGAGCGCAGAAAAAAGTGTTGCATGGTGGATTGCGGCCGCTGCGCGACCCTTTCGTACAATTTCCCGTCGTCGTCGCGCGCTGGCTCCATCACCAGCACGTATTCGCCGGTGGGCTTGCCGTCGGGGCTGAACTCCTCGATGCGAATGGTTTTCTTGTAAGTGAAATGCAAACGCGTGGCGAGATACTCGTCTTCCTTCTGCGAGAAGCGCCGGATAATTTCCGACTCCGGAAGCGAAGGCGGCGCGGGAGGCTCAGGCTCGTTGCCGATGCGGACGACATGATGGTCTGGTGGCGGAGCCATGGGTCCTTGCGGCACGTCCTGAGCGAGGAGCGATGATGCGCCAAAAGTGAGCGCAGGAAGAAAGAGAAGCGCGGGCAGCAAGCGCGACTTGCTAAGGACGCGAGGATTTGGTGTGGCTTGGGTCATAAATACTTGGATGCGCGCAGTGTCCCTTTGGGCGGCCTAACGCGATGACGCAGCACCTTGCAAGGTCATCGGCTCACAGTGTAGCGCATGGCGGAATGAAGTCCACTCATAGGACAATTTTCCCCGGCGCAAGAGGAAGAAACGGTGCGGCTCTGCTACAATTTTGCGGTTCGTGAGCGAGACGAGACAAGCGAAACGTTATTTTGTGTCGGGAATGGTCCAGGGTGTGGGCTTCCGTTATTTCACCCAGGATGTGGCGGAGAGGCTGAAGATCAGCGGCTTCGTGAGAAACCTTCGAGACGGGCGCGTGGAAGTGTTTGCCATGGGCACACCGCAACAGCACGCGGAGTTGCGGGCGCTTCTCGAAGGCGGGCCGCGATTTTCCAGCGTCACGGAAGTGGTAGAAGAAACAGCAGCGCCGGAAGCGCAATACGACAGCAGCTTTGTGATTAATCCAAACGCTTAAACCGATTTGCTCTACAACGACTTGCGCAGCGCAGAGGTTCAGCCAGGATTCATCGCGCGAAAACCGCGCGATGAGGCAGAGATCCTCGCTGCGCTCGGGATGATAAAGAGACTTCAGGATTGAATCTAACAGGGAGAGCGGCCGAATGAATGATTTGAAGAAGCTGATCCGAGAAGTGCCGGATTATCCGAAGCCGGG
>Ga0079221_10000237_pt1 | contig 13832 bp, 11 predicted proteins | sample GAAS200_FD_75069 | JGI IMG/M metagenome (GOLD analysis project Ga0079221, IMG submission 75069) | Agricultural soil microbial communities from Georgia to study Nitrogen management - GA AS200 | ecosystem: Environmental > Terrestrial > Soil > Agricultural land | place: USA: Georgia | collected... | reverse complement strand
GTGAATGGTTCGCAATACCAGGTAATGACTAAGCAATATGATTTCAATATGCAAAAAGTTGCGTTGGGTACACAATTGAATAATAATCTTTCAAAGTATATTGGGCTGGGATTATCCATACCCATATTTAATGGAGCGCAAACGAGGAGCAGGGTGCGCAATGCTAAAATACAATTTAAAACAAGCCAGCTTGTAGAGAAGAGTACAGCTATACTTTTGCAGCAGGCCATTGAGCAGGCTTATGTTAATTTTAAAAATATTGCAGATAAATATAAAATTCTTCTTGATCAGTCAACCGCATTCACCGAATCATTTAATGCGGCGCAGGCAAAGTTTGAAGCAGGTGTTATCACCTCTGATATTTTTCTTATTGCAAAAAATAATCTTGACAAAACGAAGGTCAATCTCATTGCAGCGAAATATGATTATGTGTTGCGAACAAAGATTCTTGATTATTATAAAGGGAAGGCGTTGTGGTAATTTTTTTAAAAAATGGTTTCTATAAAATATTTTTCAGCCGCAGGTATTGCAACAGTATAATAGTTTTTGCATCTTTTATTTCGCCGGTTTCTATCATATTTAAAGTTGCATTAAAATTGAGTTCCAGCACTTCAATGTCTTCGTGTTCGTGAGCAAGGCCACCACCTTCATTTATTTTCATTTCATTTGAATACTCGCCGATAAAAAAATGTAACACTTCAGTAGCGGAGCCGGGCGACATATAAGCTTCAAAAACTTTTTCTATGCCGGTAATCCGATATCCTGTTTCTTCCTGAGTTTCTCTTATGATAGCATCTTCGGGTGCTTCATTATCGAGCAGGCCGGCACAGGCTTCTATCAGCATTCCGGTGTTATCATTGTTAATGTATGCAGGCATTCTGAATTGCCGGGTAAGTATTACTGTTCGCTGCCGTTTGTTATATAAAAGTATGACAGCCCCGTTTCCGCGATCATAAGCCTCCCTGGTTTGTATTTGCCATGATCCATCCCGCTGAAGCGCTTCAAAGGTGATTTTTTTTAAAGTGCCCCAGCTATTTGAGAGTATTTCCGTCCGGATGATTTTAACAGAAGTATTCATTTCAATAATTTTCGTATAGGCGTATCCGTTAGTGTATATTCATAAGTGATTTTAGCTGCATTGGCCGATGCATTGCCCTCAAGTGATAACAAATTTTTTAAATCACTATAATCATTTTTTATCCGTTCCGTGGTTGAGGCATCGTTTAAAATCTTTTGTAGTTCGATGGTTATATTTTCAGCCGTAAGTTTATGCTGAATTAGTTCTTTTACTACTTCTTTATTCATTATCAGGTTTACAATGCATATAAATTTTAGTTTGATAAGCCGCCTGGCAAGCTGGTAAGAAAGATTGCCTGTTTTGTAACAAACTATTTCCGGTACGCCAAACAGTGCAGTTTCCAGGGTGGCTGTTCCTGAAGTGACCAATGCTGCAGTTGATTTCATCAGCAGGTAATAGCTATTGTCATTCATATCCACATCGGGATAATCATTCAAAAATTTTTTATAAAATGCTTCATCAACAGAGGGGGCTTTGGCAATAACAAAATTATACCCCGGAAAATTTTTGGATGCCTGCAGCATCACCGGAAGCTGAGAGTTTATCTCCTGCATTCTGCTACCGGGCATTAATGCAATGGTATTGCCGGAAGGTTTTGTATTGAAATATTTTTTCTTAAAATTATCTATCACATCTACCAACGGATGTCCTACATAGTCCACATCATAATTCCATTTTTTAAAAAAACTTTTTTCAAATGGAAATATCACAATCATTTTATCTACATATTTCTTTATTGTTTTTACGCGGCTTTCTTTCCATGCCCATACCTGCGGTGAAATATAAAAGATTGTTTTGAATGGATGCTGTCCGTTTGTACTCCTTTGGAGATGCGCCCACTTTGCTATGCGCAGGTTAAAGGTGGAGTAATTAATCAATACCACTGCATCGGGATTAAAAGCTTCTATATCTTTTTTGCAAAATGAAAAATTGCGGATAATCTCCGGCAGGTTTCTTATTACTTCTGCAAAGCCCATAAATGCAAGATCCCTGTAATGCTTTGCCAGCGTGCCTCCGGCGGCTTGCATCTTATCTCCGCCCCAGCAGCGAATGGCTGCATTGCTATCCAGTTTCTTTATCTCTTTGATAAGATTACTGCCGTGTAAATCTCCCGATGCTTCACCTGCTATGATGTAGTATTTCATAAAACGAAGCAAGTTAGTCAGAAAGGCCGTAAGTTGAAAGCCAAAATAAAAAACCAGCAATTATTGTCTGGTTAAAAGGCATCTTTGGAATTGTAAATCCAATAAAAATAAATTATTGCTAATAGTATTTAAAATAAACCCAACAAGTGAATGTAAAACCGTAATTACCAAAATATTTTTAGCGGTTCGTACTTTTCCCATGCCTACTTAAATACAAAAAAATACTCTTAGATATTTGCATCCCTCATTTTCAAGAACTACTTTTGTGTGTTCGGCTTAAATCCTTTAACTTCTTGCAGTATGTCATGGACATCAACTATTGCTGACCGGTGCAGGAGCATTTTGTACCCTTTGGCTCTTGTCTTACTTTGTAGTACAGTAAGTGCGCAAACCAGTGTGCTTACCCAGCATAACGATTTAAAAAGAACCGGTTGGGATAGTACAGAAACAGAACTTACGCAAGCCACTATCAGCAATGGTCGTTTTGGAAAAATTTTTTCGCGGCAGGTGGACGATCAGATTTATGCGCAACCCCTCGTGGTTAGCAATGTTTCAATTGGAGGAGGTACCCATAATGTTGTATATGTTGCTACGGTAAATAATAGTGTATATGCCTTTGATGCCGATGACTCAACAGTAACTGCACCTTACTGGCAGGTGAACTTAACATACTCTGGCTACAGGGTGCCGGCATACACAGATTTTACAGGAAAAACACCCTGCGGGAACAGTTACACTGATTTTACTGGGAATATAGGTATTATTGGTACCCCGGTAATTGATCCCACCACAAATACATTATATGTAGTTGCAAGGAGCGTTTCCAATGATGGAACTACCTGGGTGCAATATCTGCACGCGTTGGATATTAGTACCGGGGCAGAAAAAAATGGTGGTCCGGTTTATATTACTGCTACTTATCCTGGCACAGGTAGTGGCAGCGTTAAGGGAATAATAACCTTCGATCAACAGAAACAAAATCAAAGACCTGCTTTATTGTTGTATAATGGCGTTGTATATATATCATGGGCGTCTCACTGCGACTGGAGTCCTTACCAGGGCTGGGTTATTGGGTACGATGCCAATACCTTAGCACAAAAATATGTTTATAATACCTGTGCCAATGGTGTGCAGGCTGGGATATGGATGAGTGGGCAGGGGCCATCAGTAGATGATAGCGGATATATATATGTAGCCACGGGAAACGGTACTGTTGGTTTGAAGGATGGATCTAATCCAAATGATACTGTAAATCGTGGGTCAAGCCTTATAAAACTATCAACTATATCCGGCCAGTTAAAAGTTAAAGATTTTTTTACCCCAAATAATTATAATTTTATAAATAGTAAAGATCTGGATTATGGCACTGATGGAGTATTATTGCTTCCCAATACCAACCTGTCTTTATCAGGCAGTAAGGAAGGGGTTATCTATGTGATGAACAATAGTGCATTGGGCGGATATACCATAGATAATTCCAATGTGCCGGAAACATTGAGCGTTAATACTTCAGGAACCAGTTTCTATCGTAATCTTCACGGAAGCCCCGTGTACTTTAAAGACAATAACAATAACGAGTATGTATATGCATGGGCTTCCTCTACTACCACTTCAAACGGATATCTGAAGCAGTTTCCTTTTGTAAGGCAGGCTATGCTTTTTGATACGCTGAATACAATAGTGGGTAATACAGCATTACCGGTCGGAAGACCCGGGGCCATGCTTTCTGTATCTTCGAATGGCACACAGGCCGGTACCGGCATTCTTTGGGCATCGCATCCAATAAATGGTAATGCAAATTATTATAACGTTCCGGGAGAATTGCAGGCATTTGATGCTACAGATGTAACTCATGAAATATGGAACAGCAACTGGAGCGCTATGCGGGATTCTATTGGAACTTTTGCCAAGTTTGTTTGCCCTACCATTGCCAATGGGAAAGTGTATATGGCTACATTTTCCAATACATTAAATGTATATGGAATGAATCCGCCGGCTGCTTCACCCTGCACTGCTACATTACCTTCCGGATGGACGAGTGCCGACATAGGATACACGCCACTTGCCGGCGATGTTTGTTATGATTCTGTAAGAAAAAGATACACTATCACCGCATCTGGTGCCGACCTCGGGGGAAATGTAGATGCCTTTCATTATTTATTGAGACCGACTTTCGGAATAAATTACCTTGATGTAAGAATGAGAGTAATTAATGTTCAAAATACCAATGCTAATGCAAAGTGTGGCATTTTATTCCGCCAAAATCTTTCCCCGGGTTCTCCTTATGTTTTTCTTTCTCTTACTACGGGGAGCAATGGCATTTTTGCACAAAAGAGAATAACACAAGACTCACCCACCATAAGAAGTTCCTGGCCTAGTACCGGAGCTGTATATTGGTTGCGCGTAGTAAATACAGGTAATGTTTATCAGAGCTATTCATCTCCCGACGGAGTAACATGGACCCTACTACGTAATGATACCCTTGCTTTAGGCAGCTACCCGTATGTAGGATTAGCTTATACAAGTCATAATAATTCTCAACTCGGAACTGCTGTTGTTGACAGTTTCTCCGTAAGTCTTGCAAATGGAGGCACTTTGGATACTGATTTATTAAATCTTACTGCAAAAAATATTCAAAATAAATATGCACACCTAACATGGAATTGGGATAATCAAAATGGCGCTGTAGATCATTTCGACATCGAAAGAAGCGCTGCCACTACTGATTTTGAAAAGATAGGTAGCGTTAATGTTACCGCAGGATTAAAAGGAATACAAAATTATAGTTTTGATGATATGCAGCCGCTGGACAATGGAAATTATTATCGCCTGAAAGCAGTGTATAATGATGGAAGCTATAAGTATTCTCCATCACAAAAGGTCATTTTTAATTTTGACGTGATGCATGCTTATCCCAATCCTGCAAAAAATAAAATATACATTCAAAACAATATTCATTTTACCGGCAATGCTTCTTTGAAAGTAGCACTTGCGGATGTGGCAGGACATATTATTTTCAGGCGAACTTTTGCTACAGGTGGTACAAACTCAATCAGTTTTACTCTTCCTTCCAATATTAGCCAGGGAATGTATATTCTATGGTTAATTAATGCAAGTGGAGAGAAGCAGGGTCAGAAGCTATACATCATTCGCTGAGGTTTTATTTACTAATCTTCCCGGCCGGACAGGCGATAATGAATAGACAATAAAATGTCTTCACCATCCCATCAAATTGGAATAACGGATACCATTCAATTATGTACCGTATATTTTGTTATAGCAAACCTTTTAACAAAAGTATTTTACTAACGATAAAGGATAGACGAAAATATTGGTGACATAATTCAAACCCAATAGCCTTGGGTCAAAAGTCATTTGCCGCGGCAATAAAAGGCTATTTATAAATCATAAATTGCAAATCGTACATCACACATTGATCATCATTAAAACACAATCCAGCGTCCTTTAAAACTTCCATTGGAGAACTCCAGCGCGGGTGCAGGGAATTTTATAATGCTTAATACAAAGAATACCGCTTTCAATCCTTTTTTATTTGTTTTAATTTTAGTGAAATCAACATCGGGAGATAAATACCACTGGCGGTAACGTTTTATATCGGTTCTGTTGAAAGTTATATTACCGTTATTATCATAAGCAATATTATTTCTTGCGCCAAACATTCCATCTGCGCCATAGCCCACAGAAAGAGATAACCATCGCGGTAATTTTGTATTTGGAAAAAAAGATTTCATGTTGGCACTTAACCAATATGTTTGTGCATTATAATCTTTAATGAACCGCTCTATTTCCGTACTTCCAAAAAGCTGATCGGCTCTTTTGTTCAAATCTGCTTCGCCATAGTTTTTTCTATGAAAAGAAAATTTGAATTTGATGCGCTGATCATCCCATGCAAGCTCCTGCGCAATGAACATACCAGAGCCAAAAATATTTGCCGAGAAATCTCCAACGCTGAATCCCCATTGAGAGGAGAAGCCATCAAGCACTTCAATGATGGATTGATAGCCCACCCCGCTTAATCCGCCAATCCATATTCTTTGTTTGCGCGAAAGACCGGCCCATCGCCACAATTCAGTGCTAATCCTGCTTTCTGTGTATGCACTATAAGCATGTCCTGTTTTATCTACCTGCAGCCATTCGGCATCATCATTAAAAAAGTGAAACGATGACCGGGGATACTTTGCATACCATTCTGCATTTAACCCAACCAACACTCCGCCATAACCAACTATATTTGCAACAGTCACGAGCCGCACTCTTTTTTTATTATATGGATAAATAGTATGCTCATGAAAAGAATCCGTGTTATTTATTAAATGAACTTCCCGGTATAAAGCCGGGTAAATATTTTGAGAATTTGCAACCCTGCAAAAAAATAACCCGCTTGTAATTACTAAAAAAAGTAAGCGTTTGCTGTAGCTTTGCAACATAAACATCAAACAAAAATACGCGGAAACGGAATTACCGGATTTTTAAATAATCAAAATTGAATATCTTCATTTAATATAAACAAAAAGTATGGAAGCAAAAACACTGGCTAAGATCAATGAGTGGCTTAATGGAAATTATGATGAAGCAAGCAAGAATGAAATTCGCCGCTTACAAAAAGAAGATGTATCTCAATTAGAAGATGCATTTTATAAAGATCTTGAATTTGGAACCGGAGGTTTAAGAGGTGTGATGGGTGTTGGCACCAATCGTATGAATCGTTATACTGTTGGTATGGCTACACAGGGTTATGCAAATTATTTAAAGAAATGTTTCCCTGAAGTGAAAGTAGCTATCGCACATGATTCAAGAAATAATAGTCGTGAGTTTGCAGAGATTACTGCAAATATTTTTGGAGCAAATAATATTAAAGTGTATTTGTTCGATTCGCTGCGGCCAACGCCGGAGCTAAGTTTTGCTATTCGTACACTCGGCTGTCAGGGTGGCGTTGTATGTACTGCTTCGCACAATCCGAAAGAATATAATGGGTATAAAGCATATTGGAATGATGGAGCTCAATTGGTGCCGCCGCATGATAAAAATGTAATTGTTGAAGTAGAAAAAATTAAAAGTCTTGATGACGTAAAATGGCAAGGCGGTGAAAAAAATATTACCATCATCGGTAAAGATATGGATGATGATTATATTAAAATGGTAAAGAGCCTTAGTATAGACCCAGCTGTGTGCGAACGACAACATGATTTAAAAATTGTTTATACACCTCTTCATGGTTCAGGAATCATGCTGGTGCCGCAGGCTTTAAAATCATTCGGGTTCGACAATGTACACATAGTAGAAGAGCAAAAAAAACCGGATGGAAACTTTCCAACGGTTGGCTATCCCAATCCCGAAGAAAAAGAAACCATGAGCATTGGTCTTGCCAAAGCAAAAGAATTAAATGCCGATATTTTATTGGGCACCGATCCCGATGCAGATCGTGTAGGCATTGGCGTTAGAAACAACAAGGGAGAATGGATATTGATGAATGGTAACCAAACTGCATTGCTCGCATTCAGCTATATTATTGAAGCCCGTAAAAAAAACGGACTTGCTACGCCGCAGGACATGGTAATTAAAACGATCGTGACAACAGATATGATTGATAAAATTTCAAAAGCAAAAGGAGTAAGTTGTTATAATGTGCTTACAGGATTTAAATGGATTGCAGCAATGATCAGGGAAAAAGAAGGGAAGGAAAATTATATAGTGGGTGGTGAAGAAAGTTTCGGATTAATGATTGGAGATAAGGTGAGGGATAAAGATGCTGTAAGCGCTGTGGCCATTATTTGCGAAATGGCTGCTGTGGCCAAAGACGAAGGAAAGTCATTATTCAATAAGTTAGTAGATTTATATGTACAATACGGACTTTACAAGGAAGAACTCATCTCCATCACTAAAAAGGGAATGAACGGTACCAAGGAAATTGCAGCAATGATGAAAAGCTATCGCGAAAATCCTCCAAAAGAAATTGCCGGAAGCAAAGTAGTGGAATTATACGATTACAGCCTGCAGCAGAAAACCGATTTGAAAACCGGCAAGAAAGAAAAACTTCTTCTTCCCAAAAGCGATGTGTTGCAATTCATCACCGAAGATGGAAGTAAAATATCAGCGAGGCCCAGTGGCACAGAACCAAAAATCAAATTTTATTTCAGTGTACATGCTCCTTTAAAAAATGCTTCGGCTTTTGATGAAACAGATGAGAAATTAGCAGAAAGAATTCAGAACATTATAAAAACAATGAATCTTAAATAAAGGGAGAAGGGGCAAGGAACAAGTTTCAAGTTACAAGTTTCAAAGAATAATCAGTAACCAGTGTAAGCATTGCTCTGCTTCTGCATTTTTGCTGCTACTTTTTTACCTGTACTCATTTCTGATTTTTTTTATAAATTGAGCAAAAAAATAGTTATGATAAAATTTAACGATTTACGCCAGGGAGATTATGTGCTGGCAAAAAGCGATGGAGAAGAATGGGCCGGCGAGGTAACTGATTTTAATAATGATGAAAAAGAAATCAGTGTTTTCAACGGCGTGCAGGATTTTTGGTTTAGCCAGGATGAACTTTTCCCGCTTCCGCTGGATGAGAAACAATTGCTAAAACTGAATTTTAAAAAACAAGTGAACGAAGATGGCTCCGTAAAATATTCGAAGGGTGCTTTCCGCGTTCAGACGCCCCGGCAGGACGACTTTTCAAACTTTGAAATGTGGTATCGCGATGAGAAGAGAATTATGACACATCCCATTTCGGTACATCAGTTGCAAAATCACTACCTCGCCATGACGAAGGTGCATCTTACTGATGACGAGATCTGATAAACTCCCGTAAAACTGCTTTCCGGGGGCTTATCCACACTACCTTAATAATTATTAGCGCTTAAACCATTAAAGTTTAAGGCATTTTAATCCTTTTTTTGCAAAATTGGAAAATTTTGGCCTATCTTTGCGCACCCAAAATCAATATGGCCAAGCAAGCACTTATAAAACAAGACGGTACTATCCTGGAAGCCTTGTCCAACGCGATGTTTAGAGTAAAGCTTGAAAACGGGCATGAAATTTTGGCAACGATATCCGGAAAAATGAGGATGAATTACATCAGGATTTTGCCCGGCGATAAAGTAGGAGTGGAGATGAGTCCTTACGATTTATCAAGAGGCCGTATCATTTTCAGGTACAAATAAAAAAGTATCAACAATTAATAAAAGCGAAACAATGAAAGTAAGGGCAGCAATTAAAAAAAGAAGTGCAGATTGCAAAATCGTAAGGCGAAAGGGAAAGCTGTATGTGATTAATAAAAAGAATCCCCGCTTCAAACAAAGACAAGGATAATTAGCAAATTTGAAAAATAACTCAATTTGAAAATTAACTTAGTGGATATTCATTTTCAAATTGTTGAAATAATAAAATTTTAAAATTAAAGATAACTCATGGCTCGTATTGCCGGTATAGATTTACCCAAAAACAAAAGAGGAGAAATTGGCCTTACCTATATATTTGGAATCGGAAGGTCTACTGCAAGATATATTTTGGATAAAGCAAATGTTAGTTACGATAAAAAAGTAAATGACTGGAACGATGAAGAGCAAAATGCTATTCGTAACATTATTACAGGTGAGTTTAAAACAGAAGGCGCTCTGCGCAGTGAAGTACAGACGAACATTAAGCGATTGCTTGATATTGCATGTTATCGCGGGTTAAGGCATCGTAAAGGATTGCCGGTACGCGGCCAGCGCACCCGTACTAATAGCCGTACACGTAAAGGAAAACGTAAAACAGTGGCAGGTAAAAAGAAAGCGCCTAAGAAATAGAATAATTAAAATCACAAATATCAAATAACAAGAATCAAATTAAAATTGGTTTCTTGAAATTTAAAATACTTTATGGCAAAAGCAACAAATGCTAAAGCGGCAAGCCCAAAAGCAGCTTCCAAAAAAAGAGTGGTAAAAGTAGATGCTTCGGGCGATGCACACATCGTGGCAAGTTTCAACAACATCATCGTTAGTTTAACCAACAAACAAGGACAGGTTATTTCATGGTCATCTGCCGGAAAGATGGGTTTCCGCGGTTCAAAAAAGAATACACCGTATGCAGCACAGATGGCTGCATCAGATGCAGCAAAAGTGGCTGTGGATGCAGGTTTGAAACGTGTGGATGTGTATGTAAAAGGTCCAGGCTCCGGCCGCGAAGGTGCCATCCGTGCTATTGCACAGTCTGGTATTGAAGTAATGATGATAAAGGACGTAACTCCATTGCCGCACAATGGTTGCAGGCCTCCGAAAAAAAGAAGAGTATAATATAATGTAAGATCTGAGGTTTAAGATTTGTAAATCTTAAATCTTACATATTTAATAACAGGGTGTATCATTGATTTTAGATTTTTAATGATGATGTACCGGCACTAAAAAATCAAATAAAGAAATGGCTCGTTACACAGGACCAAAAACAAAAATCTCCAGGATATTTGGAGAGCCTATTACCGGCAATGGTAAATGGTTAACAAAAAACAGCAATCCTCCCGGCATGCATGGCGCAGCGCGCAAACGCAAAAGCCTCGGAGAATATGCACTACAGCTTCGCGAAAAGCAAAAAGCCAAATACACTTATGGTGTTTTGGAAAAACAATTCCGCAATACATTTTTTGAAGCATCGCGCCGTAAAGGTGTTACCGGCGAAAACCTGATTAAGCTGCTGGAAGCACGCCTCGATAACACTGTTTATCGCATGGGCATAGCACCCAGCCGGCAGGCTGCACGCCAGTTGGTGTCGCATAAACACATCACCGTAAATGACCAGGTGGTGAATATTCCTTCCTTTTCTTTACAACCGGGCGATATTGTGTCTTTGAAAGAAGGTTCTTCAACAAAAACTTCTATCACCGCTAATATGCGGCCGAAAAATCCAAAGTTTAACTGGGTTGACTGGAGCGAAGGAACTATGCAGGGCACTTTTATTTCTTATCCTGAAAGAGAAAGCGTTCCGGAGAATATTAAAGAGCAACTCATCGTTGAGTTGTACAGCAAATAAGCTGCCTAACGGTGAAGCATATACGAAGTTTTGCAGCATGAATCAATTTTAAAATCAAATAAAACAAAATAAAAAATGGCCATTTTAAATTTTGTAAAGCCCGATAAAATCGTTCTTCAAAAGAGTAACGATTTTGAAGCACAATTCGAATTTCGTCCTTTAGAACCCGGTTATGCCGTTACCATTGGTAATGCATTGCGCAGGGTATTATTAAACTCGCTCGAAGGCTATGCCATCATCGGTATTAATATTATCGGTGCAGAGCACGAATTTGCAACCATCAAGGGCGTTACGGAAGATGTTACTGAAATTATTCTTAACCTGAAGCAGGTTCGTTTCAAAAAGAAAGTAGATCACGAAGTAGGCACTGAAAAGATTAGCCTTGTGTTGAAAAATAAATCCGAGTTTACTGCCGGCATGATTGGTGATGCATCTCCTTCTTTCCAGGTAATGAATCCCGAACTGCTGATATGCACAATGGATAATTCCGCAAAGTTAGAAGTAGAAATAACTATTGGTAAAGGCCGCGGTTATGTTCCTGCCGAAGAAAATCGTGAAAAGAGTTCTCATTTCGGATACATTCCTGTTGACTCTATTTTTACGCCGATAAAAAATGTAAGATACAGTATTGAAAATACCCGCGTGGAGCAAAGAACCGACTTTGAAAAACTGGTAATGGAAGTGGTTACCGATGGCACTATTCATCCCGAAGAAGCCGTAAAACAAGCATCCAGAATTTTGATACAGCATTTAATGATTATAACTGACGAAAATATTACGTTTGACAGCAAAGAAGAAAAGAAAGAAGATCTGGTGGATGAACAAACATTGCAGCTTCGTAAAATACTGAAGACACCCTTGGAAGATCTCGATCTTTCAGTAAGAGCATTTAATTGCTTAAAGGCTGCAAAAATAAATTCGTTGAGCGAACTGGTACAATACGAACAGGAAGACCTGATGAAGTTCAGAAACTTTGGGCAGAAATCGCTTAGCGAAATAGAACAAGTATTGAATGAAAGAGGTCTTGGTTTCGGAATGGATTTAAGTAAATTAAAACTCGACGATGAGTAAACAGATTTGAAAATTTGAAAATGAGCCAATGTGAAAGTATAGCTCATCATTATCAAATTTTCAAACTCATAAATTTTCAAATTAAATTCTGTATTCCTTGACACGGTACAGAATATTTATAACATGAATTTGAAAGCCAATTTGAAATTATTTTCAAATTTTTAAATTTTCAAATTTTCAAATTAAAACGTCATGCGTCACGGAGATAAAATAAACAATTTAGGCAGAACGGCAAGCCATCGAAAAGCATTGCTCAGCAATCTTGCATGCCAGCTATTCGAACACAAAAGAATTGTAACAACACTTGCCAAAGCAAAGGCATTGCGCCCTTACGTAGAACCGCTTATTACAAAATCGAAAGATAATACAACACATCAGCGCCGTGTTGTATTCAGTCATTTACAGGATAAAGAGGCCGTGAAAGAATTATTTGATGTAATTGGCGCTAAAATAGCTGCCCGTCCCGGTGGTTATACACGGGTGATTAAACTAGGTAAAAGAGCCGGCGATAGTTCTGAACTTGCTATGATTGAATTGGTAGATTATAACGAAGTATACACAAAAGGTAAAGGCGAAACTTCACGTCCGGGTAAAAGAACACGCCGTGCAGGTAAAAAGAAAGCAGAGGATGCAACTGCAAAAGCTGAACCTGTTGTAACAACCGAAAAAACTGCCGCAAAAACTTCGTCAAAAAAAGAAGATGACCTTGCTAAAATAGAAGGTATTGGCCCGAAAGCGGCTGAAGCATTGGTTGCAGGCGGCATTAAAACATTTGCTCAATTAGCTGAAAGCACACCGGAAGCTATTAAAGAAATTTTAGAAAAATCAGGGGGACATTTCAATGCTATGGATCCTGCAACATGGCCTGAACAAGCCCGTTTGGCGGCAGATGGTAAATGGGATGAGTTGAAAGAACTGCAGGATAAATTAACAGGCGGAAAAGAAAAATAAAAAGTTTCCAAAATAAAAATCATCCCGGTTTATCCGGGATTTTTTTTTGCCCATATTATTTTATGATAATGATATTACCTTTAGCATCATAAGTTTTTTCTTTATCAATTGTTATGTTTTTATATGGGTCCTGTAAAATTGGGATTAAAAGAAAACTGGCGTCAATTCACTTTACTTGTTATTGTCAACGGTTTTGTGGGCGGCATGGTAGGCATGGAACGTTCTATTATTCCCGAAATAGCGGAAAAGGAATTTTTGATTGCTGCTAAAACAGCCATACTTTCTTTTATCATTGTGTTTGGCATTGTAAAAGCAATTACCAATTATTACACCGGGGCATTAGCAAATAAATTTGGCAGAAGAAGATTATTAATAACAGGATGGATTATTGCAATACCCATTCCATTCATGCTAATGTTTGCGCCTGCATGGAGTTGGATCATTGCAGCAAATATTTTATTAGGCATTAACCAGGGATTAACCTGGAGCAGCACCGTGGTCATGAAAATTGATCTTGTTGGCGAAAAACAAAGAGGCCTTGCCATGGGTCTCAATGAATTTGC
>Ga0079221_10000236_pt1 | contig 13871 bp, 14 predicted proteins | sample GAAS200_FD_75069 | JGI IMG/M metagenome (GOLD analysis project Ga0079221, IMG submission 75069) | Agricultural soil microbial communities from Georgia to study Nitrogen management - GA AS200 | ecosystem: Environmental > Terrestrial > Soil > Agricultural land | place: USA: Georgia | collected... | reverse complement strand
TGCGGGTAATCGGCAACAGCAGAAAATTCCGCCGCAATTACAGCGTTGTTTTGAATCTGATGAATAATCCCAAAACGCCTCTCGATGTCACACTGCATATGCTGCCCGGTATCACACCCCCGGATTTGAAGAAAATGACAACGAATAGAAATATCTCCGATACTTTGCGGACCGCAGCCATGCGCCTGCAGGTTCAGCGCAGCCAAAATCGTTCCGGGTGAGAGCCGTGGATCTAACGATTTTTGTTCTTACGGGGAAAGGAGCGCAATCGCCGCGCGATGGTGGGTCAGTCCGCAGCGAGGCCCAGGCCCGAGCTCGTCCAGGGCAGCCCGTAATTGCGCTCGACAAAGTAAGGAGACGATAAGAAGCCCCCGTCACGCTGGTGCGGCTCGAGCTCCAGCAAGGGGACTTCCGCGGGGCAGCGCCACCGCAACGGCAAAACAATTGTCCCAATGCCCCGGCTTACGTAGATTTGCGTTGCTCCGAGCCGGTCCCAACCCTTCTTGAACCGCATCCGTTCCGGTGAGCGCCCGTACACCGTCCCAATCAACGGCAAGTTTACCTGGCCGCCATGGGTATGCCCCGATAAGACCAAATCAATGCCCCGGCACGCCGCCGCCGTCACCAACCGCGGATTGTGCGCCAAAAGAATCGTGGCTGCCTCTTCGGGAATCCCGCGCAGAGCCTGTCCCAAGTCCGCACCGTAGCCGTAATCGTCCACGCCGGCCAGGTACAGCCGGTCCGCCCTTCGCTGCAGTGACCGATGCCGGTTCCGCAGAACCTGAATGCGGTGCCGTCGCAGCGCATTTTCCACCGCTTCCGCTCCGACGCGGAAATCATGATTACCGAGCACGGCCACGACACCCGCGCGCGCTCGCAGCCCGCCAAGTATTTCCGCGACAGGCTCGATGGAGGAGCGCGAATAACTGACGAAGTCGCCCGTTAGAGCAACCAGGTCGGGCTTCAGCCTGTTCGAAAGCTGCACCACGGCGGCGACTTGGTCCAGAGGTACGAATAAACTGTGATGGATATCGCTGAGCTGCAGTATACGGAACCCGCGGAATCCTTCCGGCAGGTCGCTCAGCCAGATGCGCTGGGTGGTGATTCCTAAGGCGCCCCTGAACCGATACTCGGGCGAAGAGCCACCTGAAGATCGGAAACCACTGTGGCGATTCTTGTGCCGCGGACGAGCCAGGTAGCGTTCACGCAGTGCTGCCCAGCGACTCACCGGCGGGGATGTAAGCCATCTGCCCATCTTTAGAATAATGGCACTCCGAGACTATTTTGCAAGCCACTGATGCCACCCGGGGCGCTTACACGATAAGCCTAGGACCAGACTATCACCGGGGTGTGAAATGCGTCAATGAAGCTGAATAGCTCGCGAATCGCAAAAGTTATTCTCCGCCGGGAACCGCCGACCTCCGCGGCGCTTCCTCGCCGTCCGCAATTTGCTGCTGGATTTCCGCCCCTACTTGGCGCAGTTCCGCATGGATCCGCCCGTTGGAGGCCAACGTTTCGTAATCGCCGGGACGGTAAGGCTCACCCGCGAAATTCGTCACCACCCCTCCCGCTTCCCGGACCAGAAGCACGCCTGCCGCTGTGTCCCATGCATGCAGACCAAATTCCCAGAATCCATCAAACCGCCCACACGCCACGGACGCCAAATCCAGCGCCGCCGAGCCGTCCCGACGTACCCCGTGCGAGCGTAACGTGAAATTCCAATAGTAGTGAATGTTGGGGTTCCGGGCGCGCTTGGTGCTTGGAAACCCTGTCGCCAGCAAACTGGTCGAGAGACGCTCAATCCCGGAGACTTGAATACGTTTTCCATTCAGGTACGCGCCTTCGCCACGTGAAGCAGTGTAGAGTTCTTTCGTAATCGGCTGGTAGATCACTCCGGTCAGCAGCTCTCCAGCTTCCTCCAATCCAATCGAGACCGCGAAGCACGGATATCCGTGAGCAAAATTCGTAGTGCCATCGAGGGGATCGACAACCCAACGATAGCTCGCGTCGCCCTCCTGGCCGCCTCCCTCTTCCGCCACAATCGCATGGTTGGGGAAATAACGGCGCAATCGGGTGACGATCGCCTCCTCCGAGCGGCGGTCGGCCTGCGTGACCAAATCCACTTCTCCCTTGTAGCTGATCTTGGCGGGGCGGTCGAACTCCGATAGCAATATGGCCCCGGCTTCCATGGCCGTTTCGACCGCCAATTCCAGGAATTGATTGCCCATTCGTCTGAAGGCGTCCTACTGCGCGATCCCGCCGCTGTAGTAGCTCTTGCGATACCGCACTTTATAGTTGCCCTTAACCCGAACCTCGACGGCGCGATAACTACCCTGCGGGGGCCTCGGCTGCGGGTAATATCCCAGGCGGTATTGCGTGCGAAGTTCACGGTTGATGCGATCAAATATGGCGTCGAGCTGCGAAATGTCGTCGGGGTAATACATGGCTCCGCCCGTGCTGTCTGCAATTGTCTCGAGGGCGTGCTCGCCCGCCGTGTTTCGCCCGTTCTCTCCCTTTACGGGCTGAATGATGATTGTGTAGAGAAGCGCCTCCGCACGCAGCGCGGCGCGCCGCGCCGTCTCAAAATCCGCCCGGCTGGTGGTCTCCCCTGCGTCAGTAATGAGGATCAAGACTTTGCGGCGATCCGAGGGCGCCTTAGCCAATGCATCGGAACCGAGATATACGGCGTCATAGAGTGCCGTGCCGTCGCCGGGAACCACGCGTCGCACCGCTGATTGCAATTGCGGCACATTGCCCGAAAACGCCGCCAGTTGCGTCACGGTATCCGCAAATTCGAAGATTCCGACGCGGTCGTCCGGCCGGACAACCTGCCCGATAAAGCGCGCGGCGGCCTCGGTCTCAAACTGCAGCTCTTTGATTTCACTAAGGCTGGAATCCACCATCAAGGCCAGATCGAGCGGCTGCTGCGTCTCGGGCTCGAAGACCTCGATTTTTTGAACCTTCCCTTCCTCGTAGAGTTCGAATTGCTCGGGCCGCAGATCCAAAACCGGCCGGTTATTCTGGTCCAAGACGCTGGCAATCACGCTGACGAGATTGACGTCCACGCGAATCGAGGAGCGCTGATCGCCCGCCCGGTTTTGCGCGCGAGAAGTCGGAATCAGCTGCGGAAGGAGCGCGCTCCCCAGGCATAAAAAGACCATCCCCGCCGGGGCTATGCAATGGCTTCGTGAAATTCGCAACAAGAGCTGACGCTCGAGCCGGCGTCTCACTTGATAGATTCCGTTTTGTCCAAATTGGATGGCAGCGGCGGAGTTTCGCCCTCCGCCCAAACGGCGCCGTCTTCAAAATATTCCTTTTTCCAGATCGGAACCGTGCGCTTGAGCGTATCGATGCCGTAACGGCAAGCCTCAAAGGCCTCCCGCCGGTGCGCCGAAGTGACCGCGATCAAGACACTCGTTTCGCCGATTTCCAGACGTCCCAAACGATGAACCATGGCCACCGAGTCCACGCCAAATTTAACGCGCATGGCCGCGGCAATGACGCCCATTTGTTTCAGCGCCATGGCTTCATAGGCTTCATATTCAAGGTACAAAGTCCGCCGCCCGCGCGACTCGTTGCGCACGATTCCCTCAAACACCACGATCGCGCCGTCTTCGGGCGCCTTCAACTTGGCGCTGATCTCTGCGGTTTCAATTCGACCCCGCACCAGTTCGATAATCGCCTCGCTGCGCGCCACAGCGGGAGTCCCCGCACCGCCGCTTACCGGAGGCAAGAACGCCACCTCATCCCCCATCGCCAACGGGGAGGCCCAGTCGGCGAAAGATTGATTGACAGACGCGACCACGGAATGGCGAAAGCCCGCGAGCTTTGGATATCGTTTCCCATAGCTGGCGAAGAGATCTTCCAACAGCGCGCCGTCCAGAAGTTCGGCGTAATCCTCGCCGCGGCCCACGATTTCCTTGAGCTGCCCGAAAAAGAGCACGCGCACGCGCATGTATATATTCTAGCTGTTTCCGTAACCGAGGGATCTCTCATTTTCGAGGCATCTCCCACTTCAGCGGCGCGCCTGAGTTCTGTTCTTGTGTTTATCAAGCAGTAATTCCTTGACGCCTGCTCCTCTTCGCGTTATTTTTCTGGATACTGATAACAGTATGGATAATCGAGCCGCCGTGGCTTGCAATCCAGAAGTCGGAGCCCGCCCATGAAAATCCTGATCTCCGGGTCAACCGGATTGGTTGGATCTGCCGTCGCGGACAGCTTGAGCCGTCGGGGACATGAAATCACTCGCTTGCTTCGGCCCGGAAGCCGTCTCAGCAAGGGCAAGACCGCGCCCTCGCGGGAATTGCCGCAAGTGCTCTGGAATCCCCAGTCGGGCCTGCTGAATTCGCGCGCGGAAGAGGTGGATGCCATCATCCACTTGGCCGGAGCCTCCATCGCGGGACATCGTTGGAGCCCCGCGTGGAAAAAAGAATTGCGCGATAGCCGTGTGCCCGCCACCCGGCATTTGATTGCTTCATTGCGCCAGCTTCACCGTCCTCCGCAGATCTTCATCGCCGCGTCGGCCATCGGCTTCTATGGAGATCGTGGCGATGAGGAATTGACCGAATCGAGTCCGCCGGGAACGGATTTTCTGGCGGAACTGACCCGCGATTGGGAGACCGAATCGGCGCGCGCTGCGGAGTTGGGCGCGCGGGTGGTTGTTCTGCGCTTCGGGGTCATTTTCGCAAAAGAAGGTGGCGCCCTTCCCCGGATGATCTTTCCCTTTCGGCTCGGCGTCGGTGGACGAATCGGATCCGGGCGCCAATGGATCTCCTGGATAGCCTTGGAAGACGTTGCGGGAATCATTCAATTCGCGCTGGAGACAAGTCTTCTCAGTGGCCCGGCAAACGCCGTTTCTCCCAATCCTGTGCAAAACGCGCAGTTTGCCGCCGCTGTGGGGCGCGTGCTTCGCAGACCCACGATTTTCCCTACACCCTCGTTCGCCCTGCGCCTGGCGCTGGGCGAACTGGCCGATTCCTTGCTCCTCTCGAGTCAAAGGGTCTATCCCACCAAGCTCAAACAATTAGGCTATCGTTTTCTTTATCCCGAATTGGAGCCCGCCCTGGCAGCGATACTGAAAGGATCGGGCTAGCTGACTCTCCGCCCGGCAGCATCCGACACGCTGCGTATCCAACTGACTGCGCGCTCCGACGCCATTGTTGACACGCCCGCTTCGTCTGTTAGCATGGCCGCGGCAGTGGTTTTTTTGCTCAGGTCTCGAACTCGCGAATCATGAGAATCCTTCAGCAATTGCTCGCCGCTGTTCTGATCGCTCTAATCGCTTTGCCTGCTTGGACTCAAACACCCATCGCGGGGACAGTCATAACCAGCCAATCAGCAACGATGCACGACGCGCCGCTGCCTCCGGGTTCGACCATTTTCAGCGGGGAGTCTGTCTCCGTCAGTCCGACCGGGGGAGCCCAGATTGATCTTGCCGGAGGCGGCCGCATCGAAATCCTGCGCGACAGCGCCGTGCAGCTAAGCCGCAGTGCGGCGGGCGCCCAGTTCGCGGTCCTGCGCGGCGGCGTTTCCTTCAGGGGGTGGCCAAAGGATGCAGTGGCCACAACTCTCGGTGACGCCACGATCCGTTTCGCAGATCCCGCTTCGCTGGGCGTGTTGCACTTTGAAAATACTGATTCCGCCGTGCTGGCAACCATGAGGGGAAAGCTCACCATTCGAACCGAGCACGATGCGAATTCCATCGACGTTCCCGAAGGCTCCGCCGTACGCATGACGTTGGTGGATCCTCCCCCGGAACCGCAGGGCGGTGCTCAACCGGCCGGCAGGGCCGCGCCGGCGTTGAGAAAACTGGTGCTGATCGTCTTCCTCATAGGTGCCGCTTTTCTCGGCGCTTTTCTGTGGATCGCCTCTCACGAGCCGACCGAAACAAACCAGCAACTCGCCTGCGAGATCAGTCCTTTTCGCCTGCCGCAAAGCACGCAGGGCTGCCCCTGATTTCCCGACTTCATCCAGCGGCCAATTGACATCTCTATTCGCGGCCGGAATAATCGCCGAATGACCCGTCCCGAAGCTGTTCGCCGCGTCAAGACCTATTCCGCGGCAAGCGGCTACGTCTATCAATACTATTTTTATGAGGTGCAAAAGACGCGCCGCAGCTTTTCGGCCGGCACGGAGTACGTCTATATGGTTTCGCTCGACCGCAGGCAAGTCTTCCCTCTGCGCATCTTCGTCAAGCAATCGGCGGTGGAGAAATGGGGACGCTCGGCGGGGCGCGCGCTTTCCGGGACCGAAGAATATGCCGTCGCCAAACTTCGGCTTTTTCAGGCGCTGGATGAATCGCAACAGATCGAGGGCAACCAGCCGGACCTTATCGTTGACGAATCGAACCTGGATGCCCTTCTTTCACAACTCGATCTTTGAAAGCGTGGTAGCCCCGACGGGAATCGAACCCGTATTACCGGCTTGAAGGGCCGATGTGCTAACCGTTGCACCACGGGGCCACAGGCGGACCAGAAACGCGCCGCGCAAATGCAAATCTTAACATAGCGCCTCGCCGCAATCGGCGCGAAGCGCCTGTACACACGGCCCGCTTTGGTGGAATTGCAACCGTTTCGTGGATTGCTTACACGCTGAACGAAGTGCCGCAACCGCAACTGTGCGTCGCTCGCGGATTCTGGAAGACAAATCCCTGCCGCATCAGCGTCTCTTCGTAATCGAGCGTTACTTCGTCGAGATAAATATAGCTCTTGGGATCCACGAAGACGCGCGCGCCATCTTGCTCGAAGACGTTGTCCCGATCCCGGGCCTTCGCGTCCAGCCGCAGCGCGTAGGTGAGCCCGGAACATCCGCCGCCTTGCACACCCACACGCAATCCGCCGGATGTGGAAACGCCTTCCTTTGCAAGGAGCTCTCGGATCTTCTCGGCCGCTCTCTCGGTGACGTGAATCATCTTTTCTATCCCGCCTCGGGGGCTCCTCTAGATCATTTTAGCGCTGCTTCAGTTCGTTTTGCTTAAATGCAAGCGTTCTTTTGCCGTTTCGTACAGGGGTGAGATCTCACGCAGGCGGCTGACCACCTCGATGACGCGCTGGATCACGTACTCTACTTCCTCCTGCGTATTGAACCGTCCCAGCCCAAAGCGAATGGAACTATGGGCTAGCTCCTCGTTTACTCCCAGGGCCTTCAACACGTAGCTTGGCTCCATCTTGGCGGAAGTGCACGCCGAACCGCTCGATACGGCTACGTCGTTGATGCCCATGAGCAAAGATTCGCCTTCCGCATAAGCGAAGCTCACGTTCAGATTATTCGGCAGCCGGTGCGTCATCGAACCGTTGACGTACACCTCGTCCAAGACGCCGAATATCCCATCCTTAAGCCGATCGCGCAGCGCACCCAATCGCTTGCCTTCTTCCGCCATTTCGCCCTGGCAAAGCTCCGCAGCTTTACCGAACCCGACAATCCCCGGAACGTTCAGGGTTCCGGACCGCATGCCCCGCTCGTGCCCGCCGCCATCAATCAGCGCGGTCAATTGCACACGTGGATTGCGCCGCCGTACGTAAAGCGCGCCACAACCCTTCGGTCCGTAGATCTTGTGCCCGGTCATTGCCAGCAGGTCAATGTTGTCTTTGTTCACATCCACAGGGATTTTCCCCACCGCTTGGACCGCGTCCGTCAGGAATAGGACGCCCTTCTCTTTGGCAATCTTGCCGATCTCCTCGATCGGCTGAATCACGCCGATTTCGTTGTTCGCATACATGATGGCGATGAGGATCGTTTTAGGTGTGACCGCGCGCCGCAAATCATCCGGATCAACGCGCCCGTCCTTGGCCACCGAAAGATAAGTCACGTGATAGCCGTATTTTTCCAGGCGCTTGCAGGTATCGAGCACCGCCTTGTGCTCGGTAACCTGCGTGATGATGTGATTTCCCTTCTCGCGATACATCTCCGCGACGCCCTTGATGGCCAAGTTGTTCGATTCGGTCGCGCCGCTGGTGAAAATGATCTCTTTCGGAGCTGCGTTGATCAGCCGGGCAAGCTGGCCGCGCGCGGTTTCCACGGCCTCTTCCGCGGCCCAGCCAAACGGGTGGTTGCGACTGGCGGCATTGCCGAATTTCTCAGTGAAATAGGAGAGCATGGCATTCAACACGCGCGGATCCACCGCGGTAGTGGCGTGGTTATCCATGTAAATTGGCAGTTTGACGCTCATTTTTGTTTATTCTATCGCTAAAGCCTGAAGCGACGCCACTCGATCGGAAATCTCCCGTAATTCAAAGCACTTACGAGTCGCCCGGGGGAGCGCAAATATCCTGGGCTTCGGCTTCATCCCTCACCCCGGATTTCTATTACATCACGCCGCCGATACGATAGAATCAGTGTTCCTTTCATGGAACCAGTGCTGGCCATCTATCCCGGTTCATTTGATCCGGTAACCAATGGTCACCTCGACCTAATCGGCCGGGGCGCCAAAATATTCGATCGTTTGGTCGTGGCGATCCTTCAAAATACCGAAAAGTCGCCGCTTTTCAGCCTCGCCGAACGGGAGGAAATGCTGCGTGACGTCACCGCTTCTTTTTCCAACGTGGAAATCGACTGCTTTCACGGCCTCCTCGTGGATTATGCGAGAAAACGCAAGGCGCACGTGCTTCTTCGCGGCATTCGCGCGGTGTCGGATTACGAATTCGAGTTGCAAATGGCCATGATGAACCGCAAGCTCCAACCCGGCCTGGAAACTGTGTTCATGTTGCCGGCCGTCGAATACAGCTTCTTGAGCTCGCGGCTGGTTCGCGAAATTGCCCAGTTGGGCGGCTCGGTGAGCGGCCTGGTTCCTGCCGCGGTTGAGCGACGCCTCCGCGCCAAGGTAATCTAAGTAAGAGGAGTTTCAGGGGACCCAGATGAGCACCATAATGAACGCAAGATTTGCCAATCGCGTCGATCGGATTGCTGTTTCGCCCACCATGGTGGTTCTCGCCGAAGCGGAAAAATTGCGCGCTAAAGGCCTGGACGTCGTTGACTTTGGCCCGGGGGAGCCCGATTTTCCCACTCCTGCCCATATCAAAGAAGCGGCCATAGAAGCGATCGCCCGAAATCGCACCAAATACACTGCCACGGCGGGCATTGCCCCGTTGCGTGAAGCCGTCTTCCGCTGGCACGCGCAGCAACTCGGCAGCTCCTATGAAACCGGCGAAAGCATCGTCTGCGTGGGCGGCAAGCAGGCCATCTACAACGCCGTCATGGCGCTGGTTCAGGAGGGAGACGAAGTCTTGATCCCCTCGCCGTACTGGGTCAGCTTCCCGGACATCGTGAAGATTGCCGGAGGGGAACCCGTTTTTGTCCCCACCGAAGCGTCCACCGGCTTCAGCCTGCGTGCCGAACAACTGGAAGAAGCCGTCACGCCTCGAACGCGCATGGTCATCATCAATTCGCCAAATAACCCGACGGGAGCGGTGATCCCTCCTGCGGAGTTCGAAAGAATCTATGAAGTCTGCCGGCGCCACAGCATCTGGCTTCTGAGCGATGAATGTTATTCGCATTTCACCTATGGCTCGGCACGGCCTTATTCGGTCGCCAGCATCAAAGGATCGAAGCCCTACGTGATCATTGTCGGCTCGCTCTCGAAGACCTTTTCCATGACGGGATGGCGTCTGGGTTACGCGCTCGCGCCGAAGCCCGTCATCGATGCCATGCTGAAAGTGCAAAGCCAGGCCACCTCTAATCCGAGCTCCATTTCCCAATACGCCGCTCTGGCCGCACTTACGGGGCCCATGGATTCTGTTCCGGTAATGCTTGCGGAATATGCGCGTCGCCGCGCGCGGATACTCGCCGGCTTGAGCGCCATTCCCGGCGTCTCTTGCCCCGAGCCTTCCGGCGCGTTCTATGCCTTTCCCGATGTCTCGGCGCACCTGGTTGATGGGTCCGGAGATTCCACCGCGTTGGCGCGGCACCTGCTCGAACGCGAGCATGTGGCGGTCGTGCCTGGCGATGCCTTCGGCGCGCCCGGCTATCTCCGTTTTTCCTACGCCACTTCGATCGACCGTATCGAGGAAGGATTGCGTCGACTCGAGCGCTTCTTCGCGTCCGCAGCCGTAGCTCCGTGAACATTTCGCCGTCGCGGCTGGCGCCCACGTTTGTGCCTCGCATTTGGGGCTCCAGGAGCCTGGCGCCTTTGTTCGACGGCACCCCGGCCGCTACCGATCCCATCGGCGAGGTTTGGCTCACGGGCGATCAGTGTACTTTTGCCTCGGGTCCATTGACCGGCCGCTCCCTCGGGGAATGCTGGGCCGGCCTTTCCGCGGCATGGAAGGGTTTTCGGTTGCAAACGAGTTCGCGCATTCCTCTTCTCGTAAAGTTCATCTTCCCCGAAGAAAATCTTTCCGTGCAGGTTCATCCTGACGACCGATACGCCCAACGGAACGAAACTGCGGCCGGGGGCCTCGGTAAGACGGAAATGTGGTACGCCGTCGCGGCCCGGCCCGGCGCTGCGCTTCGACTTGGGTTGGAGCCCGACGTCACCCCGGAAGCTTTTCGCCGGGCGCTGGACGACGGCAGTGTCGAGCAATGCCTCACGCGGCTCTCGGTCCAAGCGGGAGACGCCTTCTTCGTTCCGGCGGGGAGCGCGCATACCATCGGGCCCGGCGTGCTTTTATGCGAAGTTCAGGAGCATTCCGACGTCACCTATCGCATCTTCGACTACAACCGGCGCCAGGCGGATGGCTCGTTCCGCCCTCTGCATGTCCGCCAGGCCTTTGACGTGCTTCAATTTGGGCCCCAGCGATGCGGACGGCTTCCCGGCGTTCAAATTCAGCAAGGATCTGCAAAAAAAACTTACTTGGCGGCTTGCTCCTATTTCGTTACTGAAATCTGGGACTTCTCGGAAACGCTCCGCGCAAGCCAGTGCCCGGATCGCTTCGAATTGTTGATCCCCCTCGAGGGCCACGGGCGGATTCATTGGCGCTCAGAATCGATGCCTTACACCCCCGGCGAAGCCTGGTTCCTTCCGGCGGCGCTCGGCGAATACGAGCTGCTCGCCCAATCCGCCACAAAGCTATTACGCGCATATATCCCGGACTTGCAGGAACTCTCGCGCGAGCTCGTCCAGAACGGCCTCAGCGATTCTCAACGCGCCGCAATTCTTCGCCAATGACTTCCGCCGCGCCCACCGCTCACGCCGTCATTCTTTCCGGCGGACGCGGCACCCGTTTTTGGCCCCGCAGCCGCAAACGCTCGCCGAAACAATTGCTCAATATCGTCGGGCAGAAAACCATGCTCGAGCAAACCTACCAGCGCCTTGCCCCGCTCTTTCCGCCTTCTCATATTCGCGTGGTCACCACCGAGGAGCAGGCCGCCGCCGTGCGCCGCCAGTTGTGGCAAGTGCCCTCGCAGAACGTATTGATCGAGCCCTTCGGCCGGAATACGGCGGCGGCGATCGGCCTGGCCGCGGTGCATTTGCTAAAGAAAGAGAGCGGCGACGCGATCATGGCCGTCTTGCCCGCGGACCACTTCATCGGCAAACCGGCTCGTTATCGGCAGATCGTTCGCGCCGCGTTAAAGATTGCGGCCGAGCCCGGAGCTCTGGTTGTTCTGGGAATTCCGCCCTCACGCCCTGAAACCGGATACGGTTATGTCGAATGCCCGGAGCGCGCAAAACCACCTCGATCGGCCGCCTCGGGTCATCAGGCGTACCCGGTTCGTCGGTTCACCGAAAAGCCTTCTCTGCAGTTGGCACACCAGTACATTGCTTCCGGCCGTTATCTCTGGAACGCCGGCATGTTTTTCTGGCGCGTCTCCACGTTCCTTGAAAACCTCGAGCGTCATCTGCCCAAGACGTATTCCTCGCTGATGCGACTCTCCCGCGCCATCGGTGCCTCCAGCTATGCGTCAACTCTGCAACGCGAATACGCCCGGCTCGAAAATATCTCCGTCGATTATGCCCTGCTCGAGCCCGCCTCCCGCGATCCCAAACACAGCCGCGTCTTCGTCATTCCCGCCGCGATCGGCTGGAGCGACATCGGCTCCTGGGCGGCTGTTTACGAACTTCTGGCCCGGCGTGCCGGAGCGAACGTTTCCACCGGCCGCGTGTTCGCTCTCGATGCCGCGGGAAATCTCATCTGGAGTCCTTCTAAATTCGTCGCCACGGTGGGCGTCTCCGATCTAATTGTGGTGGAAACACAGGACGCGCTGCTCGTCTGCTCCCGGGCATGCGCGCAGGATGTGGGCCGCGTGGTGAAATGGCTCGACCAGCATCGCTTGCAAAAGTTGCTGTAAAGCCCTCAGCTTCGCGTGCGTCACTGCTTCGAATATACTGTCTCCGTGAATTCCATCCGCTTTGGCACGGACGGCTGGCGCGGGGTCATCGCCGACGACTTCACATATCAAAACGCCCGTAAAGTAGCCTTCGCCATCGCTCGTTACGTGGTGCGCGCCGAAAAACCCGGTCACGGCGTCATCGTGGGATATGACAACCGCTTCGCATCGGAGCGCGTGGCGCAGGTTGTCGCCGAAACCATTGCCATGGCCGATGTGCCGGTGTGGCTCTCAACTTCATCTTGCCCTTCCCCGGCAGTTTCCCTGCTCGTTCGCGAACGCGCCGCGGCGGGCGGCGTGATGATCACCGCCAGTCATAATCCTTATCGCTGGAACGGAATCAAGTTCAAGGCCAGTTACGGCAGCTCGGCCTTGCCGTCCATCGTGGACCAGATCGAGCGTGAGTTGGCCACGGTGCAGGCCAATGGAATCCCGATCTTGCCGCCTCGGCCCGGGCAAATACGCCCCCTCGATCTTCTCGCGCCCTATCTCGATACCATCGACAGGCTTGTAGACTGGGAAAAACTCAAAGCAGCCAACTTGCGCTTCGTCTTTGACGCCATGCACGGCTCGGCTCGGGGCCTGCTGGTTTCGTTGATGCGCCGCCATGGCGTGGCTTGCGACGAGATTCGCGGCACACACGATCCGCTTTTCGGCGGAGTCAATCCCGAACCTATCGAACCCCATGTCGCGGCCTTGCGACAGGCCATTCGCCGCGGCGGCTATGACGCCGGTTTTGCCGCCGATGGAGATGGCGACCGCATCGGCGCCATGCACTCCGACGGCACTTTCATCACGCCGCAGCAGATCTTCTCCATTTTGTTCTGGCATCTTGCGGGCACCCGTCAGGTAAGCGGCGACCTGGCGAAAACTTTCTCCACCACCAAGCTGCTCGATAAAATTGCCTTGCGTTATGGCCGCCGCGTCCACGAGGTTCCTGTCGGATTCAAATATATTTGCGAACTGATGCTTGAAAACAACATCCTCATCGGAGGCGAAGAATCCGGCGGCATAGGCACAAAGCTCTATTTGCCCGAACGCGATGCCACGGTAAGCGCGCTTCTGTTAGCCGAAGTTATGGCCTGGCATGGCATGTCGCTCGGCGAACTCGTCGCGCACTTGCATTCTGAATTCGGCGAACATCACTATGGCCGCGTGGACCTGGAGTTGCGGCCTGGCCAAAAAGAGCGCGCCATGGAACTTTTCGCGGATTCCCATGTCGCCCGGCTGGGCGGCTGGCCCGTAGTTCGCCGAGAAGATCTGGATGGAATTAAGGTGTACGTCGGCGATGTCGGATGGGTGATGGTGCGTGCTTCCGGCACGGAAAACATGTTGCGCGTGTATTCGGAAACGTCGCGGACCGAAAACACGCAACGTCTTCTCGAGGAAGTCAGCACGCTCGTGCGGGCCTTGTGAAGAAATGAAGCGACATTTCTACCAGCTCGACGTCTTCACCGACAGGCCTCTCTCGGGCAATCCTCTCGCCGTGATCACCGATGGCGACGGCCTCTCATCGCGCCGGATGCAGGCCATCGCGCGAGAAATGAATCTTTCGGAAACAGTATTCGTGCAGAAGCCTACCGGCAATCGCGCGCTGGCGCGCTTGCGCA